>Ga0334884_1003839_pt1 | contig 16373 bp, 9 predicted proteins | sample GraSluR1_MG_7_FD_207215 | JGI IMG/M metagenome (GOLD analysis project Ga0334884, IMG submission 207215) | Sludge microbial communities from methane-producing bioreactor in Wageningen University, Netherlands - Granular Sludge_12_05 R1 | ecosystem: Engineered > Bioreactor > Anaerobic > Unclassified...
ATTCGGTCAGGATGAAAGATATCAAGAGCATCCATCTTCTCACCAGTGCTCACATACTTTATTGGTTTATCAACCACTGCACGAATGGAAAGGGCAGCACCACCTCTTGTATCACCATCGAGTTTGGTTAGCACAACGCCATTGAAATTGAGTCTGTCGTTAAATTCCTTGGCTGTGTTAACAGCGTCTTGTCCTGTCATTGAATCCACAACAAACAGGATCTCCTGTGGCTCAACAGTTTTCTTAATCGCTGCCACCTCCTTCATCATCTCCTCATCAATGGCCAATCGACCAGCCGTGTCAATAATTACAACATCTTGCTTATTCTGTTTGGCATGCTTTATGGCATCACGGGCAATAGAAACAGGTTCTTTACTTCCCTCAACGGTATATACAGGTACATTTATCTGCTCGCCAAGAACTTTAAGCTGCTCAATGGCAGCAGGACGATAGACGTCGCCTGCAACAAGTAAAGGACTTTTGCCCTTTTTTGTTTTTAGGTGATTTGCCAGTTTTCCAGAGAACGTAGTTTTACCCGAACCCTGAAGTCCAGCAATAAGAATAACCGAAGGATTTCCTGTTAAATTAATATCCTCAGCTTTTCCTCCCATTAATACAGCCAACTCATCGTGGACAACCTTAACAATAAGTTGCCCTGGTTTTAGGGAGTTAAGAACATCCATGCCAAGCGCTTTCTGTTTTACATCATCGGTAAACTGCTTGGCTATTTTGTAGTTAACATCTGCGTCAAGTAATGCTTTGCGAACATCTTTAATAGTTTCGGCAACGTTTATCTCGCTGATCTTCCCTTCACCCTTAATCAGCTTGAATGATCTTTCCAGTCTTTCAGTTAAATTCTCGAACATAAATGGTTATAGATTATATGTATTTTTTTGTAAACAATATTTAGTAAGTGGTTGCAAATATAGTAAAAAGTATAAAAAGAGTGATGTTATAAACGGTCATCTAACATTTGTGAAATCCTTATATTTCCTTAATTTTACTTAAAAATTTAAGAACTATATTATTCTTATTACATCCTTGCAGTTTACGTTGTGACAATAAAAAAGAATCATAACAAAAAGAGTTTCATCAGAAAACCTCATCTAGAGGGGGGTAAGGAGTATTTAAAAGAATTTCTCAAGGAAAACCTTAAATACCCCAAAGAGGCTCTTAAAACGGGCATTCAGGGCGATGTTTTGATTAGTTTTTCTGTAAACCAGTTTGGCGAGGTTTCGAATCCACAAATCATTAAAGGAATAGGATATGGGTGTGACGAGGAGGCCATTCGGCTGGTAAAACTGTTAAAATATCAGGAGGTTAAAAATAGGGGGCTCAGAGTAACTACACGCAATAGATTAAAAATTCCATTCAGGTTAAAGCTGATAAAAAGAACCCTAAATATTTCATACACTTCAACCCATGAAAAATCAAACGATAGTTTATTTCCAAAGGGTACAAAAGATAAAGATAAAGAGAAAGGTGAGACTTATTCATATACAATTTACATTTAGTTTTTAAAAAAATGGTATCATGAAAAACCTATACATTGTTATATTAATATCTTTCGTGGCAATTTCGTGTAGTAGGAGAATGCCTGAAGAGGGTGTATCACAAGAATTGGCACAAAAACGTAAATCGATAATTTCAAATGTTACTTACCATTTACACTTTCAAATTCCTGAAAACCAATTTGATTCCATTCGGGGTAAGGTTGATATAGAATTTACCCTTGCAAAAAAATCGGATGTAATACTTGATTTTAGAGCTTATCCCAAAAGTATAATCAATATTTTAAAGGAAGGAAAAGATGTTTATTTTAGGTTTATTAACGGTCATATCATAATTCCAAAGATTGAAAATGAATTAGGCGATAATTGCTTAACCCTTGAATTTATCGCAGGTAATGGTTCCCTAAATCGTAGCGAGGAATTTTTGTACACGCTTTTAGTACCAGACAGGGCATCAACGGTTTTTCCATGCTTTGATCAGCCAGACATGAAGGCAGTTTTTAACCTATCTTTGGATATACCAGAGGAATGGACAGCCGTTTCCAACAGCTCCCGACTATCAACGCAAAGCATTGCTGATGATTTTGTTCGGTTTATCTTTAAGCAAACACAACCCATTAGCACTTACCTATTCGCCTTTGCTGTTGGGCAGTTTGAGGAGATAGAAAAAACTAGAAACGGAAAATCGTACTCCTTGTTCCACCGCGAAACCGATAGGGAGAAGATAAATCGGAATATCGAAAAGATATTCGACATGCACTTTCAATCGCTTGAATGGCTTGAGGAGTACACCCAGATTCCTTACCCATTTGAGAAACTTGATTTTGTGCTTATCCCTGGATTTCAGTATAGTGGCATGGAGCATCCCGGAGCAATATTCTACCGCGATTCGAGGTTGCTTCTCGATGTAAACCCAACAATAAATGAACAGCTACGACAGGCCAATCTAATAGCCCATGAGGTTGCTCATCAATGGTTTGGAAATTTGGTTACCATGCAGTGGTTCAATGATGTTTGGCTAAAAGAGGTATTCGCAGGTTACATGGCAGACTTGATTGTAAACCCACAATTCCCTGAGGTGAATCACGAGTTAGCTTTTTTGCTATCGCATTATCCCCGTTCATACTCGGTTGATAGGACCAAAGGAGCAAACCCAATAGTTCAACCGCTTGAAAATATGCTCTTTGCAGGTACACTTTACGGTGATATAATCTACCATAAATCGCCTATTATGATGAAACAAATGGTTCTCCAAATGGGCGAAACGGTGTTTAGGGATGGTGTAAGGGAATACCTATCAATGTTTTACATGGATAATGCCACATGGGATGATTTGGTGACTATACTCAACAGCTATACTAATATTGACCTAAAACATTGGTCAAATGCGTGGACTCTCAAAACGGGGCGTCCAATTATTAGTAGTAATTTACAAACGAATTATAAAACTGAATCAGAATTCTATGAACTTTTTCTAAATGCAATTAGTGTTGTACCGCCAATGGTATTAACCACTTCAACAAATGATGACAATTCTGATGTATTGATAGAAATTCAAATAGAAAAGCTTCCAACAATAGTAAAAATTGATGGTATTAAGGATATTTCGAATGGTATTATTCTGAATTCCAATGGCATGGGCTACGGCTGCTTTGTGCCAGATAGCGTAAGCTTGAGTTGGATATTAAAAAACTTAACGAGCATCGAGAATCCTTTGGCAAGAGCATCGATTCATGTATCGCTGTTTGAGATGTTTCTAGAAAATCTTGTAGATAGGGATATCTATTTCGACCTTATTTTAAAATCTATTAAAAAGGAGTCAGAACCGCAAATTAGGAATTATCTGCTTGATACTTTTTTTACATTATGGTGGAATTTTACAGATGGTAATAGGAGAGAGGATCGAGCCATTGAGGTTGAAGAAGTATTTTGGGGATTGCTGAGAAGTGAATTATCGAAAGATCAAAAAAGAACAGTATTGTCCACACTTATAAGTATTTTCATTTCATCTGAATCGCTTAGCAGGCTTTACACAGCATGGGTTGATGAAGAGATTCTAGGTATTTCTTTAAACGAATCGGATAGAACTAAACTTGCATTAGAACTGATGATTCGCAAACCTGAATTGTTTGATACTATTTCAAATGGTGAAGCAGAGCGAATTAGTAATCCTGAAAGGCTTAGTAGATTCAAGTATATATTGCCTGCAGCTTCCAATAAACCCAGCGAACGAATGGTTTTTGTTGAAAGCCTAAAAGTTGCCGAAAATCGAAAGCCAGAACCATGGACTGCTGAGGGAATAAGATTACTACATCATCCACTTAGAAGTGATTTTAGTCTGCAGTTTATTGAGCCAATGCTCAATCTTCTTCCCGAAGTGCAAAGTACCGGTGATATCTTTTTCCCAAAAAGTTGGCTCGATGCCATACTTGGTGGTCACTCATCTCCAGAGGCACGAGAAATAGTGGATAAATGGCTTGCTGTTAATCCCAAACTATCACCAAATTTGAAGGCTAAGGTTTTACAATCAGCGGATATGCTTCATAGGTCGACTCAGTAATTTTGTGAAAACCACCTATTTGTGTGTAGAAATATAAGGGAATGTAGTAACTTGAAAAAATTATCTACAATGCTTGTATATTAACTCTTGGGCTTCGAATTTGCCAAGTTTTTGAGCTTTTCTCCAATCCCTGCAAGCATCATCTTTATTGCCTAAGTTAATATAGCATTGTCCTCTATGCATGTATGCATCAACTATGTCGATTTCAAGGGATATGGCCTTTGAAAAATCAATCTCAGCTACAGTCCAATTCTGAGACTTCATATAAATTTTCCCTCGGAGAAAGTAGTAAAATGGCTCGTTGGGATTGGCTTTGATCAGCTTTCCAAGTTGAAATAATGCATCAATATTGCGACCCGATTCCATGGCAAATACTGCAAAAAGTTCAATAGCTTTTATCCTATTAGGATAGTAGGAGAGGTAGTGTTGAATATCTGAAATTGCGTTTGTGTAGTCGTAAATTCCTGCAAAAGCCTGTGCCCTTATTTCAAAGTATTTAGGATCACCTCCAGACTGATCGATGGCACGATTCAGTTGACTTAATGCTTTCTTACTCTTACCTTGTGCTATCAGGGTTTTGGCATACCAGGCCATATAGCTATGATTTCTACGACTTTTTTTGAGGGCTTGGAGAAAGTCGGCTTCAGCCGCTCTATAGCTGTTTATATTATAATAAGCTTCACCTCGCATGGCATAAAGTTGGTGGCGTGCTGTTCGCCCCTCAATCCTTTGATTCAGAAGATCGATGGCATCGTTCCAACGATTACGTGAGAACTGATATGCAACATCTGCAATCAAACGCTCGTAAGGAGTGTACCAATCGTTTAACCATATTTTTTTCCACTCAGTGGTTTGCTTTAGCTTATTAAATGATGTATCCAGTAGTATTGTGGCTTCGAATTCTTTCACTGGTGAAGTTAAATGGCGATTTAATTCAGCAAAAGCATTTAAAGTATCATTCATCATAGCGTATGACCTTGCTAACCATATCGAAGCAATGCCAGCTCTAATTTTTTCAGCATTTTTAAAATCTTCAATGGCTTTTTTAAATTCACTGCACTGAAAGTGGGCTTCACCTCTTTTTATCCAAAGGTTTGGGTTGTTTGAACTTTTTACTAAGGCAGAGTCAAGCCAAATGATTGCCTGAAAGGATTGACCCTGATCCATTAATGCCTGGGCACGGTAATACATTTCTGGCATTCGTTGTGCTAAAGACATTAAGGATAATATCAATCCGAATAATTGCAGTGTTAATCCTTTAAACATTTAGATATACTTCGCAACAATTTCTAAATCATCAATATATTTCTATTAATAATCGAAAAAATCATTAAAAAAAGCCTTAACGATATCACTATAAACTACAAAGAATAGTCTTAATTATGTTTGATCATCAGATTTTTTGCCTGACTAATCTCCATAAATGAAGCACCATTTGTTGGACCAAAACTTCCACCAATTACTAGAACAGTATCCTCCGGTGATATTTTTTCTTGATCTACTAATTGTGAAATAGCATCGCTGAGGAAGCTGTCGCGTGAATCATGTGGGTCCATGTAGTTGGCCATTAGGCCATAGGATAATGCTAGTTGGCGCATTACTGTTTGATTGTAGCACATGGCATAAATGGGTACATTGCCCCTAAAGGCCGATAGATATCGACCTGTGCGACCCGACATGGTATCTACCACAATTGCCTTGATTGGTAGGGAAGAGCATGCTTTTACGGCACTTCGAGAAAGGGTTGCAGTGATCTGATTATGGATACGGGTTAGGTTAATATCCATATTAGGTTCCAATTTGCTTTCAACCTCATTTGCTACACGAGTCATGGTTTTTACAGCATCTACTGGGTAAAGTCCATAAGCAGTTTCACCACTCAGCATAACAGCATCGGCATGTTGGTATATGGCACTTGCCACATCGCTTATCTCAGCACGGGTTGGACGTGGATGTTCAATCATAGTATGAAGCATCTGTGTGGCAATTATAACAGGCTTTTTGCTTTCAATGCATTTTTCGATAAGATATCGCTGTATGGTAGGTATTTTCTCTTCAGGGATTTCAATGCCCAAATCACCTCTTGCAACCATTATTCCATAAGTATTATCCAGAATTTCATCGATATTATCTACTCCTTGTTGATTTTCTATCTTGGCAATAATTTTTATTGGACTATTGTGTTTTTTCAGTATTTCTTTTATATCCATAACATCCTGTTTAGTGCGAACGAACGAATGGGCTATGAAATCCAGATCATTATCAATGGCAAACTCAATAAACTTAATATCCTTTTCGGTTAGCGAAGGTAAATTGATGCATACATTTGGAATATTAACACTTTTTCGAAACTTAATTGTTCCGGGATTTGTTGCTTGACAAATCAAGTGTGTACCCTCATTTGATAATACACGCAATTCAATTTCTCCATCATCGATAAGTAGGTAATTTCCCTTGGATACCTCTTTTGATATTTTACTATATGATACAAAAAGATTTCCTTTTCCTGAGAGCCCTGTTGGGTTACCATATACATTAACTATGTCCCCTGTTTCAACAATTATCTCATCACCATATGCTGATGTACGAATTTCGGGTCCTTTAGTATCTAACAGGATGGCTATTCGATCAGAAACTTGGCGTACACTGCTTATAACTTTTTTTGCTTGATCAAAGTCTAAGTGAGCTGTGTTTAGCCTAACCACGTTCATTCCGGCTTCAAAAAGTTCACGAATAAACTCCACATCACATCTTTTATCGGAAATGGTTGCAACTATTTTTGTTTTTTTTAGCATTTGGGTTATTGGGTTACTGAGTTACTGAATTTGCTAATTAAATCAATTAACCTGCCTGCGCTTGTCTACCGACAGGTAGAGTAGGCAGGTCAATCAATCAATTGTCACCCTGAGCTTGTCGAAGGGCAATCAATCAATCTATATACTACACCTCTTTCTTTGAGATATTCCATAACAAAGGTAAAGCATTCGGGTTTATCGCCCACTAATTCCAAAGGGAAAACACCATGTTTTTTAAATAATCCCTTAGCCATCAGATTGACTGCTGCTGTTGCCGTATATCCCGTAGTGCGTGCCATGGACCATTGCTTTGTTATAGGATCGTACTCATCATGCAAATCGTATGTTACAACTTTTTCTTCGCCATTTAATAATCCCTTAATAATAATCCGCATAACAGTTAGTTCAGGTTCGTTGGCTTCCAACTTCCATTGATTAAAAAGAATCTTTGAAGTCATTTCCATGGGAGAAATATCCTTGCCATTTATGGCAATTGGCTCATTTGAGAAGAATCCTGATGCTTTCAAAGCCTTTATCAATGAAATATGACCAGGGTAACGCAATGTTTTTTCCTTCATATTCGGGATATGCTCCATTGTTTCTAGGAGTGATCGCAATCCATCAGTATTAAACCCTTCGAGGTCACCAACCTGTTCGAAGCGGTAGAGTTCGGTATCGCTCATGGCTTGTTTTACAACGATTTTTCCATTCTCCTTAAATCGTGCAGGTCGGGTGTATTCTTCAAGAACATCAACTGGAGAGAAAGGAGCTTTATATTGAAATGGATAATTACGAGCTATTGGCAATCCTCCAACCATATAAAAGAAATCAGTAACTTCCATTAGTTGATTGTAATACCCTAAAATAAGGTTGGGCATTCCTGGTGCCACGCCACAGTCTGCAATTACTGGAACTTCAGATTTTAATGCCAAATTGTTTAGAGTCATAAAATCCTCAGGCATAAAGGATATATCTACAACAGGTTTCTTTGCCTCAATTATTGCTTGAACAGTTTTGTAACCCATAAAACCTGGTACACAGGAGACAATTATATCGAATTCTTTTACCAATGCTTTAACTGTATTGCAATCGCTTAAATCAGCATTAATGGTTTTAACCCCATATTGAGCTACTTCATCAAGTGCATCTTTGTTAATATCGGCAGAAGTTACATCGAAGTTTTTTGATAGATCGAAGGCAATTGCTTTTCCAACCATACCTGCCCCAAGTACTATTATTTTCATACTATGTTTAATATTAGTTTAATGCCAAAGTAAATACTAAAAAGTTAGAAATCCGAAAATTTTTATGCTCAATGAATAGATTTCAATTTGCATTTTGACTTTATTATTAGAGAATTAAAGATTATGCTCATGATAATTATTAATTTATGCTGTATAAACTTTTAATTATCATTTCAAATTTTCGAATAAATGGATTAGTTTTATATGCTTACAAAATTTATTATGGTATGAATAAAAGGATAATCATTTTACTTTTCCTTATAAGCTTTACGAATTACTTGGTTACCGCTTCAGATGGAAAAATATTGATAGAAAAAGGTATTCTTGATTTAAAGGGAATCAATATTCAAACATCTGATATTATAAAACTTGAAGGAGACGTTGAGTTTTACTGGAAAGAGTTGTTGGAACCAGATGATTTCTTAGATATTTCGAAAAAACTCAACCCCAAAATTGTTAGTATTCCCAAATCATGGACATCGTACATGTTTGATGATGTGAAACTTTCAAAAGAGGGTTATGCAACATATAGGTTCATAATTAATAAGAAACCTGATAATACAATTATTCATTATGGTTTTAAAATACAATCGATATTTACAAGCTATAGGATATGGATTAATGGCGAATTGATTTCACAGGTGGGAAGAGTAGGCACATCAAAGGAAGAGCATAAACCTACATTTAAATCACAGGATATCCTGTTCACTCTTGATCCAAGAGGTGAATCAACTGAAAGCATTGAAGTTGTCATACAAGTGTCGAACTATTCGCACAGAAGATCGGGGATTCCCTGGGCTATTTACTTTAGCACCTTCGATGCGTTAAAGAAAACTAGTCGAAATTTAGACATGCTTAATTTAATAGTTATTGGAATTGTACTGGTCATTAGCATTAACCATTTAATAATGTATTTCTTTCGAAGAAAGGATGTTTCAAATCTTTACTTTGGAATTCTCACATTGGTAATGATTCTAAGAAATATTTCAACAGGTGATAGAATTATTGGTTATTTAATTCCAAATATTAATTGGGAGTTACTTTCTAAGTTAGATAATTTTTCAGGGTATGGAACCATTCCACTCTTTGCTCTATTTATTTTCCACTTATTTAAGGTCGATTTCAAAGTATGGATTAAAAACGCCATTGTTATTGTTGGATTAGTTATAACAATAGTAATTTTTACTACACCTACATTATTTTACGGGAAGTTCAATATGGTTTATGAACTTTATCTATTGACTGGTGGAGTATATTTGACTTTTGGAGTATTGCTAGTTTCAACAATCCGAAAGCGTACAGGAGCATTATTCACATTTTTAGGAATGTTTATTCTTTACGTAACAACAATAAATGATGTTTTAAGTAGTATGGGAGTTGCGCAAACACCTTATCTAGCACCGTATGGATTGGCATTCTTCGTTTTACTTCAATCTTTTACCATAACCAGCAAATCGGCAAAGGCAATTAACGAAAATGAAGATTTAAGCCATCAGCTAATACTTGAGAAGCAAAGCCTTGAAGAAAATATTGAAAAACGAACTAAAGAATTGAAGGAACAGCAAGGATTACTAATTGCTCATCAGGAAAAGGAAAAGTTGCAGAGTTGGATAAATAATGGCTTGGCCAAAATTAACGATGTTCTTTCAGCAAATAAGAACGATTCAAAGGTGCTTGGTCGTAAGGTTATTACTACTCTTGTGAAGTATTTAAATGTAAAAATGGGGGCCTTGTATGTGCTGAATGATGATGATACTGTAGAATCGCATTTAGAAATGGTTGCTGATTACGGCTGTGGAAAGGATATGAAGAAAAGAAATAAAAAAATTGAACCTGGTAGTGGTTTAGTTGGCTCAACATTTTCCGACAATCAAATACAACATTTAAAAGATATTCCAGGTGATTATTTTAAAATTAATTCTGGTTTAGGCGAAAGCCTACCAAAATCGCTGCTTTTTGTTCCCCTTAGTACTGATGAAGCTGTTTATGGAGTAATTGAGTTAGCTAGTTTTGACGAGTTTAAAACGGTTGAGATTGAATTTATTAAAAAGATAGCTTACAGCATAGCTACAAATCTCAATAATGTTAGAATGAATGAACGTAATATAAACCTTATTCAACAATTTCAGGAGCAAGCACAAGAGATTAACGAAAAAGAAGAACGTATGCGTGAGAGTTTAGAAGAGTTGGAATACTATAGAGAAAGTTTTCAGGCAGTTAAGCAAGAATTGGAAGAGTTAAAGGCAAAAAACGATGAATAGATTTTTGGGAAAATTAAAAAACCGCTCATAATTGTTGAGCGGTTTTTTAATCATATAAACAAGCATTTATTGCTTAACTATCCTTTTTACTAATTTCTCGCCCGAGTTAAATCTTATTGAAATAATGTAAATCCCTGGTGTAAGGTTCTCAGTTTTGATATTAAGTTGAGCGCTATTTGAACTTGGAGAAATGCTATTTAACTCAACTCCAATTAGATTTGAAATGCTTATCTTTTCAATTCCTTCCACGTTATTTATTGTAAATGAACTAGTAAAAGGATTTGGGTAAACATGTATCATTGAATTAACGCTAGTTGATACATTTGTTCCCCATTGAAAATGACCTGTTATTTCTACATTGTGATCTGGCATAGTATAAACCATTGGATTATCTGTACCAATTACTTCGCCATCAATAGTCCAATTAATAAAACTATAACCACTAACAGGATTAGCCTTAATGGTAACTTCTGTACCTTCAATATAGGGAGGGTTATTAGTTAAATCTTCACAACCTCCAGCAATCCATGGATCAGCCTTTAGCGTAAGCATATACCCAAAACTTTCTGGTATAGTAAATGAAATTGTTTCACCAATTTCAGTGATATTTGAAATATTTAAACCTCCGGGACTTCCATTTGCCAAAAACGAAGATGGGTTGGTGTGGTCATTAATTGAAGTGCGACCAGAATTTTGGGAGAATACTGCCTGATTAATATTTCCATTGATTGTAGTGGTTCCATTTGGTCGGTAAATATATACCTCATCTGGAGGTCCACTGGCATTTCCATTTCCTGCACTTTGGTTGATTCTATAGACCAGTAGCCCACTGGCTGGGAGATTATTTTCATACAGCCCTTCTTTCTTACGGTATTCCACAATGAAGTATTGAGTTGTACTATTAGGTGAATTTATACGGAAGGCATTGTTTTCGCTGGATGTTAATGGGTTGAGAGTATAAACTCCAGGTTCTGAAATTGTGGGTATTTGGTTTATCCATTTACCTTTCGCATACTTTAACTTCATATGAGCACCCATATGCACAAAACCACTAGACATAAGATCCCATGGACCAACTGGGTCAAAACCACTACCAGTATAACGGTAAAGGTCAGGTGCACCTAAAGTATGAAACATTTCATGACTTATAGTGTAAACTCCGGTTTGGTTTTCAGGTTGGAATGTATAGTCATAAACTCTTTTACCATTTATATTTACAACGTATGTATATAATACCCAGCGATGTGCCCAAAGTAAATCAGACCACCCATCGGAGTTTCCACGAATTATAAAGCATACGTTATCTATCCGTCCATCGTTATCACCATCAATTACCAAATCGGTTGGAACCTGATCGGCGATTGCATTGATGGCGTTTTTCAAAAGGGTATGCTCTCTTATTCTGCTTTGCTCATCATCTTGGTAACCAATTGTATTAGTGGTTGCATTATAAGGTTGGTAATATGCTCTTGGTTGTGAGTCTTGATAGCTAAGATTTAATGAGGGATCATCAACTTCCGGGTAATGATGGCTCTGAATGTTAAGAAGCCCGTAGGATACCTCATTAAAATAATTTTTCATTGAAACTCCTTCTTCAGGATTAAAAAGTTGATCATATTGTTCTCGGGATTTGGTAAACTCTTCCTCATCGCTAAATCGAATATAGACAACAAGATTGTTAATTGTCCCTTCATGTGGTGCTTTTCCTTTTGGATCATCTATTCCTTTCCAAAAGGCATCCACTTTTTTCTGATAATCTTCAGGGCTAATCTTAACATGAATTTTTAAACCAACATGTGCGGGGTTAACAGAATTAACTTTGTAGATAGATGGAACAACCTTGCCATTATTCAATGTAGCGTAGTAATAAAAACCATCGCTATGTTTAATTATGGTGTAACCTTCTGCATCGTGTAAGTAATTAAAAAATTCATCGCCTGATGCAAAGCATTTTATTTCAGTGCCATCGGGATTTTTAATAATCGTAGGAATATTTTCAAGATATGCTGCCCTAGTATAAAATATACTTAAAGAGAATATTAATGAAAATATTGCTATTCCTTTATTAAATTGATTTGTTTTTAGTTTCATTTTTCTTGTCCTCTTTTATAGTATTGAAATAACAAAGTCGATTTTTTAAGGGCATAAAAATACAAAATCATTATTAACTTTCACATAAAAAAATACCCCTTTAACTGATTGTTTCCGATTAATTTGAAAACCTAAGTATTACTCAAATAATACAAATACAATTAATTAGCAAAAATTGCATAGATATAAACTTATGAAATAGAAGAGGGATTTTCTTCCTTTATTTTTTCACCAATCTTCTTGCCACAGTTTCTCCAGACTTCGTTTTTAATGAAATTAAATAGATCCCAGGTTTTAGATGTTCTGTATTAATTTCAATAGAAGAACTATTAGAAGTAGTAAAATTTAAGATTTCGTGTCCTATAATATTTATAATGCTAACAGTATTAATTTCATCTGCATTTCTAATATTTAGAGTACTTGAGAAAGGATTTGGATAAACCTCAACCTTATATAAGGCAGTTAATGGAACATCTGTAATCCATCCAAAATGGCCAACAATTTCAACATCTGATGTTTGAATAGTAAACAAAAGCGGATTATCGATCGAAATAGAATCCCCGTCAATTGTCCATTTCTTAAACTCATAACCTTGATTAGCTATTGCTGAAATGCTTACCACAGAATTTGGCATATATGGCCCATCATTGGTATCATCGATTACATTTCCAGCATAATCTGGGTATGCGGTAAGACTAATGTTGTATGTACCAACCCATTTAAAGTGTCCAACAATTTCAACATCTTGATTAGGCACAGTATATTGAAGAGGGTTTTCATTTGAAATAGAATCTCCATCAATGGTCCATTTTTCAAGAATATATCCTTTAAAAGGATTTGCAGAAATGGAAATTTCTTCGCCTGGTTGATAGTATTCACCATTTGTTTCATCAATTACAGTCCCTCCGTAAGGGGGATCAGCAGTTACTGTAACATAGTATATTTCACCAAGTTGAAATGATATAGTTTCACCTATTGACGATATTCTTCTAACATCAAGTCCACCTGGGTTACCATTGGAAAGGAAAGATGAAGGATTCGTTGAATCATTTATTGAGGTTCGACCAGCATTTGAGGAAAATGCAGCTGAATTGATGTTACCATTCTCCGAAGTTGTGCCAAAAGGCCTATATATATAAACTTCATCAGGGGGTCCGCCTGCATTTCCATTGCCAGCAGTTAGATTAATTCTGTATACAAGTAATCCGCTGTTAGGGAGATTATTTTCATATAAACCTTCTCTTTTTCGGTACTCGACTATAAAATATTCGCTACTTGAATTAGGAGAGTTTATTCGATAAGCATTGTTTTCGCTAGATGTTATAGGATTTAGAGTATATACACCTGGTTGTGAAATGGTTGGAATTTGATTGATCCATTTACTATTGGTATATTTTCTCTTCATATGTGCTCCCATGTGAACAAATCCACCTGCCATAAGATCCCAAGGACCCACCGGATTATAGCTTCCTGAATATCGGTATAAATCTGGTGCACCAAGAGTATGAAACATTTCATGCGCTAAAGTTGAAACTCCTGTTTGATTTTCGGGTTGGAATGTGTAATCATACACTCGTTTCCCATTAATGTAAACAAAATATGTATATAATGCCCAGCGATGTGCCCATAAAAGATCTGCCCAACCACCCGATGAGCCTCTTATAATAAAACATATATTATCAACATAATTGTCATTATCTCCATCAATAATGAGGTCAGTAGGTATTTGACTTGAAATTGAGTTAATGGCATTAACAAGTAGTGTATGTTCCCGAACTCTTCTTTCGTATCCATTGTTGCCACCCTGATAACCAATGGGGTTTGTGGTTTCGTTGTAGGGTTGATAATATGCCCGTGGGTATTCATCTTGAAAACTTAAATTAAAGGATGGATCATCAATTTCAGGGTAATGATGGCTCTCAATATTAAGTTGTCCGTAAGAAACCTCATTGAAATAGTTTTTCATTGAAATACCCTCTTCAGGGTTGAACAATGCATCATAATCATTACGTGAAACGTTAAATTCTGTATCATCACTAAATCTGATGTATACCACAATATTATTGATTGTTCCTTGATGAGGTGCTTTACCTTTAGGGTCCTCAATATCTTTCCAAAACTCATTTACTCTTTTCTGGTACTCTTCAGGGGTTATTAACGCATATGGATGCAAGCCAACAGTTACTGGGTTTACTTCATTTACTCTATATTGTGATGGGACTAACTCGCCGTTATTTAAAACTGCATAGTAGTAATAACCATCTTTGTCTTGAATTATGGTAAATCCATCTGCGTCGTGGAGGTAATTGAAAAACTCATCACCAGATGAAAAGCAATGAATCTCTGTTCCATCGGGATTTATTACTACTGTTGGTAAATTCTCCAAATAAGCTGCTGAAGTCTTAAAATTACTTAAGGAAATAATAACAACGATTAATGTAAAAATTTTTATTAAGCTAGTAGGAAGTTTCTTCATCTTGTTTAAATTTTTAATTAATTTGGATTTAATAATTATTTATAAATAATTTGATAGGATTATTGTTTTAAAGTTTAAAATGCAAACATAAAACTTGTTTTTTTATTGATAGGTTAGTAATTCAATTTTTTAAAGAAAAAAATTCAATTTATTTCGATATTAATAATCCTTATGATAAAAAAACATATTTTAATCATAATAACAAGTATATTTTTTTGAAATATAATAGCATATGAATATAAATGTTTTAAAGGAAAGAGGTATTGAAGAAGAATTTCAATATAAAGCCTCACGTAGTAGCGGAGCAGGTGGTCAGAATGTAAACAAGTTAAGTACAAAAGTCGAACTTCGTTTTAATATTTCAGAATCAAAAATTTTAAGCGAAGAGGAGAAGATAATTCTTAATGAGAAACTATCAACGAAATTAACACAGGATGGATATATTATTGTTGTATGTCAGGATGAGAGGACACAATTAAGAAATAAAGAAAAGTGCAAAGAAAAGATTTACAAAATTATTTCTAAAGCACTAGTTACGCAAAAGAAAAGAATACAGACCAGACCTACAGATGAATCGAAAAAGAAAAGAATACAAACCAAGCGTATATTGTCAGAAAAAAAGGATTTACGAAAAAAACCTTTCTAGATTTGTCTATTGGTTTGTTTCTTGTATTTTTAAAATGGGAAAATGAATTCTATGATAAAGCCATTAACATACCTTGTTTCATTATTATTAGTTGGATATTGTTTTGCTTTTAATTCAAATTCAAAAGAAATTGTCATTAATAAAGTTTGGACACAAGAATTTGAATCAAGTATCGAAAACTATGAACTATCTTTTGATCAGAAAGGGATTATTATTATCACTTCTGAGCCTGAAAGTGGAATGACCATTTACATTAATAATCAAAATACAGGGAAAACGACACCTGCAACTTTTGATGATATACCCGTAGGCAAACACGTTATTAAACTGGTTGGGGAATGGTATCGACCCCAGGAAAAAACCGTTGATGTTGTTGATGGACAGAGTGTAAAAATTGCATTTACTATGGTGGCAAATTATGCTGAGCTCACAGTAAATACTTCATCTGATGCAATTATTTATATTGATGGAAAAGTTAAGGGTGATGCTAGTTGGAAGGGACGAGTTAAGGAGGGTGTTAGTAAAGTAAGAGTTGAAAAGGAAGGTTATACAACCCGAGAATGGGAAGTAAGCATGGTAAGAGGAAGGGATCAAAAAATTGACTTAATGATGAGTCCCAAAACCGGAATACTTGAAGTTAAAACAGAACCCAGTCAAGCCATGATAAGCCTCGATGGAAAAATGTATGGAATGACCCCTAAAGTTATACCCGACTTGCTCTTGGGTAACTATAATATGACAATTGAAAAACAAGGATATACAAGTGTTTCTATGAGGGTTGTTCTTGAA
>Ga0334884_1003848_pt1 | contig 16354 bp, 12 predicted proteins | sample GraSluR1_MG_7_FD_207215 | JGI IMG/M metagenome (GOLD analysis project Ga0334884, IMG submission 207215) | Sludge microbial communities from methane-producing bioreactor in Wageningen University, Netherlands - Granular Sludge_12_05 R1 | ecosystem: Engineered > Bioreactor > Anaerobic >...
TGTCTGACAGATAAACGGCTTCGCTTATACTGTGAGTTACAAAGACCACGGTCTTCTTCGTAGTCTCCCAGATATCCAGGAGAACGTTGTTCAGATTGTCGCGAGTTATGGCATCAAGAGCTCCGAACGGTTCGTCCATAAGGAGTATTGGCGGATTGTAAGACAGGGCCCTAACGATTGCGACGCGTTGCTTCATTCCGCCGGATAGCTGCCTTGGGTACGAACTCTCGAAACCAACAAGCTTTGCGAGTTTGAAGAGATCCCTAACGTTCTTTTCATCGGCCTTTTCTTTGTTTCCAGTGATTTCGAAAGGGAAGAGAGCATTGTCAATTGCCGTTCGCCATGGCAGTAGAACGGAATCCTGGAACACGAATCCGAAAGGCGGAGTCTTCCTTTCCCCCGTTTCGGCAATCTCCACTGACCCCGAAGTTGCAGGCAAGAGCCCGGATATTATTTTGAGCAACGTTGACTTTCCACAACCAGAAGGTCCTAGAAGCGAGACAAATTCGCCCTTGTTAACTGTGAAGGATACGTCTTTCAGAGCAACTACTTCCCTCTTCTCTTTCTTACTTCCACTGGAGAAGATTCTCTCAACATTACTTACAATGACTACCGCTTCGCTCATGACAACCTCTAGTATGTGAATTTGCTGATCATAACAGCAGCTTTCTTTAGATGGTCCACTATCTCTTCATTCATCTTCATATTGTTCAGCCTCTCTTTTGGCGCAATTGCCGTAATACTTGCAATGACCTTTCCTTTACCGTTGAAGACTGGGACAGCCAGGGCTCTTATCCCCGGCTCATATTCCTCATCGCAGAAGGCAAAGCCATCACGCTTGACTTTCTCCAGGCGGGCCTCAAAATCCTCAAGCGGACACCGTTTCAACTCGGAAGAACCATTCTCATAAGAGTTGCAGATGAGCCTCAACGCCTCCTCACGGCCGATGTTAGCCGCTATGGCCAGTCCTGCAGCCGTACAATAAACAGGTAGATAGACTCCGGACCGCGCCCTGAAACTGAAAACTCTATCACTCTCAACTGTAAGAACAGAGGTAACCCCATTCTCGGTGAGCTCGCTTAGAAAAATCGTCTCGTTCACCAGGTTTTTCAGTTCAACGAGAATCTCTGTGAGACTGCCGAGGTTCATTTTTCTCGATATCTCGTTTACCAGCGGTATTATCCTTGGACTAAACCTGTAACGTCTGAGCTCCGTGTCCTTCGCCAGCACATCGCACTCCACCAGATCATTGAGTATTCTATGGGAAGAAGACATCGGCATCCCCGCCCTGTCTGAGATCTCTTGAACGGTTATACCATCACTCCCGCCATGGGCAACAATCTCGACAACTTTGAGTACCTTCTGAAGAAAAGTCAAATTCCACCTCACGGAATCTATATTCTTTCTAATGAAATGATTATATATCATCTTTCCTTCCTCATTAAGTCTCACCTGAAGTAGTAAGAGCTGTTCAGAGTCAAAAAGGGGCGAATAACAGGAGAAATCTCCCGTTATCTGAATCATGCTTTACCAAGTGCAGTTGCACTCTTAAGATCCGTGGAGGGTGGAACTGTGGAGAGTTATGAGAAAGATCACGAGAGTTCGCGAGGTGGAACAGAGCTATGAGGTTAGAGGTTAGAGGTAAGGAACCGTCCTTGGCGAGCAATAGCAAAACAGTGAGTTTTCGTTTCACTCGTTCTTACCAGACCCACACCCGTACTTCAGATTTCTCTTCTCTCCTCTGTCTCGCCCTCTCGATGCTCTTCAGACCTCTGACCTCTCCCCCTTTCACCTCTGGTCTTTGCCAAGGACGGCTTTTCATGCTCGCCACCATTCACTAATCACCAATCACCAAACACCGATCTTCTTGCTGTCTTCCCGGGCTATTTATCAAGTCAAGTTCTTCATTCTCTTCACAACTCACACATTGCTTTGAGCTTCTAACGCTTCTGCCAGACACTGGACCTTACACCCCGAACACAGCGGTCTATTCCAGGATTTTCGATTACTATGGTTTATTATTCTCTATGTGAAACTAAATACCGGACGACTCCCGTTGAGAAAAGGTGTGTTATTTCCGCGCGAGATGGCCTGTAGTTTAGTCTGATCGAAATTCAACGGTTATAACGGTTTGGTTCGTCCATGAGGTTAGTTGTAGAGTCTAGTTGCTACCCCATCGGCTCATATTTTTTCGTGTGATATGGAGGTTTTAATATGAACTGGAAGAGATTTTTACTCGTTATAGGGACGATCCTGATCGTTCTATCGGGATTTGCTTTCGAAGCGAAACTATTACCCTTCTGTACAAGCAGCATAGAGAGGATGCCATGGCTCTTCGAAGATGTTCTCTATTTCGTCGGAAATAACTACGATATTTATCAGGTCACTCTGAAGGAAGACGGAAGCTGGGGCGAAATCAGGCAGGTGGAGGGCGAGGTCAACACTCTGGCCAACGAGATCAGCCCGTGCGTGGTCCGTAGCGGAGAGGATCTGGTCATGTATTTTGCCCGTTACAGCGACGCCACCGACTACGACTTCTTCAGGGCCGTTCTGGATATAAAGAGCGGAGAATGGATCGATGTGACACCGGCAAAAGAATTGAACACCGACACACAGGAGTGGAAGATTTGGGTGAGCGAAGGCGAGACGCTGGCCTATATAACGACGAAAGGCTCTCATGGCGGTGTCGCTCCTGTTGGCGGAAGAGATATATGGATATCCGAGAAGGTCGAAGGTAAGTGGACAACTCCTCTCAACGTGGGTGCCCTCAACACAGCCGGCGATGAGTGGTCCGTCTTCGTGGCGCCCGACGGGAAGATCTGGATCGACGGATCGAGGGAAGAAGTTCTCGGCGGCCACGATATATACTACTACGATCCGCAGTCGAAGAAAATCGTCCATCCCGGTGAAGACATAAACACCATGTACAATGACAGGAGCGTCTGGACCGACGGAAAGACACTAATAATCTCCTCGAGCGACAGAAAGAGCGGCGCCGGAAGTTACGATCTGTACACAGTCAATCTGGAGGGCGAAGCGGCCCGGTCTCCCGTTTCCATAGAGATAAGGGAAGAGATAACCGTCGCACTTAGCGATCTTCGCGTGTCGATGGACGGTAAGTATGTTCTCGAAGGCCAGACAGTTACCGTCGAAGGTGTTGCGCTGGTCTCTACGGGCGAGTGGCACGACAAAGCAAACTACTTCACGATAGCCGACGCTTCGGCCGGGGTCTTCGTTTATGGTGCCGGTTTCACAGAACCTTTCGTCAAAAAGGGAGACCTGGTTAGAGTTACGGGCACACTGTCGATTGTTGGCTATTCCACAGATATCGGCAGTCTGGTGATTCTTCCCTCCGGTCCGGAGGATATAGTGGTCCTTTCCAACGATGCCGATCTACCGGCACCGAAGATTCTTTTCAGCGACACTTCCAGGATGTCGCTGGCGGCCTTCGAGGCCAGACCAGTGATGTTCTTCGGGAAAGTGAGCCAATACGACAACGAGACCATCGCCAGGGGCTTCTTGATTGACGGATCGAGCGATTCAGTGTACGAAGATTCGAAGAGCGAGGTCAAGATCAAATTTTATTCCTACGCGCAGATAGATATCTCGGGACTGGAGAATGGCGATTACGCCTCCGTGAAGGGCGTTCTGGTGCTTGACAAGGAAGGTAACTACTACGTGAGACCGACCGAAAAAAGCGACATAAGCGAGCTCCAGCGGAACCGGCTGATCTTTCTCTCGACGGTGGCCGACAGAACTGTTCTGGCTGAGGAAGACCCACAGGAGCAGAGGAGTGAAGTCGGCAATGGCCAGATTCTTCTGAACGCCACCGACAGGATCTTCGCAAGCGCGTCGAACGGAAGGTTGTTTCTCTCGACGTACTCCGTTGGAGCGACCAGAGCTGGCAACGGCCCTGCGATATACGAATACGTCGACGGAACGCTGGTAAAGCTCGCCCTGCCGGGGGAAGCCGAGTACCCAGACGTGAAAGGGAATAAACTTGTTTTCGCCTGCAGAATCTCGCCAGACGACCTGAACTCCAGCTGGGAGATCTACCATCTAGACCTTGAATCGAAGAAACTCCAAAAACTTCTCGCTTCTCCTAGCGACGAGATCGAGCCTGTACTCTCTCCGGACGGAAAAAGGGTGGTCTTTTCGAGACAGGCCAACGGCCACTGGGAGCTGGTCGAGCTTGAGATAGCCTCTTGCAGGGAGAGTGTGATCGAAATCAACGCCAAATCGGCAGACTTTTCATCAGACGGTGACGAGCTTGTCTTCCAGTACCTCGACGAAAGCTGGGATCTCGTTGAACTGTCAAAAATGGAAAGCCCTCTTGGGATTTCCAGTAGAAAACTGCTGGCCACTCCCTTCGACGAAACGTCTCCGGCAGTTAATGACGACTCTAACTTGGTAGCTTTCGTAGCTGACTATCGTGGAAAGAGCGAGGTCTTCTTACTGGATAAGACCTCCGGAGAGGTGAGACCTCTCTTCTCGGAGATCACAGAGTCGAAGAATCCCTTCTGGAAAGACGATAAACTCGGCGTTGCGAAGCGGTCAGAAGTCGGATGGGAAATGGTAATCGCTGAAGTTGCGGAAGAAAAAATCGGACCTCTAGAAGAAGTCGGGAATTTTCTCCGCAAGCCAAGGTTGACATCACCGGCCATGGTGGATCTAGATGAAGTTCGATTCGAGATACGTCTGAAGGAGGGTTTCGTGCCGGTGAAGGCATACCTTCAATGTGATGGTCGGACGATACCGGTGATGTGCTACGGTAAAGATGCGATAGTTACAGGCAACGCGGTCGCTGGTCTCTACGATCTGAGGATCATAGCGCGGACTGATTCCGGTTACCACTCTTGGATAGAGCCGAAGAGCGTCTATCTCGGCGATAGCTCCCGGACGGTTCGGATCGTCCAGCTCACCGATATTCATCTGGGCTTAGCAAAAAAGCCGGAGAATCGCGAAGGATTCATAAAGTTGCTCGAGGGTGTACAGAGCGAAGGGCCAACAATGATAGTCATTACCGGAGACGTTTCCGATGCGGCCCAGTACTATCCAGATGACTACGCCTTCCTCAGGAGGGCGCTTATCGAGCACGCCGATTGTCCGGTCTTCGTTATTCCCGGGAACCATGACAGCCAAAGGGCCGGAAAGGTCGTCGGAAAGGAAGTGTGGACAGAGCTCTTCGGTGAGTTCTACTTCAGCTTCGAGTGGGATTCATGGCGCTATATTTTTCTGGACACGGGAGACTCCGATTACGGACTGGTCAGCGGTATGGTGTCGGAGGATCAGATGAACTGGTTGAGGGGAGAGGTTGGCAAAGACAAGAAGAAGACGATTCTCTTCGCCCACCACAACCCCTTCGACACGAGGTGGAGTTTCTTCGAAAAGGAGCAGAACCGGCAGGAGCTGGTCGAAGTTCTGGAGAGGGGAAACTTGATGCTCGCCCTCTTTGGCCACAGGCACTCCGATGCGATAGATTATCATGATGAAACACTTGCCATTACCACAAGAAAGAGTCTCGAAAATTCTGCGCTAAGTTACAGGTTAGTGATTCTCGATAGAGAGGGAATCGTGAAGATCTCGCAAGAGTTACCGAAAGCTTCAAAATCGATGTGAAAGAGGTGATTTTATGCGTAAGGCTGCACTGATCATTCTGGTTATGGCGATATCTATTTCCCTTCTGGCTTTCGAGGCTAAGAATCTGCCCGTGAATACCGAGAGCATAGAGCGGATGCCATGGCTTCACGGCAACACGCTGTACTTCGTGGCCGGTAGCTACGACATCTACCGCGCTGAGAGACTGGCCGACGGCTCCTGGGGGCCAAGGGAGCCAGTGCCAGGGGAAATCAACACAGAGGCGAACGAAATAAGCCCCTGTATCATTGAGAGTAATGGAACTCTGATCATGTACTTTGCCCGGTATACGGGTACCGAAAGGGATTACGACTTTTTCAGGGCAGTCTTTGATCCGGTCGAAGGCCTCTGGAAGAATCCGGTAATGATACCCGAGCTGAGCACCGAAACTCAGGAATGGGACATATGGGTCAGTAGCGATGAAACGGTGGCTTATCTGACAACCAAAGGGAAGTTCGGCGATGCCGAAATAGTTGGTAAGAGAGACGTGTGGAAATCCGTGAAGGTCGATGGAAAGTGGAGTATGCCAGTTTTGGTCAGAGAGGTCTCGACCGATGGCGACGAATGGTCGGTCTTCGTCGATCCGCTTGGCAGAATCTGGGTAGACGGCGCCAGAAGCGACGCTTACGGCAGCTACGACATTTACTATTACGATCCTTCGCTCTCTCTTGTGATCCACGTCGAGAAAGATGTCAATTCGATATACAACGAAAGAAGCGTTTGGACCGACGGTAAGATTCTGATTTTCACATCGGCCGATAGAAATGCAGGAATGGGCGGCTACGACATCTATATCACCGATCTAGGAGAAGAATGATTTGCTTCAATTGAACGATAACGAGAGGACGGTCCTGGCTTGCCTTTGGCGCCAGGACGGTCTTTCCCGTGCCAGAATCACAGCGCTAACAAAACTGAGCAAGGCAACAATCTCGAGGGTCGTGAACCAGTTGATGGAAAAGCGACTGCTCACCGAGCAGGGCGTCGAATCGAGAAAGACCCGGGGACGGCCTTCGACTCCTCTCACTCTCGATGGAAATTCCAGATTGGTAGGCGGGGTGAACATCCGCTCCAACTGCTTTGACGTTTCTCTGGGCGATCTTTCCGGAAGGATCAAGGACTTCTTCAGTATCGGACACGGCAGAACCGACGTGGAAGAGGGACTTGCAGCTTTGCCAGATAGGCTTGTAGAGAGAGGAGTAGAGCTGGACAGGCTCGTCTCTTTCAGTATCGTCACCCCGGGGATTGTGGAAAGGGCTACCGCTTCGGTCACGAACGCTTTCTACACAGGCGGGGGAAGGGTCTCTCTCGGAGAGAAAATCGGTTCGCTCGATTGCCCGGTGACGGTCGAGAACGATGCCAACTCCCTTATATACTCGGAGATTCTCTTCGGCAGAGTCCGGGAGACCGATATCCTCTATATCGACAAAGGCTTTGGCTCTTCGCTGGTGATCGACGGAAGGGTTTTCAGGGGACCCCACGGGAGTGCCGGAGAGCTCGGGCATCTCCAGCTAGATCCCCATGGACCGCTTTGCTGGTGCGGGAAGAGAGGCTGCCTGTCGGCCTATTTCGCCAAAGAGAGCCTTATGGGCATGTTCTCCTTTCACCTGAACGAGTCTCATCTAAGACAACCCGAGAGGGCCCTACTTGGAGTTCTGAGCCAGGAGTACGCCATCTCTTCCGACAGAAAGTTCGCCGAAGTCTTCGAGCAGTTGTTGGACCTTCTCGGCGCGGCGATAGCTAACGTAGTCGATTTCCTCGGCGTTGAGACAGTCGTGCTGAACAACCAGAACCCCGTGTACAATTCCAGAACTTTCGACTATCTGCGCGATTACATATTCACCACGGCGATAAAGAGAAAGAATCTTAAGTTCGAAACAGTAACGGTATCTACGGAAAGACTGATGCTGGTACCTCTGGCAGTTGCGCTTTCCGCTCTGCTCGAAAAACAGGAGGTGTGAATTATGAACAGAGTTCTGTTGATACTTTTCATGGTGGTGCTTCTCGTTTCTCCCATAATCGCGAAGACAACGATCACTCACTGGATGCATTACTCCCCGGCCCGCGTCGAGCTGATACTAGAGATGGCCGAGGAATTCATGGCAGCCAACCCCGACGTCGAGATCGTGCTTCAGGCCATTCCCGAAGGAGAGTACAAAACCAAGCTGCTCGCAGCACTGGCGGCCGGGAGCGGGCCAGACGTCGCCCAGATACCTTCAAACGCCATGACCGAGTTCTACAACTACGCTTTGATTCAACCTTTCCCCGAAAACATAGTTACCCCTGAGAATATCGCCAGTGACTACATACCTGCCGCAGTCGAGAAGCTGGTAATAGAGGGTGAGGTTTACGGTGTCCCCACCGATGTCCAGACCGTGGTTCTCTTCTATAACCCCGTCCTATTCGAAGCAGCCGGACTCGACCCGAACAGACCGCCGAAGGATTGGAACGAACTAATCGAATACGCGCGAAAAACCACAATCTGGCAGGATGGCAAGATGGTGCAGTCCGGCTGGGGAATAGGAGGTTATCACCCCGTCGTTGAGACCTTCATGCGTCAGGCCGGGTCCGCTTTCTGGGATGAAAGCGGCGAGAAGATACTCTTTGAAGAGTCTCAGCTCGAAGCTTTGAAGTTCATCACCAACGCGGTCAAGGTCGAGAAGGTCTATGTTCCCGAGTTCGGAAGCAGATGGACCGGCTTCAAGCAGATCAAGCAAGCCATGGTCTTTGGTCACGGCGCCATGGTGGGTTCATTCCTGAGCACGGGAAGTAAGGATCTGGTCTTCAAGACAGCGCTCGCTCCGGCCCACCCGGGGACAGGTTCGAGAGCCAATGTTATAACCAACTGGGCGCTTGTTATAATGAGTGATACCGACGACAGCGAGGCCGCCGCTAAGTGGCTTACCTATATAACTTCGGCCGATGCTCAGAAAAAGTGGATGTTGAAGACCGGCGAACTCCCGTCGCTGAAGAAGGTCCTTGAAGATCCGGAGCTGCTATCCAACGATCTTTATGTGCCGATTTTCGAGTCTCTGAAGTACGCCGTGCCGACCTTCTCCAGGGGCTGGGCAGATCCGGCTTCGGAACTGCGAGAGATAGCCTACAACGAGATCATAAACAACAACATGGATCCGAAAGCCGCACTGGAGAAGGCGATAAAGGAGATCAATATCTATCTTGAAGAGACTTTCAGTCAGTTCTAACTCAAGGGCCTTTCAGGCCCTTGATTGGAGGTAGAAGGTATGGTGTCGGGTAAACGCAAAGTGGTGTTTTTCACGGGAATACTGATGATAGCGCTATCGCTTTTCCTGCCCTTCGCGAGCGGTAAAGAAAGCCTGATGGCCTGGAACTTCTCTCTGGCCGGGATTAGCTTGCCGTTCATCATAATTCCGCTCGCTCTTGTCTGTATTGCGGCTTTCACTTTTAGAAAGGTTTTTCTGACTCTCTCTCTTTCGCTGGCGCTGTTGCTTCTTGATCTCATCCTTCTCTTTTCTAAGGAGCAATGGAAACCGGCCCTGAAGTCCAAGTTCTTTCTGGATTTCTTAAAAGTGGCCGGGGTGGGCTGGTGTCTACTCGCCGCAGGAGCTTCACTGATAATAGTAGTTTCGATAACGCTTTTCAGAGACCGCAAGAGGGCACCGTACCTTTTTCTTCTGCCCATGTTGGCGGGAATAGGTTTTCTGACATTCTTTCCGGCCCTATTCGCGCTTTTCATAAGCTTCAGAAGGTGGAACATACTGATCGTGAACAAACCCTTCGTGGGTCTGGCCAACTTTGAAAAGGCTTTTTCTGACGAGTACTTCTGGCGATCAATCTGGATAAGCTTCAAGTACGCGCTTGGAGTGATTCCCGCGAAGATACTGATAGCTCTCTTCTTCGCCTTTCTGATATACGCCATCCCTAAGTTCAAGGGCTTTTTCAGGGTCGTCTATTTTTTGCCAACCGTTACTTCCGTCGTGGCGGTGAGCGTCATCTGGAATTGGATATACAACCCCTACTACGGCGTAGCGAACTATGTGTTAAGCGTAATCGGCGTACCGCCGGTCAACTGGCTAGGAAATCCCAAAACGGCCATCTGGGCCGTCGCAGCAGTCGCCGTTTGGCGGGGAGTGGGGTACGATATTGTCATCTTTCTGGCAGGGCTCAACGATATACCAAAAACCACAGTTGAAGCCTCGCAGATCGATGGTGCGAACGGATGGCAAAGACTGAGACATATTTTGATCCCGCTGATGAAACCATCGCTCGTGTTCGTGTTCATAACCTCCACGATCGGTGCAATACAGGTTTTCTCAGAGATCTATATGATGACCGGCGGCAACGCGGAAACGAAAACGGCCGTTTACTACATATGGGAATACGGGTTCAGCAGGCTTCAAATGGGTTATGCCAGTACGATGTCGCTGATCCTCTTCGCGATCATACTGACTATCTCCCTGATACAAATGAGAGCAACACGGCTTCTAAAGGAGGAGTGAGATGGCTTCCAGAAGAACTTCAAAGATCTTTCTTTACACGCTGGCGTACACTCTTTTGATCATCTTCGCCTTCATAATGTTGATGCCCTTCGTCTGGATGCTTCTCTCAACTTTCAAGGATCAGAGGGAGCTTTTCGAGTTCCCACCAAAGTTCCTGCCAAAGAAGTTCACAGTAATCAATTACATCGAAGTATTCAAGACAGTCCCCTTCGTAAGATACTATCTCAACAGTCTCCTGGTGACCTTCACCTCGGTCGTTCTTAATCTGTTCTCTTCTAGTCTGGCCGGCTTCGCCTTCGCCAAGTACCGTTTCAAGGGCCGGGAGATTATCTTCAAAGTCATTCTGGGAGCAATGATGATACCCTTCCCGGTTACCATTATTCCGCTGTACATAATGGTTTACAATCTCGGACTGGTCGATTCTTACTTCGCGCTGATAATGACCGGTTCGGTGAGCATCTTCGGGACTTTCCTGATGAGGCAGTTCATTATCAATATACCCGACGATCTGCTAGATGCCGCGCGAATAGACGGATCTTCCGAGTTCGGCACGTACGTGCGGATCATTCTGCCGAACCTGAGGGCACCGCTGTCGGCACTGGCCGTCTTCTCTTTCATGTCGACCTGGAACGCCTTTCTCTGGCCTTTGCTAGTTGTCAACGACGACAGACACAGGACCGTGCAACTGGGCGTCCAGTTCTTCACACAGAGATACGGAGATCTGATACACTTGCAGATAACGGCGGCCGCCATGGCCATCATTCCGATAATCGTGCTGTACCTCTTCCTGCAGCGGCAGTTCATCCAGGGTATAACCATGACGGGTCTCAAAGGTTGAGAAAGGAGAAAATTTTGTCGATGAGAGCTTTATTGTTTGTTTTACTGTTGTCTATCGTCTCACTGTCTTTCGCTGCACCGGATAACGTGGTTCTTGTCATCGGCGACGGTATGGGCTTTAACCATCTCTTTCTTTCGGAACTGCTCAGCGGAGAGAGTCCTGCAACGAGACTCTTCAAGGTCTCCCTCGGTCTCAATTCGCCAGCAGATACCCTTATAACCGATTCGGCCGCTGCGGCCACCGCCCTGTTCTCCGGAGTCAAAACGTTCAACAGCGCCGCCGGGCTCGATCCATTGGGCTGTCCAGTGCAGTCGGTGGCAACGGTGCTGAAAGAGAGGGGATGGAAGGTCGCAATGATAACCAATGCCAGATATTGCGACGGCACACCTGCCGCTTTCTATGCGCATGCCTTCAGAACCGACGATCTCCAGATAACCGAGGATCTAATAGCCAGCGATATAGATCTTTTCGTCGCGGGCGGACTGGAAAAACTCGGTCTGAACCCCTTCACCGGAAAGCCTAAAAAGAACGGAGTGCTCGAGAGATTGGCTACCAATGGTTACGCCGTTTACGGCCTGCAGTTCGAGAAACTTTTCGAACCGATCGCCGCGCAGAAGGGAAGCATGGCCTTTGTCTCGATGGGTGACAACAGCTTCGAGAACGCTTTGCTTCCTAATGAGATGTCCCTGCCAGAGATCGTCCGTAAGAGTCTCGAACTGATTGCTGGGCCTAAACTCTTCCTGGTGGTCGAGTCGGCAAGAATAGACGACGCTTCGCATATAAACGACGATGTGGCGGTCAAGGCGGAGCTGCTTGCCTTCCAGAAGACCGTCGGGTTACTGCTGGACAGCTTTGACCACTCCAGAACTCTATTTCTGATACTGGCCGATCACGAGACTGGTGGTCTGAGCATCATCATGGGTGACGAGAGGGCTATCAATCTAGAGATCGCCTGGTGCAGTGGAGACCATACGGCTTCTTACGTGCCTATCCTCTCTTACGGAGCTGGTAGTGAGAGCTTCTCCGGTTTCCTCCATCTGAGTGATGTTAATAGAATACTTCTGGAGATTCTGGGAGTGAAGTGAGATGAAAAAAACTCTAATCTGTCTCTTTCTTTTGCTTGGAATGACTTCTATGGCCATGACGCTGAAGGTGATGACCTACAACATTCGCCATGCCAGAGGGATCGACGATGTCGTCGATCTGCAAAGAGTAATAGACGTCGTCCGTTCCGAAGGCCCCGACATCCTGATACTAAACGAGGTCGATCAGGGCAATCCGAGAACGGCCGGAGCACACCAGGCCGGAGAAATCGCCGAAGTGCTTGACATGAACCTTTTCTTCGGGCCAACCGAAGAGACAAGTTATTATGGCAACGCCGTACTCACAAGATTCGAGATAGTAAAAGCCAGGAGCGTCTCCCTGCCCCAGCCGAAGTGGCTCAACGCAGCAAAGCGCGGGGCGGCCATCGTGACTGTCGATATAGAAGGAGTGCAGGTTCTGGTGGTAGGCACCCATCTTGGTCTGGCCGGCATAAAGGAGATCGAGACCGAGCTGGGCGCGATCTACTCCATAGTTCTGGAAAGCGGCTTGCCGGCAATAGTGGCTGGAGACTTCAACGTAGAGTATTTTGATCTTGATAACCGCATGAAGGAAGTGATAGAGGACCTGAGATCTGTAAACCACTCGCTGGGTATCGACTTGCATACGATACCTTCGAACAACCCCGGCCCGCAGATCGACTATATCCTGGCAAGCTGTGAGTTCCTTCCTGTCAACGCCTACACAGTTCCCTCACCGGCCTCCGATCACCTGCCGGTTGTAGCCCTGCTGGAGATGAGAAGATGAAACCGCTGTTGCTTTTCATTACCGTCGATGCGCTCGGTCCGGAAATCCTCGCGCGGGCAAGGGCACCTGAGATGAAGCGGATAATGGAGGAAGGTTTGTCAGTTCAGAAGGCAACTTCCCACTTCCCCACGCTCACGACGCCGATGATGAGCACCATACTCACCGGCTGCCTTCCCGACCGTCATGGAATCGAGTGTAATACCAGACTGGATCTGGGAGCTGGCAAGGTGAGGGGAAGGTTGCGCGATCTGAAAGTGGCGACGATAGGCGATATACTAATCGAGAACGGTTACAGGGTTGCCTCGGTGCAGCATTTCATGCTCGAGGGGCATCCGGGTATTTCCTACAGCCAGACCGATGGAGCCGATACGACAGGGATAACGCGTCTCATCGCCAGTTACATGGAGTATTTCGACGCCGTTTTCACGATTTTTCAAGCCGTGGATGCGGCCGGTCACAGGTTCGGTCCTTTCCACGAAAGGACTCTGGCCGAAGTCGAAAAGATAGACGAGGCGATCGGCAGGCTTCTGGAGGTCTGGAAGGGAAGGGAGTTTCTCCTGGTAGTCTCCTCAGACCATTCGATGAGTTACGCCGACAGGGCCAGTGATTTTTCGATCGAGGAGTTCTTCGCCTCCATGGATTTGAAGGCGGCTTTCCTGAGCGAGGGTAATTCAATCTCGAACATCGATGTTGCTATGCTTAGATACCCTACCGTGCCGATCTTTCTTCTGAGCGACAGAGCCAGGAACCTTCGATTGGAGATAACCGATTGTCTGAGAAACGAGAGAGAACTCTGGCGCGTATATTCAAAAGAAGAGATGGAGAGCCTTGGCAACGGTCATTACGGCGATATAGCCTACTCTCTGAACAAAGGCGTGACCACGGTCGGTGCGCTGATGGAAACGGGGGGATTCGGCTATCATGGAACCGAGGGCGAGGAGGAAACCGTGATCGCTTTCGGGGGCACCATGTTGAAAGACTACAGAATACCGGCGGCGAGGCTGGCCGATATCGTACCTACCACACTGAAGATTCTCTCGATAGAAAGCGAAAGGAAATTCGATGGTGAAAACATCTGGAGCTGTGAAGATGAGAGTTGATTTCGATTTTCACATTCATACAGTCTTTTCCGACGGTTCGATGTCCTTCGAGGAGCTTCTGACATTGCTCCGTGATGCCGGTCTGTCGAAGTGTGGGATAACAGATCACTTCGAAACGGGCTTGTCCCATTCGGTTGCCGTGACAGAGGCTCATTATATGGATCTGTTCAACCGGTTCAAAGAGAAAGCGAGAAAGTCTGGCATAGAGGTTCTTCTTGGCGGTGAAACAGGGCTGGGACCGGACGGCCTGATGCTTCCAGCGAGGGTCCCGCCCTTCGATTTCTTGATCGCCAGCGTACACAAGGTAAACGGGAGGCACAAAAGCGAATTCGACTACTGGAGAGAGTACAGGACTTACATAGAGCGAGGAATAGAAAAGGGAGGCTTTCAGGTTCTCGGCCATGTCGAGGGATACCTTCCCCTGATGCCTCTTGGAGCGAACGGCGAGACCTTTGATGAGCGTCGCGAGATCGAGCGTTACTACGCCACAAAGTACCTCACCCTCGATTGGTACGCCTCGATAGCTCCGGCCCTTATAAAGAGCGGAGTGACCGTCGAGATTCACGAGATGTCCGCATCGCCCAGGCTGGAGGTAATCGATCTCCTACAGCGCAGAGGAGTGAAGTTCTCTTACGGAACCGATTCACATGGTCCGGAACAGCTTTTGAAGAGAGAGTTCATAACCAGGGTATTGAACTGCATCGGATTGAACGAAGCCGATATATTCAAACCGGAAGAGAGAAGAGGAGGAACGAAATGCACGCTATAGCGATACTTGGAGCGGGGATGATGGGGAACGTCCACGCGAAGGCCCACCGGGCCATTGATCAAAGAAATTCCCTCTGGATAGTCGATCCGGTCGAAAGCAGGGCGAAGGCGATCTCCGAAAAACATGGAGCAACCGTCGCCAGCTTTGAGGAAGTTCTGGGAAACGGCGGCATAGATATAGTGGATATCTGCACACCGACATTCACGCACAGGGAATTTGCCGTAAGGGCTCTGGAGGCCGGTAAGCATGTCTTCTGCGAAAAGCCCATTGCACTTAATATCGAAGATGCCAGGGCGATGAACGAGGCTGCCAAAAAGAGCGGCAGGAAGTTTATGGTGGGCCACGTAGTAAGATTCTTTTCTCAGTATACAAAAGTTGGGGAACTTGCGGCCGCAGGAGATGTTGGCAAAATCATCATGGCAAGGCTTTACAGGGGAGGTTCCTTCCCCTCCCACGGTATAGACAACTGGTTTGCAGATACTAACAAGAGCGGCGGTGTCTTCGTAGATCTCTCCATACACGACTTCGACTTTCTCAGAAAACTGCTGGGTCCGGTGAAAACCGTCGAAGCGAGGTCCGTAGCGTTGAGCTCGGAGAGGAAGCAGGATTCTTTTGATCACGGTATGGCGATTCTGAGGTTCGAATCCGGCGCACTGGCTCACATCGAAGGAAGCTGGGCCGAACCGGCCGGGATGCCAGTCAACTTCGGAACATTCTACGAATTCGTCGGCACTAAGGGAATGATAACCAACAGCTACGAGAGAGAGACGACACTTCGTCTGCAAACCTTGACCGACGGAAAGCAGAAATACTCGCAGGAGAATCCAGCCTATCTTGATCCGTACACCGACGAATTGAAGTCTTTCATACTATCGATAGAGGAAGACAGGGAAGTTCCCGTTAGCGGGCAAGAGGCCATAGAATCGTTGAGAGTCGCGCTGGCGGCTAACTTGTCGGCAAAACTTCTCAGACCGGTCGAACTCTCGGAGGTGTTGTGAGGTCAAATACCCCACGGCTAAAGCCGGGGGCTTGTAAAAGCCCTATTTGACTAGCCTGAGTGCTTCGAGCACTACGTTATCGGCAAATGTATAGGCACCGTAGGATGCGTTCCCAAGTCTTACGCTCTGCGGTTGGTGGTTAAACAGTCCTGATGGGTAGGGACAGTGCTGCTAACGAGAAACTGTCGAATAACATTGGCGATGGGAAGATTACTCCGGAAGGAGGTGGACTTTATGTTAGTCTACGTTATTAGTAAACACGGGAAACCACTGATGCCGTGTAAACCACAGAAAGCACGAAGACTATTGAAAGAACAGAAGGCAAAAGTAGTAAAAAGAACACCCTTTACTATTCAACTGTTGTACGGTTCCTCTGGATACAAACAAGATGTGATTCTCGGTGTAGATGCAGGAAGCAAGACAATAGGAGTATCGGCCTCAACTGAGAACAAGGAACTGTTTTCTGCAGAAGTCGAGTTGAGAACAGATATTGTAGATCTGTTATCTACCAGAAGGACGCTTAGAAGGTCTAGAAGAAACAGAAAGACTCGTTATAGACAATCTCGTTTCCTTAATCGAAGAAGGCCTGAAGGTTGGGTAGCACCGTCGGTACAGAATAAGATTGACACTCACATTAAAGTGGTTAAGCTGGTTCACGCAATCCTGCCAATAACTAGAGTAGTAGTAGA
>Ga0334884_1003861_pt1 | contig 16301 bp, 13 predicted proteins | sample GraSluR1_MG_7_FD_207215 | JGI IMG/M metagenome (GOLD analysis project Ga0334884, IMG submission 207215) | Sludge microbial communities from methane-producing bioreactor in Wageningen University, Netherlands - Granular Sludge_12_05 R1 | ecosystem: Engineered > Bioreactor > Anaerobic >...
AATGAGCCTTGTAACACCTAACTTTTTATCAATGTGAATCAAAGCACTTGAGAATTGGGTATCTGCTTTGACTTTGGGTTTGGCTTCGATGACATAAACAGCATGACCATCTATTTCACTATCGTCCATCAATAGTAAATCTGTTTCCCGTTTTAAAGCGCTCAACAAGTCTTCACCTCCTGGCGGGACTGTACCTTGTGATAGTTCAGCATTTTGTCGCATAACATTACGTATACCCATCATTTCACTGATAATGACGGTTTCTCGTCCGTCAGAGATTACAGTCATGTCCACCTCCATCTCTATTGGTTCAGGAGCGCTTAAAGTAAAAGCCTGCCTGAATTTGCCCCCATCATCGCCCTTCATATACTCCATCTTCCCCTCACCTGAAACGGGTATCTGAATGTCCTGCATAGGAATACTGGCCTCAATCCGGAGGTCGGAGCGTATACTGTTGTATTCATTAAACGAATCACGAATGACCTTTTCAACTTCTTCGAGACTCGATGCTTGTGCGGTAAATGTGAACAAAAGCGATACGGAGCATAGCAACAAGCGTTTTCTGGTCATACTTTTCAACATCATATAAAATATCCTCTCTTAATTTATGTTTTGTCAGTGGCCTGGTGTTAAATCACAGCTTCCTGTTTATTCGACGACTTCGATTCAATCCGAATTGAGCTCAGGTAGATACCCTGAGTAGTTATACGTATTACATCATTGTTGACTTCAAAAGAACCATCTATAGTTTCTGTATGCTCATGATAATATTCAAAAAGATCACCAAAAGTGTACCCAAACATAACTATACCTTTGCTATCACTATTTAATAAATCAACGAGGACGTTGCTGTTCTTGATCCCATCAGACCAGCGAAGTTCTGTTGGTGCCACAGAAGTATTGCCTATCACCAAAGTAGGAATTTCGGGATGTGATGTATGAGAAATATAGGGCAACGTTTCTGCCCATTGCCGTGCGCGATACCGAGCACCATGAGTATTTTGATTGGCATCTAGTTGAAATGTGAACAAATCAAGGAAAGCATCATTTCCTAAATCTAATCGTGCCATACCAACGCCGTTGCCCATCCACCAGTCCAGTTGGTGGAGGGAATACCAAGGTGTTCCTGCCCGATATCGATGAAATGTAGCACCAGAAAAAGGGTAAGCACTAAGTATATAAAGACCACTGCCAAATACACTGCTGGAGAAATACATCTGATGTTTAATTCGTGTGAATTCCAAGTCTTTTAGAAGACGTTCTCGGTCTGATGCCTGGCACATTTCCTGCAATATTATTATATCTGGATCGTGTATATTGATAATAGCACCAAGTGCACGCGACCGCCTGTAGGTGTCTTTCTCAACAAATGGTTTACCTTGAAAATTCAAGGCCATTATTTTAAGGTTTATCGATAATTCATCGTCAATATTTATAGAGGTGTAGTGTTTATTGGGCATCTCATGTTTTTCGACATGACGATATGCAAATGTCAGCACAATTATTAAAACAATACATGCAGCAAGAAAAGTTATCTTAATTATAAGCTTCAATCGGTTGAACACATAAGTTACTCCAATTCATATTAATATACTTTTTTTAAGCGAAGTTCCATCAATTCCGCCATGTGGATGGGGGATACATTGGTTAAATGTGCGATTTGATGCCGGCAACTGGTACCCGATGCGACCACATACGTATTTTCACTCAAGGAGTTAATCATGGAAATAAGTGGTTGTGCTACCTTCACTGACAAATCGTATTTCTGTTCTAACAGGCCAAAAGAACCTGCCATCCCGCAACATCCGGTATCCAGGTACCGAACTGTATTTCCAGGTATGCGATTGGCCAGACGCACCATGATGTCGCTGTTTATCAATGCCTTTGCATGGCAATGAACATGAATGGCGACATCTATAGTTTGATCATCAAACTCCAATGCATCTGGTTCTGCATCTAATAACTGCTCCATATGCTGCTCAAACAATAACGCACGGTCTGCTATCTCTTGTGCACCTGGAAGCTTTAACTCGATATATTCTTGTTTGAACATCGAATAGCTCGAAGGCTCAAGAAAAATAATCGCAGCATCATTTTCTTTTAAAAGTTTTAAATTGTGTGCTCCCAGTTGACGCGCCAGATCCAGCCGCCCCATACTCATTGCTGGCCGTCCACAGCAAACATGATTCTTTAGCCGCAGTACTTCATATCCAGCGGCCTCTAATATACGTGTTGCCGCCGCGCCAATTTCTGAATCATAATATTGCACAAAAGTATCATCCCAGAGAATTACCGGACCTCGTTGTTTATTCGATACAACCAAGTTGGTTCTATGATCTTTGGGTTGTAACGCATATGCTTCATACCAATCTTCGAATGTGCATTGAGAAAAGGCAGGCAGTGGTCTTCGTGTCGTTATACCCATTGTATATTTCAACAATTTACGTAACCAATACCATTCTTGAGCTGAATTTGCCCAGGACGGCTTCAATGAAGCAAGCCAACCTGCTATATCAACTCGGCTGAGTAATCTGGCACTTAATGGAACACCATATTTTCGTATTCTGGCAAATTGAAGTTCTGCTTTTAATAAGGACATATCTACATTAGAAGGGCATTCTGTTTTGCAAGCCTTGCATGACAAACAGTAATCCAGAGCTTTTTCCAATTCAGGTGCTCTTAGTGGATGCTTTCCACCCAGCCGACCATCCAATACGGCACGAATGATATTGGCACGTCCTCTTGTTGACATGAGATCGTCGCCTGTGGCGATATAGGTTGGGCACATAGCGGGCGTAAGTTTTCGGCAAGCACCATTACCATTGCACTGTTCAAGATTTGCTACAAACGATCCATCACGGTGTGCAAATGCGAGGACAGGCTCAAATGGCAATGCAACACGATAATTTGCACCAAGTCGTAAGTTTGTGTCAATTTGAAATCGTCCGTCGGAAAAAATTTTACCGGGATTCAGTAAGTTTTTAGGGTCCAGCAATGCTTTAAGATGCCGCATTGTCTCCAATAACTCAGCACCAAGCTGATACTCCATGAATTCGGTACGTGCAATCCCAACCCCATGTTCTGCTGCTAATGCCCCTTTAAACTCTCTGGTTAATTCTGAAACACCTTCCGCCAATATACGAAATTTTTTGATATCTTCTGACTTGTGCAAGTCCAGTACTGGGCGTACATGAAGCAATCCCGACGCAGCATGACCATAAAAAGAAGCTTGTAATCCCATTGGCTCCAACAGGCTATACAATCCTGCTACATATTCAGGTAAGCGGGTGGGAGGTACCGCGACATCTTCTATACCGGCGGTGGGCTTTGCGTCTCCTTTTCGACTGGTAAGCAACGAGAGACCTTGCTTGCGCAGGTTCAATACTATTGCCATATCGGGCGGATTTTCGAGAATGAGTTTGCGTTGGCCAATCGCTTTTCCATTCAATGCAGCCAGTTTATCTCTGACATCATCATAAAATTCAACAATCAAAATGGATTTGCAGGGAAGTTCATCAAGCAGCAGTAAATCACGAGCTGCTTTAAATGCCAATTGACCGCGTGTCTGGTCGAACAAAACATCATCAATGTGCTCTATAGCTGCTGGATGGAGATCGAGCAGCTCAACAGTAGCCTGCATGGCTTCTTCCACAGAATTGAAAAAAATTAATCCCATACCTTTTTCATGAGGTAACGGTACCAGGTTTAATTCTGCCGAGAAAACTGCTCCGAGGGTGCCTTCACTACCTCCAAAGAGGTTTGCCAGATTTTTTTTTCCATTTCTAACATATCGATCCAAACCGAATCCCGGCCAGCGTTTTATAACCTCGTTGTGAAGTTGGGTCTTTATAATGGAATCAACATGGTTGATCAGTTCATCAATCCGAACTTTTAAATCAAGTAATCCGCTTTTATCTTCACCGACTTCTACGATTTGACTGCTGGGTAAAATTACTTCCAAGCTGCGAACATGGTCCCCTGTAACACCGTATAATGGTGTGCGTGCCCCAGATGAATTATTGGCAATCATACCACCCAGAGTTGCGCGTGAACTGGTTGCCACATCTGGACCAAATGCAAGTCCATGAGGTGCCAGAAAGGAATTCAGTTGATCCAGAACTACACCGGCACCCACGCGGACGGTGCGGGCTTCCAAGTTTAAATCGCTGATTTTACTGTTGTGGCGTGCCATATCAATAATCAGTCCTTCACCCAGCGCGCCACCAGCCAATCCTGTACCAGCGCCACGGGGCACGATGTCTACATTTTCATTCAATGCGGCACGTATAACATCTGATGTTTCAAAGCTGGTTTTTGGGAATGCAACACCCAGAGGAATTAATTGATAAATCGACGCATCTGTGGCATACAATTGCCGTGTAAGGTCATCAAAATGTATATCACACGAAGTTGCGAGGCTCAAGCGGTGGGTATTGGCGGTATTCATGCCCTGATTTTCCTATTACTGCGGTCATATACTAAGAAGACAGGATTGAAAGTGTACAATAAACAGTTCACTTTCAGATAATAATTGGAGCATGAGATGCTGGCAAAATGGAAATCAGGCAACTTCAACGGGTAAACGAAAATGAACATCTTCCATCACCAATTCACGTTCTTCAACGTTACATTCAGCAATGCTTCGCAAAAATTCAATAACATTTTTTACCAGACGTTCAGGTACCGATGCTCCGGAACTTATCAGTATGCGTTCAACACCATTTAACCAGACAATATCGATTGATGCTGCATCTGGAATTAGATAGGATGGTTTACCTTTCGCGCGTGCTATATCTGCGAGCCGGGTGGAATTTGCACTTTCAGGATCACCCACGATCAATACCAGATCAACTTCAGGTGCAATAGCATTGACTGCTGCCTGACGATTCGTTGTAGCATAACAAATATCAGCGCGGGGAGGACCTTGTATGTCAGGAAATTTTTTCTTCAATGCTTGTATAATCGTTTCACAATCATCGACACTCAAAGTGGTTTGTGTTATGTAACTTATACTCTTTGATTCCGGAACTTTCAGTGTTTCTACTTCTTCCTTGTTCTGGATGAGGATGATGTGTTCTGGTGCCCAGCCCATCGTACCCACCGTTTCGTCGTGACCTGCTTCTCCTATCAAGATAATGGTATGGTCTTTGGAAGCAAACCGTCGCGCTTCATGGTGTACCTTTTCAACCAATGGGCAGGTTGCGTCAATGATGTCCAGATTCAGACGTTTTGCGTGTTCCCAGCGTTCTGGGCCAACTCCATGGGCACTGAACAACAAATGAGCACCTTCAGGGACATCGTTCATGTTGTGAACAAATACAGCCCCTTTTTCTCGTAATTCATTTACTACATATGCGTTATGTACAATATTATTCAGTACATAAACTGGAGCTCCATACAATTCAAGGGCACGTTCCACACATTTTATCGCGCGCTCGACACCTGCACAAAAACCGCGTGGTTTCGCTACAATGATATCCAAGGTACGTGGGAGTGTGTTTGTCATGTCTTTGAAAATTACCTTTTGTGCCGTTGATTAGTTTGAATGTTTATCTTTCATAATCTTATCATTTTATCGTATGTTGTAGCCAATTTACAGGATGTTTTCTAGTTGAAATCAGAAAAAAGCCCGCTTTTCATTAGAAAAGCAGGCTTGACTGTTATCGGGCTTCAAAAGTTGATTTTTGAGTTTACTTTTGTCTCAGCTTAATTTATAGGGAAACAATATGGTTGGTAGTTATCAACCCCAGCCACCGACAAGCTGCATCCAGTTGCCAACATGTCCACCACGGCCCAATGCTCTTGGGTCTGAATTGCTAGCATCCAAAACGGTCACCGGATACTTTGAACCGTACCGTACAAATTCTACATGGCCATCAAGATACAGGACATTGCTGCCTCCGGGAATATGGTTGAAGCGCAATGTGCCTTGATCTGCGCCGGTATAACCTGAATGCTGATCGGTGGAATTCCCCCAGGCATCCCACATCATGGCGATGCTGGAAGCTGCTGCTGCTGCTGCACCCGGGTTGTTGATGTCGGTAATCATGAATCTTTCTACACCATCTCGCAAGCGCGGTGCCGACATGGGAAGTGCGCTACCATCATCATCGGTGTAGGTGTCAATGAATGCATTACCATGATGGTGGGTAAAATGTGACTGCGTTATGTCAAAATCGGGACGTTTTCCAAATTTGCGAATATTTTGCCAGACACTGGGGCAATTTCGCTCTTGAAGTGCAGGCTGGGAATAGGTTGTATAGGGCTGACCATCCGGATGGTTTTGAAGTACGCCCATGGTATGGAACAATTGCATCAATGTGCTCATGCTGTTTTGCAGGTATCCCATATAGATGTAGGAAGTGGGATTCGACAACAAGGCAGCGCGACATGCCTTTGAAATTTCATCATCTCCTATGACATTTTGCACTTGCGCTTGCCAGTCTTCGGCTATTCCTGTAGGTAATCCATTTGGGCCTGAGCTGTCATCACGCGAATCAGAAGGGCAGATAGCGATGTTGATATCATTCCAGTAATCTGGGTACAAGGCTTCACCGGCTATGGCACCGCCGTTCCAATGGGCTGAGTTAATGAACCAGCGACCATTTGGTGGATACATTCCTTTGGATTCATTCGAATACATCTTGAATATAATTCCAAATTGCTTCAGATTGTTGGCACAAGAAGCACGACGGGCTGCTTCACGGGCTCTTGCTAGTGCAGGAAGCAGGATTGCTGCTAATATGCCGATGATGGCAATCACCACCAGCAATTCAATCAAGGTGAAACCTGCTTTCTTTTTGTTGTTTCTCAACATAATCAATTCTCCTGTTTTTTAAAAAGATTAACACAACTTAAAAATTAATCTTAAACTACTATTATGGCAATAAAAAGACGTTGTCGAAAACTATGTTCGCATAAAGTTTATTATTACCATTTCGAGTTAAAATCGCCATATTAGCTTATTTAAGATCATTATTAATTGAACAATAACACATCTGAGTGGAAAAGGCTTGAACTTTTGTGTAAATTATATAGAACGATTGTGCAACCAGAGAGATACCCCATGAACATGGATTTTGATAATTACGAAGTTGTTACGCGTGAATCTGTAGGATTGGGCACGAAACGACCTTTTCGATTTTGCACCATGCATTATGGTACGAAGCATATGCAATATGTCCAACCTGGTGATGATCCGAATCCAGTTGTAAATGACAAAACACGCAGCAGGCGTGCCCTGGAAGTGTTTGTGCCGTATTCAATGGGGGTACCACCCCATCGACATGATTTTTACGAGTTGGTGCTTGTGCGGCAGGGTGAAACAGAACATTATTGCACGCATGGCAGCCAAATCCTGCGCCGTGGTGATGTGTTGATAATGACCCCCAAGACAATTCATGCTTATGACAAAATGTTGAACATTAAGAAAACCAACATATATGTTCAACCGGACTGGCTATTGGGAGATTTACAACTGTTATGGGGTGAAAAAGGTGTGTTGCGTTATCTGCTTGCCGATACTTTATTTGGAATTGGATTCCAGGACGATCATTTACACCTTAAATTGACCGAAGATGAAGTTAAAGCATGCGAACGTGAAATTTTGGATTTGCACCAGGAAGCCAAATCCAGAGAACCATCTATGGCATTGTTTAATGCATGCTTTCTAAAAATACTCTGGATGTTTAACCAAGCATTTCTGCGATGCGAAGATAAAAATCCGATTTCTTCACTTCCATTGCGAAAAGAACTGTGGAGCGCAGTCGAATCAATTGAGTATGTTATTTTACATAATCAACCCTTCAATGCAGAAGATATTGCAAAAAGACTCGGCATGTCTCGATTCCGATTGCACCGTATGTTCAAGACTGAAGTTGGTGTATCACCGATGACATTTTATCAGCAGCGTCGCATTCAACACGCCCAACGAATGTTGGAAGAACCGGGGAGTAACGTTACCGAAGTCGCGTACCATTTTGGATACTCAGATGCAGCTCACTTCGGTAGGGTTTTTAAAAAAGTCATTGGGGAAACACCTGCTGCTTACCGATCACGATTTTTCATTAAGTCTCGTACTGACAACATCATCGTATAAATTCTAATTTCAAGTATTATATCTGCTATAACTACTCACCTGTTTAATATCATTTCAATTATAATACGGATTATATAAATAAAAATTTATTAATTTGTGTGCTGTTTTCATTATGTGTAGTTTTTTTCTTTTTTTGATAAATGTTATAAATATCCTATATATTAAAGATATTCAGATAAATATTAATCTACGTATCAAAATTAATTTTTTTGCTTGACTTTACAAGTAAACCATGACAGAATAATCAATGTGATAAGACATTTAATTCTGTTTTACTTGCATTGTTTAATTGTCGAGGTTGGAGCCATAAAATAGGAGCTGAACATCATGAAGGTCAAAGTTTTATCTGAATTTGTGCTGGTAATAGCTGTAATGCTTATATTTGCTGCAGCCGCTGGCGCACAGAATCTGGTTGTTAATGGTAGCTTTGAAGCAGACCCATTTCCTGGTGAAGTTGGTTATTTTCCAATTGAGCAGTTGGAGTGTACTGGGTGGACAAAGGGAGGTGATGGACGTTGGGGTATCAACAGAAGTGCTGATCCGTGGTTCATATCGAGTATGAACGCTCCAGACGGCAATCAAGTATTGTTTGTGCAAAAGAACACAGGTACTGATGGTGCCACAGTTTCACAGACCATTGCGGGGATGGAAGACGGACACCGTTACGTATTGAGTTTTTATTTAAATGTTCGGTTAGGGTCTGCAACACGACCGGATTTAATGGATATCTGGGTAACTTTGGGTGATGTCGAAATGATGCCATTAACCCGCTTTCAATATAATTCCACAGAATATTACTATTTATCATTTCCCTTTGTCTATACTGAAGCTGAGTTTGGTGAACCAGTATTGACATTTCATAATTCTTATGAGCCTGGGGGAGATACTTCATACACTTTGGATGCCGTTTCGATTGTTCCAACTACGATAAATGCTAATATCAGTGGCCCATCTATTGCTGTCATCGGACAAAATGTTGCGTTGACCGTTGTTTCGGATGCGATAGGCGAAACGTCTTATACCTGGTATAAAGACGGCGTTGAGCTGGTAGGTGAGGCATTCAATACGCTAGAATTGATCAATATGAGTGCAGAAGATGCCGGAGTTTATTCTGTGACAGTAACAGATTCTACAGGAAGTCTGACGGTTGCTTTTACGCTGATTGTTGTCGAAGCACTGCCACTGGGCAGTCAACTGGGCTTTTTGCTGGTAATTATCGCGGCCTCAATCTCGGGATTTGTATTATTGCGCCGCAGTGAAGCATAAATTTTGTGCCACTCTGGAACATGATAACCAGTGTAGCGTAAAACCATAGCTCATGATATTCAGTTCATGAATACAACCCATCTGTTGGACTAAAACCAGCAGATGGGTTTTTAATACTATAAACTTGTATTGTAATAACTTTTCCACCAATCCTGGCGATTCAAAGCTTCCCAATATGAACGTTGCAACAGTAAAGACAGGTTCTGTTTGGTAACTGGTTCATTAATAGAGCCATCGGCTCCAGCATCAAGAGCGTTTGTAAGGGGAAACTCGCTTGGTGAAGGCGTTATGATTATTATCCCGATGTCGGGATGATTTCGACGTATGCGTTGGATGCAATCCATGGCATCTTCGCCCATCGTTGCACAATGAGCTATCAACAGGTCAATAGCATGATCGCGAAGTATCTGCATGGCTTCCCGCACAGACTTGGAAACATGAATGTGAAATCTATTGGGTGTAAAAAAATCGCTTATTTTTGCACATTGTTCCGGTATGTCAGAAATGATCAACAATGTGTGGTGATAAGCCATCATATGCCTGTTTTCACCTTTCAAACATAGAAACCTGGTTGGCGATTAGCGTCTTGCCGTGACCTTAACTATATACACCTCATTACTTATGAGCACTGTCGATATAAATCTTTCAGATAATAAAGTGTATATGTGGATTAGCGTATTTGAAAAGAGTCAATAACTTGTAGGGCAAAGCTATAAAAATATTTTATTAAAAATACTTTTCTTTGCCTGCCGCTGACAAACGTGCTAAAGATCGTGAAATGGCCAGTTCTGCACGAGCGACGTTAATATCAGGCTCAATGTGCTGTAATCGTTCACGTGCACGTTCCAGTGCAGCTTGAGCACGTTTGATGTCTACATCATTTCCCGTTTCAAATGCGTCGACCAGTACTATAACCTCGTCATCGCGCACCTCAACAAAACCTTTACTGATAGAAAAAAAATGTTCATTTCCGTCATTGTCCAAGGCCATCAATACACCTGGAATCGTCGTACTTAAAAGTGCGGTGTGACCTGGCATGACAGTGAATACACCTGCAGTTCCTGGTATATGAACTTCTTGTGCAGTCATATGCACGCGAGAGCTTTCTGGTGCACATATTTCCAGTTTGATGCGTCCTGATGCCACAATTAATTTCCTTTTTGCATGGCAGCACCTTTTTCAAGGGCATCTTCTATGGAGCCACAATACAGAAATGCAGACTCTGGCAGATTGTCATGGTTTCCTGCAAGAATTTCCTTAAAGCTACGAATGGTATCTTTTATTGAGACATACTTGCCCGGTATACCTGTAAATTGTTCCGCAACAAAATTGGGTTGAGAAAGAAATCGTTGTATTCGTCGTGCGCGTGCTACTGTTATTTTGTCTTCTTCAGACAGTTCATCCATACCCAGGATAGCAATAATGTCTTGTAAATCTTTATACCGTTGCAAGATATTTTGCACCCCCATGGCAACTCGGTAATGTTCATCTCCCAGGATTCGGGGATCGAGTATCCGACTGGAGGAATCAAGGGGGTCAACCGCGGGGTAAATTCCCAATTCCGCAATCTGACGTGATAGCACCGTTGTGGCGTCCAGATGTGCAAAGGTTGTTGCTGGTGCCGGATCGGTCAAGTCGTCGGCAGGTACATACACTGCCTGCACGGAGGTGATTGAGCCATGTCGTGTTGATGTAATTCGCTCTTGAAGTTCGCCCATTTCCGTAGATAGCGTTGGTTGATATCCCACAGCGCTGGGCATACGGCCCAACAAAGCAGATACTTCCGAGCCAGCCTGAGTGAAGCGGAAAATATTGTCGATGAACAACAACACATCCTGACCTCCTTCATCTCGAAAATACTCAGCGCAGGTCAATCCGGTTAGCGCAACACGTGCACGAGCACCAGGTGGTTCGGTCATTTGCCCATAGATGAGCGCAGCTTTGTCAATAACCCCAGATTCTTTCATTTCCAGCCAGAGATCATTGCCTTCACGGGTACGTTCACCAACACCGGCAAAAACAGAATAACCACCATGCTGTTTCGCCACATTGTTGATGAGTTCCATGATAAGAACTGTTTTTCCTACTCCGGCACCACCAAACAAACCTGTTTTACCTCCCTTGCAATAGGGAGCCAGCAGGTCGATCACCTTGATACCAGTTTCAAACATTTCAGCACTGGTTTCGAGTTCCTGATATGCAGGAGGCTTCCTGTGAATGGGCCGTTTAATCGAAGTATTAATTTCACCCTGATTGTCAACAGGTTCACCAATGACATTCAGAATTCGTCCCAAAATTGCTTCACCAACAGGTGTTGAGATGTATTCACCAGTGTCTATAACATCCATACCACGAACCAGCCCTTCGGTTCCTGCCATGGCAATAGTGCGCACAGTGCTTTCACCCAAGTGTTGTGCAACCTCCAGAACCAATCGTTCTTTGTCAGGACGCTTGATTTCAAGTGCATTATATATTGGAGGTAAATGACCAGTCTCGAATTTTACATCAACCACTGGTCCGATAACCTGTGTGATTTGTCCTACACTCATTTTGTTCTCCGTGTGTGCCAGTTGATTGGTGCAATTTTGCAGTTCCAAGGCACTCATGCTTGTTTACATATTCAAAATAATAATTTTACAACGCTTCCGCGCCACTGACAACTTCTATGAGTTGCGTGGTTATAGCATCTTGACGTACCCGGTTGTATTGCAAAGTTAATCGCTCTATCATCTCACCTGCATTACGAGTAGCAGAATCCATTGCCGTCATTCGCGCACCAAACTCACTGGCAGCCGATTCAAATAGTATGCGATGCATTTGTATTTCAAGATTTTTCAGAAGGAGTGCTTCAAACACACTCTCTTGATCGGGTTCATATATATAATCCAGTGGTAAAGTATTTCCACCATTAATATCATCTTCATTTTCAGAAATGAACGGCAGCAACCGCTCCAAAGTAGTTGTTTGCTGAACTGCTGATCTGAATTCATTATACATACAATACATTGACGAAAGATTCTCTTCAAGAAACTCCTTCACAACATTTTCGATTATCCATTGAGAAGTGCGGTAAACTGAACGGTCCAACTGACCGGGAAAAGTGGCGTGTATTGGATATCCACGACGTTTAAGAATGTCTATCCCTTTGCGTCCAACCACCACCAGCATTACATCATTATCTTTGAAACGTCCATCTAATAAACGTATTGCGTCATTAACGAGTGATGCGTTAAACCCCCCGCACAAACCACGATCAGATGTGATTAATACCAGTCCTATTTTGTTTTCTGGTCTTTGCTCCAAAAGGGGATGCATCGCACCTTGTGCCCGATTGGCAATTTCATTAACCAAATCCCGCATGTGGTAGGCATAGGGTCGTGCTTGAATTATAGATTCCTGTGCACGACGAAGCTTTGACGCAGCCACCATTTTCATGGCACGTGTAATTTTTTGGGTGCTCTGTACGCTTTTAATGCGTCGCTTTATGTCTCGCAAATTCGCCATTGACAAACTTTCCGAAGAAACCAGCTCATGCTGATTACTATGCTTTAAAATCTTGTGCTAAAAATTACAGATTGCTTGTGTATTATGCTTCCTGGTGTGATTCTGCTTGACGTAAATGAAACTGCTCAGTAAATTCAGTAATTGCTGCATGAATCTCTTCGCGTATATCATCAGGCATTTCACCTTTTTCACGAAAAGTTTTCATGGCAGACTCTACTTCACGTTCCATGAACGGATACAATTCTTCCTCATATCGGGCAATAGCTCGTATGGGGATGCTGTTCAAACAACCACTGGTTGCTGCATAAATAATCAAAACCTGGTATTCAACAGGCAATGGTTTGTACTGGAGCTGTTTTAAAATCTCAACCAGTCGGGCACCTTGATTCAATTGGGCCTGGGTTGCCTTGTCCAGATCACTGCCAAATTGCGCAAATGCTTCCAACTCCCGATATTGCGCCAAATCGATGCGCAGTGTACCAGATACCTTTTTCATCGCTTTTATCTGGGCATTACCACCTACACGTGACACACTGATTCCTGGGTTGATTGCTGGCCGAACTCCTGAAAAAAACAGGTTTGTTTCCAGAAATATCTGGCCGTCAGTAATAGAAATGACATTTGTGGGAATATAGGCTGATACATCACCAGCCTGTGTTTCAATTATCGGAAGTGCTGTCAGGCTGCCACCACCGACATCTTCATGCAATTTGGCTGCACGTTCCAATAGCCGAGAGTGAAGGTAAAATACATCACCGGGATACGCTTCACGCCCAGGCGGACGTCGTAGCAACAATGACAGTTGCCGATATGCCACAGCATGTTTACTTAAGTCATCATACACAATCAATGCATGTCGTCCAGTATCACGAAAATGCTCGGCAATCGTAGTGCCACTGAATGGCGCAATGTATTGCATAGGTGCCGACTCAGAAGCTGATGCACAAACAACAATGGTATATTCCATGGCACCGTTTTCTTTTAGTGCCTCAACAACCTGTGCAACGGTGGATTGTTTCTGACCGATCGCGACATAGACACATATGACGTCACCGGAATATTTTTGGTTGATGATAGTGTCCACCGCAATGGCGGTCTTACCTGTTTGACGATCACCGATAATCAGCTCTCTTTGACCGCGACCAATAGGTGTCATGGCATCAATAGCTTTTAAGCCGGTTTGAAGAGGTTGGTGTACAGGGCGGCGTTCAACAATACCCGGAGCAATACGTTCAATTGGCATGAAGTTGCTGCAATTGATTGCTCCACGCCCATCAATTGGTTCACCTAAAGCATTTACAACACGTCCGAGATATTCATCACCGACACCAACAGAAGTAATCTTGCCGCTGCGCTTTACTTCGTCTCCTTCAGCAATTTTTTCATGCTCGCCAAACAGTACGGTACCCACATTATCTTCTTCCAGGTTGAGTACCATCCCCATTACACCGTGGGGAAATTCCAGTAATTCACCGGACATAGCATTTGTTAACCCGTACACACGGGCGATACCATCACCAGTTTGAATAACAGTGCCAACTTCTGCTACTTCAACCGTGGATTCATAATCGGCGATCTGGCGCTTAATAATTTCGGTAATCTCAGTCGCCTGGATTTTCATCGCTTAGGTTCTCCCAATGGCGGTTGTAACCGCATCTCAATATTATTAATAGACCGTGATAGTCTGTGATTAACAACTAGAAAAGATAATTTTTTATATTGCAACTGCGGACATTCAGTTGATTATTAATTTGAACTCAACAATTCTTCGCGAAGATGTTGTAACCTGTTTTGTACACTTCCATCAATACGCATACTACCGATTTGTGCTACAACACCACCCAAAATTTCGGGATTTACTTCACAATACAGGTGAACACTACACCCGCAATACTGTTCTAAAGAATCATTGAGTGATTGCTTTTGTTCTTCTGAAAGCGGAAGAGCTGTAGTAATTACGGCACGTGCCCGATGCTGAACATCATCGGCCATTATGGAAAACACACGGGCAATATCAGATAAAATTCGGATACGTCCCTTGCGTATTAATAAATCAGCTAAATTGATCAGAATACTGGCAAACCCACCCTTAGATAATATCTCTCTAAGAATCTGGCTGCGAACTGAACTGCTGATTGCGTTGTTATATAGTATGTTGCTTACTTCTGGATGTTCAGCTACCATTTGTGCCATATCCGTAAGGGACATATCTATATTGTCTAACTCGGTAACTTCAAGTGATCCAATCAGACCACCGGCATATCTTTCAGCCAGGAGAAAATTTTTCATGGCTTAAACCGCCCCAGATCTACAATAAATCTTTGTAACAAAACTGCTTGATTCGCTTCATTTAAATTGTTGCGATATTTATTTTCCAATTGAGAAATTGCTTCATTAACGATATCACTTTTAACCTGCATGGCTGCAGTGTGATATTCATGTTGTTTCCGATCCGTAAACTCCAAGTCAAGCATCGTCAAACTTTGCTCATTCATTTCCTGTAAGGCTTCTAATTCGCGATTCAATCGTTCTTCTGTTTCGGCCAGAACTTTGGCGCGTTCTTCATCAACATGGCCAAGTTTTTCCTTGGCTTCTAAAAGCCGCAATTCAGACTTGCGACGTTCCTCGGATGCTGACTCCATTCGTGTCTGAAGCCGTGCCAGACCCGAATCAAGGAATTGCAACAAGGGTTTACGGGCAAAACGCCATATGATAGCTATTAACAACAGCGAGTTGAAGACATTAAAAAAAACTTCATACAAATGCATACGACGCAATTCAGACTGATACTCGGGTTGCGCTGTATAAGTTTCTACAAAATCCAATTGTTGTGCAAAATCTTCTGGCACGTGCGGTTGGCCAGGCTCGTGAAGATGGGGGCGCTGCCTATACAATTTGTATTCGTTACTCTTGATAATCTCAAGATATTCATCATGATGATCCCCAAAATTCTCCAGGTAATCTTTGGACAAGCCAGCAGGACCCATCAGGATTGAACCACCAATCCAGACAATGAAGGAGATACTAGCCAAGGTAAGCATAAAGCGTTTGGCTGAACTCATACTGAATTCCTTTCCAGCTCAATGCGCTCCGCCATTATATCAACCAGCTCAGCAGCAAGCTCGGGGTGGGATGCCCGCTCACTCGCGATCGTTTTTTTAACTTGAGCTCGTATTTCTGCCAATTCACGATGATACTTGATTTTTACCTCATCAAGGCGCGCCATATGTGCTTCTTGCGCGGAACGATGTGCGCGTACCAGGGTGTGACTTGCTTCACGATGTATGGCAGCAATATCCGAAAAATACTGTCGCTCCAAATCTTCTGCTTGATTCGTCAAATGGATTGCCGACTTTTGATCATTGGCAATTTTGGATTCACGGCGGTCTGTCAGCTCCAATAAGGGCTTGAATATAAATACATTCATAACCCA
>Ga0334884_1003876_pt1 | contig 16241 bp, 11 predicted proteins | sample GraSluR1_MG_7_FD_207215 | JGI IMG/M metagenome (GOLD analysis project Ga0334884, IMG submission 207215) | Sludge microbial communities from methane-producing bioreactor in Wageningen University, Netherlands - Granular Sludge_12_05 R1 | ecosystem: Engineered > Bioreactor > Anaerobic >...
TTATCGATTTTAGCAATCTCAATTGATTGAAACTTCACATTAAACTGTTCTAAATTTAATAAGTTTATGATATCATAATTCAAGGGGACTCCTTTCTTTGTTTTAGGGTAGATACTAAAATTATAGCATAGTGAGTCCTCTTTTTTAATGGAAACAAAAAACCTGTAAATATCATTGGGGAGACCCCAAAGAAATTTACAGGTATACACAAACCCCAAACATCTTTACATAATCAAAAACTAAAGCCTTAAAGCAAAACTTTAAGGCTTTTTTAATTTAAAAACTATATACATATAAATAGATGAAGTGATATACTAACTATGTAAAATATATTTTGTGGGGGAAAAATATATGAACAAAAATAAAAACAATAGTGGTTTAGATAGTGATTCAAATTCAAACATTTTAGTATTCATACTTTTAGGTATTGGTGTTTTTGCTTTGCTAATATTTATTGTGTTAAATGCGATTCCAAAAAATCAACCGACTAATATTAGTGATACTAGTATGTTGATTAGTTTTAATGAACCATTGTTAGAAGATGTTATAACAGAAGGTGATTATGTTTTGCCTACTAATATAGAAAAAGTAGGATTTATATTTTTAGGCTGGTATGATAATCAAGAATTGCTAGGAGAAGCAGTTACTACTATTACCTTTACAGGTGGAGCGATAATTGATGTTTTTCCAAAGTGGGAAGAGGCTGTTAATTAGATAAATGGATGTTAGAATTTATAAGTTTATTTCCTTATAAATTCAAAAAAATATTTATTTGTTTCAATGATTGTGATATAATTAGAAATTGGAGGATTTGAAAGCATATGTTTAAAGAGAATAAGAGATTTTTTATAATGCTTTTAGTACTAGCTGTTATAGTATTGAGCTTTAATTTATATGAGAATTTTTCAACAGTTAAGGTAAAAGGATATATCGCTGATATTACACTTAATGATGCTGGGGATATGACTGTTGAAGAAACTTTAACTATGAGGTATCCTGATGATTATCATGTTATCTTTAGAGATATAGTATTTGATAAGGGACCTGCAACTATCGCAAGTGATAGAGCATATTTAGATACTAGTAGTTTTGAAGTTTCAGTTTATGATAAAAATAATGATTTACTAACTTTAGCTAGTAATATTAATTGTATTGATGGAGATTATTGGGTAGGGTATTCATTTAATGGAGATTATGATGAATTAGGATATCCTGTACAATGTGCACCAGATATTTTAACTACTAGATGTGATGCGGCATTTATTTATGTAAAAGATGGTATGCAAGAAGAAATGACTTTTAAGTATACTTATACTATAACAGGAGCAGTAACTGTATATAACGATGTTGCTCAGTTGAACTGGAAATTGATTGAGTATTTTGATAATAAAGTAAAAGGTGGTAAAGTTAATTTAAACTTGCCAAGTAATTCTTTTTTAGTAGATGAATATTATTTATTTGGACATGGATTATATAGCGGAGTAATTGATCAAATTACTGAGAATGATCAAATGTCTATGACATTTGATATGGAGGAAGATGACTTTTTAGAGTTTAGATTATTAACTCCTGTTGGATTGTTTCCAAATGCTAGAGTTGAGAATATTGTTAATGCTGATAAAAAAGATAGTATTTTAGCTGATGAATTAGAAATGGCGCTTGCGGCTGATAAGATTAGAATAGCTAGTTTAATTCAATTATACTCATTTGTTTTAATGGTTTTAATAATGTTTTATACTTTCTATCATGTTTATAAAAAATATGATAAAGAATTGAAGGCTAGTTTTGAAGGTGATTATTTTAGAGAGTTGCCAGCTGATTATAGTCCAGCTGAGATGAGTTATTTGTATTACTTTAAAAAGATAAATGATGAAGATGTTACAGCTACTGTACTTGATTTGGTTAGAAGAAAGGTTTTAGTTTTAAAAACTGAAGGTGAAAGTTTAACAGCTAAAAAGCCTGATTTTAAATTAGTATTAAATGCAGAACATAGTGAAGCATTAAGAGAACATGAAAATGTAATCATAAAATGGTTTATTAAAGAAATAGGAGATGGTGCTCAAGTTTCTTTGAAACAAATTGAAGCATATCCAAAAAAGAATTTTGCTCAAGCAACAAACTTTAATAAGTTAGCAAATGATTTTAAAAACTTAGCAAAATCAGAGGCTAGAAAACACAATTTCTTTGATGAAGAAATGGAAAAACAAAAAGGAAAAGCAAAAGTCTTTATGTTAATTCCAATTGCTTGGATTGTAGTAAACTATTTAGTAACAGGTGCTGTTAATTTAGAATTTAATATGATGTTTTTAATTATTGCGGTTGGATTAATGATAATTTTGTTGATTTATATTTCAACAATCAAAAGAAGAAGTAAAGATGGAAATGAAGATTTTTCAAAGTGGAAAGCTTATAAAAAATTCTTACTAGACTTTAGTAATATGGAAGATTATCCAATGCCAGGAGTAATAGTTTGGGAGCATTATTTAGTTTATGCTACTAGTTTAAAAATTGCTGATCAAGTAATGAAACAACTAGAAGTTAAATTGCCGACAGATCAAGTTCAAAGTTCATCAGCTTCATCTACATTCTTAGCTTTTGGTTATGGATATCATGGTTTTAGAATGGGAATGGCATTAAATAATATAACAAGAAGTATTTCGGTAGCCAAAACAAACTCAGTTTCAACTATTGCGGCTCATAATGCAGCAAGTGGTGGAGGTGGACGCTTCGGTGGAGGCGGTGGCTTTTCTGGCGGTAGTTCTTTCGGCGGTGGCGGTGGAGGCTTCCGCTCTAGATAAAAAATCATAAGGAGGAAAAAAGAGAATGATTTTAGCAAGTGGCACTGTAATAATAATTATTGCAGCGGTTGGTGTCGTTTTATTATTCGCTATTGTAGCTGTATACAATGGTTTGGTTAAGATGAGAAACAAGGTTAGAAATGCATGGAGTCAAATTGATGTTCAATTAAAAAGAAGATTTGATATGATTCCTAACTTAGTAGAAACTGTAAAGGGTTATGCTAAACACGAAAGTGGAATTTTTGAAGAATTTGCTAAGGCAAGAAATATGTATAGTCAAGCTGCTCAACAAAACAATGTTGAAGGTATGGCCAAAGCCAATGACGCATTAGGTGGAACATTAAGTAGATTGCTTGCTGTAAGAGAAGCATATCCTGAATTAAAAGCTAATACTCATTTCCAAGCATTAATGGGAGATTTGAAAGATACAGAAGATAAAATTGCTTATTCAAGACAATTTTATAATGATATTGTTCATAAATTCAATGATTTTAGAGAAGTATTTCCAAGAGTTATTTTTGCTAAAATGTTTGGATTTAAATCTGCAGCTTTCTTTGAAGTAATGCAAGAAGAAAGACAAAACGTAAAGGTAAGTTTCTAAATACAAAAAAAAACTTTAAACACATTTAGTTTAAAGTTTTTTTATTTAAATATAATAAAAGCCTTAGACAATTCTAAGGCTTTATTAAAGAAAAAATTATTTCTTTTGAGACATACGTTTTTTGAATTTTTCAACTTGGCCAGTTGCTTGAACAAATTTTTGTTGTCCTGTATAGAATGGATGACAATTAGAACATGTATCAACACGCATTTCTTTTAGTATTGAACCAGTTTCAAAAGTATTCCCACAAGTAGTACAAACAACTTTAACTTTTTGATAGTTTGGATGAATTCCTTTTTTCATTTTTATTTCTCCTTCCGCCATAGTTTTAATAACTATAGTAAGTTACTAGTGAATTATACATTAATTTAGGTATCTTGTCAACTAAAATTACTTGTAATAAAATAAAAAATGACTTTTTAAAATAAAGAAAATGTAGTATAATTTAAGTAAGAAAAAAGGAGGACTTACTATGGAAGCTCAAATTAAACCAGGATGGATAGAAGTAATTACAGGATGTATGTTTGCGGGGAAAACTGAGGAATTTTTAAGAAGAATTAGAAGGATTGAATATGCTAAAAAGAAAGTTTTAGTTTTTAAACCTATTTTAGATAGTCGTTATAGTAGTGAGGAAGTAGTATCACATAATAATGAAAGAGCTAAATCAATTGGAATTAATATATCAGGAGAAATTATGAATTATATTAATGAAGATATTTCTGCAGTAGCAATTGATGAAGTGCAATTTTTAGATAAAGGTATTATTGACGTGGCTGAAGCTTTAGCTGATAAAGGGATTAGAGTTATTATTGCAGGACTTGATAGAGACTTTAGAGGAGAACCTTTTGGAGCGATGCCTGAATTAATGGCAAGAGCAGAATACGTTACTAAGCTTCATGCTATTTGTCAGGTTTGTGGTACTTTAGCTACTAGGACCCAAAGGATTATTGATCAACAACCAGCAAGATACGAAGATCCTATTATTATGATTGGTGCAAAAGAACAATATGAAGCAAGATGTCGTCATTGTCATATTGTAAAATGAGTGATTTAGAATATATGGAAATAGCCTTTTTAGAAGCTAAAAAGGCTTTTATTAAGGGCGAAGTTCCAATTGGTGCTGTCATTGTTGTTAATGACAAAATAATTTCAAAAGCTCATAATTTAAGACATACAAAAAAGAATGCTTTGTATCATGCTGAGGTATTAGTGATTTCAAAAGCTTGTAAAAAATTAAAAAGATGGATTTTAGATGATGCTACTCTTTATGTTACAGTTGAGCCTTGTTTAATGTGTAGTGGGGCTATTCTTCAAGCAAGAATTAAAAGGTTAGTATTTGGAGTTGAAGAAGCTAAGTTTGGAGCACTTGGTAGTATAATTAATGTAAATGATTATAATTTTAACCATAAGGTAGAAATATCTAAGGGCTTGTATGAAAAAGAAATTAAAGAACTAATGCAAGATTTTTTTAGAAAATTAAGAAAAGAGAAAGCTAATGAAAATAGGAAATATTCTGATAAATAATATTGTTGCTAGTGCACCTCTTGCAGGATATAGTAATTTAGCATTTAGAGAAATTATGAAAGAACATAAAGCAGGACTTGTATTCACTGAAATGATTAGTGCTAAGGGCTTGCTTTATAAAAGTAGTAAGACTTGGGAATTGACTAAAATCAGTGAAAAGGAACATCCAGTGGCTTTACAGCTTTTTGGTGGTGATATTGAAGATTTAAGACAAGCAGCTATTTTAATAGAACAAAATACAAAAGCTGATATAATTGATTTGAATATGGGATGCCCAGTTAAAAAAGTTTTAAAGTCAAATTCTGGTTCAGCTTTACTTTTAGATAAAAATAAAGTTTATGAAATGGTAAAAGCAGTAGTTGAAAGTGTAAGTATACCAGTTACAGTTAAAATTAGAGCGGGTTGGGATCATGATTCTATTAATTGCATTGAAATAGCTAAAGCTATTGAAGCTGCAAAAGCTAGTGCTATTACGATTCATGGAAGAACTAAAAGCGATCTATATCGAGGAAAAGTAAATCTAGATTATATTAAAATGGTAAAAGCTAGTGTTAATATTCCAGTAATTGGCAACGGAGATATTAAAAATGTTGAAGATGCAATAGAAATGCTTGAATATACTAAATGTGATATGGTAATGGTAGGAAGAGGTATCTTAGGAAATCCTTGGTTAATTGAAAATATTGTTAATAGACTAGAAGGACTGCCTTTAGTTTATCCAAGCAAAGAAGAAATTAAAAATAAAATGCTTAAGCATTTTACTGAAATGATTGACTTAAAACAAGAAAAAGTTGCTGTGTTAGAATTTAAAAGCATTGCAGGATTTTATTTAAAGGGTTTTTCTAATGCAAAAGAAATGAAGTTGAAAATTGTTAATGCTAAAAGAAGTGCTGAAATTATAGAAGTTATTAAAAAAATAGAATAAAATGAGTAAAACTTTTCTTTGAAAAGGTTTTACTTTTTTATTTTCTTTATGTTATAATATATCCATAAAACAAGAGAGAGTTTTATAGGAGACTAACTATTAAAAGTAAAGAGAAATAAAAAATAAATTTTGGCAATACTGATATTGCATAACAAAATGAAGCAAAAAAAATATATTTTTTGCCCATATAAGTTTTTATTATAAAGTTATTAGAACTATAAATGCTACTTTAATAGTTCTGAATCAAAAGAAAGGTTATTTATTTCTAAATGAAATATTAATCTAAGCAATTTTTTTACTACATGAGATAATGCAACGCGATGGTATTTACCTTCATTTCGTTTTTTCCAATAGAAGTTACTAAATACAATGTTATACTTAACTACAGTATTAGCAACATTCATTAACGAATATCTTAGATGAGCAGAACCGCGTTTGACCATATGACCATTGAATGATTGAGTTCCTGATTGAGACACTGATGGTTCTAATCCAGCGAATGATAACATTTGGTCTGAGTTTTTAAATGATTTAAAATCTCCGTACTCAGATATTATTACAGCAGCTGACTGTATACCTATACCAGGAATGGTTAAAATTTTAAAACAATATTGATTCATAATATCTTCGATTTGTTTTTCAGTTTTAGATATTTCACTATTATAACAATTTATTAAAAAAATACTTGAAAGAAGTTCGAGTTCATAATTTTCATTAGATTTACCAATAGAATTTTTAGCATCGTTTATAAGCAATATAAACTTTTGAAAACTATAAGACCCCTTGATACCTTCTTTCAAAGCAAGATATGACGAATTAATATCCACTTTGGCTAGTTTTTCTGGGGAAGGATAAGTAGATAATATCCTCGTGGGTAAAACTCCAAATATATTTGAGAAATACTTTGGAAATTCTGGAAAAGTAAGATCAAGAATGTTTTGAACTCTTAATTTGAGTTTGGTTCTAGCTTCAACCATTCTAAGCCTAAACCTTGTTAGTGACTTTAAAGAAGAAATGTGGTAAGATTTAGATGAATAGGTTTGATAATCTAGAAACAGAAGCATTTTAGAAATGATGTGTGCATCAATTTTATCAGTTTTAGTCCTTCTTAAGGAAGTTGCTTGGCGGTACTTTTCAGTAAGATAAGGATTTAAAACCATGAAAGAGAACTTGTTATTATGCAAGAAACGCATCAAGTTAATTCCATAATGCCCTGTAGATTCCATACCTATTCTTTTTTCTTTTGAAGGATCAAGAGAATTAAGAACAGATAGAAGATAGTTAAAACCATAGGCATTGTTTTCAAAAGAAAAAGATTCTTTAATAACTTCATCTGTTTCAGTAGCAATGAAACAGTCGTGCTTGAATTTGGAAATGTCGATTCCAATTAGATACATTGATGTATCCCCTCCTCTGTGTAAGTGAATTTTCGTACTGGGTTATACCACTAGTTTTCTTACTCGTAGTCTTGCTCGAAATAAAACGTCAAAGCGTTATCTAACTGATTACCGATTAGTAATAAAAACTGTGGTTAGAGTCTCCTTTAACAGTCTAGCTGTAAAAAAACAGGAACTAATCCACAGTACATTATGATTTTACCATAAATGGTAAAATACTCAAAATATTAGAAAGGAAAGGAGTTATAATATAACAACTTAAGAACTAATATCTTATGTTTTATATTATACAAGGAAAAATGAGAAAAATTTTATTTATTATTTTGGGGGTATTTTTGTTAACTGGTTGTATACCAACAACAACAAATCAGGTAACATTTAGTTTCCAAAAAACAAATTACAGCTTAGCAGTTGGAGCAACCGAAAGGCTTTACCCAACAATAACAAATTTAACTGAAACACCAAGTGTTGTTTATGCATCATCTAATACTTCGGTAGTAGTTATTGAACAAGTAGAAGATTACCATGTATTAAGAGCTATAGGCGCAGGTAATGCACTTGTTACAGCTATTTTGAATAATGTTGAGGGAAAGGTTGTTACTTTGGCAGTAAATGTAAGTGCTGCATCAAACAATCAAACTTTAGAAATTTCAATTGTAGGTAATGCTTTAGTTACAGTTGAAGTTGGAGCGAGTAGAACTTTTACAATTACAAGTAATATAGCTTATACTGAAACTCTTGTGTGGAGTAGTAGCGATACTAGTATAGGAACTATTTCAAACACTGGAGTGTTTAGTGCTTTAGATATAGGCTCTACGACTATTACAGCAACAGTTGGAAGTGCTACTGATCAAGTGATAGTTAATGTAGTTGAAGCAGGAAGTATTGCTGAACCTACTGCAATTACAATATACGGAGATACAACTGTAGCGGTTGGTGAAACACTTGCATTAACAGTGGTTCCTGATGTTACTGGAAGTTATGCTGTAACATGGAGCAGTATTAATACTTCAGTTGCAACAGTTTCTAGTACTGGTTTAGTTACAGGTGTTGCAGTTGGTACAGTTGCTATTTTAGCAACATTAACAGACTATCCAAGTGTTACAGAAACGATAACAATTGATGTAGTGTCATCTGCAGTTAATCCAACTGGATTAACATTAGAGGGAGACTCTACTGTAGATGTAGGTTCATCAGTAAGTTTAACAGCAATAATTATTCCAACAGGTGCAACAGGCACTGTAATATATTCATCAAGCGATGATGAAATCGCAACAGTTTCTAGTACTGGATTAGTTACAGGTGTTGCAGCGGGTGTTGTGACAATTACTGCAACATTAGAAGAAAACAGTTTGATTTCAAATACTTTTGAAATTACAGTAAATAGTGGTACTCTTGAGTTACAAGGAATTACTGTAACTGGACCTAACGAAGTACAAGCGGGATTAAAAATTACTTTAGAGGCAGTTCCGTTTCCATTAGGAGCTCCGATGGAAGTTACTTGGGCTTCGCTTGCTACAAGTAAAGCAACAGTTGATGAGTTTGGAGAAGTGACAGGGGTATCAGTTGGTATTGCAACAATAACAGCAACATCAACTTCAGATGGTCAAATAATGGGATATAAGAATATTACAATTACTGCAGGTCCTGCGATTACAGCATCTGTAACTAGTAATAGTTTATATATTGGTGAAACAGTAACAGTAACTGGTACAGTAACTAATTCTACTAACACTGCTGTAACGTATACATCAAGTAATGAGTTGGTTGCGACAGTTAATGAAACAACGGGTGTAGTAACAGGAGTTTCTGCAGGAACAGTTACAATAATGGCGATTGCAGATGTGCTTTCTAACTTAGTTGCTTCGGTTACAATTACAGTTAATCCATTACCTACAATTTCAATATCACCTGCTTCGGCTACGATTAACCAAACTGAAACAGTAACTGTAGCAGCTACTATTACAAATTCAAGTAATACAGCGGCAACATATGCATCAAGTAATACAGGGGTTGCAACAGTAAATGCTACAACGGGAGTTGTAACAGGAGTTTCTCAAGGAACAGCAACAATTACAGCTACTGCTGCAATTGATAGTAATTTACAAGCAACAATGACAGTTACAGTAAATTCAAATCCTACTATTTCAGTATCACCTACTACAGCGACTTTGTCTATCGGAGGAACACAACAATTAACAGCAACAGTTGCTAATCTAACAAATAAGAATGTTACTTGGGCATCAAGTACAACAGGGGTTGCAACAGTTAATTCTAGTGGGCTTGTAACAGCAGTAGCAGCTGGATCTGCAACAATTACTGCTACATCAGCTTCTGTAACAAGTTTAAAAGCCACTGCAACAATTACAGTTAATCCAACAAGTTATACTTTAAGTTTTACACTTAATAGTGGTTCTTGGACTTGGACAACTGGTAGTGTAACAATCGCGAGCGGAATAAATGCAGTTTCTGATTTACCGGAAAAATTTATGGTAGATATCTACAAATATTTGAAAGACAATAGTTTATTAAGTGCTTCTACTGTAAATTCAACTTTAAGAAAAACTACATGGGCAACATTTAGTAGTAATTATGCTGATCCAGTTGCAATCTATAACTGGACAAGTACAAATACTTCTGCAACACCTGATGGTTATTCACAATTTTTCTGGACAACTATTTCAGGAACTACAGCAACTGGTGGATTCTTTGGTACTGAACCATATAAATCAAAATATGTTAATTTACTATATCATTTGACATATATGTTCCCACTTAAGTACGCTACTTCTGATATAAATACTGAAGGTGGAAAAGCGTTGGTCGGATTTATTTTAGATGGTTATTTCTATGGAACACAAAGTACTACTGGAACAACTAACGATACGGCTTTTCAAGCTTTAAGAGGAAAGATTCCGACTCCAATTTTAAGATGGAATTCTACTGGTACGACATCTAGTGCTACTACTTATCAAGTTTCTACTTATGCATTTGGACAAGTAGGAACGCTAAAGACTCCTTTTAGAGCAGGATACTTCTTTAGTGGATGGTATAATAATTCAGGATTTACAGGAAGTCCAATTACTACTGTTCCTGCTGGAACAGCACCGGCATCAATGTATTATGCGAAATGGACTGCAGCAAGTTAATTAAATATTTTAATAAAAGAGGTGCCTATTTTAGAGGCATCTCTTTTTAGGTAGTAATCATAAAGAAATTGAAACTTAAGGCAACTTTAAAAATGTTGCCTTTTTTACTTGAAAAGGTTTTACTTTTATAAAATTGTGGTATAATAAGTTTATAAAATGGGGTTAAATCTGTTTTTTCAAGGGGTGAAATATATGAAAAAATTATTATTTTTATTCTTAGGGTTGATTTTGTTGGCAGGATGTACCACAACTGCATCTAATCCAACAACTTTTTCGTACCAAAAAACTAATTATAATTTAGTTGTTGGTGCAACAGAAAGACTATATCCAACTATTACAAATTTAAGTGAGGTGCCGAGTGTTACATATTCGACATCAGATCCTAATGTAATAGTTATTGAACAAGAAAGTAATTATTATGTTTTGAGGGCTGTTGGGGTTGGTAGTGCAACTATAACAGCAAGACTTAATAATGTTCAAGGTAAAGTGTGTACATTAGTAGCTAGTGTTACTGCAGCCCCTACATTAGAAATCGCTATTGAAGGAGAAGATACAATAACTCTTGAAGAGGGTGATACTCAAAATTTCACTATAACTAGTAATATTACGTATACAGATATTTTAGCTTGGGGAAGTAGTGATGAACTAGTTGGTACTATTTCAGCAACAGGTGAGTTTAGTGCTTTAGCGGTAGGTTCTACAACTATTACAGCTATAGTTGGTAGTGCAACTGATCAAGTAACAGTTAACGTAGTTGAAGTAGGAAGTATAATTGATCCAACTTCAATTGAAGTATATGGTGATGATCAAGTTATTGTTGGTGAAACTTTGTCGTTAACAGTTGTTGCCGATGTTACTGGAGATTTTGCTACAACATTTAGTAGTAGTAATACAAGTATTGCAACTGTAGATAGTAGCGGAGTTGTAACAGGAGTTGCAGCAGGAACTGCGGTTATATTAGTTTCATTAGCAGATTATCCTAGTGTAATTCAAACAAAAACAATAACTGTAATAACTGCAGTAATTGATGCCACTGGCTTAACATTATCAGGACCTACAAGTGTAAATACAGGTGCAACAATATCTCTTACTGCAACTATTGCACCAACTGGTGCAACTGGCACAGTAATTTATTCATCTAGTGATGAAGCCGTTGCAACAGTAAGTAGCAGTGGTGTTGTAACTGGTGTTGCAGAAGGAAGTGCAACTATTACAGCAACTTTAGAAGAAAATAGTTTAATCTTAGATACTTATGAAATAACAGTTAATTATGTAGCTCCGACTTTGACTGGTATAACAATAACTGGTCCTACTTCGGTTCAAGTTGGTTCAACTATAGAATTAGAAGCAGAGGCAGTTCCACTTGGAGCAGATAACAGCGTAACTTGGATGTCTCTTAGTACAAGTAAAGCAACTGTAAATGCAACAACAGGAGTTGTTACAGGAGTAACAACTGGTACAGTAACTATTACAGCTATTTCAACTGTTAATTCTCAAATTATTGGATATAAAGAAATAACAGTTACTCCGGGGCCTTCAATTTCAGCTTCAGCAAGTAGTAATACTTTATTTGTAGGTGAAACAGTAACAGTAACTGGTACAGTAATTAATTCAAGTAATACAGGAGTTACTTATTCATCTAGTAATATTTTAGTAGCAACAGTAAATACTACAACAGGCGTTGTAACTGGTATTGCAGCAGGTAGTGTAACAATTATTGCAACAGCTGATGTTAATCCTAGTTTAGTAGCAACAGTTGATTTAGTAGTTTCTCTTGCTCCTTCAATTTCAGTTTCTCCAACAGAAGCATCAATTGCAATTGGTCAAACTACAACAATTGTAGCAACTGTAGAAAATTTAAGTAATACAAGTGTAACTTGGGAAAGTAGTGCAACAGGCATTGCAACAGTAAATAGTAGCGGAGTTGTAACAGGAGTTGCAGTTGGATCTGCAACAATTACAGCAACAAGCGTAGAAGATAATAATTTAACAGCAACAGCTTCAATTACAGTAGTACTTTCACCAACAATTTCAATAGCTCCAACTACAGCTTCAGTTGTTGCAGGTGAGACAGTAACTGTAACAGCGACAGTACATAATTCAAGCAATACAGGAGTAACTTATGCATCAAGTAATGAAGCAGTAGCGACAGTAAATAGTAGTGGAATTGTAACAGGGTTGACTGCTGGTAGTGTAACAATTACAGCAACTGCAGATGTTGATTCTGGTTTGACAGCAACAGCTTCAATTACAGTAACTCCTGCACCGACAATTACGATGGTTCCTACTTCAGCAACAATTAATCAAAATGAAACAACTACTTTAGTAGCAACAGTTGAAAACTCTAGTAATACAGATGTAACATATTCATCAAGTAATGCAAGCATAGCAACAGTAAATGCTACAACAGGTGTTGTAACAGGCGTTGCACAAGGTAATGTAACAATTACAGCAACAGCAGATGTAAATTCAAGTTTAACAGCAACTTGTACAATTACTGTAAATCCTGCGCCTACAATTGTAGTAGCACCAACAAGCGCTACATTAGCAATTGCAGCAACGCAACAATTAACAGCAACAGTTAGTTATTCAAGTAATACAAATGTCACTTGGTCATCAAGTGCAACAGGAGTAGCAACAGTTAATTCTAGTGGGCTTGTAACTGCAGTGGCAGCTGGATCTGCAACAATTACAGCAACAGCAGCCGTAAACGCAAGTTTAACAGCAACATGTACAATTACAGTAAATCCTGCTGACTACACAATCAACTATACATTAAATAGTGGAGCTTGGGCTTGGTCAACAGGTACTGTAACTCCAGCAAGTGGAATTGACAGTGTATCAACATTACCAGAAATATTTATGCAAGACTACTACAAATACCTATATGATAATAATAAATTAAGTGCAACAACAGTAGCGGTAGCATTAAGAAAAACAACATGGGTAGATTTCAGTAGTAGTGGTACAGATCCAAGAGCTTGGTATAATCATACAACTGGTATATCATACAAAGCAATTGATGGTTATTCACAATTCTTCTGGGATACAATTTCTGGAAAAGTTGTAACTGGTGGATTCTTCGGAACTGAACCTTATAAATCAAAATATGCGACTTTATTTGAAATAGTATACGAATTATATCAATTGAAGATTGGAGCACCAACTAATTCTTATCCAGTTATTACATCTAATGATTCTACAACTGGTTATGGAAGAAGTGGATTTGGCTTTATCTTAGATGGATACTTCTATGGAACTCAAGGAGTTACAGGAACGTTAAATGATACATTATTTACAAGTTTGCGTTCAGCAATTCCTACACCGGTATTAAGATATTATGTAAGTGGCTCAACTAGAACAAGTGCTGCTGTAACATATCAAATAACATCTTATCCATATGGACAAACTGCTGCTCTAAGAGCTCCAGTTAGAAATGGTTATGTATTTGAAGGTTGGTATAATAATTCAGGCTTTACTGGAAGTCCAATCGCTACTATTGCAGCAGGCGTAGCACCTGCTTCGATGTACTATGCAAAATGGACTGCAATAACTTCTTATGGTGGTGGAGGTACTAATCCTACATCATTGACTGTAACAGCAACTAAGACTTCGTTTGCTGTTAGTGAAACTTCACAGTTATCAGTAACAGGTGGTTATGCGGTTACTTGGTCAAGTGGAGCTACACCAATTGCTACAGTTAATTCAAGTGGATTAGTAACTGGAGTGGCAGCAGGTACTGTAACAATTACAGCAACTTTAGTAGCTGATACAAATGTTAAAGGGACAATTACTTTAACAGTAACAGCTGCAGCGGGTGCTTTAACAGTAAAAGTTCAAAGAGATTCATCTAATGGTGGTTCTACTTATGCAAATCCTTCATTGAGTCCATTATCACTTGCACTAGGTGCAACTGTTGGATATTATCAAGTTTGGATTTGGGATGCAAGTCAAGCCCCAGTTAGTAGAACAGCTTGTACTATGACTTCTTCAAACACTAGTGCTTTAACAATATCAACTTATGGATCTATTACAGTAAAAGCTTCTTCTGGTACAGTAACAATCAATGTAACGTTTGGAACTAACACAGGATCAGTTACTGTAACATTGGCACCATAATAAAATTGAAAGAATGAATTTATGAATAAATTTATTTGGGTAGGCCATAGGGGGGCTGGTGGTGCTTTTGTTGCTAATACAATGGAAGCATTTGAAGAAGGAGTGAGTAGAGGGGCTAAAGCCCTAGAGTGCGATATAAGAGTTACAAAAGATAATAAATTCATTATATTTCATAATCCTTATTTAAATGATACGTATGGAGAAAAAGTACTAACTGAGCCTACAAGTAGTTCAACACCTGAATCAAAAAACTATTCCAATTTAAAAGAAATGATAGTAACACAAAACAGAAATTTATCTAATGGGCCAGCTGGCCTTTATAGAGGTGTAATAGCTGGCCTAGATGAATTTTTAGATTTATGTAAAAAAAATAATTTAGAAGCTATTGTTGAAATTAAATGGACAACGGGGTTGAATAATAATGATCAATCAAAGGTTGATCTTTTAGTAGATTTTGTAAAAAGTAAAGGAATGTATGAAGAAACATATTTTATGACTTCAATGTTTGAAGTTTTAAAAGCTATAAGAGTTAAGTATAGTGATGCAAAATTACAATTTTTATGTTCTTCTAAAAAGAGATATAAAGATTTAAAAGAAGAATGTTTTAAAAATAATATTTCGCTTGATATTGATCATAAAGTATTAAATAAAAGAATAATTGATGAATTTCATTCTAAAGGATTGCTTGTAAATACTTATACATTGAATGATAAAAAAAGAGCACTCTCTTTTATTAAAAGAGGTGTTGACATGATTACTACGGACTATTTATATTTTAATGAAAATAATGTAGTAGATAGTAAAAGATAGGATAAATAAGCTGCTTGAGGATTACATGAATAATATGACGTCTTTACAAGTAGCTTTTTAAATAAAAGAGGGAAATTATGAAAAAAATAATTTTGGGTTTTATTTTACTAATTAGCATTTTTATTTTAGTAGGTTGTGAAGAATTTACAACAGGAGGTACAGTTTCAATTTTAATAGATAGCTATTCTGTTGAAGTTGAAGAAGGTGATATTATCTCCATTTCGCCTACTGTAGTTGGTTCGACTAATGCACTTGTTTATACATCTTCTGATGAAACGGTATTTACTGTTTCAAATGGTGTAATTAGTGGTATTAGTGAAGGCTCTGGAGAGTTGACTATTGGAGTGTTAAATACTCAGGTGTTTGTTACAGTGAGTGTTACAGTTACAGCAATTGATGATGATCCGATTGACGATGATCCAATTGATGATGATCCGATAGTTGATCCAAACAACCTAACTTTTGTTATTGCTAATGGTGATCAAAACCTAGTTGTTGGAGATGTTGTTAATTTACAAGTATTATTAGGTGGAGCGCCAATTAGTGGAACGGTATCTTGGATGTCTGGTAATATTGGTGTGGCTACAGTCAATACATACGGAATATTAACTGCAAATGCAGCAGGTAATGCTTCTATTATAGCTTTGTATGGAAATAGGTCAGCTACGATTAATGTTGTTGTAAGAGCAGAAGATGTGGTTGTTGTAAACCCAACATCTTTAGTTATTAATGGTAGTAATTTCGTTAATGTAAGCAATCAAGTATTATTAACTGCAACCCCAGATCAAGGTGTTATTACAGGACTTGTATGGTCAAGTAATAATCAAGCAATAGCTACAGTTAATAATTTTGGTATTGTTACTGGAGTATCAGTTGGTGTTGTAACAATTACAGCAACTCTTACAAGTGATTCAACAG
>Ga0334884_1003883_pt1 | contig 16213 bp, 15 predicted proteins | sample GraSluR1_MG_7_FD_207215 | JGI IMG/M metagenome (GOLD analysis project Ga0334884, IMG submission 207215) | Sludge microbial communities from methane-producing bioreactor in Wageningen University, Netherlands - Granular Sludge_12_05 R1 | ecosystem: Engineered > Bioreactor > Anaerobic >...
CTCGTCGATCGGTTCATAAATTCGTCTGTGTGAATGTACTTTTAGCCGGGATCATCATATTGCTGGGATTTAACTCAAAGAAGCAATTACAGGCCTTGGCTGAATGGTGAGAGGAGGAGGGGGTTATCTAACTTAGTCTCCGACCTACCCCGTCTGCATGCAATCTAAGACACTCCCAGGGGCAGCGCTTCGCTTGCCCCTGCCGTTGCGGCGAACCCCAACATGGCGATAGGAACTGTACCGGGGGAGTGGTCTGAACCCTACACAACACGCAGTTATTTTTTCCTCCATGATGGAATCATAATTTGCAAATAACCGGTCAACCCTGCCCACATGGTATCGCCTGCAGGGGTGGTTCAAGGAGGGGGTGCAACCCCCTCCTGTCTTCATGACACGATTGGGATATCCACTATCATTCATACCCGGTACGACTCTACTCTGCCACCAACATTATGAGGGACTGTATCGGGGGGAGATTCTGGATCCCACACAATCAGCGGTCAACCCTGCCCACATGGTATCGCCAGCAGGGGTGGTTCAAGGAGGGGGTGCAACCCCATCCTGTCTTCAGGCACGGTACGACTCTGCTCTGCCACCGATATTATGAGAGACTGTACTGGGTTGTCGCAAATCCCCGGTCAACCCCTGCCCACAGGGTATCGCATGCGGAGATCCCCTGGCTGCATGTAATCTAAGACACTCCCAGGGGCTGCGCTTCGCTTGCCCCTGCCGTTGCGGCGAACCCCAACATGGCGATAGGACTGTATCGGGGGAGTACTGGATCCCACACAATCTCCGGTCAACCCTGCCCACATGGTATCGCATGCGGAGACCCCCTGTCAACATGTAATATGAGACACTCCCCGGGGCAGCGCTTCGCTTGCCCCTGCCGTTGCGGCGAACCCCAACATGGCGATAGGACTGTACCGGGGGAGTGATTTGAATCCTACACAATCCCCGGTCAACCCTGCCCACAGGATATCGCCAGCGGGGGTCCGGGGATGCAACCCCCGGTCAGGATGCTCGGAGACACTTGAGACGTTTTTAAAAAAGAGTTATTTCTTGTATTCCCGTCGCGTGTAGCTGTGCTTCTCCGACGACCCGCCATGGACGACAATGTAGAGCCATTCATAGAGGGACTTTATCGTCCCGAACTGCTCGTACCGGCGCATGGAGAACGAGACACGCATCCGGCTGTCAAACATCACGCGTCCAAGCTCCGCCATCCGTTTCGCGATCTCGAGGTCGTCACCGGCGTCGATGGTCCGATACATCCCAGCCTCCAAAAACGCGTCCCTGCGAAACGCGGTGTTGCATCCCAGAGTGTAATAGAGGGTTTTGGTATAATACCCGATCCTTGAGAAATTATTGGCGAGCGCAAGAGAGAGCCGGTTCTTCATCCCCTCCTCGATCGGATCGACAGGACCGTACAGCTGGACGATATCATGCTTCTCAAAGTCGTCCCGAATTATCTCCAGCCAGTTCTCCGGGATGATGCAGTCGGCATCCGTTGTCGCCAGGATCTCGCCCCGTGCCTTCATTGCCCCGTCGTTTCGTGCCCCGCCGACCTTTTTACTGGTCTGGATGAAGACAAGGTCGGCATAACGTTCTGCAATCTGCCGGGTGTTGTCCTTCGAGTCGCCGTCAACGACGATTATCTCGTATTCGTCCCTCGGCAGGGACTGCCTGTTGAGCGATTCAAGGCACCGGCCGATGTTTGCCTCCTCGTTGTATGCCGGGACGACGACAGATATCATGATTCTGCTAACTCCCTGTACAGCTCCAGGTGACGGGCAGCACACTCCCGTATATCGAACCCTGCTGAAAATTCCCTGGCTTGCTCTGCATACCTCTTCCGGAGGTCAGTATCCATGAGGTGACCCTCCGCCTGCTTCCTCTCCGAAAAATATAGGATCCTGTCCCCGAATATGTCACGGAACTCGGGGATATCCCGGGCGATCACCGGTAGGCCGCAGGAGAGGGCCTCGAGGATGACAAGGCCGAATGTCTCGGCATACGAGGGCATGAGGAAGATATCTGCCGCACAATACGCCTTCACCACCTCGTCGACGTATCCGGCAAAGATCACGTTATCCCCGCACTTCCTCTTGAGACGCTTGATCTTCGCGTAATCCTTTGATAGGGCCCCGTAGGGAAAACCTCCCACCCAGACAAATGTCTTCTCGGGAAGGGCCCGGGATAAGGCAAGGAAATCATACAGGCCCTTCCTCGGGGTCTGCTGGGCGACGGTGAGCACCACCTCACGGTCTTCCGGGATATTGTAGGTGTCCCTGAACTCCTCCCTCTTCGCATAGTCCGGCTTGAAATATTCACGGTTCACGCCATTTGGAATCATCGTCACCGGCATTTCAGGGACCATTGCACGTACCTCGTCGTGGCATGGCTGGGAGATCGTCACGATATGATCGAACTTCCGATAGATTTTCGGATACTTCTTGTTTATCATCCGTGCGAGTGCAATATTTCCCTCGTTGATCCTCGGTGTGGAATGTGCGGTGAGGACCTTCTTCCCGCCGACAGACCTCCGGTTGTGCATGGCAAACGGGCCGAACGTGTGGTAATGAACCACGTCCGCGTTCTTCTCCCGCGATTTCCACCGTACCTCTACCCCGTCCATCCCGGCAAGCTGGCGGTAGAGCGTCCGTGCGACGGTGGCACAGCCGATATACTTGAAAAAGAGCATGTCTTCAACATAGAAGTCGACTTTCATAGATCTCCCTGCATGAAATCCAGCACGCTCCTGATGCACCCGTCCATGTTGAGATATTCGAACTGGGAAAATCTCCCGACCAGCGATATCTGCCGGTGCCTGCAGTATTCTTTAATCGTGGCAATATTTTCCAGGTAATCGAGGTCATAGACCACGTACGCGTACCTGTGCCGTTCTGTCCCGGAATAGACCACATCGCCAGGTCTCGCAAAGCCCATTTGATCGAGCGATTCGATGACATGGCTGATGATCTCCTCGTCCGACATCGCTGATATGGCATCGCCCTCGTTATACGTAATCTCGGCAAGGATGGCGCTGCACCCCTCCGGCGCAACGCAGGAGCTGTAATTCGAGGGGAAGGATATGCGGTTCTCAAGGCCGGTCTCCCTGTCAGGGACATAGAGCCAGGAGATAGGGGGGACATCGCCCTTCACCCCGATACATACACAGCGGATAGAATTGTACCGAAGCGATGCGACCGCGGAACGGACATGGTCCGGGACATCGTCGAGTGCAGCGAAGAGTTCCTGCAGGGGCATGCAGCTGATCAGCCGGTCAGCGGACACTATGCGGTCGCCGTCGCTTATCTGCCACATCCCGTCCTCGCGTGCAATCTTTCGTACCCGGAAACCACAGGTGACGAGATCCTCGATCCCCGACTCGAGCGCCCTGACCAGGGCCTGGATCCCACCCTCGAGCGGATAGGTGAAGACCGCCTGGTGGACATACCCCTCTGTCTCGATCCCGATGGCCGACTTTATCACGTCCTCGACGGGCGGCCGTGGTACCCTGCTCTCGACCCAGTGGGAAGACATCTTCTCTGTCGGAAAGTTCCAGATCTTCTCATTGTAGGGGACCATGTAGAGCTCTGCGATCCCCTTTCCAAAGGTATTGTAGATCCAGTCCCGGAAGTTGGCAGGAGGGAGCAGTTCACCCTTCTCGGCAAGGATGAGATTTTTCACAAACTCGCTGATGCAGAAGAAGAGGTCTTCCTTAGGAAGCATGTACAGTCCGTTCTCGAAAGGATACGGTACCAGGCGCCCCTTGTAGAGGATTCTGGTATGCCGGTCCCTCTTTTCGAGGTTCCTTCCGAGAACGGAATGCATGAAACGGAGAACCTCGAGATCCCGTGAGAATATGATATGTGACCCGCCCGTATCAAAGGTAAAGCCGGCCTCCTGCCTGGAGCGGCAGAGGCCCCCTGTCGTCTCCTCTGCCTCGAGCACCTGCACCCTTTCTCCAGCCTGGTGGAGCTGCCGTGCAAGGGCGATACCTGTCAGTCCACCCCCGAGGATTACCGTATTCACTGGTATACTAATTCGCATGGGGGACTTAAATGATTGACCATCCCCATCTGAGCCTTTCATACGGGCACCCGGAGAAGCGAACAATTATTCAACAATCGCCCCTGATACCTCTTTGAAACGGCATGGTTCAGCAGGAGACCCGGGTCGCCTTCTCCAACCTGGACAGGATACTGTATCCGGGTCCGGGTGTAGCAAAAAAAGATGTCATAGAATATTACATCAGGATTGCTCCCCTCATGATCCCCCACCTCCGGGAAAGGCCCCTTACTATCCGCAGGTTCCCGGACGGGGTCGGGAGCGGAGGATTCTACCAGAAGGATATTCCCCGGAACGCACCGGAATGGGTCAGGACCGATACGTGGGATGGTATCAGGTACATCATCTGCAATGATCCCGAGACCCTCATATGGCTTGCAAACCTTGCAGCAATCGAGATCCATACCCCACTCTCACGGGTATCGTCCATTGACACACCCGACGTGGCGTATTTTGATATCGACCCGGAACCTCCGGCAACGTTTCGTGACGCCTGCCGTGTGGCCAGGCTCCTGAAAAGACTGCTCGACGAATTAAACATCCACTCGTATCCAAAGACCTCGGGGAAGAAAGGCATCCACGTGGCAGTACCACTGCGGGGTGGCTACACCTTCCGCGAAGTCCGCGATTTTGTCCATGGGATTGGGCGGATCATGGGAGACCAGGACGAGCAGGTCAGGTCCGAATTATCGGATTCGCGCGAGCCGGCAACGGTTTTTATCGATTATCTCCAGAACAGCAGTGGAAAGACGATGGTATGCCCGTACAGTCTCCGGGCAGAGGCGATGGCAACCGTATCCACCCCCCTGGAATGGTCGGATCTCCGGGGAGACCTGCGGGCCGAAGATTTCCATATCGGAACCATCCGTTCGAGAGAAGTTGATCCCTGGAGTGGGATCTTTACGGATCCCCAGGAGATCGTGGTGAGATGAGATGACGCAAAAAGAAAAAGACCAGGATACCATATCCCCCCGTCCCTTCTGGACCGGCACTATCAGTATCGGCCTCGTGAACATCCCGGTGAAGCTGGCAACCATGATCCATGACCAGGCGGTCTCGTTCCGCCTCCTCCATAGAAGAGACAACCACCCGATTCACTATGTCAGGATGTGCGAGCACGACAACGAGATTGTCGCCTGGGAGGACGTGGTCAGGGGCTACGAGGTAGGAAAAGATGAATATGTCATCTTTGAGAAAGGCGAGCTTGATGCTTTGAAACCAGAATCCGACAGGAAGATCAGGCTGGATAAGTTCGTCTATTCACTCTCGGTGGACCCCGCCTACTTTCGGAAGAGCTACATCCTCCTTCCGGACGGAAACAGTGATCCCTACTCGCTTCTCCTTCATGCATTCCAGGGATCCGGCCGGGCAGGCGTGGGCCGGATCACGCTTCGCACCAAGGAATACCCTGCCCTTGTCAGGGAGTACCGGCAGGCCCTCGTCCTCACCACGCTCCACTACCCGGGTGAGATCGTTGATCCCGAAAGCATCGAAGAACTCCTGGGGATGCCGGATCCAGGAGAGAGAGAGGTAGAACTCGCTACCCGGATAATCGAGGATCTGTCCGGGGATTTCGATATCAACGAATTCCATGACAGCTACCGCGAGCGGGTGGTGGAGGCGGTGGAGAAGAAACTGAAAGGTGAGACCGTGAAGATCGAACAGCCGAAGGCAGAAGAGGTAAAAGACCTGATGGAAGCCCTTGAAGAGACCCTCGGGAAGATGAAGGCAGATCGGGCAGGGAGGTGAACGAGATGCCACTTGAAGAATACCGGGGGAAGCGGGATTTCAAAAAGACAAAAGAGCCGGAAGGATCAGAGGACAAACCTGGAGATCACCCCAGCTTCGTGATCCAGGAGCATGACGCGAGCCACCATCACTTTGACTTGAGGCTTGAGAGAGAGGGCGTGCTGAAGTCATGGGCCGTTCCAAAAGGGATCCCGAAAAAGAGCGGCGAGAAGAGGCTTGCCGTCGCCACCGAAGACCATCCCCTTGAGTACGCCGGCTTCGAAGGGACCATACCCGAAGGAGAATATGGAGCCGGGACCGTCTCGATCTGGGATACGGGACTGTATGAACCGCTCGTCTGGGAGGAGGACAAGATAGAGGTGGTGATGAAAGGTGACCGGATCAAAGGCCGGTACGTGCTTGTCAGGTTCAAATCGGCCGGCGAAAAAGAATGGCTCCTCCTGAAGGCGAAGGAAGAATAAAAAATTATTTTGGCTGGATATACCAGCCAGTCATGGTCTCGTCGAGTATTGCCGTGTCGTTCCTGGGGGTAAGAAGGCTGACCAGTACCATCGCCAGGAGCGAACAGGCAACTGCATAGATGGAGAAGTGCATGGGAAGCTTTGCCACGAACTGGTAGTAATATCCAAAGACTCCCGCTGCGACAAGCCCTGCTGCCATGCTGGCGATGGCGCCCTCCCGGGTCGCACCTCTCCAGTAGAGCCCTGCGAGGAGGGGGACGGCAAATGTCGAGAGCATCACCCCAATACCCATCCATATCAGGAATGCGAGTATTTCGGGCGGATTGATGGCGAATATCAGGGTGATTACCGCTGCCGCCACCGTCGTTATCCGGCTGATTTTGAGCACGTCGCTGTCCTTTGCATTCGGTTTCAAGACATTCCTGTAGATATCCCACCCAAACATCGAACCGATGGTGAGCATCAGCCTGTCGGTCGTGGACATCACTGCAGCGAGGATGATGACTGCGAATATACCCCAGAGATACACGGACTGTGTTGCGTAATGCACCGCGTATACAAAGACAAAGTCCTGTGCATTTGCAACATCAGGGAGTGTGAGGAGCCCTTCTGCCACCATTGCCCGTCCGGCGAACCCTGAAAACTTGATGAGGAACATCACCAGTCCGTAGACCAGGAACGAGACGAGCGGCACCCACTTGAAGTACCGGTATTCCTTCACTGCCAGGACATTGTTTACGACATGCGGGGCACAGGATAGCCCGATCATCAGCAGGATTGCGAACGAGAAGAGGAACTCCGGTGTACAGAAGGCATATGCCGCATAGGCGGGTGCAGGGAATGCGGGCTGGACAAGATTCGGGTCGATGCCGGCGAGGACCTCGTTGACATGAGTGATCCCACCGGCTGACATGATGACCAGCGGCGCCATGATCAGGACCCCGATGATGAGCAGCAGCCCCTGGAAGAGGCTCGTCCATGCCACCGCATACAGACCGCCAAGAGTCGTGTACGCCGTGACGATGACGGCCGCGATGAGAAGCGCCATCCAGTGCGGGATCTCGAATAACCACATCAGCACGATGCTGATGGCGGTGTACTGCCCGGCAAGATAGATCAGGGAGACGATGATCCCGGAGACCGAGCTCAAGCCCCGAAGCGTCTTCGGGCTCTGGAACCGGTGTGCGAAATAGTCCTGGACCGTCATGTAGCCTGCAGTTCTCCCAACATGCTGGAGCTTTACACCAAAAAAGATGACACAGAACGAGATTGCGAGGGGAACGAAGAGCTGTTCCCATATCCCGGGCCAGCCTGACAGGTACCCAAACCCGCTTACGCCGAGAAGGGACATACCGCTGCAGACCGTCCCGATCATGAGGACGAGAAAGAGCCAGAAGCCAAGTGACCTGCCGGCGCAGATAAAGTCGTCGCAGTTCTTGATCTTTTTTGAGGCGATGATCCCGATTCCAAGCAGGATACAGAGATAGAGTCCCACGATGACGATCTCGAGAGGATCTACCATCCGGAGACCTCCCTGAATCTGAAGGCCCACAGGGCAAGGAGAAAGACGATGAGAGCCACCGCAAAACCCACGGTACATATTGTGATATCAGGAAGCCCGAACATGAAATGAAATATTTGCACCTGATTCTAGATAATAATCTCGATTTTACGTGTAACCCGGCATGAATGCGCTGTACCGGACCCCTGGGAATGAACCCGCATTGATTCCAAATTGCCTGCTATCTGGTCAATTTAAAGGTAAATAATCGATTATTGAAACCAGCAGTCGAATAGCAATCTTTATTTTTCACTCTGTCCAACTATGTCATGCTATAACATGGCATACATGTCAAGGATGGACGTGGAATGAAGAAATTATTGGCAATTGCAACCGTGCTGATCATCGGTTTTGCCCTCATGGCAGGGTGTACCGAACAGCAGGCAAGTGGAGACGAGTTGAAGATCGGTGTCGTGGCTTCCATGACCGGGGCCGCCAGCACAACCGGAAAAGATGTCTGGCAGTCCGCCGTTCTTGCCGCTGACGAGATAAATGCTGCGGGCGGCGTATACGTGGAAGAGCTCGGGACGAAGATACCCATCCGCCTGGTCCAGGGTGACGACGAGTCCACGCGCGAAGGTGGCCAGAAAGCGGTCTCCAGGCTTATCACGCAGGATAACGTGGACGTGCTGGTGGGCGGCTTCTCAAGTGCGGTTGTCTCGGCCCACCAGTCCATCGTCGCCGAATACAAGGTCCCCTATATCATCACCGGAGCCTCAACCCCGATAATCACACGGCGCGATGATGTGGATACCTTCTACATGTTCCACCATGCGCCGACAACAGACGATTCAGGCAGCCAGACGACCCTGTTCATCGACGATACCATACGACCGGCCATCAATGAGAAATTCGGGTTCTCTGCCGACCGTCCTCTCAGGCTGGCAATCCTCTACCAGGACAGCCCGTATGGCAAAGGGCAGCAGGATGCCATCAAGAACACCATCGCACAGGAGAACCTGAATATCGAGGTTGTCTCAGAAGAGACATTCAAAATGGGCGAGACCGATTACCGGACTGTACTGACCAGTGTCAAGAATTCGGACCCGGATGTCGTGTATGTCGTGGCATTTTTGAACGAACAGATCCCGGCCGTGACCCAGGCGAGGAGGGACGTCGGTATGAACGCGATCTTCATCGCGGTCGAGCCAAACGACGACCCTGACTACTACAGCGGTGTCGGGAGGTACGGTGATTATTCAATCGTCCAGAGCCGCTTCTCCCCCTATGCCGTTCCAAAAGGCCCGATAGAAGCCTCGGTTGAGAAGTTCGTCACTGATTTCGACGAGAAGTGGGGAGGGTTCCCGGGCATGATGGGAGCTGCAACCTACGAAGGGGTCTACATCGCCGCCCGGGCTGTCGAGGATGCGGGGACACTTGACAAGGCAAAAGTCAGGGATGCGATAGCACAGGTGGAGATGCCCCAGATGGTAGAAGCGATGAAGGACCAGACGATCCGTTTCTCTGATGATTACCGGGAGAGCAAGTTCGACCTGTACATGGAGCAGCTCTTCTGGGACGATGATCTCCAGGAGACAAGACCGAAGATTGTCTGGCCGGCATCTCTGAAAGAGACAGATTTTGTCCTTCCCGACTGGTTCGAGCCAGGGAAGGAATAATTTTTCCAATTATTTATTATTCCGAAAGATTCAAGGGAGATACATGGTGGTGAGTCCGGACATTGCACTCCAGGTGGTCATCTGGGGACTCTACGCGGGGTGCATCTACATACTCCTGGCGACAGGACTGAACCTGATCTTTGGCGTGATGAAGATCGTGAACTTCGCACACGGTGAACTGCTCATGCTCGGGGCATTCGTCACCTTCACGTTCTTCACCATATCTGGTTTCAATCCGTATGTCCTGCTCGCCGCCTCGGTGCCCATCCTCATCGTCCTGGGAGTCACGATCGAGCGGCTCTGTTTCAGGCCAATTCTCGGGACAGGGAAATTGAACGAGATATTCATCAGCCTTGGCCTCATCTACATCATCCAGAACGCGGCGGCGATCATCTGGACCGATGAATGGAGGATCATTCACAGCCCGTACGAGAGTATCACCATATCGGTATTTGGCGTGAACATGCCGCTTGACTACCTGATCATCATCATCACGACCATCGCAATCCTTATCGCCCTATATCTTTTCCTGCGGAAGACGACTCTTGGGAGGGCGATGCGGGCAACCAGCCAGAACAGGAAGGGTGCGATGCTCATGGGGATCAACGTCGAGAGGATGGACATGATCAGTTTTGGCATCGGTGCGGGTCTAGCCGGAGCAGCAGGCACCCTCTGGGCCGTGAGCGGGCAGGTCTTCAATCCCTACATGGGATCCCTTCCGGCAATCAAGGCCTTCGCAATCGTCATCATCGGTGGGCTCGGGAGCATTCCCGGGGCGATCATCGGGGGACTGATATATGGGATTGCCGAGAACTTTGCGATCTTCACCCTCGGCGGTGCATGGAAAGACGCGATCTCCTTTCTGATCCTGATACTCGTACTGATAGTCAGGCCGACGGGGATCTTTGGGGAGTCATCGGAGTGATCCCATGATAGATCTCAAAAACAGGAGGAACCTGATGCAACTTGCCGCCCTCGCAGCTGCAGCGGTCATTCCCTTCCTGCTCGGGGCAAACCTCTACATCCTCACCGTGCTCATCCTGATGCTGGTCTTCATCATCTACTCCTCGGCCTGGAACTTCCTGACCTACACCGGGCAGGGATCTCTTGGACATGCGGCCTTCTTCGGTCTCGGCGGGTACGGATCGACGCTCATCGCGGTTGCCACCGGTCTCTCCCCGTATATCACGATCTTCATCGGAGCAGGGCTCCCAGCCCTCGTCGGGCTCTTCATCGGCGCCATCTGCGTCCGCCTGAAGGAGTGGTTCCTGGCAATGGTGACATTCGGCTTTGCGATCATCATCCAGACACTCATGGTGAGCCAGTTCTCTGCCTGGTCAGGCGGCTGGGATGGTATCGCTTCACCCCGCCTGCTCTCGAGCAGCATTCCAAACTACCTCCTCATCGAGTATTACTCGATCCTGGCAATAACGGTCCTGGTAATCGTCCTGTTCGCTATCATTCTCCGCTCCCGTATCGGACTTGCGTTTGCGGCTATTCGCGAAAATGAGCTCGAAGCTCGGGCTGCAGGAATAAATCCCGTGAAATACCGGCTTTTCGCATTCATGACGAGCGCGTACTTCGCGGGAGTGGCAGGGGCCCTCGAGATACACCACATGGGATATATCACTCCGGAGATATTCGGGGTCGATATCTCGTTTTGGCCGGTGATCTATTCCATCAGTGGAGGGCTCGGGACGCTTGCGGGCCCGATTGTCGGGACAATCGTGATCACCCTTCTCTGGGACGGACTTCAGTCGCTCGGGATCTCGTATGCCCGCTACATCGTCATCGGAATACTGCTGGTCCTGATCATCATATTCCTCCCGAAGGGACTCGTCTCCCTTCCCGGGAGGATCAGGGAATGGATGGAGAAGCGGGCGAAAAAGGCCTGATCTACTCCGGGTGAATGAAAAAACCAAAATCCGGGGTATTTTATTTATCCCTGCCTTTTTTTCCCTGTGCCAACCTGATGCCGATACCCTCGAAGGTGGCAACCAGGCGCTCATCGTCCCACACCCTGACAGATACGAGCGATCCGTGCTCGTTTTCCGAGACCCTTTCTGCAACGGCCACGAGCCTTCCCGTCGACGGGGAGATGTACGTGATCTGGGCGGAGAGTGCGACCTCCTGTATCCCGCCGGAATTTGCAGCAAGTCCGAATGCATGATCGGCAAGCGAGAATACTGCCCCCCCGTGCATATTCCCGAGCGGGTTTTGCTTGTCCGTAATATCCATCTCCACCTTTGCGCCACCCGGCCATAACTCAAGGACCCGGATTCCGAGGAGCCTTGCGAACTCGCAGCGGGTGAAGAGCTCTGCCATCTCGTCAGCATTTGTGTCATTCTTCCGGGCGTGATCTCTGGTATGCATCCTGCTATCTAACAAAGGAGAGGGCAATCTTTGTTAATATTTTGTATCTGGACCGGATATCCGGATTTTATTATTTGATTCTGTAAATAAAAAGAAATATTAATTAACTATGCTATGCCATAGCATAGCAATGGATCCAAGAATCATTATATGCAGCATACTTCTTATCGCCGCACTTGGCATTGCAGGGTGCACCGAACAGCAGCCACGTGTCGACGAGGTAAAGATTGGTGTCGTAGCCTCCATGACCGGGGCCGCCAGCACAACCGGAAAGGACATCTGGCAATCTGCCGCGCTCGCAGCAGACGAGATCAATGCGGAGGGAGGTGTATATGTCCGGGACCTGGGAACACAGATACCTGTTCGCGTCATCCTCGGCGATGACGAGTCCACGCGTGAAGGAGGACAGAAAGCCGTCAGCAGGCTTATCACCGAGGAGAAGGTGGATATCCTTGTAGGCGGCTTCTCAAGCGCGGTTGTATCGGCACACCAGTCCATCGCAACCGAGCACGGGGTTCCCTACATCGTGACTGGGGCATCAAGCCCGATCATTACGCACAGGACAGACGTGGATACCACGAACATATTCCACCACTGCCCCACGACAGATGACTACGGGATGCAGACCACACTCTTTGCAAGCGACGTGATCCGCCCGGCGATCAACCAGAAGTTTGGATTTTCCGAGGAGAGGCCGCTCCGGCTGGCGCTTGTCTACCAGGACAGTCCCTATGGGAAAGGAGTCCAGGAAGCAGTGATGCGTACGATAGAATCGGAGAATCTCCCGGTGGTCGTGGTTGCAGACGAGACATTCAGGATGGGCGAGACCGATTTTCGGACAGTGCTCACATCGGTCAAGGCAGCAAAGCCCGATGTGATCTATCCTGCGGCATTCTTGAACGAACAGATCCCCATGGTCACACAGGCACGGCGTGACGTGGGATTGAATGCCATATTCCTTGCCGTCGAGTGCAATGACGACCCGGATTATTACAGTGGGATCGGGAAATTCGGGGAATATTCGATAATTGAGACACGGTTTAGCCCATACACGGTCCCGAAAGGCGAGATACAGGACTCCATCGAGAAGTTCATCACCGACTTTGACACCATGTGGAGCGGCTTTCCGGGAATGATGGGTGCATCGACATATGAAGGAGTCTACATCGCAGCGAAAGCGGTCGAGGACGCAGGGACACTCGACAAGGCTAAAGTCAGGGATGCCCTTGACGCACTCGATATGCCCGAGATAATCGAGTATATGAAAGGAGGCACGATAGCGTTCACCCCCGACTTCCGGGAGACGCAGTTCAGGCTCTACATGGAGCAGCTCCGCTGGAACGAGACAGAGAACGGTTTGAGGCCGGTCATCGTTTGGCCCGACGATCTGGCTCAGGATGACTTCGTACTTCCGGACTGGTTCAGTCCCGGTGAATCCTGATAGATAAAATTTCGGAGACGGCCAAGCCGATATGAAAGACGCCTCCGGCCGTTTTCATACTGTCAATTTTTTTCCCGGAGATATGGTTCGGGGGTGCCACCGAGGCTGGGAAAACCGTTCAGGAGAAGAATGCGATCAGTCTTTCTGACTCCACCCCGGCTTTCCGGGAATGATTCAGACGTCTTCTGGCCAACCGTTCGGTATTGCAGGAACAGTACTTTTATTAGTGTTATATGCTAACATATACCATGTCAAACATTCGCAAGGTGGAGAAGACGTGCTGGAAGTACAGAGTGTATCCAAAAAGTTCGGAGGTCTGGTGGCCGTAAACAACGTGGACATGTCCGTACGTGAAGGTGAGATCCTTGGCCTTGTCGGACCGAACGGAGCAGGAAAGACAACACTTCTCAATCTTATCTCAGGCATTTACCGGTCTGACGGGGGATCCATTCTCTACCATGGGGAGGATATCTCCCGCCTTTCCATGGACCGGATCTGCAAGAAGGGAATTGCAAAGACATTCCAGCAGACCAGTTCCTTTCCTGGCATGACTGCACGGGAATGCGTTATGATAGGCTCTCTCTTCGGTAACGGGCGGAGAATCAGCATGGATTCAGCTGAAGAGGAGGCTGCCATGCATCTCGAACGTGTCGGGTTCCCTCGTGACGGGATTGACAAGCCACTCGCAAACCTGAACATTATTGAGCTTCGCCGGACCCAACTCGCACGGGCGCTTGCATCACGGCCAAAGATCCTTCTCCTCGATGAACTGATGACAGGATTAAACCCGAGCGAGGGGACAGAAGCGATCGGACTCATTCACGATCTCCGTGAGAGCGGGATTACCATCGTGATGATCGAGCATGTCATGCGGGTGATCCTCGGGGTATCAGACCGGATCGTTGTCCTTGACCATGGCGAGAAGATCGCCGAGGGGAGTCCTGACGAAGTGGTCAGGGACCGCAGGGTAATCGAGTCATATCTTGGCGAGCGATACGCATTCTAGGTGACCCGATATATGCTCGAAGTCACGAATCTGAATGCATTTTATTCCAATCTCCATATCCTCTGGGACGTCTCACTTTCGGTAGGTGACGCCGAGATTGTCACGCTTCTCGGTACAAACGGTGCAGGCAAGACCACGCTCGTCCAGAGCCTGTTCGGCTTTATCCCAAGGATTGACGGAAAGGTGGTCTTCAATGGCAGGGACGTGACCGGCATGCACCCCTACGATGTTGTGAAAGAGGGGCTCTCGCTGGTCCCAGAGAAGAGGGAGCTCTTCCCGAAGATGACCGTCGCAGAGAACCTTGAACTCGGCGGATATTCCAGGTCCGGTGACGCCCGGGACCTCGAAGAGATCTTCGAGCTCTTCCCTGTCCTGCAGGAACGAAAGACCCAGCTCGCAGGAACACTCTCTGGTGGAGAACAGCAGATGCTCGCCATTGCACGAGCACTCATGGCGCAGCCCTCGATGCTTATCCTTGACGAGCCGTCCCTCGGGCTCTCACCACTGTTGGTGGGAAATGTGCTCGATACCGTCGCGAGACTGAACAAGGACGGCCTCTCGATCCTCCTCGTCGAGCAGAATGTCGAGCATGCCCTTGAGATCTCGAACCGGGCCTACATACTGGAAAACGGCAGGATAATTCGTGAAGGAGACGCACAGGTTCTCCTGCATGACGACGAGATACGGACTGCGTATCTTGGGTTTTAAGGACTGTTTTTACTCTATTTCAATTGTTCCCTTTAGAGACCGTGATGATTAGTTCTGGATAGTGCATAGTCATCAGCCTGCCCTGACCACGGGGTATCTTCTTCGTGAGAAGGATGCATGAAGAGCGGAAATATTCCTTCGTCAAAAGATAATCGAAGACACTCCCCGGGGCTGCGCTTCGCTTGCCCCTGCCGTTGTGGCGAACCCCAACATGGCGATAAGGTCTGTATTGGGGGGGATTCTGGATCCCACACAATCAGCGGTCAACACTGCCCACAGGATATCGCCTGCGGGGGTCCGGGGGTGCAACCCCCGGTCAGCATACACAAAGACATTCCCACAGGGAGAGGTAACCCTGTCCAAATGATAGACCATATTCTGCAAATTCCCAACCTACCTGTCCACAGCGTATCACTAAACTTAGAGTTGGCATGCATTCTCAGACGCTCCTGGGGGCTGCGCTTCGCTTGCCCCCGCCACCCTTCGGGTGCTCGGACTGCGTCCTCTCTATGGCGTCCACAACATGGTGATAGGACTGTATTGGGGGAGTTTTCTGGATCCCCGGTTCAATCCTGCCCACATGATATCGCCTGCGAGGGTCCGGGGGTGCAATCCCCGGTCAGCATATACAAAAAGACGCTTCTTGCTGGCTGATATGCACCTGTTTTTCATCCTACGGATGGCTCGGGCTGGTCATAGCACTGTTGCATCCCATGGTGCGATAGGGACTGCACAAGAGTCATCACAATCCCCGGTTCAACCCTGCCCACAGGATATCGCCTGCGGGGGTCCGGGGGTGCAACCCCCGGTCAGAATAATTGATAAAGACATATTCTGCAATCCCCAGCCTACTCTGCCCACAGGATATCGCCTGCGGGGGTCCGGGGGTGCAAGCCCCGGTCAGAATAGCTGATAAGGACATATTCTGCAATCCCCGGTTCAACCCTGCCCACAGGATATCGCCTGCGGGGGTCCGGGGGTGCAAGCCCCGGTCAGAATAGCTGATAAGGACATATTCTGCAATCCCGGGTCAACTCAGCTCGCCAGGTATCCCCAGGGGGGACCAAAACCCAATCAACATACACGAAGACACTCCCAGGGGCTTATCAATGCTCACCTCCTGTCGATATCATCGCTTCAACAGTAAATCACAAAAAAATTCAAAAAATAGGTATTTCCCGCACAATTTCAATTGTATCTTCGGAAAGAATGTTCCTCGTC
>Ga0334884_1003885_pt1 | contig 16207 bp, 11 predicted proteins | sample GraSluR1_MG_7_FD_207215 | JGI IMG/M metagenome (GOLD analysis project Ga0334884, IMG submission 207215) | Sludge microbial communities from methane-producing bioreactor in Wageningen University, Netherlands - Granular Sludge_12_05 R1 | ecosystem: Engineered > Bioreactor > Anaerobic >...
TCCCCAGCTTTGGAATGTGGTTGAAGAAATGACCATCGCCGCCCGGCTGCCGAAAATGCCGGACATCTATATCATCGATGATATGGCGCCCAATGCTTTCGCGACAGGCCGGGACCCGAAACACGCCGCGGTAGCGGTTACTGCTGGGCTGCTGGGGCGCTTGAACCGGGACCAATTGCAGGGAGTTATGGCGCATGAAATCGCACATATCGTTCACCGCGATGTGCTGTTCATGACCATGGTCGGCATTATGGTCGGCACAATTGTCATGATCTCCGATGTCTTTCTGCGCACCCTCTGGTATGGCTCCATGTCTGGTCGTTCTCGTCGCTACAGCTCTGGCTCGAAAAAAGACAATGGCATCGGGTTAATTATTATGTTAGTCGTCGCGATCATAGTAGCCATTCTGGCACCCTTCTTGGCGCGACTCATCTATTTTGCTATTTCCCGGCGACGTGAATACCTGGCAGATGCCGGTGCCGCTGTGTATACCCGCTATCCAGAAGGCCTGGCCTCAGCTTTGGAATCCATCGCCAGTGATACTCACCAGTTGCAATTCGCCAACAAAGTAACCGCGCCTATGTACATCATCAATCCGCTGCATAAAGAAGGCGCACGGGCATTGAATCTGACGAGCACACACCCTCCTATAAGTGAGCGAGTCAAGGTGCTGCGAAGTATTGCCGGTAGGGTTTCATTCGCGAAGTATCAGGAAGCCTGGCAAAAGGCACAAGGGCGTAAAGCGGGTAATTTGCCTGCAGCGGCATTGGAAGAGCAAGAACAGGCAATACGTACCGGTGTGAAAGAGGAACCAACCACGGAGCAGACATCACGGCAACGCATGCGGGAAGCGGGTGACTTGTTACGCAAGGTAAATGAATACACCTTTCTAGCCTGTCTTTGCGGAATGCGTTTTAAGCTGCCTCCGGATTTCAAGCACAGCAAGGTCAACTGCCCCCGTTGCCGACGTGAGCTGGAGGTGCCTACTGCACAACTGGCAACCGCAGCAGCAGTCGGTACAATGATGTCGAAGCAAGGTTCTGACGATAGCGACAAAACGGATGTAGCCCGGGGCGCAGTTGTAGCCGGAATGCTGGGAAAACATGCCGTACCAACCGCAAAACCACGTGTGCCTGAGAAGCGAGAGGTGTCAACGTCTGTAGACAAAGCACCTACCCAGGCACAGCAAACATTCACCGTCCAGCTGAAACGCGATGACCGGGGATGGACTTCATTCAAATGCCCTTGCGGTGCTGTACGTAATATCGGGCCATCATTTCAACTGACCCAAACCAAATGCTCCCGCTGTAATCGTCATATCAATATTGATTATGTGGAATAGGCGAGCTCCACAACCGGAACCAGTGGAGCAGGCTTTGCTACCGGCAGAATTAAAGTCAACAGGTCTTCATCGCCCATAGGGTCTGTCACCTCCAGCGGGTCTTTGAATGGCCCACGATGCAATTCCACTTCTGAAGCATCATGCAGAAACTGGGCATACCGTATATGCTTCGCCAAGCCGGGCAGGTGAAGATGCAGAAATGGCCAGGAAAATATATGCAGGAACAGCCGGTCTCCTTTACATGTAAAAGCGCAGCCGCTCGGTGCCGGGATGTCGGCAGGCCCACAACCGTAAATCGAATCGGCATGCTCCGCCATCCAATCAGCATATACTTTCAGCGCAGCCCGTGCACGAGCGTCCATTGTTCCCCTGGCTGTCGGGCCGACATTCATCAACAGATTGCCCCCCAGTGCGACTGTTTCTATCAACAGGTGTAACAATTGCTCCGGACTTTTCCAGGTGCTCTCGTCCCGATGGTATCCCCAGGAACCACTCAAGGTATGACAGGCTTCCCACGGCACCGGTTTACCGTTTACCCGAACCGGTTCCATCGGCATGACTTGCTCAGGGGTATGGAAATCGGCGTATTCCGGGGGCAAATCAAGTCGGTTGTTCAAAATGATATCCGGTTGTAGTGCGCGTATCAGCTTATGCAAACCTTCGCTGTCCCAATCCTCCTTTCCCTTGCCTTTCAACCCGTTGTGTTCGGCATTGGGATAGGAGAAATCGCACCATAACACATCCACTTCACCATATTGCGTAAGCAGCTCGGTAACCTGGTCTTTCATGTACTGCTGGTATTTTCGGACATCTCGCGTACTGTTAAGGACTTCCACGTCAGGACGATTACGGTCTGGGTGTATTGAATCGATGGGAAAATCAGGGTGCGACCAATCGATCAGGGAGTAATAAAATCCGATGCGTAGTCCTTCCGCGCGAAAGGCATCCACCAGTTCACGCAGTAAATCTCTGGCCGCCGGGCTGTTTGTTGCCTTATACTCGGTGTAATTCGTATCCCAAAGGCAAAATCCTTCGTGGTGCTTACAGGTGATGACCACATACTTCATGCCTGCTGCCGCTGCCTGATGTGCCCATTCTTCCGGTTTGAAACGATCTGCCCGGAACCATTCCATGTATTTTCTATAATCCGTTGCAGTAATTTCTTCTCTGTGTTGCACCCATTCATGTCGGGCTGCTGCCGCATACGTACCCCAGTGAATAAACATGCCAAAGCGCGATGTTACATAGGTCTGAAAACGTACTGGTATTTCCATAAGTCACAATTACCTTTCAAAAATTTTGACAGCAGTGAGCAACAGATACGCTGAAATTCAGAGACCAAGTATACTGATTTTCACACGAGTAATGGAAATTGCATTACTTGGCATTAAGTTGCTAATTGTGTTAATATCGTGTTCTTGTTAGATAGAATTATATCGCATAAAGCAGTACCAAGCGAATCGGATATTGTTGGATATCACTGTTACCAAATCACAACACCAACTACCAGGGATATGTTGTTATGGCACATACGAAAGACACGGTACTGTCAAGAAAGTTTTATGAGCAAAAAGAATTTTTTGAAGTACCGACTTCCTTTTTGAGGTTGGACAGCCAACTCAGTTTTGAAATATATTTGCCGCCTGATAATGACTCACATCCCCCTGTACTGTATCGCAACAAAAATCTGCCCTTCACCCAAGAAGTCAAACACCGCCTGATGGATCATGATGTTGTCACCTTGCTGATTCCAACGGAAAGCGATCAATCATTTTATCAATATATCGAAAATAACATAGGTGATATTTTAGCGGACCCAGATATTTCCATTGATCAACGCGCTACCTATTTGTATGAGTCTGCCCAAAACTTGATACATTCCATGATGAAAGACCCACGTGCTGGTGATATGCTGCATCGCAGCAGCAATATTGCAGACCATGCTGTTCACTTCATGTTCAAGGAAAGTGATGCTTTTAAAAGCCTGATGCAAGTTACCAGCTATGATTATTATACGTACACGCACAGCGTGAATGTGTTTGTCTTCAGCACAGCGCTGGCTCACGCAATTGGACATTCTGAATTTGAAGTCAGGATTTTCGGTCAGGGAACACTGCTGCACGATATCGGAAAGAGTATGATCGATCCAGCCATCATCCGTTCACGTGAGAAATTGACGCCCTCACAATGGTATGAAATCAAGCAGCACCCAGTATATGGACACCAGATATTGCTGCAGCAGGGCATTCGAGATGAAGTTGTATTGTCTACCACGCGGCACCACCATGAAAAGCTGGATGGGGCAGGTTATCCAGATGGATTAAGAGCCAATGATATATCACGCTGGGCACGCATCTGTGCCATTGCGGATGTATTTGATGCGATGACATCACGCCGAACCTATAAAGATGCAATTGGTTCCTTTGAGACGCTCAAGATCATGCGAGATGAAATGAGTACCCAGTTGGATCGACACTTTCTTCGTGTTTTTATACAGATGATGGGGTCTTCCAACGATTGAGCCAAGCCTATTATCTACTGATTCCACAATTTATCTCATGAGTTTGCATTTAGCGGCCTGATCACCCTATTGTGTTGCCTGGATTTGTCTATGTGTCGGGGAATGAATGGCCCGTAAATCATTACTCTCCGCACAACCGTTACAGACACAGGGGAGACTAAAAACTGTGAGAAAGCTTCACTTAATTTGCAATGCTCATCTTGATCCTTATTGGCAATGGGATTGGGACGAAGGTGCTGCCGCTACGATTTCTACATTCCGAACAGCCGCGGATTTGTGTGATGAATTCGATACGTATGTCTTCAATCATAATGAAGTCATTCTGTACCGATGGATTGAAGAATATGAACCAGCACTCTTCAAACGTATCCAAGAACTGGTAAAAGCAGGCAGGTGGCACATCATGGGGGGCTGGTATCTGCAACCGGACTGCAACTTGCCCAGTGGGGAATCATTCATTCGCCAGATACTCCTGGGACGTCGTTATTTTCAAGAAAAATTCGCGAAAGAACCTACTACCGCCATCAACTTTGATCCCTTCGGACATACACGGGGCTTGGTGCAAATCCTGAAAAAATCCGGTTACGATTCGTACTTGTTCTGCCGCCCAAATCAACAGGACTGCGCGCTACCGGAAGATGACTTTGTCTGGTTGGGTTTTGACGGTTCGGCCATTACCGGCCACCGTGTTTCCTCATTTTATAATTCTTCACTTGGCAAGGCGCGGGAAAAAGTGGAGCGTTGGATCAGTGATAACCCTGACAAGGCAGAAGGTATAGTTCTGTGGGGTGTTGGCAATCACGGGGGTGGTCCATCAAGACAGGACCTCAAGATGCTGCGGGAACTTCAGTCTGAAAACCGCGATTGGGATATTGTTCACTCGACACCGGAGGCCTATTTCAAAGAGCTAAACGACAGCAATCGTCCCTTGCCAACCCACGCGGACGACATCAATCCCTGGGCAGTTGGATGCTATACCTCCATGAGCCGGGTGAAACAGAAGCATCGGCAACTGGAGAATGAGTTGTATCTGGTAGAAAAGATGGCTACCTCGGCGGCATTGCAAGACCTGATGGCTTATCCAGCGGAAGACTTGGAAGAAGCCATGCGTGACCTGGCTACCTCCGAATTCCATGACAATCTACCCGGTTCATCTATTCAGCCGGTAGAAGAATCTATTCTCCGCCTGCTCTACCACGGGCTGGAAATCGTTTCTCGCCTCAAGACCCGGGCTTTTTTCTCGTTGTGCTCCGGACAGCCCAAGGCTACGGGTAACCACATCCCTGTTATGGTGTACAACCCACACCCCTTCCCGGTCAAGGGTATCTTTCACTGTGAGTTTCAATTGGCCGATGCCATCTTTGACGAGCAGTTCACAGTCCCCATTATTTATCAAGATGGTAAGCCAATTCCGACACAACCGGAGAAGGAATACAGCAGTATACCGATTGATTGGCGCAAGCGGGCTGTGTTTTCTGCTGAGCTGGCTCCGGGACAGGTTACCCGTTTTGACAGTGATTTTGAAGTCCTCGAAAAGCGGCCAGTTATGAAGCAGGATACAGAAAATGGAGCCTTTGTGGTGCGCGGCGACCAGATGGAAGTGCAGGTGAATGCCAGCACCGGCCTCATCGACAAATACACCGTCGATGGTGTTGATTATCTCCAGTCGGGAGCCTGCAAGGCGCTGGTTATGAAAGATAATGAAGACCCTTGGGGCATGCTGGTGAACAGCTATCGGGAACTGGAGGATGAATTCAAGCTGATGTCTCCGGATGAAAGTGCCCACTTCTCAGCTATCAAAGGAGACTCACTTGCTCCAGTACGTGTCATTGAAGACGGGCCGGTACGCACAGTAATCGAAGCGGTGTTTTCCTGTAAACAATCCGCGCTGGTGCAGACGTATCGCATCCCTAAACAGGGTACCGAAATCGAGGTTGAAGTTCGGGTTCACTGGAATGAGAAAGACCGTATGCTGAAATGGGCAATCCCCACCACACTGGGAAACGGCGCTGTGCTGGGACAACAGGCCTTCGGAATCCAGCATTTTCCCAACACTGGACGCGAATGTGCCGCACACAAGTGGATGGCCCTGGTGGCAGAAGATGAATCCAGGGGCATCACCTGCATCAATGACGGTGTCTATGGATTCGACGGTTGTGACGGCGAACTGCGCATGAGCCTGCTGCGCTCTCCCGCGTATTGTGCCCATCCCTGGGCGGATCGGCCCATCCTCCCACAAGACCGTTACAATGCCCGTATTGATCAGGGCGAACGCCTGTTCACCTTCTGGCTGAATGCAGGCCCCTGGGATAAGCGGCTTGAAAGTGTCGACCGGGAAGCTATCGCGCACAACGAAAAGCCCTACGCCTTGTCATTCTTCCCCACCGGTGAAGGTAAAATGCCGAAACCAGTCATTACCTTGAGTGATGATGTGGTGCAGATGTCGGCTCTTAAACTGCAAACAGGAACCGATGCCTGTATTATTCGCATCTATGAACCAACGGGTATTGGCCGCAGTTCGCGTATCACCTTGCCGCTGCATGGTATTGATGAAGAGGTAATTTTGGGGCCCTTCGAAGTGAAAACTTTTTGTATAGACACAGCTTCGAAAAAGTTGATTCCAGTAGATTTGGTTGAGCGACCGATATAAGTTCAGTTTTAATCTTTCAAACAATCGCCCGGGCTTTATGCTGGTAATACCAAACAAGTGAAGCCCGGGTGATTTTTGGTTTCTGATAGTGTAGTGAATATTTTTTTATCAAAAATGATGGCACAGAATATCAACCTTGTGGCAAATTTATGGCTTCACTGCCATATAACAAGCACAGTCGATACGATGCAGCATCGGCGCATCTTTTCCCAGCGACGCAAAATATTCATCCGTAGCCTGGCGTACCCCTTCCCACTCACCATAATCATCAAGTATCAGAATACCACCCTGAGAAAGCATGGGATACAAGACATGAAGCTCATGTTTGGTGGAGGCATACCAGTCTGTGTCAAGCCGCAGCAGAGCGATGGATTTTGGTGCGGAGGTAGTCAACGTGTCCTGCACCTTACCTTTAATGAAGTGAAGGTGTTCTGCTGCATAAGCAGTTTTTCTCATGTTTTCCTGTACATCATCAAGAGAAGCAAAACACCAGCTGTTATGTGATTCACGCTGTGCTTTTTCCCATGATATGCGACTGTCAGAACCATTGTAGCGCCGGTCTTCAGGGGTAGGCTCTGGCATGCCTTCATAGGTGTCAAAGAGATAGATGTTGTCTTGAGTCCGGCCAAGTTCCTTGAGTGTCAATGCTATCATCATGGCACTGCCACCCCGCCACACGCCACACTCTACCCAATCACCTTGAATGTTACGCTCCACCACATGTTGTACAGCCTTGTGAAGCATAAAAAGGCGCTCCATCGTAGTCATTGTATATTCATTGCATTGCGAATAGAGGTGCATGAAGGTTTTATCGCGTTCCATGTCATGCCGGAGCACAGGGCGGGTATCTTTGGGGTAGAGGTGGTAGCCAACAAGATGAAAAAGCTGCTGAATTACTTGCTTCCACAAGGCCATGAATACATCATTTCCATTTCTGCTGTTATTATAGTTGATCTTTCGATTCAATCTTATCAAGTTAGTTTTTATTACGCAAGAATTTATAGTGGTCTATTCGTGTAAATAAAAAGGTCTGGACTCAACTCAATGACTCCAGACCTTAACAATAATAATATATATGTTTGCTTGATTACAGCTTGTACTGTATTGATGATACGCCATATTATTCGCTATTAATTGTCAAACAAGCATACTGTAAACACACACCAAATTGGTTATGGGAGATATTTTTCGCGGTATGGTTCCCATTCTGGTTCATTTTGGAAAATCCAATGATAATACTCTGTCTGCTCCAGGCAGGTTGCGGCAGCTTCATCAAGAATGACGGTACACTTGGCATGCCATTGCATGGCTGTTGCCGAAATCATGGCAGTCATGGGGCCTTCTACTGCCTTTGCGATTATTTCTGCTTTCTCCTCACCAGTAGCCAGCAACAAACAACGTTTAGCTTCGAGTATTGTTCCCACGCCCATAGTGATAGCGCGGCGAGGCATCATGGATGGATCGTCGAACAGAGGAGCGTTCTGGGCGATGGTGCCAGGAGTCAGAGCTTTGCATCGGGTACGGGAATGTATTGCAGAAAGCGGCTCATTAAAACCGATGTGTCCGGTGCAGCCAATCCCCAACAATTGCAAATCGATCCCCCCATAATCAAGAATCTTTGCTTCATATTCCGCGCATTCAGCGTCCAGATCATCAGCGGTCCCATTGGGAAGAAAGGTGTTGCGCTTGTCAATGTTAATTTTATCAAACAAGAAATGGTTCATGTAGGTACGGTATGAATTGGGGTCCTCGGGTGCCAATCCGATATATTCATCCAGGTTGAACGTTACTGCCAATGAAAAATCAAGCAGCTGGTCTTTATGCTTTTGTACCAACTTGCCATATAAATTTTCCATGGTACGTCCAGTCGCCAGGCCAAGGGTCATATTGGGCTTTATTTGTAATGCGCTTTCAATAAGGTCTGCTGTCAGATTTGCAGCAGCATCGGCATCACGGCAAATTATTACTTCCACTATTGGTACTCCTTCGGTTAACTACATCAGTCACTATAACGAGAATTACTTTAATATTTTAGAAATATATAGACATTACTGTAATGACACAAGCCCTAGATTTACGGTTTGGCCAGGGGGGATATTTACTTCAGGAATTTCCAACCGTCCATGCTGTTCAGAAATCAATCGAATCTGGTAACTTCCCGCAGGCACATTTTCAAAGCGTACATATCCTTGCGCGTCTGACTCCGCATCTGCTGGCCACCACGGCCCCCTTTCCGGGTGATACATCATAAGCGCTACATTGTCCTCATTTACCGGATTGCCATTTTCATCTGTCAGCAACATCTCCATAACGCCACCTTCCACCATGGTCAGTTTAACATCACGTACCACATTTCCAGTGTGCGGCATGACATCATAGAAATTATTGGGAAAATAACGCAGCTCAGGGTCCCAGGCACGGAGGTAAAGCCGCTGATCCGCTGGAAAATATATCGTGCTGTTGCCTTCAGAATCACTGTCAGTGCCAAAGGCAACAGGGGTGTCAAAAGCGTTTGGTTGCAATGTTACTATAGGTACCATTTCGACCAATGAATTGCCTGCAATATCTGATACCTGAACATACGCAATCACTTGTTCTGTCGTATCAGAAGGTTGTACATCGCTTTGTAGTGCATGCGGCGTATTCTGTCCTATTGCAGCGGTTCCCCCCTGATGTTCAGTTGATTTAGATTCAGGTGGTGACGGAGAGCACCCTGAAATCAACAGAGGAATCAGCACTGAAATCAGCATAGCAACCAAGTATAAATTTCGCATTGTAATTTTAATAGCATATGTCATTCGTCTTGAACGACTCCAGAGGTGATGTTGTTGTTGGGTGGGGATTCCAACCCAAACTGTGTGGCGTACAGCCGTTGGTATATGCCATCACGTACCATTAATGTTTCGTGATTGCCTTCATCGACAATACGACCCTGGTCCAAGACAATAATACGATCAGCGCGTTGTATCGTAGATAAACGATGTGCAATTACTATGGCTGTGCGGCCCCCTAAAAAATGATCGAGTGCATCTTGAATCAATCGTTCGCTCTCAGAGTCGAGACTTGATGTGGCTTCGTCCAGGATAAGAATAGCAGGGTCTTTTAAAAATGCACGTGCTATGGCCAGGCGTTGGCGTTGGCCACCGGACAAAGTCACCCCAGATTCACCCAACATGGTATTGTACCCTTCCGGCAAACTTTCGATAAAGCCGTCTGCGTTGGCAGCGCGAGCAGCAGCCTGAACTTGCTCATCGGTGTATTGTGTCATGCCAAAAGCGATGTTGCTTTTGATACTTTCCGCAAAAAGTAGTGTATCTTGTGTTACAAGTCCGATCTGATCACGTAAGCTGCGGAATGATGCTTGGCGTATATCTACACCGTCAAGTGTAATCTGGCCCTGAGTAACATCGTAAAATCGAGGTAATAGTTTTATGAGGGTGCTTTTACCAGCACCACTGAATCCAACCAGAGCGACCAGTTCTCCCTTTTTAACTTGAAATGTAATACCTTGTAATACCGGTGTGTTTCCATCATAGCTGAAATCGACATTGTCAAAAACCAATTCATCCGACATGACAGGAATATTGATTGGATTGGCTGATTCGACAATTTCTGGCTTCATATCGATAAATTCAAATACACGTTCTGCACTGGCTACACTGGTTTGCACCAGGTTGTTTACGGACGAGAGCTTGCGAACGGGGTCAAGCATCATGGCCAGGGCTAGATACAGCGATACTAAATCACCAGCTCCGAGCTCACCACTTAGAACGCGTTGACCACTCAATAAAATAAATGCGACCAGGCCAATTACCAGAATGATCTCGGTGAGTGGGCCGGTAATGGCATTTAGACGCACCATTTTCAATAAAAAATAACGTAGACGTGTTACTTCACTTTGAATACGCGCCGTCTCATATTTTTCCATGCTGTAACTTTTGACAATACTGATCCCGCGAACTGTCTCATTGACAACAGAGGCCATGGAGGCAACTTTCTGTAGAGAACGTCGCACACTCTTACGCATTTTCTTGCCGATGAGCAAGAGTACCCAGAGCATGGGGGGGAGTACACACAACCCGATAATCGTCAACCAAGGGTCTATGCGCAACGCCACCAGCAAGAACGTCAGTGCTTTTACAGGTTCACGCATGAGTTTTGTAAACACGCCAGCCAGTCCGTTGTTAACCATAAAAATATCATTGGTAAAACGGGCCATGATTTCACCGGACTTGCGTGCTTCAAAAAAACCTACAGATTGTTGCATCAGGTTGCGATACATTGCTGAAGCCAGGTCAGTAGTAATAAACGAGCCAATGGCGCCAGCGAAGTACTCTTGCAGGAATCGGGCAATCCCGATGAACAATGTCAATACAATCAACATGACGCAGGCAATCTTCAAGGCACGCATACGGTCTTCACGCATGTTCTGCACGAAAGCCAGAAAATGGGTATCCAGCTCTTGAGGTGCCCAGCCAACCATGGCTTCAATACGTTCGGTGTAGTGGAGAATGTCCGATGCTATTTTTATTGCCGGGTCTGGACGTAATTCTGGGCCATCCTCATTGGTTTCTGTCGTTGGAGCATCATAAAAAGTAAGATTGATTATCGTTCCTACACCAACCAGAAGCGATGCAAATGAAACCGCTATGACAAGCGAGAACAGAATCGACAATGCCAGCCGCCCCTTGTACTGGAAGGCGTAACCGACCAGACGACTGTAGACTCGCCAAGCCGACCTGTGTGAACGACTGTGATTGTTATTCTTCTGATCAGGTTTTGTAGGTAAATCGAACATGAGTTATCCCGCTTGTAACAAGGTATACTGCTCCCAATGCATGCTATTCTCCATGCTGCACGGTGCGCAATTGCGGGAAAAATATGACCTCGCGAATAGATGCGGAGTTGGTCACAATCATGGCCAGTCGATCCAAGCCGATACCCAGCCCAGCCGTGGGAGGCATGCCCACCTCCAGCGCGGTAATAAAATCTTCATCAAGAAATTGGGCTTCTTCATCGCCCGCTTCACGTAATGATACCTGCCGGGAGAATCGTTCACGCTGGTCTATAGGGTCATTCAATTCCGAGAATGCATTACCGACTTCCAGTCGAGCGATGAATGGCTGAAAGCGTTCAGTCAGTGACGGATTGTCCCGATGCTTTTTAGCCAATGGCGATAATTCAATCGGGTAGTCGTAAAGGAAGGTCGGTTGCACCAGATGTGGTTGCACTTTTGCTGACATTACTTCGTCTACAATCTTGCCGTAGTCCATAGTTACATCCACATCAATACCAATGCTTTTTGCCAGAGCAGCAGCATTGTCACGGTCCCGACTTGTCTCAAGATCGATATGGGCATATTCACGAATCGCATCGTGCAGTTTGATACGACGCCAGGGACGAGTAACATCAATCTCCATATCTTGATAGGTAAACTGGGAAGCACCGATAACTGAGGTGATGATGTAATGCAACATGTCTTCGGTTTCGTCCATCAAACCAAGATAGTCCTGATACGCTTCATATAATTCCATAGTGGTAAATTCCGGATTGTGCCGGGTATCTACACCCTCGTTGCGGAAGCATCGGTTGATTTCGAATACTTTGTCAAAACCACCGACAATCAGGCGCTTCAGGTAAAGCTCAGGTGCTACTCTCAAATACAATTCACGGTCATAGGTATTGTGGTGTGTGATAAACGGGCGCGCTGTAGCACCACCCGGGATAGGATGCAGCATGGGTGTTTCTACTTCAAGGTAGCCCTTGGAGTTCAGCCACTCCCGCATCAGGGTGGTAACCTGAATGCGGCGTTTAAATGTGTCCAGTACTTCAGGATTCGCTACCATATCCAGATAGCGCTGGCGATAGCGTGTTTCGACATCTTTCAAACCATGATGTTTTTCTGGTAGCGCACGCAGCGATTTGGTAAGTAAAGTACATGATGTGGCAAAGATAGTAATTTCACCTTTTCGTGTGCGCTTAACTTCACCTTCGACTCCAATGAAATCGCCGATGTCCAGGTCTTTCAATGCTTCGTAAGATGCTTCTCCCAATTCCTTAACATTCAAGAAGACCTGAATTTTTCCGCTCTCATCACGTAAATCCGCAAATGAGCTTTTGCCATGACTGCGGAATGCTGTCATTCGTCCTGCCAAAGTTGCCTGGATTGACGGGATAGCATCTGGGTCATTTTTACTGTCGGCATTTGCTGATTCAGCAGCCTCCAGTGCCTGACGTATCGGTAGAATCAGACTGCTGCGCTCGAATACATATTTGAACGGTTCATCACCCCGGCTTCGGATACGTTCCAGTTTGTCCAGGCGATGCTGTCTTAAATCTTGTTCTGCACTGTGGTGTTCTTCTTCAATCATTTTCATGGGTATCCTGCATAATAAATAAAATAGACGGTATGATGTTAACGTGGGAATAGAATAATTGATCTTCAGTTCTTGGAATCATTGCTGGTCGGTTGCCTTTTTTTACTTTTGCGTTCCAGATTCCACTTCAAGTAGGCTGCGATGAACAAATCAATATCACCATCCAATACGCGTGTAACATTGCCGGTCTCGACATTGGTGCGGTGATCTTTGATCATTTGGTACGGGTGCAACACATAACTGCGAATTTGGCTGCCCCACGCTACATCCATCTGGTCACCTCGCTGTGCTGCCAGTTCATCTTCTTTCTTACGCATTTCAATGTCGTACAGCTTGGCTTTCAGCATGTTTAATGCGGTGTCCCTGTTGCGATGCTGTGAACGTTCAACCTGGCAAGCCACGACAATTCCGGTTGGTAAATGGGTCAGACGTACAGCCGAGCTGGTTTTGTTTACTTTCTGCCCACCTGCACCACTGGAACGAAACACGTCCATTTTAAGATCATCGTCACTAACTTCGATTTCAATGTCTTTGTCTACTTCTGTGATAACTTCAATAGCCGCGAAAGAGGTATGGCGCCGGGCTGCGGAATCAAACGGGGATATCCTGACCAGGCGATGTACTCCTGCTTCTGATTTCAGATTACCGTACACATAGGGACCGGTAACCCGCAACGTCGCACTTTTCAATCCAGCTTCATCTCCGGGCTGATATTCCAAAATCTCAAAATCAAATTCACGGGCGATACAGTAGTTGGTTATCATGCGATATAACATTTCAGCCCAATCACAGGACTCAGTTCCGCCAGCACCAGGGTGGATGCTTACTAATGCCGGCTTCGAATCACGGGGGTCCATAAAAAGACTGTTTAACTCCAGGCGTGCCAGGCGGCGTTCTAAATTTTCCAGTGATTCCGTTATTTCGGTCAGCAATGATGCATCGTCTTCTTCCTGTGCCATTTCAATGAGCACAGCGGCGTCGTCCAGGTCTTTTTGCAGTTCGTCTGGTGCGCCGACGATACCTTTTAATCCTTTTAGCTGTTGTACAACTTTTTGTGCTGTTTCAGGATCATCCCAGAATCCTGTTACAGACATTTTGCTTTCCAATTTTGCTATCTGTTCATTGGTCGCATCAATGTTCAGGCATGCCCTGAGTTCTTTCAGACGCTCCTGACAGCTTTTAATAGAATCTGATTCTAATTCATACATAGAAATAAATGTTGCCTCTCGGTTTCGCAGTTAAAGCGTAACTATATAGTACATGACCGGACCGGCAAAGAGGAATCCATCACAGCGGTCCAAGACACCACCATGTCCAGAAAAAACGCTCCGGAATCCTTTACTCCTGCATTGCGTTTGAGCATGCTCTCCATGAAATCACCGATTTGTCCAGCGATAGAAAGCACTACACCCAGAATGATGTACTTTAGTAATGACCAGTCGGGAAACATTATGGTCATTGGCAAATGAGGACGGATAGTATATACAAAGACCATCAATAAAATGGCTAGAATGATACCACCGAATGTGCCTTCCCAAGTTTTTTTCGGACTTAAAGCAGGAGCTACCTTGTGTTTTCCAATGGAAGAACCGATGAAGTATGCACCTGTATCGGATAGCGCTACCGCACCAATAATCAAGGTCACCAGTCCAGGGCCCAATTGGTGAATTCCATGCAAGGCGACCAAGTGACTTCCCAACCAGGCAACATACACTACGCCAAATAAGGTTGAAGCCAGACCCGGAAGTGAATGCCTGTTTCTGGCCATATGCATGAATGCCAGAAGACCGCAGCCCAGCGTAAAAACAGCAGCCATCATTGAAGTTTCCGGGAAATATGCGGATAACACCACACAAATCCCTACAAAGATACCACTTTCGCTTTCCACATCAAGGCCACATTTTTTAGCCATTGCATAATATTCATAAAGACCCACAGCTATTAACAACGTAATAAACAAGGTGAAGCCGATATGTAAAGTAGGTGTCCAGATGAGCACAACACCAATCAACGCGAGAATAAGGCCGGTCAGTAAACGTAACCGTACAGCACCTGATGTATCTTTCATGTGCAAATATAACCTTGTCTTTACGCAATGAAACATCAGGACTACTTTCTGGTTATGTTATGCGCATGATCTCCACCAAAGCGACGATGTCGTCTTTGATATTCGACAATGGCATCACAAAAATCTTGCTTGGAAAAATCCGGCCATAATGTGTTGCAGAAGTAAAATTCAGCGTAAGAAACTTGCCAGAGCATGAAGTTGCTCAGGCGCTGCTCTCCGCTGGTTCGAATAAGCAAATCAACTTCAGAAAATTCAGGAATATATAATTGCGATGTTATTGCTGTTTCGTCAATTGCACCAGGACTCAATTCACCTGACTCAAGCAGATGTGCCAATTTGCGCATCGCGTCGGTTAATTCAATTCTGCTGCCATAGTTAATGGCTACATTAAGGTTTAATGACTTGTTTCCTGAAGTACGTTCAATACAATATTCCAGGTCTTTCCGGGCTTGATCTGGAAGTTCTTCCATACGCCCCATAATACGGACGCGAATATCATTTTGATCGATTTCATCAATTTCTTGATGTACGAAGCGGCTCATCAAGCTGAATAGCGCGTTAACTTCATCCAGGTCCCGGCTCCAATTCTCTGTGGAGAATGCATACAAGCTCAGTGCAGAAATTCCCAATTGCCGCGCTGCTTCTATAACCCTGCGTACACTTTCAGCACCTGCTTCATGTCCTGAGACGACTGGCAAATTGCGCTGTGTAGCCCAACGACCGTTACCATCCATCACGATGGCGATATGCCCAGGCAGATTTGCCGAATCTATGTGTGCATCAAGTGTTGCTGGCAGATTCTTATCTTCATTTATATGGGCCATCAGGTTGCTTTGTTTGCTCCCCCGGTTATAAACAAGAAACCGCGGCCAAGCGCTTAGCCACCCCGCCGCGGTGAAAGTTCAGTACTGTACTTGATATCCGGTGCCATCCGGATACATCACACTTCCATAATGGCTTCTTCTTTTGCCTTAAAGGTGTTGTCAATCATTTCGATATGATTGTCGGTCAACTTCTGAACTTCATCCGACATTCTGTGTGCATCATCTTCGGGCACTTCACCATCTTTTTGTAGTTTTTTAAATTGTTCAATGGCATGACGTCGAACATTGCGTACGGCAATTTTTGCTTCTTCAACGTGTTCTTTAGCCACTTTGACCAATTCACGTCGTCGCTCTTCTGATAATGGTGGAATTGGTAACCGGATAACTTTTCCATCATTGGACGGATTCAAGCCCAGTGGTGATTG
>Ga0334884_1003894_pt1 | contig 16184 bp, 16 predicted proteins | sample GraSluR1_MG_7_FD_207215 | JGI IMG/M metagenome (GOLD analysis project Ga0334884, IMG submission 207215) | Sludge microbial communities from methane-producing bioreactor in Wageningen University, Netherlands - Granular Sludge_12_05 R1 | ecosystem: Engineered > Bioreactor > Anaerobic >...
TTGTCGAAGCAGACAAGAACAGGGAAAGTTATCCAGATGGTATTCTGGTTGCCTTTGAGCTAACCGTTCCTGACAACAAAGAAGTCACGAGCTGCACTTTGGATTTCACTGGAATCAGTGAATCGCTTCCGAGGCTGAAGTGTTTTTCGGCCGATGCAGATTGGTTGTAATTGATTCCTCTACCGATCTGGGGACCGCCATCACCTGACTCACCCTCGCCCTCGACACCCCGCACCGCCGGGCGACATCGGCCAACGAGGCGAACTGGCCGACAGCAATCCGCTCCTCGATCAGCCGGGCCAGAGCGATCTGGCGCAGGCGGCGGTCCTCGCGAGCAAGGCGCTGCTTCTCGGCACGGGCCTCGGCATCGACGACGGGCTTCGCTGTTGAAGGCCGCCGCTCCGGCCGCAGGTCAACCTGAAGCTCCACCCTCATGCCGTCTCCTTCGCCACGTCGATCTCGCCGGCGAGCGCCCTGATCCCGCTGGCCGCGAACTCGATCGCCAACGTGCCACTGCGCCCGTCATGCTCGATTCCCTGGACCAGCAGCTGGATCACCCGCGCCTGCTCACTGGGGTAGAGGACCTCCCAGATTGGGTCGAATAGGGAGAGCGCCGTCCTGAGGTCTTTCTCGTCGATCGTCTCGTGGTCGAGTCCGGCGATGTCCTGGGCGATTTCGCCGAGCCGCCGGTCGAGGGCACCAGCCTTGTCTTCCAGCTCCGCTATCCGACCGGTCACCGACGCGCCGCCATGGCCATCAGCCAGCGCATCCAGCAGCCCGCGGATCTGGTCGCGGGTCTTGGCCAGCTTGCGCCCGAGGCGCTTCTGTCCGGCCACCAGAGCGGGCCTCTTGGCCTGGCCAGCTTCCTGGACCTGCCGCAGCACCTCACGCTGCAGGGCGCGATCCTGGCCGACACGGCGGATCTGCTGGATGATCACGCCCTCGAGCCGCGATGCCGAGACCGACGGACACGGACACGTCTTGTACCCCCGCTTCTGCGCCCCGCTGCAGACGTAGTAGCGGTACACCTTCGATCCCTTGCGCGCCGTCGATGGTGTCATCGCAGCCCGGCAGGCCGCGCACCGCACCAGGCCCTTCAGCAGGTAGCCGTGCCGATTGCCGTTCGGCCCGCCGCGGCCGTTGCCGTTCTGCCGCAGCAGATCCTGCGCCCGCCGCCAGGTGACCTCGTCGATGATCGCCGGGTGCTCGCCGTCGTAGACCGCCGCCTTGAGCTTGGTCTTGCCAATGTAGGTCGGGTTGGACAGCAAATGATGCAGACTCGACTTCGAGAACGGCTTGCCGCCCAACTGCCGGCCCGTCTTGGTCCGATGCTCCTTGGTCGTCCATTGGCGTCGCTCCAGCTCCAGGACGACATCGCTGAGCGACTGCTGTTTGAGGTACAGCCGGAAGATCTCGCGGACCATCTCCGCTTCGCCGGGATCAACCGCGAGCTTGCCGCTGCCGCCGTTCTCGGACGGTGCGACCCGGTAGCCCAGAACGGGCATCCCGCCGGTGTACTTCCCGCGCCTGCGGGCGGCGTGGATCTTGTCTCGGGTGCGGTCGGCGATCACCTCCCGCTCAAACTGGGCGAACGACAAGAGGATGTTCAGCATCAGGCGGCCGGTCGAGTCCGCGGTGTTGATCGGCTGGGTGACCGAAACCAGGCTGGTGCCGTGGCGGTCGAACGTCTCGACCAGGCGGGCGAAGTCCAGTAGGGAGCGACTCAAGCGGTCGATCTTGTAGACGACGACGCAGTCGATCCGCCCAGCCTCGATGTCGCCCAGCAGCCGGGCCAGCGCCGGGCGGTCGAGGTTGCCGCCGGTGAAGCCGCCGTCGTCGTAGCGGTCTTCGAGCAGGGTCCAGCCTTGGCCCCGTTGGCTCGCGATGTACGCCTCGCCCGCTTCGCGTTGGGCGTCCAGGGAGTTGAAGTCCTGGTCCAGGCCCTCGTCGGTAGACTTGCGCGTGTAGACGGCGCAACGGACGGCAGCGACTTGCACGAGGCTGCTGCTGCCGCCGCGGCGAGTCACCGGTCAGCCTTCCTGGCCAGGCCGAAAAAGACCCAGCCGTTCCAGTTGGAGCCCGCCGCCTCGGTGGCGATGGCGCTCAGGCTGCGATAGACGCGGCCCTCGTACTCGAAGCGGCCGCTATCGAGGACCTTGACGGCGATCTCGCGGCCCTTGTACGCGCGTGTCAGCACGGTGCCCGCACTCAGCGCCCGGTGGCTCAAGCCGGCCCTGGGGCGCACTTGGGGCGCCACAGGCGCGCGCTTGCGGCGGCCGGCGCCAGGGAACCACGCTGTGGGCGGCAACGCTTCCAGCTCGCGCCTGTGCTCAGCGATGCGGGCCTCCTGCTCGGGCGTGAGCTTCGGCAGCTGGTCCTCCTGCAGCTTCCAGGCGAGGCGTTTGATCATGTAGACGCGGTGCCGCTGCTGGGTCGGCTCTCCGAAGATCTCTTGCCACTTCTCGCGCAGCTCGTTCACGGTCATGCCGCTGAGGGCGTGGACCTGGGCGGCGACCGAGGGGCGAGCCATCACTCGGCCTCGGGCTCGGCGTCCAGCTTGAAGAACACCGGGCCGCTGATCTGGTAGCCCGTGATCCGGCGGGCGACCGCCGAGATGCTCTTGAAGGTTTGGTCCTGGTACTCGAATCCCGCGTCGGTAACCTCGACCTCGATCTCGCGGCCCTTGAAATGGCGCCGCAGCACCGTGCCGACACGCAGGTCGCGCTCGACGCGCTGGCGCTTCTTGGCCTGCGCTGCTGCGCTGCTGACGACGGTCTCGGTGGCCTCAGCATCGCCGCCGGTTGCCAGGAACTTCGCGGCGGCCTTGCCCAGCATCCGGCTCACCTCACCGCTGCTGGCGGTCTTGCCTCTCGCTCGCTTGGTCGCTGTCTTCTTGGCCCTCGCCTTCTTGCCGGCCTTCTTCGTCGTCTTCTTGCTGGTTGCCATGATCGGTTCTCCTTTCAAGGTGGTGGTTGCTACTTGACCAGCTGGATGTGCTGGCGATTGCGGATCTTGGCCTCGCAGATCTCGCACACGGCCGCGCGCCCTGTCATCTCGGCGAGCTGCGCGCGATCGGCGAGCGTCAGGCGCTCCCAGGTCCCGAGCGGCGTCTCGACGAGCTTGGCGGTCGGCCGGCGGCCCAGGACCGCCTGCGCGTAGTGGCCGGCGTGCTCCTGGCACGCGAGGCGACCGTCGTCGTGGATCCAAAGCGGCTGTTGTGTCGTAGTGGTCATCATCGCCCGACCTCCTCGAGCTCCATCTCGATGTCGGCTGCCAGTTCCTCGACCGCGTCGTAGCCGTCTTCGCTGAGCGCCTGCTTCAGCATCTGGTCCACCCACTCCATGGCGAGCCACGCCAGTGCCCTGCGCATGGCGTTGCTGTTCTGGTTCTCGAAGCTCTCGCCATCTGCGTAGGCTCTGACCTGGCGCGCGATCGCGCTGCCCAGGCTGGCCTCCATCGCTTCGATCACGAGCTTGTGTGCCGCGTGCATCACTTGACCCCCCAGATCTCGCGCGCGGTGTCGAAGCCGCACCAGACGCCGTCCTGGTTGAGACCGCGGTTGGCGAGCTCGGCGCGGGCCGCCGCGACCGGGTCGATCAGCCCGTTCACGATCGCGAGCAGCAGGTCGGGCATCGTCTGCTGGAAGATGAAGGACGGGTTCAGCGCGTCGTGGATTTCAGGATCGGCGAGCATCTGCTCGAGGCGCTTGCGGGTGGCTTCGGTCATCTGGCTGGTCATCTCTAACCCCTTTCTGTTAAATGGCTTGCGGCGTTGGCCGCACACCATTCATCGCTCTTATGGCGGGGGGTATCAAGGGAATAGAGAGCAGAACGATCAGATATATTAGGCGGCTGGTGATCTGTGTTATCTGATGCTCTGGATTGGGCCAAATAGCGGCAGTAGCCGGCGGCGAGGATGGCTGCGAGATCGCTGAGGCGGCTATTCTCGGCGCTGTCAGCCAGCCGGATCATGGCTCCGGTACCGTCCCTTCGTGATCGGGGCGGTACTGGGCCGACAGCTCGCGGATGCGAGTCATGATCGCGCGCGCGACCAGGTCGGCGGCTTCGCGGGAGATCGGGTTGAAGTAATTGTGCTTCGTACCCGCAGCGGTCTGCTTGGCAGGGTAGGTCAAGAAGGGGCGCCCGTCCTGGCCTCTACGGATGGCGATGTTGTTCAACAGCAGACCGCCACCGACGACGCACGAGGCCCAGGCAACGAGGCCATCCCGACCGTCCTCAGTGACGCGGATCTTGATGTCGCTGATTGCCAGATCAGGTTTCTTTGGAGTCATGGTCGGCTCCTTCTGCGCTGCCCAAAACGGGCGTGAGAATCAGGAACTGTATCGGGAACTTGGAAATCCGGGACGAGGCGGGAATCGCCATAAGCTGTTATTTGGCATGCATATAGCGAGAATCTGGAACCAGTTCCTGATCGGCCAATCTTCGAAGTTCTCGATAAAACACAAATGCTTATAGGACAATGGATTACGGCTATCGGGAAATCGGGAACCACCCATATACTCTTAAGAATATGGGTCGATTTTGAGGCGGAGTTCCGGATAGCAAGGAGGTGCCGGTTCATCCGCACCACCTCCACGCTGTGGTGGGACCGTTGCCTACCCTGGCCACCTGGCCCTCGGCCTCGAGGCTGGAGAGGTGCTTGCCTACGGCACGATCGGAGATGCCAAGGACCTCGGCGAGATCGGCGGCCTTGACCGCGACGCCGGTGCGCGCTAGGTGGTCGACGACCTTCTCCCTGGTCGTCGGCTCCAGCCTACCGGCCTCCTTGTCGTAGTCAGGGCATTCGTGTGGCCACTCGTGTTGCCAGTTGCCGACAGGCTTGTAGCCGAGTTCCGGAGTGAACAGCAGCCTGACTTTGCTGCCTTGCTGAATCCAGAACGAGCGGCGGGACTTGCGATGAGTAAGCTCGATGCCGTGATGGCCATCGATCTTCGTGCGGCTAAGCATGATCTGGACGTCGGCCTGTCCCTCTTGGAAAGAGGTCCCGATCGGGCCGTTTATCGTCGGATTATTGTTACTCTGTGGCTTGGGCGTATGCGTCAGCATGGCACCGCTGATGCCGTGCTCTTGGCAGGCGGTTCGAAACGGAGCAAACCCGCGTTGAACCCATCCAGTGTTATTGATATCGTCAGGAGCCCAGATGCGGCCCAGGGTGTCGCCGATCACGAGGCCAACACAGCAGTAGTGCAGGGCCTTAGCGAGGTCTTCCGAAGCGGCTGTCCATTTGCTCGGGTTGTGCAGGCCAACGCGGTGCGGTTGGATGTAGATGACGCGCTTCTTCAGGTCCGGCTGAGAGACACCCTCGCGCTCGTATTTCTGGCGCAAGATGGTCTGCCAGCGGAACACGCTGCCCTCTGCATCGATGATCGCGACGTTTATGCCTCGAAGCCTTTCGAAGTCGAACTTGAACAGGCCGCCGAGAGCTAGCCCGCGACGGTGCTCGGCGACGACTGCTAGGATCAGATCCGCTGCAAGCCGGGTCTTGCCGCATCCCGGTGGGCCGGAGAAATTCGCGAAATCGCCAGTAGCCAGGAACGGTGCCATCAATGCCGGTTCGATGTTCGGTGTACCTGTAAGATCCAGGCATTGGAACCGATCTATCAGGCGGTTGATTTCGTCGGGAATCGGATGACGGAGAGGTTCTGGATTCGTCATTGCCCGCGTCCTTCAAAGTCCGGTCAATCAACGGCAGGTCCGCTGTCGGATCAGCGTGCCGAGCGCAGGCGCAACGTAACGGAAGATGGGAATCGAATCTGCACGCCTAAAGCGGTGCCGGCGAGGGGGATTAGGGCGTGGTGTTCTGTCTAATCTATTATCTTTGATTCAGTTAACGCTATCCGGATTAGTTTGCTGTTGTCTCCAGCCGTATGCGGATTTCCTGGTAATACGAAGGCCAGGACCTGGGCGATGAAGCGCGGGAACCACGACCCGCGACTGTAGGTGATGCGCTTCTTCAGGTGCTTTCTGACAAGGCCGGCCACGGCAATGATAAACCACCGCTCCACTAGATCCTTAGGGCGGCCAGCCTTCGTGCCGCGCGCGATCTCAATCGCTATCTCCGCAGTCATCTGCAGCTGGTTGAGTTCATCAATCGAGATCCCGGGGAACGTCGGGAGTTTCGTTCTGAGCCAGGCTTTGTGCAGGTAGTACATGGATCCAAGGGGATCGAGTTCCTTGAGGGCGTTGCGCAGCTCTTCGGCATGAGTGGCGATTCTGGCCAGGGTCTTCCTGGCAGAGGATGACGTCTCCGGCGGCACGTCTCCACAGATCTGCCAGTCGGCACTCAACCTGACGGTCTGCTGCTCGACAGCATCGAGGAATTCACGCGCCTCCTTTTCGGGCAGCTTCAGGATTGCACACAGATCTTTGCGTTCTTTGGGTGTAAACGTACGGCGGAAACCCCAGGCGGCGCGTAAGACGGTCATCGCGATTTCCTTTTGATGGAAACTCTGTACTCGAGCAGGGCGCTTTCGACGATCTTCGAGTTGTCGCAATTCGTGTGGGAATTGCCCGGCAGGGCGATGTACAGAACCCGATCGATGAATCTGGGGAATCGCGTGCCACGGGAATAGGTGGGTTTCTTCTTGAAATGCTTGACGTATAGCTGTCCAACCTTACCAATGAACAATCGCTCGACGGTATCCCGACGCCGACCCAATTTGGGCTTGTTGATGTTCTCCAGGGCGTTGGGAATGGCCAGTCGAAGCTTCTTGAGGTCGCTGTCCAGTTGGTGGACAATCCGAATATCCGATTTCCGGTCGTACAGGGACCAATGCAACGCCGAATAGGAGCCGGTCGGGTCCAGGCGATCCAGGGCGGCGATCATCTTCTTGGCGGATTCGGCGAGTTCCTTTAGGACTTTCTTTGCCGTACCGGGAGTCTCTGGAGGAGTCTCGCCAAGCGACTGCCAGTCTGCACGCAAGACCATGATTTCCTCTTGAAGATCCTCCAGAAACCGGTGTGCGTGTTCTTCGGACACATTGAGAATCGCGCAGAGCTCTGCTCGCTGCTTTGTGGTGAACGGAACATACTGAGATGTGCCGGTGCGATCGACAATCATTACCTGCCTCCAGGGGTTGAAAGCCTTGACGGCAGCGTCTGGAAGTAATAACATCCCCTGTGTATCGACCTGCCTTTGATCCTGCTCTGCACTCGACTTTTCCTCTTGGCAACGATCGCACCCGCTCGGCGCGGATGGAGTCCTGCCGTTGCGGGGTGACGTTCATTGGAGGGAAATCCCATGTCATTCCGCGAACTCACCATCGAGCGCAAGCCGATCCTAGACCTTCTGCCGGCACCTTACAACCCCCGCACGATCAGCCCCGAAGCTCTCAGCGGCCTCAGGGCGTCGGTCGAGCGGTTTGGGCTAGTGGAGCCTGTCGTCTGGAACCGCTGCACCCAACGCGTCGTGGGAGGCCACCAGCGGCTCAAGGTGCTGCAGCAGCTGGGCGAGACCGAGACCCAGGTTGTAGTCGTGGACTTGCCCGAGATCGAAGAAAAGGCGTTGAATCTCGCGCTGAACTCTCCGGCGATCTCAGGCGAATTTTCCGCTGACGTTCATCAACTGCTGGCCGAGATCGAAGCTGCGATGCCCGACCTGGCCGATGCGCTGCGGTTCGACGACCTGGCGGGCCAGCTGAGTCACCTCTTGGCCGAACTCACCCCCGAAGACGGACTCACCGACCCGGACGACACGCCGGAGCCGCCGGACGTGCCGGTCACCCAACCGGGCGAGCTGATCATCCTGGGCAACCACAGGCTGATCTGTGGCGACAGCGCGGATCCTGAGATCCTGGCTCGCCTCATGGACGGCCACAAGGCGGCGCTCTTTGCGACCGACCCTCCGTACGGCGTCGCTTACGACGGTACGAATCATCCTGCCGTTCACGGGCGCACCAAAGAAGAATGCAACCGCGACTGGTCCAGCGATTATCAGGATCTCGATGCATGGGATCATTTCAAAGACAAGGACGAGTTCGAGGCGTTCCTGCACGGCGTGTTCGCCAACGCACTGCCCCATGTCGCCGATGACGCTGCGTGGTACACCTGGCATGCGTCGGCTACGAGCGAGTCGTTCCGGCGCGTATGGCACAAGGTCGGTATCCGGTATCACCAGACCATAGTCTGGGTCAAGCCGTGCATGGTGCTCGGCTATTCGGCGTGGCACTGGAAGTACGAGCCCTGCCTGATGGGCTGGCAGCAAGGCAACAAGCCTGCGATGTACCCGGTGCCTGATGAGCAAAGTAATATTTGGGAAGTCGACTGGGAGGGCAAGGCTCGCTGCACCGATGGCGCACATCCCACCCAGAAGCCTGTCCGCCTGTTCGAGCTGCCGATGCTCAAGCACACCAGGCCAGGGGAAATCTGCCTCGAGACGTTCGCCGGCAGTGGCAGTCAGGTGATTGCCGCCGAGCGCCTCGGTCGCCGCTGCTTCGCCGTGGAGCGCAACCCCCGGTTCTGCGACGTGATCGTCGCTCGGTGGGAGCAGTTCACCGGCCAGCAGGCCAAGCGCCAGGAGGTCAGGTGATGGCGCGCGGGCGCAAGGGGTACGGCCCTGATGTGAAGCTGCGGGCCAAGGCCCTGTGGATCGTCGGTAACATGACCGACCAGCAGATAGCCCAGCAGGTCGGCATCTCGCGTAGCGAGACGATCGGCGAATGGCGGCGTCACGAGAACTGGGAGAAAGAGCGCGCGATCATCCAGCAGGAGACAGACCGGCGCGTGAGCCAGGCCGTGGCAGAGACGATCAGCGAAATGAACTCGCGCCACCTCAAGCAGTACCAGCTGCTGCAGAGCAAGGGACTGGCTGCGCTCAAGCGGTTCGATCCGAAGTCGGCCGCTGAGGCCCAGGCGATGATGGACACGGGGATCAAGGGTGAACGGCTAGTCCGAGGCGAACCGACCGAAGTGCGCGAGGTCCGGGCCCTGATGCAAACGAACGTGCAGATTCTCGAGGTCGTCGTGGCCGATGTGATCAGGGCGCTACTGGACTCCGGAAAGATCGATGGCCGGGCTGCGCGGCAGTTCGCCGAGTTGTTCGCCGAGCAGATCAACGAGGCGCCGTTCCGGTACCGAGTCGATGGCTAACAGATACCGTGGAACCCGCTGCGGTATTGGAAGTTACGGGCAGGGCCGTAAGTGCAGGAAACAAGACGATTCTTCAACTTGCAAGGCAGGCCGGAAGTGTCCATTTGGACACGCATAAACAGCGGAATGTCGCATAGGGGGTCATATGTGACAGTCGCACAACATGTTACGCGATCGGCGCGGCTCCGTTAATGGCCTGCCGCAGCCTCTGAGGATCGACATGGGCGTACACTTTTGTTGTTTCGATATGCTCATGCCTGAGCGCGGTCTGGACCAAGCGGATGTCGCCGGTCTGGTTGTAGAGCCTGGTCGCGAACGTGTGCCTGAGCACGTGCGGGCTCAGGTGCCGGTCGATCCCGGCTTCCTGCAATCGCTTGGATACGATCCGCTGGACCTGGCGGCAACTGAGGCGCCTTCCAGCGCCCGAGCGAAAGAGCGGCTGATTGGTAGGCGTCTCACCTGTCCGGCAGGCTTCCAGCAGCGAGACACACCGCGGGCTGAGCGGCACGCGGTCAGGATCGCCGCCCTTGGGCCGCCGCAAGGTGGCCGTCTGCCGCTGCCAGTCGATGTCCGAGGTCGAGAGGGCGACTGTCTCACCGAGCCGGCACCCGGTGGTGAGCATGAAGCCGAGGATCGCCCTGTCGCGCGGGCCATGGCGGCCGCTGTATTCTGTACACAGCACGCGCTCCAGCTCGGCCTCGCTCAAGGTCTCCCGCGGCAAAGCCTTGGGCCGCTGGCACTTGAGGATCGCAGTCGGGTTGCGAGCTATCAGCCAGCGGGCCTCCGCCCAAGAGAACAGGGCCTTCACGGTGACCCGGTAGCGGTTGATCGAGGCTTTGGCTCGGGGCTGTCCGGAAGGGCCGGTTTGAACCAGCGGGCTGGCCATGAACCGCTGCAGCAGGGCGGGTGTCACGTCGTCGAGCTCCAGGCTGCCGGCGAAGGTGACAAACGCGGCGAGGTCCCTGCGATACGCGCCGATCGTGTGCGGCGAGCGGCCATCGGCAGCGAGCGACTCAAGATATTGCGAGACAGCTGTTTGCAGTTTCACGGGGGCCTCCTTCTGCGTTGCGGGTGGCTGGCTGTCATCCTCATGAACGCTCTAGTTGGCCCCCGGTTCAAGGGATATCTGACGCTCTGATAGAGGGTTACGCGGATTCTTGGTGCTGGAGGCGATACCATGGCGATCAAGGCGAAGCAGCTGACCAAGACGATCCGCGGGGACGAGGGCGATGTCGTGGTCCTGACCACCAGTTCCTCCCTATTAGAGAAGGTGGGCCTGGGCGCGGCGCCCGGCGATTTCGGGCTACCGGACCTGCTTGAGGCCGGACTCACGCCACAGGAGCAGGACGCCCGCCTCAAGGACCTCATCGAGCGCCACCTGTTCATCTTCAAGGACGGCCGCCGCCAGGCGATCGTCATGATCGAACCGATGGTCCGTTTCGTGGCCGACCTGTTCTTTGAGCGCGTCCAGCAGGCGATCCTGTGGAAGCCTCGAGGTGGGGGCGGATCGCTTGCAGCGGCGATCCTGATCTGGCTGATGATGGTCTACCGGCAGAAGTCGTTCTTGGACATGGCGGGCTCGGGCGAGCAGGCGAAGCGCGTCTACGAGTACACGACGCAGTTCTGGTACTGCGTGCCCGGCTTAGCTGACGCCCTATTGGACGGCGATCCGCTGCTATCTGAGACCAGGCTCAAGAGCGGGGTCACGCTCTCGTGCGTGCCTGCGTCGGAGAAAGCTGCGCGCGGCAAGCACGTCGCCGGGTTCGTGGCCGACGAGTCGTGCCAGGAGGATCCTCGCGTCGGTAAGGTTTTGCAGGCTGCCGTGCAGGGCGCCTTGTCTGAGCCCGACTTCACGATCGTGCTCTTGTCGACCTTCCATGTGCCGTTCGGCTTCTTCCAGGAGAACTGGGACCTCGCCCAGGAACGCGGGTTTGCTCGGTACCGGTGGGATGTGTACGACTGTATGGCCACGTGTAAGGTTGGGCTCGAGGAAGCCTCTGAGGACGACCCCCTGGCCTTGAGCTACTGCCAGGGGGAGTGCCCCTTGACTGAGGTCGTGCAGGATCGGGATGCCGAGGGTCAGGTAGTGGGCGAGCGGTACGAAGGGTGTAATGGCCGCGCCCGCCGTGCCGCCGGCCACCTCTCGCGCGACAACGTGCTCAAGGCCAAGATGCTCAACCGCGGCACCGACGTTTGGGCTGTGGAGCACGAGTGCAAGCGGCCGACCGCCTCCGGGCTGATCTACAACCCTGAGGCCGTCCAGGCGGCCGTTACTCCCCTATCTGACTTGGAGCGCCCCACAGGCCGTGTGCGCCGCTCGGTGGGCATCGACTGGGGCAGGTTTGCCGTAGCTGTCTTGGCCGAGCGCGCGGTCGATCACGTCGCGGTGACCGAAGCTCGGATCTTCGATTCCCGCCCGATCAGCGACCTCGTGCAGTACCTGGTGGAGCTCAGGCAGCGGGTGGGTGGATTCACGGTCTACGCCGATGCCGAGAACGCCTATGGGAACCTCGACTGCCGCAACGCAGGCTTCGAGGTCGTTTCGGTGGCGTTCAACAAGTTCAAGGACGAAGGGATCGAGAACCTGGCGCGGTACTTCGCGCACCAGAAGCTCAAGATCGCCGACACCCCGGCCCTGGGGACGATCGTCCGCCAGCTACTGCGCTACCACCGCAATGAGCAGGGCAAGATCGTCAAGCAGGACGATCACGGCCCGGACGCGTTGATGTGCGCGATGCTGCACTTTCCGTTCATCGACGAGTGGGACACGGCGATCGCGGCCATGCTCTCGGGTACCGACCGTGAGCGGTTGAAAGTGACCAGCAACCTCCTGGACCGATGCATCAGCGACACTTACCGGGTCTTCGCCTGGCAGTACTGCAGCATGGGGGTCTCGGTCGGCGCCGGCGTACTCTACGTCGTCATCTCGACCTTGCCCGACCTCTACCGCAACGATCCCCGGCGAACGGCCGTGCACATCGGCCGGGTGCGCTCACTCGAGGATCTCGATGCGCTGGGACGCCGGCACCGCGTCGAACGCTGCGTGATCTCGGCCCAGCCGGAGCCGCATCTGGTACACCATTGGGCCCGTGGCCGGCGGTACATGCGGGTCTTTAAAGCCATCTACAGCGATGACGGGTACATGCGTCCTGACTGGAACCTAGTCGAGCGACAGGTGCGCGTCGACAGGACGTTCGTGCTGAACTCGGCGTACGAGGAGATCCATGCCCGCAACTGGGTGCTGCCGCCGGACGCCGCGGAGATCGACGGGGGCGAGCTGTACGCGCAGATGAAGGCCGCCACGCGCGTCAGAGATCTCACGAGCGGAGAATTGCGATACCGGTGGACCGAGACTGGCGCTCTAGACCACTACCGCCACGCACACGCGTTAGATCACCTGGCCGGGGTGTACCGGGGTGTGCTGGGGCGAATGGTGGTGGTCGTGTAAGGGGGCGAGCACGAGTTCTGGGCGCTTGGCACACATGCCGCTACTGGGAATAGTAATGATTCGCATCAATGCGAAAACTCGCAATAGAGATTGTCCCGGTTGCCATGCGATAAATGTCGGGCCGACGCGAAAAACCGTTTGACTCGATGCGTTAACCCCATGATTGCATAAATCAGAGCACTAGAAAGGGCTGAAAAGGTTGAAAGACGGCTCCAGACATGGGATTATGCGGTTACGACGCCAGCAAAAACCCCATCAGAGGAAGCCGTCTTTCATGAGATCCAGTAAAGCACAGATTCTGAGCCGTGTCCACACCGTTCCGGTCGTCCGCTTCACCGATCAGACCCTGACTTCTGCCAGCGGCCTGGTGCTCTTCCAGGTTCTTTTCGATCGCCTCGATCTGCGCAGCAGGATCCGCCACGCTTGCCGTCATGTCCGTGACGTCGGCGACTTCAAGTTGCCCGAGCTGTTTCTTACCCTGGTCATCCACATCATCCTCGGTTACCGCGAACTGGACGACGTGAAGTTCTACAACGACGACCCGCTGGTGTTGCGTGTGCTGGGGCTGCGCCGACTGCCTTCAACCGCGACGCTGAGTCGTCGCCTGCGGTCGGTCGACATGGGGACGATCGCCAACCTGCAGGAAATGAACCGCGCACAGATCCTTGATCGCCTGGCGAGCGAGAAGCTCCGCCGAGTAACGCTCGACTTCGATGGCAGCGTGATCTCGACGCGCCGTCACGCTGAAGGCGTGGCTGTGGGATTCAACCGCAAGCGCAAGGGTGAGCGGAGCTACTATCCGTTGTTGTGCACGGTGGCGCAGACGGGGCAGATCTTCGATGCGTTGCCGCGGTCAGGAAACGTGCACGACTCGAATGGCTCGGCCGAGTTCATCACGGCATCGGTGCTGGCGGTGGACCAGCGGTTGCCTGGCCGCGTGATTGAAAGTCGCCTGGATAGTGCGTTTTTTAGCGAGAATACGGCCCTTTTGCTCGAAGAGCTGCAGGCCGAGTACACGATCAGCGTTCCTTTCGAGCGGTTGCCGGAGTTGAAGGGAATGATCGAGCAGCGGAAGCGCTGGCGTCGGATCGACGCCAACTGGTCCTGTTTCGAGACGGCTTGGAAGCCGAAGAGCTGGGCAAGTACGATGCGTTTCGTGTTCGTCCGGCAGCGGTCACCGCAGCGGCAATCGGGCCCGCTGCAGCTGGACCTGTTCGAGCCGCAGAGCCGGGAGTTCGCCTACAAGGTGATCATGACGAACAAGCAGTGCTCGGCCAAGTCGGTGATGTTGTTCCACCATGGCCGTGGCAGCCAGGAAGGCATCATCGGTGAGGCGAAGGAATCGGCGATGATGGACTACGTGCCGACTCGCAGCTGGGCCGGCAATCAGTTCTACATGTTGGCGGCGATCGTAGCGCACAACATGACGCGCGAGCTCCAGATGCGGACGACGCCGCGCCGGCAAAAAGCGGATCCGAAGCGCGCGGCGCTCTGGCTGTTCGAGAAGCTGGAGACCGTGCGTAATCGGACGATCAGGCGGGCCGGACGACTTCACCGTCCGGACGGGACGCTTACCTTGACGATGAGTAGGAACGAGGCGGTGCAGGCGGACTACGATCGGATCATGACCGGGCTAGGATGGGCCGCCTGATCAGGAGATTTTTGCAAAGTTGGGGTTAATCGTGATTGAATGCCGTGGGGGCCATCTCGGCCAACCTGAATCGAGCGGTTCTGGCAACCCTTGGAGGGATTCCATGCTACGTGCTGCGTTTATTCTTGGAATCGCGCTGGCGTTTACGCCTACTTCCGTTTTCGGTTTCGACTACGGCTGTAGTTATCGCGATTCTTTATGGGCGTTGGGACAAAGAGAAATGCCGTATCCGTATGATGACGGAGCGCTGCGAGCGAAACTGGTTTTTGTCGGATTTCCGAGTTCGACAACTGTGTCATTTGAACAGCATGCCATCTATCTCTCTTTGATGCGCGAGTATATAGAGAAACAGTCGTATGGAAAGTTGTTGTTCGACGAGGATACCGATATTCTGCTACCGCCAGGGGAAATACTCGACGAGAATCATAGTACGGCCAACACGTGGGTCGCCCAATTTGAATCGGGGGTATATCAAAATGACTCAAGGCCCGTAGGCTGGGACTACCACCACTTGGCTCCCTGGTTTAGAGTTTCGCCCAATGACTCTACCAGCTTCGGATTAAAGGCATTATTCGCTGAGATACTATGGAAAATATATCAGGCATATCTGGGTACGGAAGTATTTACAGATCCGCAAGGAGCTGCAGGATGGGAGCTATTCGTGATATTCGTTAAAGCGACAGGTCATTCTGGGCCTACGCCTGTGGGTGTCGGAGGTTCCGCTCCGATCTTGGTGCACGCTGCCACGGTTGTCGAAGATACGGAACCATTTTATAATTACCTGAGGATCACTTCGAGCGACAAATTTGCAGGGTGTTATCTCGTTGGTAACGCGGTCGGAGATATTCCGGACGGACAAGACCCGTCCTCAATCGTGTATTATCTATTGCACGAGTATGCCCATACACTCGGTCCACTCGATGGTCCGCCGGATCTAAATGAAAGCAGCGGTGAATCGATCGAATGGAAATACTTCTATGGAAATCTCAATCTCTTGAGTCAGCATTGGCCACCACTAGATATTTGCCACGGAGCCGGGTACACGAAGTTCAGTGGCTTTCCCCCCATTGGTGATCACTGGCTTGCGACGTTGCCGTGGAATGCTCCTTCGCCTGGTGAATCGTCGGTCATCGATTTTACGGGTCGTTGTCTATTTGATCAGAAGGTTTATGATGTTTCGACCGGTGGCCAGTTGTATCGTGTCGATGTTGGGCCTTTTGACAGTGGTCGCGAATCCTTCCTCATCGCTTATCATGGCGGAAACGGAGTTGAGAGTATTGGCGGTCAATCGGTACTACGATGCCAGGGTCTGGCAATCTGGCATTGCATTAGCCCCGATAACCTGTATCAAATAGTCGATCTCGAAGTCGCGACTGGCCTGTGGGATTATCCGGGTTTACAAGTCGAGGTTTATCTAGATCCGTGGGAGATTGAAAATTTGGCACCAGACAATGTATCGGGATACGACGGGTATGACGGTTGGGTTATTGACCCTGTAACCGATTGGGAGCGAAACCACGCAGATTTCTGCTCCTACATGGGGGGCGCCGGAGATTTCTTTCGTATAGACCCCGACCCTAACTATAACAACCGCGTATTTGACTACGCCTCCAATCCTAATTGCTATGGCTATTCTCGAGACCCGTCGCCGCCCCCCGATGTGAGGCGGCGACGCCCTCAAGACGTGCCGAACTCTTTGATCGTAAAAATTAAAGGCGAGGGGGTCGAGGATGAACCGGATGGTCGGCAGTATCTAATCGTTGATCTTCTCTTTGCGCCCGCGGAGCGGCTCGTAGACGAAGAGGATCTCATCGACTCGGTAACCGTGAACAGTCAAATAGACCTGCCCCTGACAGCTGTCTATGCTGACTCAATCAGGGCTTACACGGTGAGATACTCCAACAACAGCGGCCAAGACTGGGATGAATGGACCGTTGCTGAGAATGTTCCGTACGATCCGAACAACCCTGTATTTTCC
>Ga0334884_1003896_pt1 | contig 16181 bp, 5 predicted proteins | sample GraSluR1_MG_7_FD_207215 | JGI IMG/M metagenome (GOLD analysis project Ga0334884, IMG submission 207215) | Sludge microbial communities from methane-producing bioreactor in Wageningen University, Netherlands - Granular Sludge_12_05 R1 | ecosystem: Engineered > Bioreactor > Anaerobic > Unclassified...
TGACCAAGAGGTCCAGCACCAGGTCGAGACCGCCGGGCTGCACGGCGAAGGCGCCCTCGGACCACAGGCGCGACGCCGAGACCCAGGTGGCCAGGCGCAGGGGCTGGGCGGCGAAGAAATCATCGGCCACAGGGTGCAAGGTGAAGCCCCCCTGGGGAAAGGCGAGGGTCTCGGTGAAGAGCGCCTGGAGGGTGGGCAGGAGCACCTCTGCGGCTTGGGTGGCCATGCGGCGGTCGATCTCCGTGGCCAGGCGCGGCCAATCGATGCTCGCCAGATCAAAGGCGCAGCTCTCGCTCTCCTGGAGGGTGGGCGCCGCCTCGGCGCTCAAGGGCTGGTGCAGGGTGGTCTGCCACTGGGGTTGGCGGCTGGCGATGTGCGGCGCGACCCTCACCTCCAGGTGGCGAGGGTGGAGGTCGATCTCCACGCGGCAGATGCTCACCGTGCTGTCGCGGGTGTGGCGGATGCTGGCCCGGATGGGTTCGCCGACGTAGGTCGCGTCCAGCAGGATCGCGCCGTGGTCTGGGACCAAGGAGAGATCGGTGAGGCTCAGTTGGCCGCTGAGGGGGCCGAGGAGAAGCTCGACCTTGTCCTCGCTCTGCTCGATGGAGCCGAGGGTCCAGGAGAGATCCAGGGCGGCGCGGAAGGCGTCGTCGAGCTCGGCCGTGACCGCCTCGAAGTAGCTCGGCCGCAGATGGAGAGCGATGACGGCCTCAGCGGCTTGGCTGGGAGCGGTCGCTTCCAGGGGACCCCACTCGACGCGGGAGCAGGCCGAGAGCGCCAGCATCGCGGACAGCGAGACCCAGGCGGCACGCCACGGGGGGCGCGGCGTGGGGTGTACGCGACGCAGGTGGGGCCGCGGGGGGGCGGCGGGCGCACGCCCAAGGGGACGTGGAGACCGAGAAAGTGCGGCGCAGGGGAGGGCTGCGGTGCCGGGAACCATGCGTAACCTTTAGGGTAAAGCCAAGACTTCGATGCGGGGGCGCGCCGTCGCGGTGCGGTTCACCGCTGCCAGGTAGCGGCCGCGGCCCGGGGCGATGACCAGGTCGGGGTTGAAGCCTTCCGTGGCGAAAGGGAGAGGCGTGTGACGCCAGCGATCGCTGAGGCGGCGCGAGAGGACCAGGTGGCGGTGGCGGGCGTCTTGGTGGATGACCACTAGGGTCTCGCCTTCAAAGGCTAGGGTGGGCATCTGTCCGACCACGTGCTTGATGACCACGTCATTGGCTTGCCAGCGGAGGCCGTCGTCGGCGACTTCGATGGTGGGGACGCCGGCGGGAAAGCGGGCTACTTTGAGGGTGCCCTCGGTGTGGTCGGTGTAGGCCACGGCGACCGTGCCTTTGAGGTCGACCCCGAGGTCGGAGAAGCGGCCGACCCGGGTCAGGGGCTCTGGGGTGGCGCCGCGGTAGGTCTCGCGATCCCAGCCGTCGACGACCTGCACGGTCCAGGCGCTGGCGCTCTTGCGCGCCAAGCGGAGGCTGCCGCAGTCGCCGTCGTGGTAGGAGATGAGGGGGGTGCTGCCCTGGGCGACGATGCGCACGCCAAAGCCCAAGCCGCGTCGGGCGCGCTCTCGCTGCTCGGCGGGGCACTGCTCGGCCGGTGGGAGGCTGCGATCGCTGCCCGTGTCGACGAACTCGATCTGCCAGATGCCTTCTTGGCGTTTGGCATAGCGCAGGGCGCGGTGGCTGAGGTCGCGATAGGCGACGTGGGCCACGTCGTCCGTGGCGATGGTGAGGCTCAGCTCGGCGCCGACGCTGGCCGTGGCGTCGATGATCTCCGTGCGCCAGCGGCCCTCGGGGTCGAGGTAGGCGAACTTGGCGTGGTGGTTGCTGGCGTCGTAGTAGGCGATGGCTGGACGATCGTCGGCGAAGAGGGCGAGGGAGGGTGAACGCCCGACGTCACCCAAGCTGTCGACCACCTGGTAGCGGACGCGGGCGTCCTCGGGATCCCAGACCCCAAAGAGGAGGTCGCCCCCCTCTTTGGCATAGGCAGCCAGGTAGACTTCGCCCTTGGAGGACAGGGCCAGGGAGGGGCTCTGCTCGGCGCGCCGCTCTGGCACCTCGTCAGGGGCGACGCAGCGCTTGGCTCCGGGGTCGCAGTTCGTCACGGGGGAGCAGGTCAAGTCGGCGCAAGGATCGACCCGGTGGGGCTCATCGCAGGCCAGAGCGCCCAGGCTGAGGGCGATGACGGCGGACCAGCGCCACCGCCAGCGCCACGCCGTGTTGGCCGGATCAGCGGACACTGCGCACCAGCTCGGGTCGGAAGGTGGTCGGTGAGCTCTGCTGGTTGACCACGAAGTTGATGACGTAGAGGGCTCCGCGCGCCATGACGTGATCGCTGAAGAAGCCCCAGGCGCCGGTGTAGGTGCTCTCCCGGCCCGCGCCGGCGAGGATCTCCTGGACGAAACCGCCTTCTTGGCGCTCGGCGATGTTGAGCTGGAGCGCGCTCGCGTCCTGATAGACGATGGTGGGGACCCCGTTGACGATGTGGATGGAAGCGTCGGCGCCGACCACGTTGACCCCAAAGCCCCAGAGGTCGGCGCGCAAACCGTCGTCCACGACCTCGATGGCCGAGCCGTCGAGCTTGCGATAGAGGAGGCGCTTCTCGTCCCAGTCCACGAAACTGAGGTGCTCCATGCCCACGTCGTCGATGGCCACGCTGGGCCACAGGCCGAGGTTGCCCGTGTCGACGCCGCCCTCTTCACCGGCGATGGTGAAGGGAGGGGCGAAGGTGCCGTCGCTGTTCTGGCGCACGCCGCGGAGGTTGCCCGCGACGCTGTCGTAGTAGACCACCAAGACCCGGCCGTCGGCATAGCGGGCTTGGGCGGAGAAGAGGCCTACGCCGCGCGGCCAATCGCTCGGCACCATCAGCTCGAGGACGTGGTCGCAGGCACCATCGGCGAAACAGCGCTCACCTGCGGGGCAGGCGCCGCCGCAGGAGGCCGCCGGGGCGCTGGCCTCGCACACCCCGAGGGAGGCGCGGCACAGGGTGCCCTCGGGGCAGGGCAGCCCACAGGGGAAGGCGATGGGCACCCGGTCCAGGGTGCTCACCTGCCAGTCCGCGGCGCTCTGAGGATCGGCGCTGCTCGCCTGGGCATAGCGCAGCTCGGCATAGAAGACGCCATCGTCGCGGTGGGAGACGGTCATGGCGGCGATGCCAGGGGCGCCCGTCACGGGGTGCAGGGAGATGGAGGTCCAGTAGCCGCCGCGCCCCAAAGCGTCGACGGTCATGACGCTCCAAGTCCAGGTGCCGTCGTCGGCGGGCACGCCACGGGCGTAGCGCAGCGCGCTGTGGTCGACGTCTTGATAAGAGAGGTGCGCCACCCCCTCAGCGCCCACGGCGATGTCCGTGTGGCGGCCCACGTTCTCACCGCGTTGGCGGATTCCGCCGCGGGGACCGTCGGTGGCACCCTCCACGGGCGCGTCCCAGGGCACGCCGTCGACGAAGGACCAGTGGATGGCGTCGTCGTCGTCCAGGACGCCGACCATCAGGTCGCCGTAGTGGCTGTTGTAGGCGCTGAAGAGCACCCGGTCATCGGCGGTGGCTGCGGCGGTGTAGGTGCCGAAGCGGCCCATGGGCAGGGGCGGCAGCTTCTGGCAAAGGCAGGTCGCCTCGCTGATCTCGCAGGTGGCCGAGACGCCCTCCGTGACCCCTTCGACGACCAAGCGGAAGCCCGGCTCGCACACCACGCCGGCGCACGCTTCGGGCAACTCCTGGCAGGCGTTGCTCAAGTGGCAGCAGAAGGAGCCCGTGGCGCAGCCGCCTTCACAGGGCTCGCCGCAGACGCAAGCGTAGTCCACGCACAGCGGAATGAGGCCTTCTTCGCAGCTCATGTCGCACGTGTCGCGATCGTGGCAGCCTTCGAAGCGGCACACCCGACGTCCCTCTTCGTCTTCGCGGCACACCTCACCGGGGCCGCAGGTGCCGGGCTCGCACAGGTGGGTGATCACACAGCGGCCCCCTTCGCAGTGGTAGCCGTCGTCGCACGGGCCGCAGGCATCGGGGTCGAGGTCCCCGTCGACCTCGAGCTGATCGCCCCCCGTGTCCTGGAGGTCATCGATGACTTCCACGTTCTCCACCACGCGCACGGCGTCGTCGCAAGCCAGGGGCAGGCCTGCAACCACCAAGGCGAGGAGCGCCCCGAGCCAACGACGCCAGGGGCGGCGCCAGCCCAAAAGGGCCAGCAGGGCCGCGCAGATGAGCACCCCCCACGGCGGGAGCTCGCTGCCGCGTCGCATGGTGCAGGTGCAGTCGCTAGGCATGGTCTGGGGATCCACGGGCAGGAGGCCAGCGCCAACCTCGATGGCGGCGGTGTGACGCGCGACGTTACCCGCGCGATCCTGGACCTCGGCCCGCACCCGCAGGCGACCCTGGCCGGTGAGGGCGAAGCGTGGGCTCTCGGACCAGGCGCTCCAATCGCCGTCGTTGATCTGGGTGCGATAGCGCAGCTCCGTGGCGCGGCTGACATCGTCCCGGGCGATGATCACGCCATCGCTGCCATCGACGAGGAGCTCTACGGCCTCGATGTGAGGTGGCGTCCAGTCGACATCGACCAAGACTTGGGCGGGCGTCGGGTCGAGGGCGCGGTAGTGGCCCACGGGGCGCGCCCGCACCTCGATGACGTGGCGGCCGGGGAAGAGCAAGGCCGGGTGCCGCACTCTGAGGAGCGGGCCGGGCTGGAAGACCGACCACAGGGAGCGCCCGATGCGGTAGCTGAACTCCATCTCCGCGTCGCGCCACTGGGCGGGCACCTCGGCGGCGACGGCGATCTCCGCCGTGGGCCACAGGTCGTGGTGGTCACCGGTGAAGCGGGACCACTCGACCCGACCGCGCGGGTCGAGGAGGCGCACGATGGGGAGATCCACCTGGCGCAGCGTCGCTGAGGTCTTGACGGCCACCGAGAGGGCGCCAGCGGTGCTGTATTGGAGACCGGCAAAAATGCCCAAGAGGCTCTCGTTCTCGATGCTGATGATCTCTTTGACGTCGAGTTCGAAGCCCATCACTTCGGGGAGAAGGAAAGGCTCGGCGATGGCGCCGGCCAGATCGGGCAAGAACGCGCCGATGAGGCCGGGCAGGAGGCTCTCCATCAGGGCGGGCGATTCGCTCAAAATCTCCATGTTGCGGACCTGGAGGCGAGTGATGGCGCCGTCGAGGCTGCCGATGACCGGCAGCAGACCGTTGTCGGGGGTGACCACCAGGGCCAAGGGGAGATCCAAGTCGGCGTTGACCGTCAGGAAGCGGGCGTAGCGCTCGAAGAAGAAGCCGAAGAGGTCGATGTCCACGTCGTGCAGGTGCACCGTGATGAGCGGTTCGACGAGGGTGTAGGTCTGGGTGGCCGGATCGAAGTCGACCCGACCGGCGCCGAGGGTGGCCGTGGGCGCCTGGCGCGGCGACACCTTGATGAGCAGCGGCCGGGCCTCGCTGTCGGTGAGGTTGTTCAGGCTCTGTAGCAAGAAGGCCAGCATGGAGGTGTTGAGCTCTGGCATGGCCGCCGAGGTGACCTCGATGCACAGGGCGCCCGTGTTGTAGGCGGCCCACAAGGCGTGGTCGAGGAAAGAACGGGAGACCCCGATGGCCGCGGCGAAGGGATGGCCTCCGGGTGAGGGCTCGGCCTCGAGGATGGTGGAGCGGGGGATGCGATCGGCAGGGGGCGGCGGCTGATAGGGGACGCAGCGATGGTGGAAGCTGGTCATGCCGGCCTGCATCCCGATGGAGAGGCCTTGACCGATGGCGTCGGCGTAGTTGCCCGTGTGCATCAGGTAATGGATCCAGCGGGACTTGGCGGCGCCGCCGCCCATGCCCCCGGCGAGGCTGGCCAAAATATCGGCGACATCGAAGCGCCCTTCGGCGCCGAGGGGACGGGCGGCGCATTGGGTGCCCGCCATGCACAGGCCGCTGCTCTGGTTGCAGGTGGTCCCCGGGGGGCAGCCTTCGGCGCAGGGGATGCAGAGGAAGCTGTCGAGGGCGGCTTCGATCTCGGGCTCCATTTGGCCGATCATCATGTCGGTGATCATCCCGGAGAAGAGATCGGCGAACCAGCATGAGACGCCGCCGCTGATGTCGACGCGTAGCTTGTCGGCGTTGATGTTGATGCCTTCGCGCACCAGGGAGAGGCGCTCGCTGTTGCCGTCGACGCGCATGGCCAGATTGGTGGCGAGCTGAATGGTGTCGTTGCCGTTGAGATAGACGTGGGCGTTGCAGTTGGCCAGGAGGACCCGGAAGGTAATGTTGCTGTCGAGCTCGCCCACGTGCACCACGGCGCGGATGGCGTCGGGGGGGCTGGCGCCCGCCGTGCCGGGGCCGCGATCCTGAGGGAGGATGTTCACGTCGGTGATGCGCATGTCGAGCTGGCAGCCCGCGCTCCCATCGTCACAGGTGATGTTGTTGTGGCAGTAGTTGGGATAGGAGCTGGAGTTGGCAGGGATGCAGACGCCGATGGATTCGCCGCCCATGGCGTCGAGGATCATGGGGACCACGGCCTCCTCGAGGGTCTCGATGCCCGAGGGGGTGAGCCTGAGCTGCATGCCTTGGTGGACCACCAAGCCCTCGGCCGGGTAGGGGGCGTTGTCGCCGCAGCCACAGCTAGCGCTTTGGCCACAGCCGGCACCAATGACTAAAAAGAGACCCATGGCCAGCAGGCGGTCCAGTGGGCGAGTCGATGTGCGCATGCCAATCCTTTCAATGCAGAAGGACAGCCTCGATGGGGCTGTCCACTGGTTTGCCGCTTCAGTATCCGGGGCCGCCTCGGGTGCGTCAAGGGCATCTCTGTGGGCCAGTGGTGGCGCGGTCTGCGGCGAGTGGACCCGAAGGCCTGGGTGACGCATCATGGTGCACGGCCCGCTAGGGGGTCCTCTGAGCGAGGAGTGACGATGAACGGCCTTCGCATGGTCGCCGATCTGATGGCTATCGCCGCGCGCACGGCGCCCAAGAGCGCTGGCCGCGATTATGTGGTCTTGGAGGTGCTCGAGGGCGAGGTCCTCGACGCCTTGGCCGATGACATGGTGGCCTATGGGCGCGAGCAGGAGAAGCGGAACTTCGACCGGGACGCGGAGAACGTCCGCGCGAGCGCCGCTGTGTTGTTGCTGGGCTTGCACGGGGTCAAGCCCTTGGGGCTCAATTGCGGCGCGTGCGGCGCCCTGCGCTGTCCGCCCATGCACACGGTCGACGGGGAATTTGCTGGCCCGAGCTGTGCGCTCCACCTGTTGGATCTAGGCATTGCCTTGGGATCGGCGGTCAAGGTCGCGTCCATGCTCAACGTGGACAACCGGATCATGTACCGCATCGGCGTCAGCGCGCGCCGCATGGGCTTGTTGGCGGCGGAGGTGATCATGGGGATCCCCCTGTCGGCGAGCGGCAAAAATATCTATTTCGATCGCTGAGCCCTAAGGGGGCGCAGAAATAGGTGAATGGCCGATGGCCACCTGGCCGGCATGGCGCGATGTTCTGGGGTGGCGGCAATTTTTCGCGGCCACCTGCCGATAGATCACGTGACGCTTCCGCGGGTCGATGGGGTGCCGGCTTCTGCCACCGCCACCGGCGCTCCGCCTGGGGCGTCGTGGTGAACGACAAAGCCTTGCCTCGAGAGGTGCCCCATGAAGACGCCGTGCGCGATGCAGACCAGCCCCGAGGCATTGCCTGGGTCGCAGACCCAGGCAATGCCTCGGGGCGTCAGTGGTGCCTGCGCTCGTTTCGCCGCCAAGGTGGCCGAGCGCTGTCACCTGGGCGCACCCGCCCAGGCCGCGGTGGTCAACGTCAGAGGGGTGCGCCTCGCCCTCCTCTACCGCGGCGCTGAGCTTAGCCTGTGGCACACCACGACGCCGCACAAGGTCACCTGCACCCAGGCGCGGCAGTGGGTGCGGGCTATCACCCAGGCATGGGGCGGGTGGCCGATCATCACCGCCATGGCGGAGGCCAATGAGCTCATCGTCACGGCGCCCAAGGTGGGCACCCGCCAGGTGCTGTGGGGACGCTCCTTGGCGCCCGAGGCCTTCCTCGAACAAGTGTTGGCGCGCCTCGAGCCGGGCAGCGTCGGCCTCGAGGCGCTCTTGGCCGTGGAGGAGGGGATGGAGCAGCAGCCGCTGGATCTGCGCTTCGTCCGCGACTTCAAGGCGGCCTGGCGCGAGCTGAGCGCTGCCTGGTGTCGCCAACACGGGCTCCCAGTGGAGGAGGCCGACGCCCTGGCCCAGCTCGTCCTCAACCGCTTACTGTTTCTAGCCTTTGTCGCCTCGCGCGGGTGGCTCGATGGCCGCCCGGCTTTCCTCCTCGAAGAGTGCGCCAAGCGGATCGCCACGGGCGAGAGCCTCTCCCAGAGCCTGCTGACGCCGCTCTTCTTCGGGGCGCTCAACCGCTCCGCGAAGGGACGCACGGCCGAAGCGCGCGCCTTGGGGGCCATCCCCTTCCTCAACGGTGGCCTCTTTCAGGCGACGGCCCTCGACCGGGCGCACCTCGCCCACGCCCTGTCCGACCCGGTGCTGTGGCGGGTGATCCAGCGCCTCTTCGGCCGCTATCGCTTCATGACCCACGAGCTCACCCAAGCGCCTCATCCCGCCTACCTTGGGCCGGCCATGCTCGGTCGGGTCTTCGAGAGCATGATGCACCCAGAGGAGCGCAGCCAGTCTGGGACCTTCTATACACCTCAGGCGGTGGTGCAGCGTTTGGTCGTGGCGGCCTTGGTGCGCTACAGCGCCAACGTGCTCGAGCGCAAAGGCCTGGTGGTGCCGCCGCGGCTGGAAGCGCTCTTCCTGGGGCGAGGGCAAGGCCTGAGCCGCTCCGTCGCGGCCGCCCTGGAGGGGGCCCTGGCCCAGGTGCGGGTCCTCGATCCGGCCGTGGGCTCCGGGGCCTTCATCATGGGGACCTTGGAGGCGCTGCAAGCGGCGCGGCTCGCCCTCGCCCGGCGGCTGGGGACGAAGCCCTGTGTCCACGAGATCCGGCACCATATCGTGACCCAGAACCTCTTCGGGGTCGACATCAACCCCTTGGCGCTGCGCATCTGCGAGCTGCGCCTGTGGTTGGCTCTGTTGGTGACCAGCCCCGCCCAGAGAGCCGAAGAGGTGCCGCCCCTCCCCAACCTGGACTACGCCATGCGCTGCGGCGACGCCCTGCTCGAGGCGGGCGACTGGGACCCCTTGTTGCTGTGGCAAGAATCGGAAGGGCTGGGGCGGCCAGAGCGCGCGCGGGCCTTGGCGCGCCTGAAGCGGCGCTATGGCCGGGCCACGGGGCGGCACAAGCGCCGCCTGGCCGAGCGCATCGCCGTCAAGGAGAGGTCCCTCCAGGCGCTGGCTTTCGAGCGGGCCCAGGCGGCGTTGCGCGCGCGCCTCGACGCGCTGCGCCGCGTCGCCGTGACGCCGGATCTCTTCGGCTGCCCGCGGGCGCTCTCAGCGGGTGAGCTCGCCCACAAGAAAGACCTCACCCTGCGCCTGGCCGCTCTGGAGGAGCAGGTGGCCCAAATGAACCACGGGCGCGCGCCAGGCTTCTCTTTCGCCTTGCATTTCGCCGAGCACATGGCGCAAGGAGGCTTCGATGTCATCGTCGGCAACCCCCCGTGGGTGCGGCCGCATCGCTTGAGTGAGGCCTACAAACGGGCGCTCAAGCGCCGCTACCAGGTGCTGCACGGCAGCGCGTGGCAGCGCGGGGGACGCAAGGGTGGCGTAGCCCAGGCGGGTCAGGTCGATCTGGCGGCCCTCTTCGTCGAGCGCTCCCTGGCCCTGTTGCGACCTGGCGGGGTGGCGTCGATGCTGTTGCCCGTCAAGCTCTTCACTGCCCTGGGCGGCGGCGCCTTCAGGCGCCTCGTCGGGCGGGAGGCGGAGATCGCCGGCATCATCGATTGGTCGCGGGCCGATCTCTTTCAGGCCGCCACTTATCCCGCAGGCCTGGTCTTGGTCAAACGTGCGGCGCCGCGTCAGGGACAGCCGCTGTGGATCGCCACGGTCACGGGCGAGGGTGACGCGGCATCGGGCGCGGGCAGCGGCGGCGCCACCCCCCCCTTGCGCTTGGTCGACCAAGCCAGGCTGCGCCTGGTCCCCGACGACCTCTCCTCGCCGTGGCGCTTGGGCAGCCAGGCGCAGGCCTGCCTCCTCAACGAGCACGGCGTGCAGGTGGGGCAGCAATTCACCCTGCGCCGGGGCATCTTCAGCGCGGCCAGGAAGCTCTTCGTGCCACGGGCGCTGACGCCAGCCGGCGATCCGGCCGCGGCGGTGTTGAGGGCGGACTTCGGGGAGTGGGGCGAGGTGGCGTTGGAGCGAGAGGTCTTGGTGCCCGTGCTGCGTGGCGCCGATCTCTCTCCCTACGGCGCCGCGGCCACGCAGCGTATGATTTTTGGCTACCACAGTGAGCTGGAGGCGTGGCCGCGGCGGGAGGCGCTGCCAGCCCTGGCGCAGACCTGGCTCGCGCGGCACGCAGCGCAACTGCAGCGCCGCAAAGGGCTGCGGCCCGATGAGCCCCTGTGGACCCTCTTCAGGGTGCACCCAGACATGGGCAAAGCCAAGGTGGTGTGGCGCGACATCGGGCGCCGGGTCGCCGCCAGCTATGTGCCGGCCCATGCCGACTTGGTCCTCCCGCTCAACACGGTCTATTACACCGCCGTCCCCGATGACGAGACGGGCTACCTGCTGGCGGCGCTGCTCAACAGCCGCAGCGCCCAAGCCTTCGCCGACGCCATCGCCGAGCCGGCTCGCGGGGGCTATCACCGCTACTTCTCTTGGGTCATCTCCCTGTTGCCGTGGCCCTTCGGCGCCGTCGCGCCGGTGGAGCGCCGGCGCCTGGCAGCGCTCTCGGCGCGCGCCCATGAGTGCGCTGGAGCCGATGAGGCGCTCAACGAAGCGATAGAGCGGCGGGTGGACGCGGCCCTGGCGCGGCACGCCGAGCGCTCACTGTCCGCCATAGGAGTGTAGGCCATGGATGAGGGCCGCGCAGTCGCACCGTGGACCTTGGTCGCTCGGGCTCTGGCCGAGCGCGTGACGCCCTTGTCGCGCCGCGCCTCCGAGATGGGTGCGCTCTATCCAGAGCAGCGGCGCGTCCTCCGCCAGGCATGGGAACGGGTCCAACTCTATGGCGCCGTGGCGCTGTGCACGCCGCTGGGTAGCGGCAAGACCTACGTGGCGGCGAGCTTGGGTCGGGTCGCCGCGGGGCAGATGGGGGTGGAGCTCTGCGTGCTGGCGCCGGCGCGGCTCTTGCCGATGTGGCGCCGGGTCTGCGCCGAGCTCGCCGTGCCCGTGGCGGCGTTCTATTCTCATCGTCGCGCCAGTCTGGGGGGGCTGCCGGAGGTGGCCCATGGCCGGCGCATGTGGATCGTCGACGAGGCGCATCACTTTCGCAACCCCAACACCCTGCGCTACGCCGCCCTGGCAGCAGCCTCCGTGCGCGGCGCCCTGTGTCTGGTGACGGCGACGCCGTTGAACCTGGGCCTAGGCGACGTGGCGGCTCTGCTGGACCTCTGCGGGATGCGTCCTACGGATGATACGGAAGAGGCCTTGGCCATGGCGTGGTCCGCCCTCAGCGTGCACGGTGGTGACGCCGATGGCCACGTGGGGGCGCCGGGGTCGCTGGGCTTGGGGGCGGCACCTTGGTCGTTGGCGCCGCGTTTGGCCCAAGGGGCAGGGGACTTGGCGGTGCACGGCGAGGAGATCTCTCATGCCTTGGCCGGGCCGGCGCTGCTTCCCCCATGGCAGCGCTTGGTCGAGGAGGTCGCGGCCCTGCAGTGGCCTAACGTCGCCGCCCGCGAGGGTGATGGTGCGGGCGAGAGCCTCTTGCGGGCCCTGCTGTGGGAGCGCCTGCGCAGTCACCCCGCGGCCTTCGCCGCGACCTTGGCCCGCTTGCATCGCTACTACCGCCGCTGCCAGGGCCCGCAGGGAGCGCTCATGGACCGCCGCGCCTTCTATCACCTCTTTGGCCGCAGTGGCCCTTTACAGCTCCCCCTGGCCTTTGCGTGGCCGGCAGGGCGGCGCGACCCGGAGCTGTCCCGCAGGGTGGCGGCGGTGGCGCAGCGCCTGGGTGAGCTTGCGGCGCAGGCGGCGGCTCTCTGCCCGACGCGCCTGGCCGAGGACGAGAAGGCGCTGGCCGTGGCGGCGTGGTTGGAGCAGCACCAGGGCTTTCGCCGTGGCCGCCGCCGGGTCTTGCTCTTTAGCCACTATGCCGAGACGGCCCAGGTCGTGGCGCGGCATTTGGGCGAGCGCTGGCGCTGCGCTTTCCTGAGCCATCGCGAGGCCCGGGTGGGGCGCTTGCGGGTCAAGGCCGGGTGGGTCCTGGAGGCCTTCGCGCCCGAAACGGCGTCCGCAGGTGGCGACGGGATTCGCCTCTTGGTGGGGACAGACCTGCTGAGCGCCGGCCACAACCTGCAGGGCGCGTCCATGTTGGTGCACCTCGACACGCCGTGGAACCCCGTGGTGCTCGCCCAGCGCAACGGCCGCATCGTGCGCAGCGGCCAGGTGGAGTCGCGGGTCTACATCGGCGCCTGTCGCCTGGATGGCGCCGCGCCGTGGCTCGACGCGCAGGCCTTGCGGCAGGCGCACACCCTGCGCCAACGCGCCACGACCATCGGCCGCTTGGAGGCGCTGCGCGCGGCGCGTGGGGAGGTGTATTCCGGGTTGAGGGTGGTGCTTCAGCCTACAGGGCGCCCGCCGCTGTGGACGGCGCTGGCGTCTGGAGCCTGGGTGCCCTGCAGCCCCGAGTGGGCTCGGGCGCTCTTGTCCAAGGCAGAGGTCACCGAGGTCTGGCGTGCGCCCCTGCCGCTGACCCTATCGCCTGCGGGGGTGGAGATTATGCGGCGCTTGTGGGTGCGTCTGCGCAAACATCGTTACGAGAGCGGCTATGAGGCGTTGAAAACGGAGCTTCTGCGTTGGTCGCAGCGCTTGCGGATTCAGCAGCGGGCGGGGGCGAAAAGAGCGCTTGACAATTGCCTGAAAATGGAGTGGCCCGAGGATCTGCGCGGGACGCTGGCGCTCCTACAAGCGACACTTAGGCCGCTCATCCTCAGCCTGGGGACAGGGGAAGAAATTTGTTGGCTCATGGACTTAAGGCTGTCTTCAGGGAAGGTGTAGCGCAGCGATTCACAAGTTGCCCACAGCTTATCCACAGGTTTTGGCGGATCGCCCCCATGCCGTCTTGACTGGGGATCGCTGAACTCGAACATGAGGGAACGGCGAGCAATGTCTAGTAAACAAAGGGAAAAAGCATGACGCGGTGGGTCAGGGTGCATTTTGCGCTTGACAGGGGACGAGGCATATGGGTCCTTTCAGGTCGGGCAGCCTGTGGATAAGTTTTCTCCCTAAATCGGGTGGGAAGGGTTGCTGTTGGCCATCGATTCGGGCGCAGGGGCGATCGCCCCTGCTGCGGTGCAGGAGTCAAGCTTGGACAGGTCCCTCGAGCGCGCCCTGGCGCAACGCATCAAAGGAGAGGTGCACACGGATCGCCTCCATCGCCTCCTCTTTGCGTGCGATGCCTCCCTATACGCGGTCGAACCCCTGGGGGTGGTCTACCCCAAAGATCGGGAAGACGTGGTGGCCATCGTTCGCTTCGCCGCCCAGCACCAGATCCCGCTCACACCGCGGGCGGCAGGCACCAGCCTCAGCGGACAGAGCGTTGGGCCCGGACTGGTGGTGGACGTCTCGCGCTTCATGGGGGACTTGCTGGAGATCGACCTGGAGCGCGGCCAGGCGCGGCTGCAGCCCGGGGTGATCCTGGACGATCTCAACCGCGCCCTGGCGCCCCATGGCTTGTTCTTTGGCCCTGACACCAGCACGGCCAATCGCTGCATGATCGGGGGAATGGTCGGCAACAACTCCAGTGGCTCCCACTCCATCCTCTATGGCGACACGCGCGCTCACGTGCTGGAAGTCGAGATGGTCCTGGCCGACGGGAGCGTCGTGCGCTTTGGCGCCGAGCCGGCGGAGAGCCTCGAAGCCTGCGCCGCCCGACCTGGGGTGGAGGGGGCGATCCACCGCGGGCTGTTGGCCTTGCTCCGCCGCGAGCGGGAGCTGATCCTGGAGCGTTTCCCCGATCCGGCGGTCAAACGGCGCAACATGGGCTACGCCCTCGACGCCCTGGCGCTCACCCAGCCCTTCGTGCCGACGGGGCCGGCATGGAATGTGGCTGCGCTGGTCTGCGGCAGCGAGGGGACCTTGGGCATCGTCACGGAAATCACCGTGGGCTTGGTACCCTTGCCGCGGCACAAGTCCCTCGTCGTCCTCCACTTCGACGACCTGGAATCGGCCCTGACGGCGACGGTCCAGGCCCTCCCCCATGAGCCTGCGGCGATAGAGCTCATCGACAAGCGCACCTTGGACGCGACCAAAGACAACCTCGAGCAAGCGCGCAACCGCGCCTGGCTGGTGGGTGATCCCGACGCGGTCCTGGTGGTGGAGTTCTTCGCGACCGACGCGGCCACCCTCGCGGCGCGGGTCGATGGCTTCTGCGCCTGGTGCGCGCAAGAGGCGGTGGGTTACGCCCAGGTGCGTTTGAGTGGCAGTGAAGCCGAGCGCGTGTGGGCCCTGCGCAAGGCCGGCCTCGGCCTGCTCATGGGTCTCTTGGGCGACGTCAAGGCGCTGACCTTGGTGGAGGACACGGCCGTCGCCGTGGCCGATCTTCCGCGCTATATCGCCGCTTTTCGCGACCTCCTGGCGCGGCACCAGACGGCCTGTGTCTATTACGCCCACGCCTCCGTGGGCGAGCTGCACCTGCGTCCCGAGCTCAACCCCAAGAAGCGGGAGGACATGGCCAAAGCCGTCGAGATCGCCGGCGAGGTGGCCGATCTGGTGCGCGATTTCCGCGGCACCATCACGGGCGAGCACGGCGACGGCCGGGTGCGCAGTCCCTTTCTGGCGCGGGTCTTGGGCGCCGAGGTCGTGGCGCTCTTCGCCGAGGTCAAAGCCCTCTTCGATCCCCAGGGCCTCTTCAATCCCCGGGTCATCGTCGATCCCGAGCCCATGGACACCCACCTGCGTTACCCCCCAGGGAGGGAGGTCCCGGAGATCACCTCGCGCTTCTCCTTTGCCCGCGAAGGCGGTCTCTTTCGAGCCGTCGAGAACTGCAATGGCGCTGGGGTGTGTCGCAAACCCGTGGCCGCTGGCGGGACCATGTGTCCCTCTTATATGGCCACGGGCGATGAGCGACACAGCACCCGTGGGCGCGCCAATGTGATCCGCCAGCTCCTCCTCGCGGCGCCCGCGCCCGAGGCCATGCGCGCCCCCGAGCTGGAGGAGGTCATGGCCTTCTGCTTGAGCTGCAAGGCGTGCAAGAGCGAGTGCCCGGCCAATGTCGACATGGCTCGCCTCAAGTCGGAGCTGCTCTACTTGCGCCGCCAAGCGGGGCGCGGGAGCCGGGCAGAGTGGCTCTTTGGTAAGCCCGACGGCGGCTATCGGCTGGCCCAACGCTTCTCCGGGCTAGCCAACGCGTGGCTGGCGTCGCGCTTGGGCAAAGCGCTGATGGCCAGAGCCTTCGGGGTGGACCCGCGGCGGAGCTTGCCGCCCTTTGCGCGCGACTCGGCGCAGCGCTTGCTGGCCCAGCGGCGCCCTGGGGGCAGTGGCACCGCAGGCGAGGTCGTGCTCTTCGTGGACACCTTCACGGCCTATCAAGAGCCCTGGCTCGCTCTGGCGGCGGTAGACGTCTTGGAGAGCGCCGGGTGGCAGGTCCACGTCGCGCGGCGGGTGGGCGCGGCGCGGCCCCAGCTCTCCAAAGGCTATCTCGACGAGGCCCGCACCATTTTCGAGGCCTTGGTGGCCGAGCTCGCGCCCTATGCCGCCCGGGGGCTGCCCATCCTGGGGATCGAGCCCAGCGAGGTGCTCGGCCTCCTCGACGAGGCGCCCGATCTGGTCGCGCCCGCCGCGCGCGAGGCGGCTTGGGCCGTCGCGCGCCAGGTGGATCTGGTGGACGTCTTCGTCGGCCGCGCTCTGGCCGAGGGGCGGGTGACGCTGCCTTTCAACGCCCGGGAGGAGCGGGTGCTGCTGCACGGCCACTGTCATCACAAAGCGTTGCTCGGCATCGACGTGCTGGCGCGAGCCCTGCGGGCCGTGCCATGCTTCTCCGTGGAGGTCATCCCCAGCGGCTGCTGTGGCATGGCAGGCTCCTTCGGCTACGAGAAGAAGAGCTATGAATTGTCCATGCGGATCGGAGAGCAGGTGCTCTTTCCTGCGGTGCGCGCCGCGGCGCCCGAGGCCTGGATCGCGGCGGCAGGGACGAGCTGCCGGCAGCAGATC
>Ga0334884_1003909_pt1 | contig 16143 bp, 12 predicted proteins | sample GraSluR1_MG_7_FD_207215 | JGI IMG/M metagenome (GOLD analysis project Ga0334884, IMG submission 207215) | Sludge microbial communities from methane-producing bioreactor in Wageningen University, Netherlands - Granular Sludge_12_05 R1 | ecosystem: Engineered > Bioreactor > Anaerobic >...
CGTTGGCGCGGGCTCGCCTGGACGGGGGCTCGCGGCAATAAGTCTGGCACGGCAGTATAGGTGTTGCTGGCAAGCAACGTCAACCATTGGCTATTCACTGCTCATAGGTCGCAAGGGATGGATGTCGTGCAATTCCAAGCAATTGATGCTGTAGTGTGGCGATTCATGGCATCAATCTCCTGGAATTGTGGGAGCGTTTAGTGGTAGAAGGGGGGCGCATGGCGGGCGACGCGTTGCTTGCTGGAATGGTTTTTCCTGGGACAAGGGCGACATGGGAGATGAAATCGAAAAAGACCAGACGGTAGTGACGGTTATCTCCAACTTACCTTCTGTCGAGTCGAGCGTGAGTGGTGGCGAGGCCTGTCTGGTGGTGATCGCTGGGCAAGACCTCGGCAAGAAGTTCACGCTGAATCAGAGTTCCACCCTGATTGGCCGTTCGCCCAAGACCGACATTCAGCTCGATGAAGACTCCATCTCCCGCAACCATGCCATCATTGCCAACGAAGGACAGCGCATCGTGGCGCGCGACCTAGGCAGTACGAATGGCACCTATATCAACGACGTCCCGATCAAAGAGACGGAGCTTCGCGATGGCGACCAGATCAAGATCGGGCGGACCATCTTCAAGTTCTTGTCGGGGAATAATGTCGAGCATGCCTATCACGAAGAGATCTACCGTCTGACCACCATCGATGGCCTGACTCAGATTTTCAACAAGCGTTATTTCCAAGAGGCCCTCGAGCGGGAGATGAGCCGCTCCCTGCGCTATCAGCGCAACCTCGCTTTGATCATGTTGGATCTGGACCACTTCAAAGAGGTCAACGATCGCTATGGGCACTTGGCTGGTGATTTCATCCTCAAGCAGGTCGCTCAGTTCGTGAGTCGCAACATCAGGCGTGACGATGTGCTGTGCCGCTATGGCGGAGAAGAGTTTGCGCTGATCTGTCCAGAAACCGAGAAGGTCCAGGCGCTGCAGTTGGCGGACAAAGTGCGCCGTCAGATCGAGTTGGAACAGTTTACCTTCGATGGGGTACGGATTCCCGTCACCATGTCCCTGGGCGTAGCGGATCTAGAAGAATTCAGGACATTTCACGGGGATGACCTCTTTGGTGGGGACATCAAGCTCTTTGAGTTCATTAAGCTGGCGGACGCTCGCCTCTATATCGCAAAAAGGTCGGGGCGCAATATTGCCATCGGCGATTCTTGAGTTTTGCGGGGCGTCTCTGAGGTTTTGATCTGGTGCTGGTGTTGGCGCAGAGCGTGCGTGAGTCAAGGCACGGTCGCGCAGGGCAGGCGCCAGCAGGGATGAGGTGAGAGACTATGACGGTTGCTGAGGCGCAGGGTGAGGGGTTGGCCACGGCTTTGGAACGGTGGATGCACGGCGATGGGGTGCCTGATCTGCGCCAGGGTGTCGAGGCGTTCATCGACAGATTGTTGAGCGAGGACGATCCCGAAGGGAAGGTCGCGGCACTTTCACCAGAAGTTTTCTACCATCTGGTGGAAGAGGTGGGGATCGAAAATGCGCAAGCCCTCGTTGCGCTGGCGACGGCTGAGCATTGGCACCATGCCATCGATCTGGTGGGCTGGCGGCGGGATCATTTCCTGCCACGCGCACTGGAGCCCTGGCTTGGCGCGTTGATCTCAGCCGACAACGCGCGCTTTAGCCGGACCTATTACGCCCTCGATGCTGAGTTGTTGTTGCTCTATCTCAAGTGCCAGGTGGAGATGGTCGTCATCGAGGATTTCGACGCAGGCCCACCGCCCACGGCGGAGGATGAAGCCCCCTGGGAGACCAGCCCTGACGGCGCTTTCTGGCTACGTTATCCCGAGGAGGCTGACTCGGCAGCCTTGTGTCGTGCGTTGGTGGCGAAAGTCTATGATGCCCTGGGCGTTGAGGCCGCTTGGACGCTGTTCAACGGGGTGGTCTGGGAGCTCGCGTCCGACCTGGAAGAGACGCTCTTCCGTTTCCGCTCAGCCCGCCTGGAAGACTACGGCTTTGTGAGCCTGGACGAGGCAGGGCAGATCTTTCACCGAATTGATCCGGAGGCCATCAAGGAAGAGGTGGGGCGCCTCTCCGATGGTTATGTCGTTCAAGTTTCGATGCCAGAAGGGAGGGGCTTGGGCCTGGCGGATGCGTTGACTGGCCTGGCCCAGAGCGCGGACTTTCTCGGGGCGCGCATCTCTGAGCTCGACGCTGCGGGGTGGTCGGTCGTGGTGCCGCAGTTGATGGCCTTGGCGCGAAAGGTATTGGTGGTGCGTGGCCATGACTTCGGCGATCGCACTGCGCAGGCGGATGCCATGGGCTATGCGTGGGGGTGCACGGCGCTGGGGCTGGAGTATTGCAGTCAAGCGGACCCAGTGCAGGCGCGGCGAGCCCTGCAGGCGATACCATTGCGGGTGTTGTTTCAGGCGGGTTTCAGCATGCTGGCTCGGCTGCGCGACAAGGCGGTCGCTATCGTTCAGCGGGGTAGGCTGACCATTGTCGAAGGCCAGCTCTTAAGCCTGCTCTTGGACGATGAGCGCGACCTGATCCTGGGTCTGATGCAGCCCAGGCCAGTGCGCTCGGAGATGACGCAGCGGCCCTTTTCTCGCTGCGCTGACTTTGACCAGGCGGCGTTGGTGGTTGCAGATGTGGCCTTCAAGGAGGTGCTCTTCTATGGTGTTTTGGGTGTAACGAAGGAAGACTTGGTAGCCGCGGCGCTTTCGGCGTCGCCAGAGCAGGGGATCACCCGCATCAGCTTTGAAACCCTCTTTGCGACCTACGCCTGGCGCTGTGCCCAGGGCCATGGGAGCTTCGTCGCTTTGCCCGCTCAAGAGCACCCAGAGGCCGCCTCGCTTCGCGACGCCATCGAAGCCTGGACCCTGGAGCGTGTGTTGCCTGGGAGAACGACACGGGTCATGCAGGCGGCGGCGCGGCGCTTCATCCGCCGGGTTGGGGAGGAGAGCTACCAGGCCCTGCTGCAGGCGCCGCGTCCGCTGGATCCTCGTTTCGTGACGGCGCTTCTGTTGGCGTAGCGGGGCGCTTGCCCCGGTCTACTCTGGGCGGCGTGAGGATCAGTCGACGATGGGAATGGTGCGGCGCACGTTGGTCTGGCTCTTGGAGCTTGACCTGCTTGAGCTGCTCGACTTCGTGCGGGTTGAGCTCGATTTGACAGGTGCTTTGGCTGCGGCGAAGCGGATGGTGGTGTCGATGCCTTCATTGAAGTCGACCTCGACGCTTTGATCGGGCATGCCGTCTTTCTTGACGGTCCACGTCTCTACTCGGGTGTTCTTGATTTCGGTGACGTGGTATGGGGTGCGCCCTCTGAGGGTGCCGTCGGGGTTGTAAATCGCCGCGTCGATGGGGTCAGAGTCGATCTTGAGGGTGATGCTCTCTCCGGCGATGGTGACTATGGCTGGCTTGGTTTTTCCGTTGGCCATGGCAATGGAGCCCGCTAAGCCCGCCACCAAAATGCGATCATCTTCAGTGAGTGATCGCAGAGCGGCTTGTGGTTCGGGGGTCTCCTGCGCGTTAGGCGTTTCGGGCGTTGGGTTTGGGGCTGGTTCGTCGGCTTGGGTGGCGAGATGGCGATGGGCTTCAGCCGCTTCGGCGCGCACAGCGAGGCTGTTGTCCGTGCCGACGGGGACATAACCGGTGTCCATGCTGCCTGTGGTGACGACGGTGCTGTCTGTATCTTGGCTGGCTGAGGCGGCAGATTTCGTGTCAGCAAAGACGAAGAAGTAGATGGCCACGCTGGCGCCAGCCGCGAGTAGCAGGAGACCCGCCAGGATGAGGGCAATGAACAAGCCCCGGGATGACTGCTGGGGGACCATGGCGACGGCCGAGGCTGGGATGGCGGCGGCGCCGCCGGGCGGTGGGGCGAGGTGCTGAGGTGGGAGCATGGGCGGTGGTGCGAAGTGCATGTGTTCGTGGCCAGCAATGCCTGGAACAAAACGCAAGACCGTGCCGCCAAGTTCGATGTGATCGCCCGGGCGAAGGAGGGCATGGGTGATGGGTTGCCCGTTGATGGTGGTGCCATTGTCGGTGCCCGCGTCCTGCACCTCGAAGTATCCATTGCGATACAGGATGAAGAGGTGCTTACGGCTGGCGTAGGGGTCGGTGATGACCAGGTCGTTTTCGAGACCGCGGCCGACTGAGGTGCTTAGAAGCTTGAGCTCATAGACGACAGGTTGGATGTTCGGCGAAAAGATCACCACCGAGGCCAGGGTGGGGCCTGGGATTTCATTGGGCGAGGAGGCTTGGCGAGCTTGCTGCTGAAAACGCTCGTCTTCACCGTTCAGCGCCGTGGTGCGTTGGTTCGGGGCCAGAACGCCGGGAGAGGGGCTGTCAAAGTCAGCATTGGAGAGGTCCAAGGCGACGGTTCTCTCGCCCAGATCCAGGACCTGAGGCGCAGCAGGTGCAGCAGGCGCAGCAGGGCGTTGGCGATCGACATTGGACGACCAGTCATCGTCAGCCTGCAGCATTTGCTCGCCGTGAATCTGGCGTTGGCCAACGGCATAGGCGTGCTGCGCGTGATCGCCGTACTCGAGGTCTTCCTTGGACTTGTAAATCTCCTTGCGTCGGGCGTGGCCATCGCCGTAGGCGCGGCGGTCGTCGTTCTCGTAGGACGCAGCGGCTTGTTTCTTCCGCCTTCCGCCGAGCTCCTTCTGCTCTTCGAGATCATCCAGACTCATGGACATGGTGCCGCTACCGTCGTCGTTCCAGTCATCCCAGCCTTGGCCGCTGGCGAGGACCTCGTCTCTCTTGGGGGCGGTCCAGCCCCGGCTTGCCTTGGGGGCAGCGCCGCCCCAATCGTCGTCAGGCTCTCCTCCCCCACCCAGCTCGTTGATGTCGAGGGCGCAAGTCCGCTGTCCCATTTGCTGGCTAGGCCCTGCCGCTTCAGGTTCATCTCCAGTCCAGCGCTCATCCTCTGCCCACCGCCTCTGCTTGGGCTGGTCTGCGGTCCAGGGATCATCCCACTTTTCAGCGCCCCACCCATCGTCGGCGGGCTTTCTCTTTTTTGCGCTCCGCGCCTCTAGTTCCTCGAGATCGATGGCCTTGGTGCGTCCGGACTGAAAGGAAAAGTCATCCTTACTCATAGTGGTATGCCTCAGGGATGCGGACACCAGCAGCGCGCTTGGCGCATGGCGACGTCGAGAGAGGATCCCAAGACCTCGTATACGACAAGGTACCAAGGACAAAGGATAAGGCAGCTTGCCTTTGGTTACAACCGACCATTTGGGACTTCCTTCACCATGAAGAGGGCCGCTTCGCCAGTGTCGACGTAGTACTTCCTCTGTCTTCCGAGGAGACGAAAGCCATGGCGCTCGTACAAACGAAGGGCCGCGACATTCGTTTCACGAACTTCGAGTGAGATGATTTCTGCACCCATAGCGACGGCCTCAACCACACTAAGGCTGATAAGGGCGCTGCCCAAGCCATGTCCTCGCCATCGAGGAAGCAAGGCGATGTTCATGATGTGCAGCTCTTCGTCAATGAGCCAATAGTCGAGAAATCCGACAACGCCGTGCTTGGGATGCTCGAGCACGCGAAGAGAGGCCCATGGAAGTGAGAGTTCCGACAGGAAGATGGACCTGGGCCATGCGCTAGGGTGGGCCTGGTGTTCGATGTCTTCGACGCGATCGAGGTCACTCGGGCGCGCGAGGCGGAGGCGCCACGGACGCGGGAGGGGCATGGTTCACCTCGTCGGAGCTGGCCCGTTGCTGTGTTTGGATGGCGAGTAAGGCGTCAATCGCCTCCCAGACCTCTTCGCGCCCAAGGCCAGTCGTGGCAGAAAACGGGAGCAGGGCACCGGCGTCGATTCCGAGCGCCTTTCCGATGGCCTGGGTTCGCGAAAACCTCTGTGTGCGACTAAGCTTATCGGCTTTGGTCAGCACCAGGAGGGCCGGCAACTGACGCTCAGAGAGGACGGCAAACATCATGTGGTCTTCGGGGCTGGGTTGGCGCCGAATGTCGAGCAACAGAACGAGACCACACAGCGTGGTGCGCTGTTGGAGATAGGTGCCGATCATGGGACGCCAAGCGCGGCGCACCGACTCAGGGACGGCTGCATAGCCATAGCCCGGCAGATCGACGAAGAAGCACTGGTCGTTGACCAAGAAGTAATTGATGAGCTGTGTCCTGCCAGGGGTGCGACTGACTTTGGCCATGCCGCGCCGATTGAGCAGGGTGTTGAGCAGGGAAGACTTGCCGACATTAGAGCGGCCGGCAAAGGCCACCTCTGGGAAGTCGGCAGGCGGGCAGTGCTGCAGTGAAGGGGCACTCAGGACGAATTCAACGCGTTGGTATTTCATGGGATCAAAGAGGAGAGGGTCATCATGCGGTGAGAGAAGCAGCCCGCAACAAAGACGGCAATGGCGAGACAAAGACAGAGGCAGAGCCACCAGCGGGGCGGTCGCCCAGCGCCGGAAAGGAGCCCAGGAATGACCATCGCAGCGAGGGCGAGGTAAGCGAAGTGTGTATCAGAAAAGTCCCAGCGACCACTGACGGTGAACGAGCCGAAGAGTCCGCTGAGCAGGGCGATCCAGGCAAGCCCCGGGGCAAGCCCACAGGGCAGGTGAGGAGGGTCACTTGCGGTGGTGGTTGGGCTGTGCTCGCTCAGGTGGTGGACGAGGTGGAGGCCGATGGCGCTGACCATGAGCAACAGGAGCATGGCCGGTGCGATGTCTGCCAACGCCGGCTTCAGGAGCGCGGGATCGATGTCGGGTTGGGTGAAGACTGTGGCCTGAACAGGCAGCCCGTGTAGGCCGGCGAGTAGCCATGGGGGTAGGGGTTCTGGCTGGGCTTGCAGGGCAACCACGGCCAAAATGATGGCGCACAGGAGTCCGCCGATGCTGGCCAAGGCCAACAAGAGGCGGGCGCTGTGGCGATTGTAATGGGCCAGCAGGGCGCCGAGCAGGTAGCAGAGGCCGGTGAAAACGATGGCGAGCATCAAGACGGGAGGCGCTGCGGTCAACAAGGCGACGGCGCTGCTGTGTACCGAGCCGTCGGGCAAGAGGGTCGTCGCCTGTAGGGTTGCAGGGTGAGGGCCAGCGTAGAGCTGGAGATAGACCCCCGGGTAGGCCAGAGAAGCTGGCCCTGCAAGCACGAGCGCTGCGAGGGCAGTGAGGATAACCGCCACTAGGGCCCAAAGATAGGTGGGCCGCCGGCTGGAGTCGCTCTGCAGGAGCTGCCCAAGCCACAAGGTGAGGAGCGCTGACCAGGCTGCGACATTGATGGCGAGGAGCGCCACGCCGGCTGTAGGGAGGGGATAGGAAAAGGCGGCAAGCTTAGCGCCGAAGGGCGCTAGGAAAGCGATGATGAGGCCGAGTAAAAGGAGGGTGCGGCTGGTGTTAGGGGCGCGCTGCGCAAAGGCAAGGATGGCGACGCATTGGACGACGCCAGCGCCGAGGAACCAGAGGCTCTGAGGTTGAAGCAAAGCCAACGGCGCAGGGCTCAGAGGCGCAGCCAAGGTACTCAGCTCGGCGAAGAAGCGGTGCTGACCCAGCAGGGTTTGCAGCAGCGCGCCGACACCCAACAGGGAAGCGCACAGGAGAGCCAGGCGCCAGAGGCTCTTGCGGCTGAGCCAGGTCGCTTGGGGTGTGGCCGTTGGCGTGGCTCGCGAAGAGGCCAGGGTAGACGCGATGAAACCAGCACAGGCCAGCGTGAGGGCCGTGGCCGTGAACGCGGTCTGGTTCATGGGCGGGCCTTGGCAGCGGCTGGCATGCGGCGGCCGAAGATGCCGAAGATGCCCGAGAGCACCGAGAGGAGCAGGGACGCCCACAGCCAGGGGGCGCTCTGTACTTGGGTTCGCTCGAAGTGAAAGAGATGGGCGCTAGAGAAGGTGAAGGGGGGGGCTTCGTGTTGGCTTTCCGGTGCGGGATGCCAGCGCAGGCCGTGTTCATCGAGCAGTGCTATTTGGGCGCTCTGCCACTTCAGGGCGATGATTCGCGCAGCTCCTCGCGGGCTAGGGAGCTCATCACCGAGACGCAGATCGAGCCTGGGATCAGCGTCGGTGGGAGAGCGCTGGATGCGTGGACGCCCAGCGTGCGGGAGCACGGCGCGGAGACGGACGAGGGTGGCATCTGGCAGTGCGATGAGCTGGGCGGGTGGGGTGGCCAAGGTGGTCTTCCCAAGTGAATCGGTGATTTGGAGTTGGAGCGGCCACACGTCGTGGTTTTGGACGCGAAGGGTGTAGGCCAGATGTTCGGCGACAGGGGCTGTGCCCAGGCGGTGGTGGGTGAAGAGCGCCGCGCTCTCTGGGGGCCCACTCTCGAGTGTCAAGGTGGTGGGTGGGGGATAAGCTGCATGATGGACGAAGCCGAGCAGGAGGGAGGCGCCGGCGCTTAGGCCTAGGAGCCAAGCGGCGCGGAGCTGCCACGGCTGTGAGGACCAACGTTGGAGGAGGACGAGCAGGGCTTGAAGGAGCAGGCCGGCCCCAAGGAGGCGGAGCATGAGGGCGGAGAGGGGCGTTGGATCTGGCAGTGGCGAGGCGAGGGCGAGCCCCGAGGCGTGGATGAGGAGGAAACAAACAAGGGCCAGAACGGCGATGCGCACCGCAGGGTGAGACGCGAGGCAATGCCGGATCTTAGGAGGGGAAGCGGGAGGCATGGGGGATGATTCGTCTTTGCAGAGAGACAGCGCAGCGCCATCCGTGGGGGGAACTTAGCAAGGCGTAGCGAATTGTGCCACAGTGTGAGCGCCATTGGGGCGTTGTGAGGTGCGATGGTGCGTGATTGATGGGCGGTCTTTCTGGCATGGTAATTGTTAGTCGGGACGGGCCATGGCCTGATGGATGGCGTCAGGGTGGAGGACAGCGGACATGCGAGAAAGAAACAAGGTTATGAAATGGTTGGGGTTGGCGCTTTTGGCGTTGGCCCTTTCGTCCTTGGGGGGGTGTTTCTCGACGAGTCAGCCACATTATGTAGTCCCTGAGACTTACCGAGTGTTCTATCAGGGCTCGCACCCGGTCCACAGTCTGGATGGGCACGCTGATTGGTGCGACATCGAGGGGCCGCATGCACACAATTATGAGCCGGAGACCTATGACTTTTATGTAGAGGTCGATGGTTACTTGGTTTTTGTGGGTGATCCGATTTATTACGTCGATCGCGTTCATTTTGATTTGTATGATTACTACGGTTCTCACCCTGTAGGAACTCACGGTCACTGGTGCTATATAGATGGTTATCACCATCATCACTTTTCTCCCTATGGTTCTTATTACACCTACGACTATTCCTACAACTACTACTATTACAGTGGTCCCTATGACCGTTATTATGATTCACGGCGGGAGCGTTATTATTTGGGTACCTACTATAGGCACCATCCGCCGCGACGCATGGTGCATCGCCACGGCGCATCGGCTTATCGGGATGGCCCGGTGCGGGCGCAGCGGCCGGGAGGTCATGGCGACGGAGGTGCTGGTCCGGTGCAGGCAGGCAATCCCGGTGGTGGTGGTGCGGTCCATGCGGGTGCGCCAGCGCCGGCAGGGGGTGGAGGTGGTCCGACGTCGGCCGGTGATGGTAACCGTGGTCCCGCTGGTGCTGGTCCGGGCGGTGCGACCTCCGATGCCCCCGGCACGGGGGGCGGTGGCCATCGACCCAGTGGTGGCATGGCTGTTGGCAAAGTCGAGGGTATTGGCGGTGGTGAGATTGGGCGGACGCCGCCAACGAGAGGGGAGGTCAAGGCGGGCACAGGGCCGTTGGGTGATAGTGCCGCGGGTGCGCCGGCGGTGGAGCGCGGGAACTTGGTGCCGGCTGTCGCGGCAGAACGCGAACGCGGCCCGAGACGCGCCGGAAGTATACAGATGCGGACGCCAGTCAAGGGTTCAGATGTGCCGGCGCGTGGTGGGGCGGCGGCCTCGGTGCCTGGAGGGGATGATGATGGTGACACGCGAGGTCGGCGAGAGATCCGCCTGCGTGAGACGCTGGATCCCAATGCGCTCGAGCCCAAGGTGCCAGCGCGTCACGTGCCTGCTGCTGGACAAGATGACGGGTCGCGGATCAGGAACGGGTCGCAGTCTATTCCCAGTGCGGGACGCGAGGGTGGTGTCGCTGCGCCTGCTCGGAGGGCGCCCAGTGCGACGCCCGCGGAGGTCGGGAGTCCGGTGGGGACACGCCAAGCGTCGCCTCGTGTGGTGCCTGCGGCGAAGGCGAGCCCGGCGCCTTCGCGCAGCACTGGGACGACGCCTGCGCCGACGCCCGTCAAGGTGCACACAGCACCCGTTCGCAGTGTCGACCCGGTGCCCAGTGCCAACACTGGCCGAGAGACGAAGCGCACGCCGCTAGTGGACTCGAGTCGCACGAGCACCCGGCCTAGCCGGAGCGCGGCGCCGCCGAGTGAGTCCGTGCGACCATCGACGCCGGCGCCGGTATCGACCCGCACGAGCGGGCGGAGCTCCGCTGAGCGCGGGAGCCCCGCTTCAGCGCCGCCAGCGCCGGCTGCAGTGGAGTCGACGTCCTCATCGTCGGGTACTTCCTCGTCGCCGGCGGCGGCACCGGCGGCACCGGCCACGCGTGATGCCAAAGGCAAGGGGAGCAGTGGCCGGGTGCGTCCTGGGTCGAAGAAGTCTCGCGGCAAATAGCAGGGTTAGGGTGCGCCTGTCTCGTGCCGCTGGCGAAGCCGTCGTTGCATGTCGGTGAAAACGACGCGGCACTGTTGGTGGCATTCGGCGAGGGTGCCGCTGTTGTCAATGACCCAGGTCGCGTGGGCTAGGCGTTCTTGGTTGGTGCACTGTGCTTGGATGCGCGCGCGTGCATCTTGCTCGCTGAGTCCATTGCGGGCACAGAGGCGTTGTAGTTGCAGCTCAGGTTGGGTGATGACTACGACGAGCCCATCCATCTCACGGTAGAGTTGGTTTTCAACGATGAGGGCGGCTTCATAAATGACAAAGGGTCGTCCCTGACGTTGTGCTTCCTTTCTCTTTCTGCGTGCGGCGTCGGCGATGGCAGGGTGGATGATGGCGTTGAGCTGTGCCCGCGCCTGGGGTCGTTCGAACACGATCTGAGCCAGGCGCTGGCGATCCAAGAAGCCCTGCGGGGTGATGATGGAATCACCGAAGTGGCTGTGGACTTTTTCGAGGGTGGTCGAGCCAGGCTGAACGACCTCTCTGGCGAGTTGATCCGCATCGATGATGTCGGCACCGCAGGTGGCCAAGCATTGCGCGACCGTGGACTTACCGGAGGCGATGCCCCCTGTGAGGCCGAACCAGAGCGTGGTCACTTCGTTGTTATTCATTCACTGAGGTCGACAATGCCCCGATGGGAGAGGGTCAGCAACACGAGGGCTGCTTCGGCCCGTGGCATGGCGCCGAGATCAATGAGAAACTCAATGGGAGTGAATCCGTCGAGTTGGCTGAGGAGGTAACCGGCGCGGTGATCGATACCGCGTTGGGAGAGTATTCTCTGCACGGGCATGAGCAAGCGTGGGGTCCGCTCGAGGGGCTTGATGAGCTCGACGGCGACGATGAGGGCTCTCTCGTAGAGGTCGGCGACGACGGGGTCGAGCTCCTTGCGGCCGGGGTGTTGTGCTTGAATCTCCTGGGCCATGATGTAGGCGGCGACGATCTGTCCTTTTTCGGCGAGTCGCATGCACTCAGCGAGGAGGGGCGGAGTGGCGACGGCGGGTGCTTCCTGCAAGCGCGGACGCTGTGGCGGGGAGATGAGTCGTTGTGGCGTGGTCGTCCGGGGGAAGTCTTGGGCGACTTTTTCAGGCGGGGGCTCGGGCGAGAGATCGTTGCTGGGGCGCAGCATGGGTATGCCGGCGGGCGTCGGGGGGCTGATGGCCTGGTGGTCTGCTTTGGGGTTGGGTTGCGAATTGGGGAAGGGGCTATCGAGCTGCCAGGGGTTAGAGGGTTGTTCAAAGCGCTGTGCGGTGTCAGCTCGTTTGGTGACGCTGCTCTTGGCCTCCTCTGCGAGGTCCTCGAAGGAGGTTGGCTTGAAGATGCCTTGTTCGGGTGCGGTGAGCGTTGGGACGCGATCCCGAGACTTTCTCTGTTCGGCGTCACGCGCAGGGTTGCTGGTAGGGACGGGGGTCAAGCCGGCGAGGGGCGTTCTTTTGGTGCTGGTCGTTGGCTGGCGGTGAAAAGCAGGTGTTGCTTGTTGGGTGGCCACGGTTTGGGCAGAGGTGATGGGCTGAACTGGTGCCAGGTTGTGGGGCAGCTCGGCCTGTCTCTGCTCGATGTTGTCATCTAGATCCCATTCGAAATCGCCAAAGGGATCGTCGAGGTGTTCCGCGCCGGGGGTGTGTGCGCCTTGGTTGGGCTGCCGAGGTTCAGCCATTTCCGGCAGCGCCGCATGCCTTTGGGTAGGGGGGGCGTCGCGTTCGTCGTTTTGGCTCGAGTTGCCTTGGGGTGAGGCGAAGAAGTCGTCGAAGAGGCTGGCGTCGGGTCCATCAGGGCTGTCGTCTGCGGGGTGGTTTTCGCAGGCGAGGTCATTCTCCGCTGCGGAGACATCAAAGAAGTGATCGAGTGGTGAAGCTTGGGTAGCGGCGCTGGGCGCGCGGGGCGCTGGCGCTTGGGTGGCGGCGCTGTTGGCGTGGAGGCCATCTTGCCGGATGTCGTCTCGAGGTGCTTTGGCGCTGATGACTTTGGCGTTGGCGCTGAGGCTGAGGTCATCATAGGAGGCGAGGTCGAAGTCGGCCCAGAGTTCTTGGCCGAGGCCGTTTTCAATGTTTTGGTCGAGCGGGTTGTCGAAAACGGCCGAGACCGACGATTTGAGTAGTGGGCCCAGTTCAGCCGGGAAATCGACCTCGGCTCGGCTGGCGTCGGAGATGAGGTCAACGCAGCGTTGTGCCATGAGGCCGATGACGTCATCGCGGATGGCCAGAGCTTTCCATTGGGCCAAGGCAGCGATTTTTTCACCAGCTTGGTAGAGGCGGATACCGTCAGCGATTTCTTCAGGCAGGTTGCGGTTGAATTGGGTATTCATGGGTGGGCATCCGCTCGTGAAGGATGGGGTGCTATTGTATCCTCTCAGCGATGCCTTTGAAGACGGCCAGGGTACGTCTGAGTGTGTCTGTCGCTGATTTGATGGCGTTCAGGTTTGGTCCATCGATGCAGCTTCTGGCATCTTCGATGGCCACCCGTGCCTTATCGATGGCGTTGTGGCCCAGCGAGGAGCCTCCCATGGCGACTTCGACTTGAGGCATGAGTTTTTCGACGTCTCTGAGGGTTCTTCCGAGTTGAATGCGTGCTTCCTCCATCTCATCGTCGCGGGAGATGTCTTGGAGGTAGTCTTGGTGTTCAGCCATCATTTGTTTGATTTCGTCGTCCGTGAGCGACGAGGAGGCGGTCACGGCGATGGACTGCTCTTTGCCGGTCTCGAGGTCAATGGCTGAGACCTGGACGATGCCATCGGCAGAGATTTCGAAGATGATTTCCAGATCGACCTCCCCGGCTGGGGCTGGTCTGATGCCGGTGAAAGTGAATTCACCGAGGGTTTCGTTTTCGCTGGCTTTGGCGCTCTCCCCTTGGAGGACGACGACTTTGATGGAGGTTTGGCGGTCACGTGAGGTGGTGAAGACGCGCGACTCTCGCGCGGGTATGGTCGTGTTTTTGGCGATGATGGTGTTGAATCCCCCTCCGTGAACGGCGATGCCGAGGTCGAGGGGGGTGACATCCAGCAGGAGGACGTCGTCGTTTCCTTCGACCAGGGCAGCGCCTTGAATGGCAGCTCCGATGGCGACGGCCTCGTCGGGGTGCACATTTTTAGAGGGCTGGAGGCCGAAGTACTCCTGTACCATGCGTTGGACCATGGGCATGCGGGTCATGCCGCCAACGAGGACGACATCACCGACTTGGTTTGGCGCGAGGCCAGCGTCGGCGAGGGTCACTTCACAGATCCGGACGGTCCGCTCCACGAGGTCGATGACCAGTTCTTCAAGTACTTCTCGGGTGAGCTCGGTCTGCAAATGGAGCGCTTCTCCGCTCTCGGTGGTCCAGATGAAGGGTAGATTGATCTCGACTTTGCTGGCGCTGGAGAGGTCGCATTTGGCTTTTTCTGCGGCGTCTTTGAGGCGCTGGAGGGCCATTTCGTTGCTGCGCAGGTCAATGGCGTGGACTTCGGCGAATTGGTAGGCGAGCCACTCGATGATGCGGGCGTCGAAATCTTCGCCACCGAGGAAGGTGTCCCCTGCGGTGGAGATGACGTCAAAGACACCGCTGGCGATGTTGAGGACGGAGATATCGAAGGTGCCGCCGCCGAGATCGTAGACGGCTACCGAAGAGTTGATGTCTCTTCCGTAGCCGTAGGCGAGGGCAGCGGCGGTAGGTTCGTTGATGATTCGCAGGACGTCGAGTCCGGCGATGCGCCCGGCGTCTTTGGTGGCTTGTCGTTGTCCGTCGTTGAAGTAGGCGGGTACGGTGATCACTGCCTGAGAGATGCTCTGTCCGGAATAATCTTCGGCGACGAGCTTCATCTCGGTGAGGATCATGGACGAGATTTCGGGCAGCGAATAGGCTTTTTCGCGAATGACGATGCGGACGTCGTTGTGGGGCCCTTCGACAATGGGGTAGGGGCAAGTCTCCATGCAATGGATGACCTGGGGGGAGCCCCAAGAACGTCCGATGAGCCTTTTGGCACCAAAGACGGTGTTTTTGGCGTTGGTGATGGCTTGTCGTTTCGCCATCTGACCGACGAGTCTTTTGCCGGACTCGGTGATGGCGACGATGGACGGGGTCGTCTTATAGCCCCCTTTGTTGGGGACGACCTTGGGTCCCGTGGCGTCTAAGATGGCGACACAAGAATTGGTGGTACCAAGGTCGATACCAATGACGATGCTGGGCTCACCCATCGTCTCTCCCTCTATTCATGATGTGGTTAGGTCTCGTTATTGGCACGGGCTTTGGCCTGAACTGCGGCGAGCCTGCTGCGGGCGCCGCTGTGGTTGGGATCCAACGCGACCGCTTTGGCGTAAGCTTGCTCAGCTTCGGCCAGCGCTCCACGTTGTTCGACGAGGTAAGCCCAGGCGACCCAGAAGCGGGCATTGTTCGGCTCGATTTCGAGGGCCTCTTTGGACAAGCGTTCGGCCAGGTCGAGCTCCTGGCGCAGCTTGATGAGGCACTCTGCGGCCCTGTTCATGAGGTCAGGGCTCTTTCGTTGTTGTAGCGCCTCGAGAAAGGCGTCAGCGGCGATGCGGAAATCTCCCTTACGTTCTGCCAGTTTGGCCTGTCCGAGGACTTCGGCGAGAGGTCTCACTTTGGGTGTGCTCGGGGGCTGTTGTGGCGGAGGCTCGGGTGGGGCTGGCGCTGGTGTTGGCGGCGAGGTGTTGGGGCTGGGGCTGTGAAGGGAGGCGGACTTTTTTTGTGGAATAGGGCACGGGGTGGCGGAGCTAAGCGCGATATCATAGGCCTGGCGCCGCTGGGTGTTGCTGAGGGTCCTGTAGGCGTCGTTGAGCCACTTGAAGATTTCCCCGATGACGGGTGCGAAAGGCCCGATATTTCTGCGAAAGAAGCGGTCGGGGTGAAAGAACTTGGACAAATTGAAGTAGCTGGCTTTGATGAGCGCCGGGGAGGCGTTGAGGTTCAGGTCCAAGAGCTGGTAGTAATTGACTTGGTCGAGGTGCTCGTGGAAGTAGGCGACGGCTTTCTGGAAGGCGGGATCGATGTCGACGTCTGCGCGTGGGGTGAAGGTGAACTCAGCATAGGGCTGGGGCCACGTTTTGGGGATGGGTGGGAGGCGGACCGCTTTGTTGGCGACGGTTTCAGCCGCGTCTTTGGGTGGCTCGGGGAGGCGGACGATGCCGCCTCGTTGCAGCTTCCACAGGGTGTTCTGCGTGGCCTCTTTGCTCAGGGGCGAGGTGTCAAAGACCTCTTTTATGGTTGCTTTGCCATCGATGAGAGCGAGGAGCAACCAGTCATCGGGTTGCATCTCGACGCCCTCGAAGGACGGGTTTTCGGCCATCGTCGCTATGCCTGTTGGTGTTTCCGTCAACAGATCGAATTGCCCTGTCATTGTGCTCCCTTCATCCATCCCGCATCAAAGATGCCTTAGCACTATATTCTCGCTGTGCGTTACGCGCAACCGGGTCACCCAGCCCACAATCCACGACCAAAGCCGGCATGGGGCTTGCTCGTTGTGAATTATTGTGGTGTGCGAGTCGATTGGGCAGCGTCTAGCTGATTCTGAGAGCAGAATTTGGCGTATCCGATGCGGGTGTCG
>Ga0334884_1003916_pt1 | contig 16125 bp, 9 predicted proteins | sample GraSluR1_MG_7_FD_207215 | JGI IMG/M metagenome (GOLD analysis project Ga0334884, IMG submission 207215) | Sludge microbial communities from methane-producing bioreactor in Wageningen University, Netherlands - Granular Sludge_12_05 R1 | ecosystem: Engineered > Bioreactor > Anaerobic > Unclassified...
CCTGGAATTTTTATGTATTATTTATTTTTCAGAATAAATTTCCGCTGCTGCACCAGCCCCCTTGTTAAGGGGGCCGCATGAATCGCATGCGGGGGGATTGAACAGTTCCTGCATAACAAACGTGTAGGTCACTATTTGTCACAGGTGCTGTGGTATAATTGTACTGTGATAATTAGTGTGTTTAATCGTTGACATTGTTTTAACCGGGACATTATTTATGCGAGTAGAAATCTTTGAACCATGATTACGGGGATTGAAGGATTTTCATGATTTAGTAAGAGTGAATGTACAGTAAATCCTGTTAATCCCTTAATCATGAAAATCACGGTTCGTAGTTGAAGGTGATAAATATTTTCCATTAAAATAAAAAGGAATCGGATACTAAATCGGGGTAATCCTTTAATCAGGAAAATCCGGGTCATAGACAGCAGGGAGATTATGAAGCATCAGGATTTAACGCATAAGATTATCGGCTGTGCAATGGAAGTACATAAACAGCTTGGAAGTGGATTTCAGGAGGTTGTGTATCAGCGGGCTTTATCTATTGAAATGAATTTTCAGGAAATTCTCCATGAACGGGAGAAGGAGATGGATATTCATTACAAGGGTTTTAAAATTGGGACACGGCGTGCGGATTTTTTTGTTGATGATAAAATCATGGTGGAGATTAAAGCGATAAAGGAACTTGAAGATGTTCATCTGGCGCAGGCGATGAATTATCTTGAAGCGTATAATATGGAAGTGGGCCTGCTGATAAATTTCGGCGGGAAGAGCCTGGAATTTAAGAGGCTGCATAATCTTTGAACCATGATTATGGGGATTAAAGGATTTCCATGATTTAGTATTAGTAAATGGAGAGTCAATCCTGTTAATCTCTTAATCATGAAAATCACGGTTCATAGTTTAAGGGGATAAAGAGTTTTCTGTTTTCAGATGCCGGGTTTTTGCCGATAGAGATTCTTTATATCTATTTTGTTAGATATAGTAATTTGTTACGGTAGAAGCAGTTTTATCGGGGATTGTTTTTTATGAGATTATAGGGATCTTAACTTTTACGTGACCTCACCCCGCCTCCGGCGGTCGAACGCATTTCTTGACATCCTATCGGCGTTCGACACTAGCCACGTCCTGTGGCGTCGCGCCATCTCCACAGTGAGAGGGCTTCGTGTTATAAAATTCAAACTGAACAATGGTTCCGCGCATTCCTTTGGAATGACTGCGTAAGGGCTGCGCTTGTCTGGTGTCCGCCTTTGGCGGAGTTTGACGTACTTTCTGTAGTTATGTAATTTAAAGCTTACATTTATGTTGCAGGTATGGGGCTCCAGCCCCCTTTGTGTGTATTCTGGAATTCCCAGTATTATGCAAGCGGAAGGCGCCCTGCTACCTATATTCTGCACAGATTATTAAATATCGCAGAAGGGGATGATATTTTTTGACAATCATGTATGAGTGATAACTGCTTTTGTCGATCATAAAATAGATAATATGAGTGACAATAAGGTTTGCCGCTCATGTATGAGCAACAAAAGATAAAATAGCAGCGATTAAAATCAATATATTCAGACTTAAAAACTATTTTTTATCAATTTTCACCAATTTACATTATTGATTTATAATGATTCTTGAGGGGGGATTAGTTTTCCGGGTGGGATTTATTGTTTTTTATGAAATTTTTTTTATCATTAACTGGTTAACGACCTCACCCCGCCTCCGGCGGTCGAACGCTTTTTTGACCTCCTGTCGGCGTTCGACACTAGCCACGTCCTGTGGCGTCGCGCATCTCCCCAGTGAGAGGGCTTCGTGTTATAAAAATTCAGGCTGAACAATGGTTCCGCGCATTCCTGCGGAATGACTGCGTAAGGGCTGCGCTTGTTTGGTGTCCGCCTTTGGCGGATTTTTGACTTACTTTCTGCAGTTAAATAATTTAAATCTTACATTTACGCTGCGGGCATGGGGCTCCAGCCCCCTTTGTGTGTATGCATGGAATTTAACGTAGAAAGGGGATTGCATGCCCTCACCCCCTATCCCCCTCTCCCATATTCATTCAGAAGATTCATGACGGGAGAGGGGGGAAGTTTCCAGGGCTGTCTTCGGGGAACATACGTGTAGGTCACTATTTGTCACTGGTGCTGTGGTATAATTGTACTGTTATTGTCCACCGGAAACGCCGGGGTGGGCAGTGACTTCCTATGCTTAAATTTTCTGTGCGGATTTACTGTTATGTTCATTACTACAGGGAGTGTTACAATATATTAAGGGTTTCCCTTACATGGAATAGTGTGTTTAATCATTGACATTGTTTTAATGCAGGGCATAATAATTTTTATAAAAAAATGATTAGCTGTAAAGTTCCGGGGCTGGATTCTGCGGCTGGAGATTATTAGCAGGTATTACGCAAAAATTTTGTTTCTGGTATGAGTGAGGCTGATGCTCTTAAAAAAATTTATTAAAAGCTATTATGTGTTTTGTTAAGTATAGACCGGGATGATGCGATCATGACAAAGATAGAAAGTAATTCGACAGGTATTTTAAATGATGTAAGATCACTCATTGAACAGAGTAGAGAGCAGGCATCAGCAGCCGTAAATTATGCCATGTCATTTCTCTACTGGCAGATTGGGCGCCGGATAAATCATGAGATTCTGTCTAAGAAAAGGGCTGAATATGGCGAACAGATTGTCCAGACTCTGTCTGCGCAATTGGTTATGCATTATGGCAAATCTTTCTCAGAAAAAAATCTGCGAAGAATGATGCAGTTCGCTGATGTTTTCACGGATGAAGCAATTGTCGTATCACTGATACGACAATTGAGCTGGACTCATATACTTGCCTTGATTCCCATTGATGATCCGATTAAACGGGACTTCTATATTGAAATGTGTAAAATTGAAAAATGGAGCGTTCGAACCTTTCGTGAGCGAATCAATTCTATGCTGTATGAGCGAACTGCAATCAGTAAATTACCTGAGGAAACAATAAAGAAAGAGATAGCTCAACTTAAAAAAACACAGAAAGTTACACCTGACCTTGTATTTAAAGACCCGTATTTACTCGATTTTCTCGGTTTAAAAGATACCTACCTTGAAAAAGATCTTGAATCGGCAATAATAGCTGAACTAGAAAGGTTTATAATAGAATTGGGATCTGATTTTGCCTTCCTGGCAAGACAGAAACGTCTTATAATTGATAACCGGGATTATTATATTGATCTGTTGTTTTACCACCGCAGACTAAAATCTCTAATTGCTATTGATCTTAAAATCGGCGAGTTTGACGCTGCATACAAAGGAGAGATGGAGCTTTATCTTTCTTATCTTGAAAAATTTGAAAGTGTTGAAGGTGAGAACCCGCCTATAGGATTGATTTTATGCGCGGGGAAAAACCCTGAACATATTGAATTGCTTCAACTTCACAGAAGTAATATCAAGGTGGCAGATTATTTTACAATTCTGCCGCCAAAAGAAGTGCTTCTTGATAAGCTTCATAAGGCAATTGAAATTGCCAGAGATAATATGGCACAAAGAATAGACCGGGTAGATTAAGATCCCAGTTATATAGCTGTAATTAGAAATCACGGTCCGGAATAAATCTGCCGTCTTTACTACCTCACCCCGCCCCAGGTCAATGGGAGGATTTATTTTTCAGAATAAATTTCTGCACCAACATACGTGTAGGTCACTATTTGTCACAGGTGCTGTGATATATTATCCCCGCATTCCCGCGATTTTAGGCGGATTATCTGTTTGCGGGGTTTTTTATTATTTAACAGGGGATGGAATTATGAAGAGAGTTTTTATTGTTATTGCTGTTTTGTTATTACTGGCACAGGGAGCATGCAAGGGTAAATTTCACCGGCTGGATGAAGGGAAAGAATTTACTGTGAGCCGGGATGCGAGTGAAGAGGTCTGGTCCAAAGCCCATGATTTTCTTGTCAGAGAGCATCCGGAGAAGTACAGCAGAACTCTTTCTTCGCATCTGTATAATGATTATTCAATTATTATTCATGGATATTGGGATTATTCGGGTCTCATTGCTAAAGAGGGGAATATAAGCAGATTTAATCCCTATTATTATTCCCTTACTTTTTCACGTCACAGGGAGAATAATAATTTTGTTCATTTTATTCAATTATACGGGATGGACCGGGAGGAGAACTTTGGAGTTCTGCTAATGAAAGAGGATTATGATAATAAAAACAGCAAAGATTCGGGACTGCTGAAAAGGGAGATTGAGAGGATATACGGCAATATTGCGCCTGGGGATTGAACTGCTGTTTTCCGCCGGAAATGCAAGGGTGGGAAGTGACTTCCTATGCTTATTTTTTCTGTGCGGATTTACTGATATGTTTATTACTACAGGGTGTTTTACATCATATTAAGGGTTTCCCTTACATGGAATAGTGTGTTTAATCATTGACATTGTTTTAATGCAGGGTATAATAATTTTTATAAAAAAATGATTAGGTGGAAATTTTCCGGGGCTTTGCTGTTGGTTGAATTCCGATGTGCTGTGATAAGACAGGGAATTGTATTAACCGGTAAATCTTTGAACCATGATTATGGGGATTAAAGGATTTTCATGATTTAGTAAGAGTGAATATATAGTAAATCCTGTTAATCCTTTAATCATGCAAATCACGGTTCGTAGTTGAAGGTGATAAATATTTTCCATTAAAATAAAAAGGAACCGGATACTAAATGAAGACAACATGCCCTTAGGAACAATTTAAATAAGTTCGATGCCGTATGTTTTTAAACAATAATCATATAATACTGAGGATTAACTTGAAGAACTTTATAACAAATTCTGAAAAAAAGAAATTAAAAGATAGATTAACTCAACTAATAGGCTATAGCAAGGAACTTAAGTTCTTAGTTGGTTTTTTCTATTTTTCCGGAATTACTGAATTGTACAATAGTCTGAAGAACAACAATACAGCTATTGTAAAAATACTTGTAGGACTTGAGGTTGATTTTACTGTTCATGGCCTACTTGAATATGGCGAAGATAATAAAGACCGTTCAGGCATTGAAAACATTAATGGTTTCCTTCAATCAGTCAAAAAGTCAATTAATAATGAAATATTTGATAATGAAAATTTCTATAACCAGGTGATCTTTTTTCTTGGGCTAATTAAGGATGGACGATTAATAATAAGAAAAACCAGGGAACCTAATCATGCAAAGCTTTATATTTTTAAAATGAAAGATGAAAATTCAAGCCTTCTTAAAGCATGTTTTATCACAGGCAGTAGTAATCTTACTAAAGCTGGATTATCCGGTCAGAATGAATTTAATGTTGAGATTAAAGATTATGGAGTTGAAAATTCAGAGGAATACTTTGATTCTTTGTGGGATAGTTCTGATAAGATAACTGAGGTTGCTGATTTCAAACTTAAACTTATTGATATTATTGAAAAACAGACATTAATTGCTGATGTCACTCCTTTTGAAGCATATGCGTTGATCTTAAAAAACTATGTTGAAACAATTAAAACCAAAAGCTTAAAGCAGAGTACAATTGATATACTTGAGCGGAAAGATTATAAGCCATATAAATATCAGCTTGATGCAGTTTCTCAGGCTCTTACTATTATTGATAATTATAATGGTGTTATTATTTCAGATGTAGTGGGTCTTGGTAAAAGTATTGTAGCTTCACTAATAGCTAAAAACCTTGGTAAGCGGGGCATTATAATAAGTCCCCCCGGACTTATTGGAGATGATAATAAAAAGTCAGGCTGGAAAAAGTATAAAGAAGATTTTGAATTACATGATTGGGAGATTCGCTCCTGTGGCCTCGAAACTCTTAAAAAGACAAATGAACTTATTCGTGAGAATGAGGAGTTCGAAGTTGTTATAATTGATGAAGTCCATAGATTTAGAAACCAGGACACTGAAGCTTATGAGTTATTAAAAAGCATTTGCAATGATAAAATAGTTATTCTACTTACTGCAACACCATTCAACAATTCACCCGCTGATATTTTTTCACTTTTAAAACTTTTTATTGTGCCGGGAAGATCAAAAATTACATTAGATAATGATCTTGATGAGAAGTTCAAGATATATAATAAAGCCTTCCATGCATTATCCTATATTAAAAAAAATTATAAGTCAGCTGACAATCAGAAACGTAATAAAGCGATTTCATTATATGAAACATATTTCGGATCGCCTGTAGTCAATATCAATAAAGTTCAAGAAAGAGTAAAAGAGATATCAGCAAATATCCGTTCAGTAATTGAACCTGTAGTTATCAGAAGAAATAGAATTGATTTAAGGATGGATGCAGAATATTCTAAAGAGATTTATGATTTACCGTCAATACAGGATCCTCAGGAGATTTTATATGAATTAACAGATTCACAATCAAACTTTTATGACAGGGTTATTTCAGATTATTTTAATGAAGAAGGGCAATTCAAAGGTGCTATTTACAGGCCTTATCTCTATGAAAGCGAAAATAGCGATGATGATATTGATGGTTCGTCTGAATCTTTTCAATATGAATCACAGAAGAACTTATATGATTTCATGAGAAGACTTCTTGTGAAAAGGTTTGAAAGTTCCTTTGGAGCTTTTGAAAAAAGTATAATTAATTTTAAAAATATAAATATTAAAGTAAGAGATTTTATCAGTAAATCCGGGAAATATATCCTGGATAGAAAGCTAATTGAAAAAATATATGAATCAGACCCTGATGAAATTGATGCTGCCTTAACTGAATATGCAGAAAGCCTTGAAGATAAAGGTCCTTTATCTAATCTGAAAGTTTATGACATTAATTTATTCTATTATAAAAATCAGTTTTTGAATGACATAGAATCAGATATTCAACTCTTCTGTGATATAGAAAGAGAACTTGCTGACTTGAAACTGGTTAAAGATGATCCAAAACTAAAAAAACTTAAAGCAACAATATCGGAGATCCTTAAAAGCAAAAAAAATAATAACGAGCCAACAAGAAAAATTATAGTTTTTACTGAATATACAGATACTGCTGAATATTTTCATCATCATCTTGTAGATGAATTCAACGAGAGGGTTTTGTCAGCTTATGGGAATCTTTCTGAAAGAAAAGTTGATGAGATACTAAAAAATTTTGATGCCAGTTATAAAGTAAATGATGATAATTATGATATATTAATTGGTACGGATAAATTATCTGAAGGGTTTAATCTTAACCGTGCTGGTGTAATTATTAATATAGATATTCCCTGGAACCCCACACGTGTTATTCAGAGGGTGGGCAGAATTAATAGAATAGGGAAAACTGTATTTAGGGAATTATATATTTATAATTCTTTTCCAACGCTGCAAGGGTCTGATATTGTCAAGAGCAGGGAAATTGCTGCAAACAAAATGTTTCTAATCCATAATACTCTTGGTGAAGATTCTAAGATTTTTGATGTAGACGAAGAACCTACACCTTCTGCTTTGTTTAAAAGAATAATGGAGAATCCGGATGAACTTGAGGCAGAAAGTATACATACAATTGCAAGAAACAGATTTTTTGATTTAAAGAATAAACATCCGGAAGTGTTTGAACGTATTAAAGATTTGCCCCCAAGAATTAAAGTTTCGAAGAAATATGAAAAAAATATACTAACTGTTTTTTTCAGGAAAGGATTAGGATTTTTTATAAGAACAAAGGACTATGAAGAAAATGAAATAATTGATAGAAACTTTGAAGAGGTCCTTTCTTTAATTGAATGTGAACTTAAAGAAGGAAAACATGAATTAAGTAATTCGTTCTGGGATCATTATGAAAGTATTAAGTTTTTGAAGCAGAAAAAAGGCTCAAGAACCCCTTCTCACAGTATTGAACAAAAGGCTAAAAATAATCTGCTTACATTGTTAAGCAACATTCCTCCCGGGCTTGATATCTGCGTACCGTTTATAAAGAATCTTATCGAAGATATAGAAGAATACAAAACTCTTTCCGATTATACACTTAGAAGAATATCTGTTCTTAAAACAACTTCAAGGAATTCTAAAGATATTGAAAGGATAGCTAAAGATCTTAACTCTCTGCAGAGAGAATTAGGAGCAGATTATCTAAAAAGGATAAAAGATAGGGCGGGAAGGATATCCAGTGAAATAATTATTGCAGTGGAGAATAAAGTTATATGAATGCAGAATTTCTGAAAAAAATTATTGCTGAATATACTAATGAAGGGATTTCAGAATTTTTTAGAATATCGTGCCGTTTCTATTCAGAAGATTTTGAAGGGAGTGATGAATATAACGATGATGTTTTTGAGAATTCGTGCAGGCTCGGAATTTTTAAGTTTGATTCAATTACTAATATAATTTTATTTTCTTTCAAAATAAAAGGGAACCTTACTGAAAGAAGATGTAGAAAATTGCAATATGAAAAAGCTAAGAAGATATTGAAGTCTGATGCTTTTTATAGAGGCGGGATTTTTATTTTTTATGATGAGGCAGGCAGTTTCAGATTTAGCCTTGTATATCCTCAGTATGCAGGCCATAGAATAACATATAATAATTTCCGTCGTTTTACATATTATGTAAACAGGGAACTTACAAACAGGACTTTTCTTCATCAGATAGGATTATGTCATTACGAAAGCTATAATGACATTCTGAAAGCATTCTCAATCACAGCTCTTACAAAAGATTTTTATTCTGAATTTTACCCTCATTTTGAATCAATTGCCGACAACATACATAATTTAAAAGGAAAGAAACTAAAAAGATCAAATGCGATAACTGATTTTGCTCTTCTTTTTATTATAAGAGTAATTTTTCTCGGGTTTATTCAGAAAAAGAAATGGCTTGGCGATGATATTAATTTTATGCAGAATTATTTGAAGGAATATCAAAAGAATCAGGAAGGTAAGAATAAATTTTACATAGAATGGCTTGAACCATTATTTTTTGAAGCGCTTAATTCACAGCCGGGAACAAAAGTTGCATACGGCAGAAATACCTTCCCCAGGCATATTGAGGAAATACTTCAATTAGCGCCGTATCTAAACGGGGGATTGTTTAAAAGACATAAACTTGATAATGAAAATTTTTTTATTCCGGATAATATAATTAAAGAATTCTTTGATTATATTTTTTCATACAATTTCACAATTGAAGAGAATAAAATTGATGATGAAGATCTGGAACTTAACCCGGAGTTCCTTGGTATTATTTTTGAAAGGCTTGTTAATATGGCAGACGGAGCTGTATATACTCCGCGTATTGAAGTAGATTACATGTGCAGGTTAAGCCTTGTCAAGTGGATTGAGAAGAATGCAAATACAAAAATAAATATAAAGGATTTATATGAGCTGTTTTTCAGAGAGATAGGTGATGGGACTGAAAATGATGACGATCAGCTTGAAGGAAGTTTTTCCAGGAACCAGATTAAAGAAATAATTGAACTGCTTGAAAAGGTAACTGTATGCGACCCGGCTGTTGGAAGCGGGGCATTTCCGGTCGGGATGCTTTATGTAATAGATGAAATAGAATCTAATCTGCTTGCCAGAATTGGGCAGGAAAATACTGAGGAAAACAGATTTGCAAGACGGAAGCGTATTATCGGTAATTCATTATACGGGGTTGAAGTAAAGGAATGGGCTGTCTGGATTACTCAATTAAGGCTTTGGATTACTTTATTTATTGATGCTCCTGATGAAATGAAATTATCCATGGAGCCGATTTTACCCAGTCTTGATTTTAAAATAAGGCAGGGGGATTCGGTTGTACAAAGAATAGGGAAAAAGATTTTTCCTGTACAGTCGCATGCATCGATTCCCAAAGCCATTAAAGATAAAGTGACAAAATTAAAAAAAAGAAAGATAGATTATTTTAATAATAAAGCAGACGGTTCCGCAGAGGCATATAATATAATTCGTAATGAAGAGCTGTCATTATTTAGAGAGATATTAAATGCCGAAATATCAGATAAAAAGAAACATCTTAAGGCACTTGAATATGGAAGTGATGAGCCTCAAATGGAATTTTTTGGTGAAACACCTTCTGCACAGGAAGCTCTTCCTTTAAATAAAAATGAAATTGCAAAGTTGAAGCAGGAGATAAGCGAACTTATTGAAGAGCTGGAATCGCTGCAGGATGACCATCCCCTTATATGGAATATAGAATTTGCTGAAATATTTTCTGACAGAGATGGCTTTGACATAGTAATAGGGAATCCTCCATATGTAAGGCAGGAGGATATTGCTGATCCGCTCAAGAAAATAACAGATAATAAGGAATATAAAAATCTTTTAGCTGAATCGGTTTATAACGATTTCCCGGAATATTTTAAAACCGGAAACAGAGTAACGGAGAAGATAGATTCAAAGTCGGACCTGTATTCATATTTTTACCTGCGCGGCTTAAGGCTTTTAAATCCTATGGGAATACATTGCTATATATGCTCAAACTCATGGCTGGATGTAGGTTATGGGACATGGATGCAGAAGTTTTTTCTTTCAAAAGTACCAATGCATTTTATAATAGATAACCACGAAAAACGCAGCTTTTTCGAAGCTGATGTTAATACAATAATAAGCCTTTTTGACGCTCCTCAAAAAAAAGGGGATATGAGCAAGGTTGTCAAGTTTGCAGCATTTAAGCGTTCCTTTGAAGACGCTGTATTCACCGAAAATCTGTTATATATAGAAAATGCATCATCAATACAGAAAAATGAAATTTTAAGAGTCTATCCAATAAGAACTGAAGAGCTCCTGGAATCAGGTATGATATATGAAACAGATGAAGATGATGAAGATGATACAAAGCATATAAAAGAAAAGGAGACCAGAACAGCTTCGGGTAAATACAAAGGAGAAAAGTGGGGCGGTAAATTTTTAAGGGCACCGGATATATTTTTTATAATCCTTGAAAAGGGTAAAGATAAACTGGTTAAACTTGGTGACATAACTAAAATTAAATTTGGAATAAAGACTGGTGCAAATGAATTTTTTTATCTTACAAAGCAAAAGATCCAGGAATGGGGGATAGAAGATGAATTTTTAAAGCCGGTTATAAAAAGTCCAAAAGATTGTAAATCTATTCTGATAAAAAATGAAGAACTTGATTTAAAAATTTTTTACTGTAATAAAACCAAGAAAGAACTTAAAGGGACTAAAGCTCTTAAATATATTGAATGGGGGGAGAAACAAGAAATCAAGATCAAACAAGGTGGTGATGAAGGTAAAAGCATTATCGGATTTCACAATATTTCGACAGTTAAAAGCAGAAACAACTGGTTTTCATTAGGTAATAGAAAAATACCGGATTTTATTGTACCTGCCGGTTTTGGTAGTATATATAGATTTTTTAAAAATAATGGAGTATTAGCTGATAAAAGATTATATGAAGGTTATTCAGAAATAAATACAGACCTAATGGTGAACTTAATTAATTCAACATTATTCAGTTTATGTCAAGAAGTAAATTCACGAGTTGGCCTCGGCGATGGTTTATTAGATCTAACCGTATATGAAGTTAAAGCAACATATTTTTTAAATCCAATAACAATTAAGAAGATACCTTCTTTGAATTTTCAGAGAGAAATAAAATCAATCTTTGAAGAATGCGGTATAGACCCGACATCAGAAATCCCTATCTCTGAACAAATCCCTAAACCGCTTCCAGACCGTGCTGAACTTGATAAAGTTATATTTGATGTACTTGGCCTTACAGAAGAGGAACGGATTGAGGTTTACCGTGCAGTTTGTCAGCTTGTGTGGAATAGAATTAGTCGGGCGAAGGGTTGAAGATATAAGCATTATTTACAATTTCGGAAACTAATATAAACAAAAGTTAATAGAGACTAGAAGCTAAAGGAGAGGAGTATATAATGAGTATTAAATATGATTCAACTCGAATTCCGCTTTCAGAAATAATTGAAAATGCTACTAAAGATGCAACATTCTTAATTCCTGATTTACAACGACCATATGTATGGACGCCTAGTCAAGTGATTATACTAATCGATTCTCTGTTTAAAGGTTGGCCTTTTGGTTCACTTCTGCTGTGGGAGGTCAAACAAGATTGTTATAAGGAAAATGAAGGGATTCCTCATCGGCCTTTTTGGCAAGTGACAGATAGAACGAAAGATAATGATAGTTCTCTTTCATCTCCGATGGCTCAACCGGCTACTTATCATATGGTACTGGATGGTCAGCAGCGAGTACAAAGTCTTGTGCTCGCGCTTGGAGGTGATACATGGGGATTTAAGCTCTATGATCATGAGTGGGCAGATGATCTTCGTGAAAGGAGGATGAAAAATAATATACACTGGTCAATGGCAACTTTATGTGTTGATCTTGAAAAATTTTTAACAGAATTAAATAACACTGGTAATAAGGTTCGCAAAATAGAAGTAGGTAAAATTTTAGATTGGGTTATTCCTGATATTCCCAATAGCATGTCTGATACAAATAGACCTGTAGCAAACTATGACCATCCTCTATGTCATTCTAAAAATAACTCAGGTCGTTTTATACGTCTATCACGTCTCTGGAATGAAGTGCAAAAAGATCTTTCAGAGGGTGATTATAGAGAAATAATTAAACCGATACTCGTTGAGCATTCTGTTTCTAATATAGATGACATACTTCAGCCATTGGCTGAATTTTTAAAAAATATTGAAACTATAAAGAATAATAGTTCTGTGCATGTTCTCAAAATTGAAAGCTTTATTTTAACTGCACAATGGACCAAGGATGATTATAATGATGCGATTGTGAATATTTTTACAAGACTTAATACTGCAGGTCGAACACTTACTAGAGAGGAAATAACCCTCGCATGGTTGAAGGTTGGATGGGACAATCAATATACAAATGGAAAAAATGCACGCGATTGTTTTGATAAGTTTATTTTAGAAATGAATGATCTGGGATTTAAATTAGATATGGATGACGTAGTCCGTTTATTGTCTTTTATATGGTCAGTTGATAGCCGAGATGGACAGTTGCTTGACTCGAAAGATCTTCTAAATGGTACTTTGATACGTTCAATGGCAAATTTTCTCGCGGTTAATTGGCTAAAATTAGAGAAATGTTTAATTGAAGGTGCAAATATCCTTGAACAGAGAAATTTAATAGAAGTACAGGGAGCGTTTAATGCTGTTATTGTTTATCTTACGTGGTATTATTATTCTAAAAATTGGCTAGATAAACAAAATGGTCTCATTGTAGTTGATAGGGATAATTTAGAAAAAGAACTATCTAAACTCTCATTTACATTCGCCGATAGATGGACATTTGTTTCACAGTGGGCAGGGGTTTGGGGCGAAGGGTCAGTTAAGAATTTTAGTAATTTCGCGCGAACACTTAGTAGTATGCTAACTGAATTAAACAAACCTAGGAAGAATAATGCATTAAGTCAAATCATCAAAGATACAACAGAATCTCTTTTATCCAGAGTTTCTGATAGAGCAATAGATTCAATCAATAATATTTCAGTACGTAAAAGAAACAGGGTTCATGATTATTCTAAAATATTATGGGTTTGGCATAGACTTGAAGCTGAAAGATGGGAGAAATCATCGATTCAACTTAGAACAGGTAGGAAACGGACAAGTAAAAATGAAGTTGATCATACAGTTGCAGATGCTTGGTGGCAAAATTTGATAGATTCAGCTATGACGGAAAAATTAAAAAGTTTTTCAGGTACTGAAGAAGAAAAACTGTTAATTGGGCCGGATGGGTTTGATGATGAAATATCTGCAAGAGAATTTATTAATCGTCTTGGTAACTGTTCATTGTTAGATAAAAGTTTTAATATTTCTAAAAGTGCAGGTACATTCTGGGGATTTTTATCAGAAGTACATGATTTTAAAAATGGGATATTGAAACGTGAATCATGGGAACAGGCCTTGAGTTTCCCCCCTGAATTAACAGACCCGACAAATCAACCTTATGAAGTAATTGTTGAAAAGATTAAAGAACGTGATGATTTAATGAAAAAAGAAGTAATTGAGTTCATCAAAGGGATAAAAGAAAGGCATGATTTATAATCAATAAATTTTGGTTAATTGGGCACTGATTGCAAGGTTTAATATAAAATTAAGAGGTAATAAAATGGCATTTGTAAGAAATCAGCGACGCGGTGACGTATGGAAAGATGTGCAACTGGTAGATTCAATTATAGAAAAGAATATAAGTACATTTACATTATCTGCAAAAAAAGAGCGTGATATTGAGAGTGCTTTTACTGTGGCTCTACAGAGCAATCAGGATCGTTTTAATGGAAAGGTTATTAGTAAAATTCAATCTGACAACAGTGTGGAAGGTATAACCTTATTCGGGAAAAAAAATTATCCGGACATGTCACTGGATAGAGATGGAGTTGCAATAGACCTTACACGAATTGATGAAGACAAGAGCAGGTTTAGCCAGGCAATTGGAAGTTCTTTTATTTACAGACAGCAATATAAGTTTGTTTTTCAAATCTTTATTCTTACTGAAAATGCTAAGGATGTATGGGAAGAGGCAACTAATGATAACGGGAACCTGATGGATATTTGTAAAGAGTTATCAGATAATGAAATATTTATATATATTATTCCTGGTTTTAAAGTTAAAACCGGATCACCTCAGATTTTTAAAGTATTGGAGTAATTAAAAATTCTTAAGCCACTCCCTGCATTAAAAATTCAACTGGAGGAGCGTTATTATGAAAGATAAAATAAAATCAATCTTATCCAGCCTTGAAGAAGCAAAAGAAAATCTCCTCTCCCTATCTGATGACATCTGGTTATCAATTAATCATAACGACAATAAGGAACTTCAGGAAGGGATTACTTTTAAAACAGAGTTCAATAATAAGCTGACAGACCTTGACAGACTGTCAGCTGAAATAGCAGTACTGGTTGAACAGTTTGCGGGCATGAATAAAGAAGCTGAAGAAGTTAAGGAAAAACCGGAAACTAAAGAGAATGAGCGGATTATTAAAGAACTGAATACACGCGAGCCTCATACACTTGATGAAGACTTTATGTACAAAAGGCCTTTTGGTATTGTTTTTCAGGGGACTGCATATAAAGATTTAAACACATGGCGCAGTGTTTACCTTACACTCCTGAATCAACTCAAAGAATATGACATGTCAAAATTTGAAACCCTGGCTACAGCTGAAGAGTTTATAAGCAAAAGGGGGAATACGCTTTTTTCAAATAGTGAACATGATATGAGATTCTCCCGTAAGGTTGGTGGAACTGTTTATGCAGAATTGAATCTTTCAGCTAATTCATTAAGAGACGCCATGAAAAAAGTGCTGAACTATTTCGGTCTGGATGTTTCTGAAGTGACTGTTTATTTGAGAGAGGACCGGGATTTTCAGGAGTAATTTTTTTATCATAAAGTTAAAGAAATTTTATTTATGAGGATTACCATGAAAATTATCAAAGATAAAAGAGAAATAAAAACAATAGACGAATGGTATAATATTGCTCCGCCTAAAAATAAGGCACACTGGGTAGAGGGAAGAAGTGCTTATGAATGTGCTAAAGCATGGCTGCGCACGGGGAAACCGGTTATACCAGCGGAGATTATAAATATATTAGAAACAGAACTGCTGACAAGCGATTTGAAAATTGACTGTGTTGAACCAGAGTGTAAAATAAAATTTGATAGTTTTGGAGGGGAGCCTCGAAATGCAGATTTAGCATTTATTGGAAAAAATAAATATGGGACGGTGGCGGTTAATATTGAAGCAAAAACCGATGAGACTTACAGTACTACGCTATCTGAAACTATAACCAAAGCACTTGAAACATTATCCGGGAATTCAAACAGTAAGAAGCTTGACCGTATAAAATTCCTTACCTCGTCTCTTTTTAAAGAAGATAAAAGTAAAAATCCTAAAATTATTGATCTGCGATATCAGCTATTAACTGCTGTTGCTGGCTCGTTGGCTTATGCACAAAGCAATAATGCTGAAACTGCAGTCCTGATTATCCATGAGTTTATTACTAATAAATCTAACAAAAATTATCATCAAAAAAATGATGATGATTTACAGTGCGTATTCCGGTGAAACCTGCCACCCATTCCGGTTTTAAGTTTACCACTTTTAATCCATTTCCATTTTCTAAATCACCATTATTCAGGCGGCAGGTTTCGTCCAGAATTTTTTGCTTTTTCCTTCC
>Ga0334884_1003919_pt1 | contig 16113 bp, 12 predicted proteins | sample GraSluR1_MG_7_FD_207215 | JGI IMG/M metagenome (GOLD analysis project Ga0334884, IMG submission 207215) | Sludge microbial communities from methane-producing bioreactor in Wageningen University, Netherlands - Granular Sludge_12_05 R1 | ecosystem: Engineered > Bioreactor > Anaerobic >...
AGCCTCCGATTGGCAGGCAGGGAATATCGAGTTGGAAATACCCGGATTGACAAATGGGATCTACCTTATCCGCGTTTCCAACCAACAAGGCAATCAGACTACAAAAAGAGTGATCATCACGAAGTAATCACAAACACCTAACCACTAACCACTAACCACTAACACCTAATCCCTCCCTATTGAGATACGCTCATGATACGGTCATGATACCGTGATTTTCATGACCGTATCATGACCGTATCATGACCGTATCTACAAAAGGGAGAATCAATCACGGGACTGCTATAATAGTACTGTATAAACTGCCAGGCGTCTGCGACAGAATGCCGCATCTACGATTCTGTCGGCCTTGCAAAAGAAACTGCTTGCATTTTTGGCATCTCTGGCGATATTGTAATTATAGCGCACTAAAAGTAAGGAGTTCAAATGCCAAAAAATGTAACCCTTGAATTGAAATGTATCTTCTGTGGGGAGTCCCTAATGGATCAATCCCACATGGTTGATGGTTATCCGGGAATCAAACTAATGGCGAAAACTGAGAATGATTTCGGGCCGGTATGGTTGTCCTGCATATTCGGCAGCCCAAATGTAGATAGCGATTTAGAGTTTCCGCCCAAAGCTGTGGCCCACTTTTCCTGCCCTCATTGCTCAGCAGATCTGAGCACCGAACAAAAGTGTGATATCTGCAGATCAGATATGGCGAAGTTCAAATTATCCGATGGTGGCCAGGTACGAGTTTGCTGCCGAAGCGGATGCAAAAACGTCTGGCTTGATTTATAAATGGTCTGAAGACTAAGCTTTATGAGCCTGCTGTTCTGATGATGGCAGGCTTTTGTATATCAAAATCAGATAAGCTGGCGCAGAGTCATATCAATATGATATAGGCCACGCCAAGAAACAGAGTTTCGATAGATCATAACTAACTGGCATATATGACATTTGGACGGAGGAACTAGCCTGGCACATTTTTTGCACATGAGGGAATTGCAAGAAATTGATAAGGAGAAAGACCGATGACTAAGAAAGGAATAATCGCAGCGGTAGTGGCAGTGCTCAGTTTTGCAGCGATCTTTGCCACAGAGATGGAGATTCCCTCGCAAATCAGCAAGTTTATTGAGGCTTGGAATGCAAATTCCTATGTGATCGCCAAACAGGTGCTCTCGCCATCCTATTCTGTTAAAGGCGTACCCAAAGAATACACCACGCAAGTGTTGCAGCAAGCTTTCGCCGGCCATGGCACCAAGATCGAGATTGTGGAGTATCTGGGTGAAGAGAAACATCATTTTGGGATTCAACACAAGTTCAGGGCCCTGCGGGGTGATCAGGAGCGGGAATTGACATTTGTGATCGACAAAAAGGGAGAGATCTGTGAGAGTAACATCTTTCAGGCAGAGGTCAAGCAAGTGAGGCAGGAAAAGGCTGAGGCACTTGCTGAATACATCAGTATAGATTTTGAACTGCACGAAGGCATGATCTTGATTGATGGAAAACTGAATGGTGAAAATGTTCAGTTTCTGCTTGATAGCGGAGCTCCGATCTTCGTGCTGAACAGTCATTTTGAGAATCCCGAAAATAGAATATCAGCCAGCCTGGCCCTTGGCGTAGGTGGCGCAGTCAGCTCTATGGATACCAAACGAATCAGTCATCTATCCTGGCCGGGGGGTGAATACAGAGATCTCGATGTAGTTAGCATGGATCTCAGCGATTTGGAAGAAAAATTGGGCAGACCCTTTGCCGGATTACTGAGTTTTTCCGAATTGGAACCCTATGAGGTTCATATTGACTATGCCAAAAAGAAGATCCAGCTCTACGCTCTGGATGAGAAGGGTGAGCTTGTGAGTGACGGGAAAATGCCCAAGGCAAAGCGTAGTATGCCCTTTGAATTGGAAGCGCACATCGCGGTTCTGCCCTGTCGCATCGGAGATATGGACATCCCTTTGGGTCTGGATACCGGCGCTCAAAGCAACCTTTTGGATTTGCCCTATTTTGAGGCTCTGGGAAAACTCGTCACCAAGGTTGAAACCGACACGCTTATGGGTGCCGATGCCCGCATGGTCGAGATCAATAGCGCGGAGATCAAATCCACTATGGTAAGTGGCAAGAAATACGGCAAAATGCGCTATGCTTTTTCCGATATCAGCCACATGCGCGAAGCCTATAAGATGAGCTCTGCGGGACTTTTGGGCTATCCCTTCCTCAGCCAAAGACCCTTCAGCATAAACTACCGGAAACGGGTATTGAGCATCTATTGATCCTGGTAATATACTAAGGATTATCCCTATATACACGGAGGGCATAGGGTTTTCTCATTGAGCCTGATCACTGAAAGAAGGGCTGCGTTATGGGTTATGCGTTATGCGTTATGGGTTATGCGTAGGTGTAGCATCGCCGTCAACTTGAAAACCTGAAAACTCCAAAACCCTAAAACCCTACAACCCTAAAAAAACCTTTGACACGGCACTGCCCTTTCTCAAACTGGTTAAAAGCACTAAAAATGGCGGTTATAAATGAGCATCAGCGCAGATATCTTATCCAGGCTGGAAGAGCATGTGGTATCAAAAGAGCTGATAGTAAGCGGAGATAAGCTGATCTTGGGAGTGTCCGGAGGGGCGGATTCCACAGCCCTCTTGTATCTGATTTCACGTCTGCGCTATATCTACAATCTCTCAATTCTGGCAGTGCATGTGAACCATCAACTGAGGGCTGAAGCCAGTGAAAGTGACGAGCAGGCCGTGAGAGCATTATGCTTGCGGCTCAATATCCCTTTGATTGTGCGCAAAATCACCCTGGAGCCCGGAGGAGACTTGGAAAACCGGGCCCGGGCAGCACGCTTTGCCATCTTCGAAAGCATCCTTGTGGCTTATCGGTTCAAAAAGATCGTCTTGGGACACCACAAATGGGATCAGGCAGAGACGATGTTGCTCAATCTTATCCGTGGTGCCGGCCTATCAGGGCTTTCCGGCATTAAAGCGTTGCAGGACAAGGTCTGTCACCCCCTCCTGATCTTCAAACCGGAGGAGCTGAGAGCTATGCTGATTGAGCAAGGCATCTGTTGGCAAGAGGATGCCAGCAACAGCCAGAGCAATTTTACCCGCAACAGATTACGCATAGGTCTGATCCCCCAGGTGGAGCGGGATTTCAATCCTCAGTTCAAAGAAAAGCTGGTGGAAGAAGCCAAGATCATATCCGAAGCAGATGCCTATATCCGCGTACGAGCCCAACGGAAATATAAAAAAATCCTGCTCTATGCCTCCAAAGAGAGAGTGTTTCTCAGTCTGCCTGATATCCTGGGGGCTCCAAACATCGAACAGTTTTATCTCCTGCGCTTTGCGTATCAGGCCTTGTGTGGTGTAGAGCAGGACTTTATGAGCTCCCATTTCAAGGAGATTCAGGGCATTATGGTCTCTGAAGGCAGCAAGCATATCAGCCTGCCACGCAAGGTCTTCGTGAAAAAGCAATATCAGGAACTGATCTTCAGCACAGTGGCAGATGATATCCGCACCCAAGCGGCTGAGGAACTGGTGATCGAAAGTGAGCGAGCCCGGGCCGTGCACATGGATTACCGCTTTAACTTCAAGCATCTCAAGGTGTTACCCCATAACTATCAGGAGCTGGACAATAACCACGCGATCATCGATTCAGACAAACTGAGAGGAGAGATCGTGATCCGTTCCCGGCAGGACGGAGACCGTTTTATCCCCTTGGGAATGAAGGATTTCAAGAAGCTCAAAGACTTTTTCATTGACGAAAAAGTCCCAAAATATGATAGGGATTTGATCCCCATTTTTCGAGACGGGGAAAAGCTATTTTGGATTTGCGGACACCGCATTGATGATCGCGTAAAGGTTGATGAAGACACCACGCGCTACCTGATGATTGTGGCGGAAGCACTTACCAGCAAGCCCAAACGGGCAGCCAGCAGAATAAAGAGAGGACTACATGAATTTGATGAATTGTGATATATCAGCAGTGCTGTTTGACGAACGGCGCATACAGGCTCGCATCCGTGAGATCGGGCAACAGATCAACACCGATTATGAAGGCAAAGTGCCGGTAGTTATCGGCATCCTAAAAGGTGGCTTTATCTTTTTAAGTGATCTGGTGCGCGCCATCACGATCCCTGTGGAGATTGACTTCCTGGCCATATCCAGCTATGGTGCCGGCACTTCCAGCAGCGGTATCGTCAAAATCCGCAAGGATATTGATATCGACCTGGCCGGACGCGATGTGATCATCGTGGAAGACATCGTGGATAGCGGCCTTTCGCTGCAATACATCAAGGATTATATCTGGAAACATAAACCCGCGTCCTTACGCACCTGCGTGCTCCTGGACAAACCGGAAGCGCACAAGATCGAGACCTCTTTTGAATACGTGGGGTTCGAAGTAGGCAATGAGTTTGTGGTGGGTTATGGCCTTGACTTTGGCGAGCGTTACCGCAATCTGCCCTATATCGGCATCCTCAAGGAAGAGTGCTATACATGAAGCTGCTTTTTGGCATAATCCTGATATTCCTGAGCGTTTCGCTGCCAGCGACTGCTAATCCGGATTCGCTACAAGCACCGATCACTCAGGTTCCGGAAGTTATGAACAACTTCGGCAATATGCTCCAGTGGTTTATCTATGCCATCATCCTGATCTCAGCAGTGGGCTTGATCCGGATCTGGCTGGTGAAGCGCAGGATGAACAGCGGCGAAGCGCCCAAACAATCAGATAAACCGGGAAAACCGGGTTTGCCGCCTCGCAAATCCTTTGTATCCATGCCATTTGTCTTTATCCTGATCATGCTGGCCATCATCTTCTGGCATACCTATAGTAGCAGCAAAGAAACTGTGACCAAAGAGAGTTACAGCAATTTTGTGGCGCGGATGAATAATGACAGCCTCAGTAGCGTGCAGTTTACCGAGCGAGACATCATCTACAGCGATCTTGCTGACAAGAAATATGTTACCACCCTGCCCTTTGACGATGCACGCTTGGTGGATAGTCTGCTGGTGCGCGGGATCAAAGTCTCCACGGCCAAGCCACCACGCTGGACAGGACTACTGTCCTACGCTTTGCCCTTCATCGTGCTGATCATCTTTTGGGTCTTCATCATGCGAGGCATGACGAACCAGAACTCGAAGGCTTTCAGCTTTGGTAAAAGCAAAGCACGGCTGCATGAGGCCAGTAAATCCAAGGTCACTTTCAAGGATGTGGCCGGGGTGGATGAAGCCAAAGAAGAATTGCAGGAGATTGTGGAATTTCTCAAAGACCCCGGCAGATTCCAAAGATTGGGAGGCCGCATTCCACGCGGAGTGCTCCTGATCGGACGTCCCGGCACGGGCAAGACTCTATTAGCAAAAGCTGTATCCGGTGAAGCTGGAGTTCCCTTCTTTTCCATCTCGGGATCAGACTTTGTAGAGATGTTCGTAGGTGTGGGCGCAGCCCGTGTGCGTGATCTCTTCGAACAAGCGAAGAAAAACTCACCCTGCATCACCTTTATCGATGAAATCGATGCGGTGGGCAGGCATCGCGGTACCGGACTGGGTGGTGGACACGATGAGCGAGAGCAAACTCTGAATCAGCTTTTGGTAGAAATGGATGGCTTCGAGCCCAATGAAGCGGTGATCATTGTAGCTGCTACCAACCGTCCTGACATTCTGGATCCGGCGCTATTACGTCCGGGACGCTTTGATCGACAGGTCACGGTTGATCTCCCTGATATTAAGGGTCGGACAGAGATTCTCAAGGTACACGCAGCCAAGGTTCCGCTCTCGGATGATGTGCATCTGGAGCTCATCGCCAGAGGCACTCCCGGCTTTAGCGGAGCGGATCTGGCCAATCTGGTCAATGAAGCAGCCCTGATCGCGGCCAGCAAGGGTAAGAGCAAGATTGAAATGAACGACTTTGAAGATGCCAAAGATAAACTCACTCTGGGCAAAGAAAAGAAGAGCAGAGTGATCCCCGAAGAGGATAAACGCCTTACAGCTTACCATGAGATCGGCCATGTGCTCACCAGCATCTTTCAGGATATGGTGGAGCCAGTACACAAAGTGAGCATCATCCCTCGTGGCTTTACGGGGGGTGCGACGCACTATCTGCAAAGCGATAAGACCGGCTATTCCCGCAGCTATCTGAAGCAGTTTTTGGTAACTCTTTTGGGGGGACGCGCTGCAGAAGAAGTGGTGTTTGGCGAGCTCACTACCGGAGCCGGCAATGATCTGGAACGCACCACGGATATCGCCAAAAAAATGGTCTGCGCCTGGGGTATGAGCGATAAGATCGGCCCCATGACCATCGGTAAAGATCAAGGTGAAGTGTATCTGGGCAAGGAAATTCTCTCCCGAGATAACTACAGCGACGAAACTACCAGAATAGTCGATCAGGAAATCCGCGCCATCATCACCGAAGCGCACGAAAAGGCCACTGAGATTCTGCAAAAACATCGCGGACTGCTGGATAAACTGGCCCAAGACCTTCAGGAAAAAGAAACTCTGGGTACGGAAGATATCTTCAATCTGATCCTTGCCAATCTGAGTACGGATGAGCGCGCAATCGTGGAGAAGAAGTTTGATCGGGCACGTGAGATGCGTTTTGAACACAGCGTTGATATCGCGACTGCGGAAGCGGAAACTGAGAATACTGATTCCCAAATTGAAGAGGAGAGCCCCAATGCCTGAGAATTTCACGATGCATGGCACTACCATCTTGGGCTTTCACCGAAAAGGAAAAACCGCTATCTGTGGCGATGGCCAGGTAACTCTGGGCGATAGCGTGATCAAGGCCACAGCAGTCAAGATCCGAAAAATCTACGATGGCAAAGTGATCATCGGCTTTGCGGGCGCTACGGCAGACGCATTTACTCTGTTTGAAAAGTTCGAAGAGAAGCTCAAAGTAAATAAGGGAAATCTCCGCAAGTCCGCGGTGGATTTGGCCAAGGAATGGCGTCAGGATAAATACCTGCGCAGGTTGGAAGCAATGCTTATCGCCGGAGACAAAAGCGGCATCCTGATGATCAGTGGAGTGGGCGACGTGATGGAACCCGATGATGGCCTCATCGCCGTAGGTAGCGGAGGGAATTACGCCTTAGCCGCAGCCAGAGCTTTGGCATTGAATACCGGCATGAGTGAAGAAAAGATTGTGCTGGAAGCCCTGCGGATTGCCGGTGAGATCTGCATTTATACCAATGACCAATTAGTCGTGGAGGTGCTTTAAGTGCTGGATCCCAAGATATTAACCCCCAAAAGAATCGTAATTGAACTCGATAAATACATCATCGGGCAATCCGCGGCCAAACGTAGCGTTGCTATCGCTCTGCGCAACCGTTGGCGTCGTCAACAGGTTGCAGGAGAAATGGGGCGCGAGATCATGCCCAACAACATCATTATGATTGGCCCCACCGGGGTCGGCAAAACCGAAATTGCCAGACGTATCTCAAGACTGGTGAACGCTCCCTTTATCAAGGTGGAAGCATCCAAATTTACAGAGGTCGGCTATGTGGGACGCGACGTGGAATCCATGATTCGCGAACTGATGAACTATGCCGTAGCCCAAACCCGGCAACAGATGGTTGACGAAGTGAAAGACACCGCTCAGCACCTGGCCGAAGAGGCTGTGCTGGACGTTTTGATGCCCAAACGCAGGAGCAAGAACACCAAGCTAACCGAGGAAGAACAGGGTCGACAGGAACGCAGCCGCGACAAGATGAGAGTCAAACTGCAAAAAGGGCAATTGGACGAACGCGAAATCGAGATTGACCTCAGTGAAGACACTCAGCCCAATTTTGAGATTCTCACCAACTACAGCATGGAATCACTGGATTTTGACTTCAGTGATATGCTGGCCAACATCATGCCGGGACGCTTGAGCGGGAAGAAGCAACGCATCACGGTGAAAGAAGCCTTGCGAAGATTTATGGAACGCGAAATCGGAAGATTGGTACCCAAAGACAAAGTGATCGAAATCTCGAAGCAGGCTGTGGAAGAGAATGGCATCGTGTTCATCGACGAGATCGACAAAATCGCCACCACGGAGAATAAGGGTAGCATCGACGTATCCCGCAGTGGAGTGCAGCGCGATCTTTTGCCCATCGTGGAAGGCAGCAATGTTCCCACCAAATATGGCGCGATCGATACTTCGCATATCCTGTTCATCGCTGCAGGAGCGTTTTCTGTGGCCAAACCCAGCGACCTGATCCCGGAATTGCAGGGACGCTTCCCCATCCGGGTTGAGCTGAACAGCCTCACGGAAAGCGATTTTACCTGCATCCTGCGTGATCCGGAAAACGCTCTTACCAAGCAGTATATAGAGATGTTTCATACTGAAGGTGTGCAGCTAACTTTCACCGATGGCGCAATTGCGGAAATAGCGCACTTCGCGGCTCTGGCCAATGAGAAGATGGAAGACATCGGTGCCCGCAGACTTCACACTATTCTCAACACTTTATTGGATGACTATCTGTTTGAAATGCCGGACAGTAAACTCAAGAAAGTACGGATCAGCAAAAGCATCGTAAACAACGTTTTAAGCCCGGTGATCGAGAGTGAGGACCTCTCAAGATATATCCTGTGATACTGCGCTTTATCCGGAAGACCTTTGTGTCTCTGAGTATTCGCAACTACCGGTTGTTCTTTACCGGACAGGTCATCTCCTTGATCGGCACCTGGATCCAGCGCACAACGATGGGCTGGTTTGTCTATCGGCTTACCAATTCCGCCTTTTTATTGGGTTTGGTGAGCTTTCTATCCATGATCCCCTCCCTACCGATCTCACCTTTTGTGGGGGCCTGGGCAGATCGTTGGAATCGACATCACACAGTGATTTATACTCAGATTGCCTTTCTGATTCAAAATGCCATCCTGGCAACCATGGTGCTTACGGGATTTATCAATACCCAACGGCAATATCCCATCCTGATTTTGGCCTTGGCTCAAGGGATCATCGAAGCGGTGGATTCTCCGATTCGTCAAAACCTTTTGATCGATCTCATTGGAGACAAAAAGATGCTACCCAATGCCATAGCTACCAATAGCGCCATGTTCAATGCCGCAAGGCTGGTCGGACCTGCTGTGGGCGGTTTTCTGATCGTGCTCTTCAGCGAGGGAGTGTGCTTTGCCATCAATGCCGCGTCCTATCTACCGGTAATCATTACCTTGCTAATGATCAAGGTGAACTATCCAAAGCTTGTGCACCACAAAGAATCGGTCTTTCGCAAGATTACTGAAGGCTGGGCTTATGCCTACCGCAGCTTCCCCATCCGCTATCTCTTGATGAATCTATCGATATACACCCTGTTTGGCATGAGTTATTCAACCCTGCTACCCGTCTTCGCCAAAGACGTTTTAGGTGGAGACAGCAGCACTCAAGGATTATTAATGTCCACAGCAGGGATCGGAGCTCTGACCGGATCAATCGTTTTGGCCTCCAAGACCAGTATTCGGGGCTTACCGCAAAGACTGCTTTTGGTAGGCATCCTGGCCAGTACTTCGATGATCTTCTTTTCGCGCAGCCTATCTTTGCCGATCAGCATGTTCTTGATGCTGTTTATCGGATTTGGCATGATGATGAACATGGCCACCACCAATACTCTGATCCAATCTCTGGTATCGGACGATATGCGAGGACGAGTGCTCAGCAGCTACACCATGACCTTTATGTCGATGTCTCCCTTCGGCAGTTTGATCATCGGTAGTCTCAGCGCCAAATTCGGAGCCCAATATACCATGCTGGCCTGCTCCTCTATCTGCCTTCTATGGAGCCTGAGCAGCTTCAGCATTCTAAACCGCTTCATCACCAATATGCTCAAAATGCTGGTGCGAAACTCCAATTCCGGGGTATATAGAATGCCACGCCTGAGGTTAAACCAATGAGCAAGATATTCTTCCATCTGGGAAACTCTGATCCGGATTATCGCTCAATCATGCGAAACCAAACAGATTTTACTCTTGCCGGACGCACAATACCTGCTTTTCGAACAGTGATTGCTGAGCAGACACACTCCAATTTGGTGCATGTATGCCGCGAAGAGGACTCCGGAGCCGGTTTCCTTGAGCATCCGCAGATTGCGATAGCCGATGGGTTGATCACGAATATCCCCAATCAATTCCTTTTGATCCGCACCGCGGATTGCACTCCCGTTCTGTTTTTTGATGAGACTAAACAAGTAGTTGCTGCTGTGCACAGTGGCCGGGAAGGCACCAGAAAAAACATTGCCGGAGCCTGCGTGAAAGCCATGATGGATGTTTACGGATGCAATCCGGCAGATATCATAGCCTACATCGGAGCAGGCATCTGTGAAGAGCATTATGAGGTGAGTGAAGAGATCTTCGAGTCCTTCAACGCCAGCCTCAGCGCGGAGGGATTATGCCCATGCACAAACAAACACAGACATTTGAACATTCGCACCACCATCTTCCAGCAGATCATCCGCGCGGGCTTGAGATTTATCAACATCGAAAATGTGCAGATATGCACCTATGAAGATTCCGGCTACTACTCTTTCCGCCGGGATGGCACCAAGAACCGTCAGATAAACCTAATCGGGATCATCGATGAATAAGATACTAAAGAACAAAAGCGGCAATGTGATCCTGGAACTCAGGCAGGACACGGGATCGGCCTGGCTCACCATCAGGCGTAGCGGAAGGCTGATCAACGAACAGGACATCCTGGATCTGATTGACGAAGCAGGGATCAAGACCGGCTTTGAAGAAGCCCTGGAGATTATGCGCCGACGCGGCCTGGAAAAGGAATATGATGTCCCCTTCCCCATCGCGGTGAGCCACAGCGAACAGGAGAACCGGGAAGTGAAGCTAAGCTACCACTTTGACGCGAGTACCAATACTGAGCGATTGTCCCAGCTTAGTTTGGCTGAACTGGCCCAGCTTTCATACGCTCAAAAGGGAGATTGCCTGGCCAGCTATTCGGATAATATCTTTGAGCGGGAAGGCAGTATCTACGATATCTTTGGCGAGCTCATCACTCCGGTGCAGGTGGATGACGTCGAAGCTCTAAAACTCGTGGGTGAGAATGTGCGCTATGAAGATAACGATTACATAGCCGAAGCCACCGGATATCCCTTTCTGGATGAGCATCAGCGCATATCGATCATGAACTTCATGCGCATTGAGGCCGATAGCTGTAGCGCTGATATGCCGATACGCAGCCCTTTAGCCCTGGAAATATCCGGTGACATCCAGAACTGCAACATCGCCGTGGCCAACAATCTGACCATATATGGCAGCGTGAAGAATTGCAGCATCCACTGCGAAAAGGATTTGCGGATCGAAGGCGCGATCTCAGAATCCAGGAATCCGGGCATTCAGGTATTGGGATCACTAAAAGTGAAGAGCATATCTGATTCCCGCGTATTGGTGCGTAATGATATCGAATTTGAAGAGAGCATCCGTGATTCGATGATCGCGTGTGATGGCAGCATCATTGGAGCATCCCAGGATTCCGGCATCACCGGTGGAGTGTGTCAAGCGGGAAACAATATCGAGATTGGCATTGCCGGCGGAACCGGAGAAACCGAGATTGAGATCGCCATCAGCCCCTTTTACCGCGCCATTCTGATGCAAATGACCAAGGAGATGGTGCGGCTCAAAGAAGAGGAAGATGAGAATGCCATCACTGACCTGCATGCCCGCATCTCTCGCTGCGAGAGCGAACTGGATAGCCAGCTCAATGCATTCCTGAAGCGCGAGAGCGCAAGTAAGAAAAGCGTGCTGGTGAGCTCAAAAGTATATCCTAAGACACTCTTTCGCATCCTCAAGCATGTTTACCAAATCAAAAACCCGCAAAACGGCATCCAGCTGATTGAAAAAGATTAAGATACCATTGGAGCAATATATGAAGTTCAGAGTGATTCTACTGCTGTTGGCTATAGCATTGATAAGCCCCAATCTTAAAGCTCAGATTCCCGGGTTTGCCAAAGACCCGGCAATCTCAGCTGACGGAACACAAGTGTGTTTCGTATTCGACGACGATTTGTGGCTGGTGCCTTTTGCCGGAGGTGTGGCCAGACGTTTAACCAATACTCCGGCAGCAGAATGGGGGCCGCAGTGGTCTCCCGACGGCAAGTGGATCGCCTTCAATTCAAACCGTGAAGGCCAGAGCTATCCCTACCTGATCTCCGCAAAAGGCGGTGATGCCAGGGTAATCATCCGTGAGAGCTACAACATCCAGGACTGGTTTAAGGATAGCAAGCACATACTCGTTCTACGCCATGGTTTCGAGTGGGGTTCATCCTTCTACAAATTGCCGATTGACGGTAGCCGTGGAACTTTGATCGGAGAGTTTGGCGCAGCTTTTTCCTCGCTATCTCCGGATAACAAGAGCATTGTTTTTGCCCGTTATGGCGATGCCCATCGCGAAGCATATACCGGCAGTCTCAATGGCGATATGTGGAAGCTGGATTTGCCCACCGGAAAATATACCAGACTCACCAAGACCGATCTCACGGAGCGCTATCCCCGCCATTCTCATGTATCCGACGCCTTATACTATTGCTATTCTGACTCCAAGCGGTTTCAGCTCTTCAAAGTGAACAAACTCAATTTCAAGAAGCCACAGCAGCTCAGCCATCTGCCTTTCTTCAGCGCGCGTGACATCTCGATCGCTAGAGCGAACGACCGCATCGTGTTTGAACACTTCGATGAAATCTACAAATATGACCCCGCCCTGAAGGGCAAGGATCAGATCCAAAAGCTGGACATCAGCATCGCCCAGGATACCTGGCAATATACTACAGTGAACTCCCGCATGCGTAGCAATATGGCTGATTACAATGTTTCGGACAATGAACTCTTGATCGCCTACAACCATCTCTATGACAGCTTTTTGGTGCCCCGCAAGGGTGGAGAATCCAGGCAATTGACCTTTGACCACAGCGGCTGGGCTTCCATCCACTTCATCAATACCCGCAAACTGCTGCTAAGTAAACTGCATGAAGGCAAGGACAGACTCTTCACTGCTGAGGTGGATTCTGTGTTTAGCCTTAGTCCGGTTGACTGGTTCGGTGGCGACAGCCTCTATGTAGAACGCATCAATAAAGACTCCAAGGGGCGTTGGCAACTCCACTATCGGGATTACTCACGCAGTGGCCGCATCGCTGTGGCAGACTCCGGATTTGTGAATCTCAGACCGCTGAACACACCCTGGGTGGTGAGTTCAAACTTTGCGGTAAACCGCTCCGGGAGCCATGCCGTATATAGCGTCTTTAGAGATGATAACTACATGCGTGAGCTATATTTGTATGACTTCGAGCAGGATACTCACAAGAGAATATTGATCGATGACACCTGGACATCCAGTATCACCTGGAGCGAAGACGAGCGTTCCATCCTTATGACCAGAGGCGGTGACCTGTATAGGCTTGATCTGGTGCCCCGCGACGAGTTTGAATACGAAACAGATCACTGGCTGGAAATCTTCGAGCTGGGAGACACTGTAAGCACCGTGGATCTTCCGGATTCGCTTGAGACCGAAGACGAGCTTGAACTCGATGACGATGATGAAGACTATCTCTTTGTGATCAAGGCCGGTGCCGAGCCAAGCCCCACACCTGTGATAGAGCCCCACGCTCCCGTCTTTGACATCGTCTGGGAAGGCATAGACAAACGCCTCTACCCCATCTATACCGGTAGCAACTCGACCTTGTGGGTACTGCGCACTCTGAGTGACTCCACTTTTTTATACATTGATCAGCCTTGGGGCGGTGTAGGTGAAGTGGTACTCAAAAAGGGCGACATCTACGGCAAAAGCAGCAAAGACGAGTTCCGGCTGGGTAGGGACGTCAGCAACCCCAAACTCATCGGTACTAACCTCTATTATCAACAGCAAAATAGCCTGAAGTCATTTAACACAGCAGGCACCAAAAAGCAAGAGATCAAGATTGAAGTGGATTACAGCTACGATATCCTGGAACTGAATAAACGCGTATTTGAACAAGCCTGGGGCGCATTCGGTGACAATTTCTACGACCCCGGAATGCACGGCATCGATTGGAATGCCATGTATGAAAAGTTCCGTCCTTATGCCGATAAAGCCAGAAACATAAATGAGATCGGCACCATCATCGATGAGATGATCGGTGATGTCAATGCTTCCCACACAGGGTTTTATCCCAGGCGTGAAGGCGGCATTCCCTCTCGTCCTGCTGCGTATCTGGGTCTGGATTTGGATTATTCGCAGCAGAGTGACTCCGGCATCAGAATTTCGCGAGTGTATCCCAACACGCGTCTGGCTAGCTATTACAAGATTATGGCCGGAGACATCATTACGCATCTGGAAGGCGTGAATATCACACGCAGCACTGCTCTGGATTCGCTTTTGGCAAACAAAGCCGGCAAGCAAATCAGCCTCACCATCAATAGCGATGACAGGATAATCCGAGCCCGCAGCACCGCTTTGGGCTATCGAGAAGCACACCGGCTTTGGTATGATTTCAGAGTAAATCGCAGCCGCGAGATGGTGGATGAACTCTCCAAAGGCCGCTTGGGATATATCCATGTGCCTGCCATGGGCAATGTGGATTATGACAATTTCTTCCGTGATGTCTTCCGGGACAATCACGACAAAGAAGCGCTAGTGTTGGATTTTCGCGGCAATTCCGGTGGCCGCATTCACGACCGGATCATATCGCTTTTGATCAAGGATACATACGCCTATTCCACCAGTCGTCGCTATTCGCTGACGCGCCGTCCTGAACCTTTGAGAGGCATCAAGGTTCCCACCATTGTGTTGGTGGACGAACGCTCCTTTTCAGACGGCGAGATCTTCCCGATCGTTTATCAAGAATTGGGACTGGGGAAGGTAGTGGGATATCCTTCCAGTGGCGCGGTGATCGGCACCTGGCAGTTCACCCTCCTGGATGGATCAGAAATGCGGATGCCCGGCTCCGGATGGTACAAAATGGATGGCTCAAACATGGAAGGCACCGGTGCTATGCCGGATATCATCGTGGAAAACCATCTTAATGACCTCCTGCAAGGCAAGGACAATCAGCTGGAACGAGCTGTGAAAGAACTCCTGAAAGAGATAAAATAATGAGCGAACAAGATAACACTCTGCTGCGCGCATTGGAGCTGATCCGTTCAAACTGGATCCATGGCATGCATATTCTGCGGGAAGCGGCAGACCAAAATCCCAAAGATCCCCGCTACCAGATAGCCATGGGCGACGCCTTTGCTGCTCGCAAATCTTTCGATAAGGCTTTGCAGCACTATCTGATCGCGTTGTCGCTGGATCCTTCCGACCAACGCGTGACCGCGCTGATTGCCAATTGCTATATCTCAATCGGAGAATACCGGCTGGCTTTGGCATATTACCAAAAGATCGTCTATCTCTCTGATGAGCTGATGTATAACAAAGCGCTTGCCCAGGCCTTTTTGAGCAAACATGAGGATTGCATCAATACGCTGTTGGAGATTCTCCCTCGCTTTCCCAATCACCCCTTCATCTACTACTTGCTGGTTGAACAGTATTACTACAAAGGTGATTCTGAGACAGCACTAAAGTATATCGACCAGGCCAAACACCAGGCCGGTGAGCACCTTCAGCTATATCTGCTGAGCGCTATGATATACAGCAATCTGAATCGGCAATTACTGGCTTATGATCAATACAAAAAGGCAGATAATATGGGCGGAATCGCAAATTCTGACCATCTGCTGAACTATGCTAATGCCGCGTATAAATCCGGATTGGCGATCCCCGCCCTGAGCATCTTTGAGCGGATTACAGAAAAGTTCCCTTACCTCAGTGAAGGCTGGGCCGGCATCATCAAGATCCATCTGGAGCAGGAGAACTATCTGCAAGCCAAGCGCTATCTGAACCGCGCTAAAAAGAAGCTCGATCGCCCCAGTTCGGTCCTTAGATTATTGCAAAAGCGTCTGGATGATTTGAGTTGAAGGTGGCAGGTGGCAGCTTGAAGGTTGAAGGTTGCTTACTTTCCTAACCCCTCACCCCTAACCCCTAACACCTAACCCCTAACCCCTAACCCCTAACCCGACTTTACCACCCCCACTGGCAAAATGGCTTATTTTAGGGTTTTTCGGGCATCTATGCTTATGATGAACGCTGAGGCTCAGAACCTCTAAGTTGCTTAATATCATAGCGTTAGGCGTGCTT
>Ga0334884_1003920_pt1 | contig 16113 bp, 8 predicted proteins | sample GraSluR1_MG_7_FD_207215 | JGI IMG/M metagenome (GOLD analysis project Ga0334884, IMG submission 207215) | Sludge microbial communities from methane-producing bioreactor in Wageningen University, Netherlands - Granular Sludge_12_05 R1 | ecosystem: Engineered > Bioreactor > Anaerobic > Unclassified...
ATGCACGGGCGGTTCCGGTCAAGATAGAGATCAAGCGGAACTTTGCGACTTCGTACTTCAAGCTTACGAATGCGGGGGAGTACGGCGAGTATGAAGTGGAGGACCTGGACACGGTGAAGTATACGCTGGTCCTTGAAGGCCAGAGCAAGCAGGCGTTCGAGTATACGGTTCGGATGTACCAGGGGAGCCGGCAGGAGGACTGGCGGAAGTAGGCGAACGGTGGGTGACTGGCATTAATATGTGGAGGCGCTGACGGGGGCCTGCTCGGTTTCGTGTTCGAGGTGGTCGGCGTCGGCGTCCTCATGTTGATCGCACGCGTCTTCGTTGGGGGTGTCGGGCTCGCCGGCCGGTTCGTCCTGGGGCTGGCTGTAGAGGGTCGCGGCGGGGTGCATTTTTGCGACACAGTTGATTTCCTTCTGGAGGCGGGCGAGGCCGTCGCGGTCGACTCGGTCGAGGAGTACGGGGGGATAGTACGGCTTTTTGAAGCGGCGGGAGAGACGGAGAGATTTTGCGAGGACGCTGAGCACCATCAGGCCGCCGATGCACACGAGAGCCAGGCCGAGGAGCGAACCGAAGTTGTGCGAGTCGGTGATCGCGGGGGCGCCGGGGGTGAGGTGTTCGGGCATAGCTGCGGCAGGTGCGTCCTGGCCGTGGATTGTCGCAGGCGCGAGGAGGAGGAACGCGGCGGCGGCAATGATGAGGGGCGACGCTACGGTTGATCTGTTTGCGGGTCCGGGCTTCATGGAAAACTCCTTTCGTTTTTTTGCGCGGTCCTTACTGGGTGCGCGGACGGCAGATGTCTCGGCATAATCATTGAGGGAGTTAACGTAAAAGCCCTGAATGCACCAGGCGGGTGCGTTCGAGCGTTTTTATGGGGTTTTGACAGGTCCAAGTCGCTGATGAGGCGATTGTGGTCTGGCGGGTATATGTGCGCTTTCGGGACCACAGCCATCGCGTATTGTGTACTTCGTGCGTCACCTTTTTTTGTTTGACAAACTGTCGCCGCCTGTTTATTGATGAAGATGTAAAAGTTCGGATGCACGTTCGGGCGCGTGGCGCCGCACAGTTGTCGGAAGGACGGGATGGCTGGGCGTGAAGCAATTCCTTCAGGAACTGACAATGGGAGGAGGGTTGGGGTGTTGCCTTGTCTGCATTGCCGATGTCAATCCGCTTCATCATTTAGTCTTCTTCTGCACCAATTCAACTATAAACGGGCGATTTCTGCACTAATACCGCGTGATGTTGGGAGAATTGCTTAAGGCTTACAGCCAGAAAGGAGGTGGTCGGGCATTTGCCGGTACTTGGTCGCACAGGTGTTTAGCGTAATCGATTTGATTCAGCACAGTCACAAGCGGAGGATGCAAAAATGAGGAAAACTGCAATTGGAATGATTTTATCTTGTTTGGCTGTGGGCAGCATTGCCCGAGCCGGCAACGGGATAGTTTATGAGGTATGGCGAGGCTTGCGTGATCCCGGTGCGGGGGAAGCGTTTTTTCAGCCGCTGTACGAGAGTCCCAAGTGGCCGTTCAATCCGGATCAGAGTTATGTTGTGAACCGGTTCGAGGGCGCTCGAGACGCATGGGACAACTACGCTTCACGGCTGTATGGCTATGTAACCATCCCAAGCGACGGGAATTACAATTTCTACGTCGCCAGCGACGACCAGAGCGAACTGTGGCTGAGCGTCGAGGGGTGGCCTGACCTTGTGGAGCGGATTGCGTACATCGATACATACAACGCCACGACGGGCCCGCCGGACTGGGGTGAATTCGCGTCGCAGAAGTCCGCCACTTTTGCCCTGAAGGCGAGGCAGGTTGTCTATCTGGAGGGTCTGCAGAGAGACAGTGGAGGCAGCGACCACTTTTTTGTCGGCTGGGAGGGTCCGGGCATACCTTTGCGGACGATATCGGATTTCTACACTACAACTGCTCATCCGAAGGCGGCGAGCAACCCGGTTCCGGCGCACGGCGCGACTCTGGTCGCCACCGACACAATGCTTGGCTGGGACGCACCCGCCGACGTCAATGACGTGGCGACATACGCAGTTTACTTCGGCCAGGATCCAAACGCGGTGACGATGCCGCTGCTGGCGGACGGATTGACGGAACTGACCATCGATCCCGGAGCGCTGGGGAAAGGAACAACTTATTACTGGCGCGTGGCGGTGACTCACTCGAACGAGGGCGATCCCTTTACCGTCAGAGGCAACGTGTGGCAGTTTACGACGATTCCCGATACGCCAGTGATCAGTATGCATCCGGAGGGTGTGTTCATCAGGCCCGGCGAGACGGCGACTTTCATGGTGGCGGCAACTTCGGCGACGGACATGACCTTCCAGTGGTATGAAAGTTCGGATCCCGAAACGGTCATAGGGACCGAAGCATCATTGGTGCTGGAAGACGTTCAGACGGAAGGAGAGTACTTCTGCGTGGTCAGCAACGAGGGTGGATCGATACAGTCGAATTCGGCGCAGTTGAAGTTGAAGCAACTGATCGCCTACTGGCCGCTTGACGGCGACGTTAATGCATGGGAGGGCCTGGGGCCGAACGGACAGATATTCGGAACAGGCGCCTCCAATCCGTCGGGCATGTTCAGCGAAGGCATGGTCGGTCAGGCAATCGGCGTCAACATCGAGGCCGAGAGGGGCGAGTACGTTGCGTTCGGGGCGGTGGGAATCACCGGGGAAATGCCGCGGACAATAGCGTGCTGGGTGAAGAACAGCGTGCCCGTCGCCCAGATTGCCAACTGGTGCACGATATTCGGGTTCACCAGCCCGACGGCGGCAGACGCACAGAGCTTCGATTTCAACCGGAGAGGCGATCAGCCCCAGTATTGCATCCACCGGTACGGGGCAGAGTGGAACATGCACGAGATCGACGGGGAATGGCACTTTCTCGCGGCCACATTCGAGAACGGAAGCGTCCGCTGGTATGTAGACGGCGAGTTCGGCGGCCAGGCGAGCACCAACCTTCAGACGCAGGACCTCGTTCATCTCGGAAAGCGGGCTCACAGCGATCCGGTCTGGCGCGGCTGGGTCGACGACGCGCGCGTCTACAACTATGCGCTCGATGCTCGCGAGATTGCCGAACTATACATAGAGGTTGTGCCGGATGCAGTTATCTGTCCGGAATATGACGCGGCCGACCTGAACCGGGACTGCAAGGTCAATCTGCTGGACTTCGCCGAACTGGCGAGGGTCTGGATGAGCTGCGGGCGCGTTCCGGTGTCCGAGTGCTTCAACTGATCGTCGGATCGATAGACACGTTTGAACAACCAGATATCGGAGGATATATACAATGAGAACAGAACTTAATGCAAGAAAGCAAATTCCACTGTTAATTCTGTGTCTGGGACTGGTCCTTGGTCCGGCGCTGGCGGATGTCAACTTTGAGATCTGGGACATTGACCTGGATGCATTGCCCGACTATTCGACTCTGGGCGAGCCGGATGTGTCCGGACGGCTTGCGAATTTCGACATAGAATCGCTTCGTGGCGATGCCGATTACTTCACCTTTCGGTTCACGGGCTACATCAGCATAGAAACGCCGGGAACTTATACGTTTTTCACGGCTTCGGACGACGGCAGCAAACTCTACATTGGCGACTGGGAAGGCGTGGGTCCGCTTACGGAGGTCGTGAACAACGACGGCCTGCACGGGACGCAGGAGATGTCGGGAACCATCAATCTGGCGGCGGGACTCCATGGGATCATGGTTACTTATTTCGAGAAGACCGGCGGCGATGTGCTGGAGGTACGGTGGCAAGGTCCTGGCATCGCCAAGGAGTTGATTCCCGACGGGGTGCTGTTCGACGGGCTTGCGCGCGACAAGTTCCCGCCAAACGGTGCAATCAACCTTCCGGTTGAGACGGTGCTGAGCTGGTCGGATCCGGATACAGCCCTTGATCCGTCGCCGCTTTACATCGTGCACTTCGGGACGGAGCCCAACCTGCCGCAGATGGAGGTGGTCATCGACGGCGAAGCAGTGAACGCATACGATGCGGAACTTGATTACGGCCAGCAGTACTACTGGTCGGTCAGCCTGGTCGATCCGAACGAAGGCGGCGTGCCCTCGATAATTCCCGGACCGATAATGGGATTCGAGACAGCTCCCAGCACACCGGTATTTCTGAGCAATCCTCAATCGGTGCGTTTGTGGGCGGGCGAAACGGCGGTGTTTGCGGTCGACGTTCTGTCGGCGGCCGGGGCGCCGCTCAGCTACGCCTGGTATAAGCAAGGCTCTTCCAGCGTGTTGAGCAGTACGGATACTCTGGAAATAGCGGATGCGCAGCCTGGCGATGAAGGCTTTTATTACTGCGTGGCTGCCAATGAGTTCGGTGCGACTACGTCGCAATCGGCAGGACTGAAGCTCAAAAAGCTGATCGGGCACTGGCCGTTCGACGGAGACTTCGAGGACAAGGTCGGAGGTAACCACGGCACGGCGGTTGGTCAGCAGCCGGTCTTCGTGGAAGGTATTGTGCCTCTAAACGGCGGACAGGGTCAGGCCGTCAGGTTTGACGGGCTGGGCGCTCCGCTTTCGCAGGCGGTTCGGATGTCCAGCGACGGTGTGCCTCCGCAATCTTCGTTCACCCTGTCTTTCTGGGAGAAGACAACCTCGGACACCGCCACGGGTTATATCTTTGCTTCCTCAGACGGCGTCTACGGAGGTGGACGTCCGGTCGGGTATGAACGGATTTACATCTGGCGACGCGCCGAAGGGGAGCATTATGTGGGTTTCCATTGCGGGTACAATTTCGAGATACACGGCGCGATGGGACCGGCCACAATGTCGATTTCGCGGCATGAATGGCATCTGGTCACATTCGTATACGATTATGACCTTAACCGCTACTGGTACTATGTTGACGCGGAGAATGTGACCAACCCGTGGACGGGTTACCAGCTCACCGTCAGCCGCATGGAGGATTTCGTCGCCGATTTCTTCCTTGGCAATCGTGAAGAACTGGGGCGTCCGTATATGGGGCTGATCGACGATTTCCGCATCTATGATTTCGCGATGGATCGCGCGGATATCGCGATGCTCTACACGGAGGCGGTCGGCGGGTACGTGTGTCTGGAGGCGGCGCCCAATGACCTGAACGGCGACTGTGTTGTTAATCTGGCGGACCTGGCGATTCTCGCGGCAGACTGGACGAACTGCAACTTCGTGCCGGTTGAAGCCTGTAATTGATCGGCAGTACAGCCATAACAGTAACGAAGGCGAAGGCGCCCGAGGGGCGACCTTCGCCTTTTTCATGCAAGAACTGCAACACAGGGTTTCAGTCAAGGCTGCTGTGAACCCTTATGCCATGATTGTTTGGAGCAGCCTTCGTTCGGTCATCACTTCTTGGGGAAGAAGCCTGAGGGCTTCTCCTGCATATTTGGTGCGTAGATTTTTATGTTGTCGATTCGGCCGGAGTCGTCGAAGGTTCCAAAGCCTATGAAGCCGGGGCCGAAGGTCTTGTCGGCGGCGGTCATTATGGGCTCGTTCATGTCGTCGAAGAAGACCTTTATGGAGCCGTCGGCGAGCCTGCGTTCGAGTCGGACCTTGTGCCATTTGTTGTCACCCCAGTCGACGCCCTTGGTGGTTTTGGTCGCAATGGCGGTGCGGGGCTGGTTGTTGACGAGAAAGATGTTGTGGGCGTGGGGGTCGGCGGCGGAGGCTATGTGGGTGTAGTAGAAATGGGAGGGGTCCTGGAAGTTGTAGAAGATGCACATGTCGCGGTGGCCGTACTCTTTGCCTGTCTGCAGGAGGTCGGCTTCGAGGACAAAATCGCCGAAAATGCGGCCGGAGATGAGGCCGATGACGATTGGCGAGCGGACGGCAGGTTTGTAGTCTCCGGGGCCGAGGAATTCGAGTGCGCCGCCGGGGTTGCCCTGGTCGGTCCAGAGCCACTTTGCGGGAGTGGTGAACTCGAACTGCTTAATGGAATCGGGGTCGGAGAAGTCCTGGGACCAGACGAGGTTGTAGCCGGCTGTGTAATCTTCGAATCGGGCCTCGATCTGCTCGGGGGTTCGCGAGCCGTCATAGAAGATCATGCGGTGCTTGAAGGGGGCGCTTTGGCCGGGCTTGAGGGTCAGGTTGAGGTTTCTGGCGCCGGGTTCTTTGTGGCTGCGCTGGAAGTCGCCCTGGCCGAGGGGATTGGCAGTGAAGCAGCCGTATGCGCGGGCGTGCCAGTACGTGGGGTAATTGGTGCTCTGGGGGTGGTTGAGGATCACGATGCCTGCGTCTGCGCCGTCTTTGTTGCCTTGGAGGCGCATCCATCTTGCTCGTTTGCCCCAGACGCCCTTCTCGGCTTCCTGTCCTTCGCTGCTGAGGTAGCGGCCGGTGCCGCCCAGTTCCTTGAGCCAGGGTGCGACACGTACCGCCATCATGCCTTCTTTGGTATCGCCGATGGTCACTTCATTTTCGGCGGCGGTGAGGGTGATATCGAAGTCGACAGCGTATTCGCCGGCGGTATCGGCAATGAATGTCATGCGGCGGTTCTCAATGAGGATGACCTTGCCGTCTCTGTCGATCCAGTGTGCGACAATGGCAAGGACGCCGCGGTTTGGGCCGGCGGTCATTTCGGTCACTTCTTTGTGCTCGATCTTCGGAAGCGGCTGTTTGCTATTGCCCCAGAATTTGTCCTGGTTGACATCGACGGTGAAATAGACTCCCATGTGGTGCGGGTGGTCTTTGGCCTCACCGGGGACATCGATGAGCGGGTAGCCGCGGGTCATCATCTTGCCGGAAGGTGAGTAGACTGGGAAAAGGATCGGCTTCTGGAGGAGTATGCCGGAGGCGACCACAGGCTGGGCGGGGTCGATCTGGTGCATGTAACTTGTGAAGGGCTTGCCGTCGACGGTGACGTCGATACGGTTGGGGTGCCTGGTGAATTCGACCTGGGCGGCGGTTGCGCAGGCCGCGAGAAGCGCCACAGCCAGCGTACCGATGATTAACCTGCGAGCAAACATGCCTTTCTCCTTTCAATTCGGTTTGAAATACGGGGATATCATACATGAAAGGAGACAGATTTGCAAGGGTGCGGTATTGGTGCTTTGCGGTTTTCTATTTCCACTTTCGACACGCGCTCGCTTGGGGATCCGTTGATCCTTGAGGGGACATGGGCGGCACTGCCGCCTGTGCCTCTTACATGCGGCATTCCGGTTTGGTGCATTCGAGCCAATGCTCGCAGAACAGAGCCAGATCCAAGAAGTCGACAATGCAGTCGTGGTTGAAATCCATAGGCGGGTAGGGATGTGCGGAATCGCCACAGACTATTGAGAACTCGTAGGCACCCATATCAACGACAGGGGGGGCGCCGTTGCCTGTATCGATGGTGGCCGGGTCGTCGAAGAAACGGGAGTTGCCGGCCAAGTCGGTAGTGATCGCGGAAGGTACCGCGTCATTATCCCCGGCGTCAATCGCGGGTGAGCCGGGCCGCGTACGATAATCTGTCATATCGACAAACAGAGGATCGTCGGGAATGTTACCGAGGCCTCCGCCTGGCCAGTCCTGGATGCAACTGTAGTTCACGGCGCTAGAGGCATTTACCTGAGGATCGTCGATGGCGCCATTTTGCCAGACGATGCAGTTATTGATGGAGCCGGTGCAGTTCCAGAGGCCGCCGCCACAGCTTCCGAAGATGTTGTCGACAGCCCGATTGTTTGCGATGGTGCAGTTGGTGATTGGGCCGGTGCAATCCGCCAGCCCGCCGCCCCTGGATTCGATGGCGGGGAGAACGTGATCGGTGTTCTGTGCTACGTTATCGGCGATGAGACAATTTGTAATGGGTCCGCTGCATCTTGCCAGGCCGCCGCCGGAGACCGGGACAACGTCGCCTATGCCGGAATATGCGATGTTGCCGGTGATGATGCAATTAATGAAAGGTCCGCTGCATTCGGACGCGCCGCCGCCGTCGCCGAATTCGACGCTGTTGTTGGAGATTGTGCAGCCGATGACGGGACCCGTGCACCGCGACAAACCTCCGCCGCCGTCGAGGTGTGCTTCAAACGCTATGTGGTTGTCGGTTATGACACAACCCTCGATCACACCGTCAAATGCTCTGATGCCCGCCCCATCGCCAATGAAGAGGATTATGTTGTTTTCAAAGACGCAGTCCAGCAGATATGAGCCGCTCAGTCCGCCGTAGAGACCGGCGCCGCCTGCGCCAACGCCGGCTGACGTGGAGTTGCCGCGAATCTGACAACTCTTCATGGTTATCTCACTGTTTAAGTTAAAAATGCCGCCTCCACTGTCAGATGCGAAATTGTTCATGATTACCGATGTAACGATTACGACGCTGCTGTTTTCACACAGGAACCCTCCTCCGATGGGCATAGTTTCGGCGCTGCCGTTTTGAACCGTGATTCCGAAAAGGCTGGTGGTGGAATTGGAGATGTGGACCGCCCTGCCTGCGCCGGCTGCGTCTATGATTGTTTGCTCGGGGAATCCTGCGATGAGCAAATCCTTGTCCTGTATGGTCAGGTTTTCAAAATACGTAGCGGGCAGGACAACAATTACGTCGCCTCCGGCGGCCGCGTGGATAGCGGCCTGTATAGTGCGCTTAGGACCATTGGGCGCGGCGCACGCCCGGCGTGCACCTGTCCATGAATCGCTGCCGCAGACCCCGTCGACGAAATGGATGCGGGCCGATGAGCCGAGCGGTGCAAGGAACCTGCTCACGAGATCCGCTGTGCTCAGGCTGCTGGCGGATGCAAGTGAAAGTTCGTTCTGAAGGTAGACGACGGCTGCGGCCGGTACAGCATCCTGGATGCGGTCCAGGTCCATGATTATCTTGTGATCGGCCGGCACAGCCTGAGCATTTATTGGCAAGATAATATATGCCATTAAGATTGCCGCTCTTTCCATATTGAACCCCTGGCAAAAGAAAGTTGCTGTTGGTCACCAGCGAGCAGTTTTAAGAATAGCTCGCCGCCTGACAGTGTCCATAAGTAAAAACACCAATCTGCGGGGGGAGATTGCCTACGGTTTATCGGACCTTGCTTCAGAAGGTGCGATGTTGTTATGAGGTGTATGATCGCCGGTGCGAGTTCGGTTTGAATGATCCTGATGCCATGTAATGCATCGGAGGCATACCCGGCCGCCGGGCCGGGCATGCCTCGATGCACAGAGCATTATAATCACTTGTAAACGATCCGCCAGTAGCCGCGGATATTGGAGCCGCGGATGTCCGGGCCGACCGGGCCTTTGCTCCAGAAGTAATCGTTGTAGTTGCTGAGGCCGGAAGGACCGATCACGCCCATGACCACGGCTTCGCGGTCATTGGGCTGCTGTTCTTTTTTGGCTTGGCACCATGCCGCACGTATGGGCAGTGTGATCTTGACCAAACCAATACTGCGTCCCAGTTGATACTCCGCGAAGCGCTTGGCGGTGTCGGTGTTGGCGCGGGCGTTGGTCTGGTAGCCCAGCAGGAGATGCAGCCCGTCGAAGGCGGGACCCCATCGCTGCCACCACCACTTGCCGTCGTGCTGGGCCTTCAGGACCTGGCATGAGAGCAGGACCATCCATTCGAGATCGCCATCACCCCATGCGCCGGGCACGTCGTTGTAGTGCAGGATTCCGTCATCGTTGCTGCTCTCGAAGGTAATGCCTGCGCCGGAGCCGTGGCCGACGTAGAAGGCCTGATCTACGGCGTCGACATACAGATGGTCGAGACCGGTCGCCCAGGTCTCGGTGTCCTTGAAGTCACGCTCCCAACTGCTTGCTCCGGTCCAGTTGAAGCGTCTGATGACCTCCTGGGACATGCGATTAATGTAACCGCTCTGCTCCTGTCCGCCGAGATCGGACACCGCCCGCTCGACGCCGTATTCGGCGCCCGTAGCCAGGAGAGTCGGGCCGGGCACGAATCCCTTGTCGATCTCAACGACGAGGGTGCGGAGGGCCTGTACGACTACTCCGTTGCCATCGGTGACTACGACCTTGATCGTTTCGTGGTAGGTCCCCGGCTGGCGTGCCTCGGCGGCGTATTGTACGGCGGCGGCATCCGGCGGCAAATTCGACAGGTCGGTCGAAGAAGACAACCACGCATACGTGTAAGGACCTGATCCACCCTCGACCGAAGCCTGAGCGATTACGAGATTTCGCTCTGCGGCAGCTTCCAGGATAACCCGGGGCACGTACTTGAGATCATCGGTAGCGGGAATTAGCGATTCCATCAGATTCGTGACGCCGCCGGCGCTGTCCCGGACGGTTCCTCCGCAGTCGTAGCACGGTATCAGGGCCGCGACGCCCCTCTGCGAAAGCGGGGGCGCGTAATAAACCAGCCTTGGTCTAACCTGCGCCCGCACACCGGGGTAGAGTTCCGCGCAGCGAAGGGCGGCCTCTTCGGCGGATATGACGTGAACGGGCTCTCCGGGGCCATAGGTTCTGGCCGAATGAAGCAACTGGCTGATCCCACCCTCAGGGTCGAAGGTGGCACTGATCTGGGCGCCGGGCCCGATGAGGGGGATGCCCGCGACGTCAAAATTGAAGCTGATGCTCGTGTCAACCTGGACGGCGGGCAGCAGGAGGTTGCCCTGAATGTCCAAGGCCTCGAATAGCGTGTGGTCGATTTGCGGGCGAGCGCCTTCTCCGACGGCGCCGGCGTCGCGCAGGGCGTTTTGGAACTTATCCAGCGCCCGCTTGGGGTCATAAGGTTTTATTTTGGCCATTGCCTCGAAGTCAAATGCTTCAAAATGGAACGGTCCTTCATTGTCGGCGCTTTGACGCGTCAAGTCCTGAATGAGCTGCTCGTCGGCAATCTGGGTTGTGGGTACGGCCTGAAACGTGTGCGGATCGACGAACAGCAGCACACCGTCTTCGAAAACGGATTGCTGTGCGACACCAAGCCTCTCGGCAAGCGCATGTGCCTGTTGTTCCGACAGACCTGGCGAGGCGACGACGAGTACAGGCAGTTTGTCGTCGCATACGTTAAGCCAGTTGGAGGCCATGACGGCGAAGTCTTTGAGATTGACGATGTTGTCTCCGTTCAGATCACCGGGGCAGTTTCCACATGATGCAGGCTCCTGACCGAAAGCCGGCGCAATCGGCAGTAAACAGATTGCCAACATGCCCAATGCCGGCCAGAACGATCTTTGCCCTAAAAATTTATGTACATTGTCCAACGTAACCATAGTTACACTCCCTTACAAAGGCGGACAGCCATCGGCCGCGCGCCAAACACAAATCTCTGTTAAAACTGACGACATGTATGTGTGAGCCCGCGGCAGACGACCGGGGCGTGGTTTTCATTTCGTAGACCTTTGTGCTGTCAGATGACTTGGAGTTCGCCGATGGAGGTGATACGTGTTTTGTTCTCTTTTCATCCCCATGGGCTTTCCGATTTGCATCCATACGTCTTTTCCCTTCCCAGACAGTAGAGTGCTTATCAGAGCTATATGCGCGACGCGAATATTCGGTTCGTTCACAAAGTTCGCGGGTGTGGGAGTAATGGGTTGTGGACATAGTCCAGCACGGTCGCTACGATACCTGGCCAGGAGTAGTGTTCATTGGAAGCTGGTCATGGACGAACAGAGAGCAATGGGGAACATGCAAGAGTGTGCGGACACAATCGCGGTGACCGGTGGGGTTCGCGGATGCGGACAGCGGTCAGTCGCACATAGGGCCTCCGACCGCTGTTGGGGCGGCTTTTCGAGGGTTGGATCTGCGTGAAGCAGGCGTTCAAAGCAGCCGAAATATGGGTTACGGCTGCGAGGGTCGAATCGTCGGGCTGAGAGACAAGACAAACTCCGATATCGCTCTTGGCGTAGTCAAGAGCTGGGACATGGATGCGAAGTGCGCGACCGTGCTGACGCCCCTTAGCGATACGTCGCAGGTGCGCTGCATTGTTGCAGGCGACACAGCGGTCAAGAACGATTAGAGAAACAGGGCAGATTGACGACGAGGCAAGATGAAGACACGACGCACCAGCGGAGTTCTGATGCATATCACATCACTGCCGGGCAGATTCGGCATCGGGGATCTCGGCGGGGCGGCCTTCGAATTCGCCGACATGCTGGCACATGCACGGCAGGCATTCTGGCAGGTGCTGCCGGTGAATCCTTCGGCGGCGATGGACCACTCGCCTTACAGCGGACTGTCGGCCTTCGCCGGGGATCCGCTTATGATCAGTCCCGAACGGCTGTACAGGCAGGGATACCTTAAGAAAGATCCGGCTCGGGGCCTGCCGAACCTGCCGGCTGATCGCGTTGATTTCACCCGCGTGATACCGCTGAAACATCATATCCTCGATGCCGCCTTTGAAGGCTTCGATATGGACTCCGACGACCGTTATCACCAGTTCTGCACCGACCATGGCGACTGGCTGGAGGATTTCGCCCTGTTTGTCGCCATCCGCGACGAGCGCGGCACCGGTGACTGGTCCAAGTGGCCACGGAGGCTGCGAGACCGGCAGCCCGAAGCACTGGCGAAGTTTCATTCGGAGCACCGGCGGGCGATCGAGAAGGAGAAGTTCCTGCAGTACCAGTTCTACAAACAATGGGACTTTCTCAAGCAGTACTGCAACGAGCACGGTATTCGGCTGATCGGGGATCTGCCGCTGTACGTGGCGCACGACAGCGCCGACGTGTGGGTGCATCCTCGGTTATTCAAGCTAACCCGAAACAAGAAGCCCATGTACATCTCCGGCATGCCTCCGGACACGTACAGCGACACCGGTCAGCGATGGGGGCATCCGGTTTACGACTGGTCGGCATTGCGAAGGTCGCGTTACAAATGGTGGCTCGACCGCATCGGACACAATCTTGCACTTTTTGACGTGCTGCGGATCGACCATTTCAGGGGGCTCGTAGCCTTCTATCGTATTCCAGCGCTTCATAAGACCGCAGCCAAGGGAAAGTGGGTGCGCGCCCCAAGCATCGACTTCTTCAACACGCTTTTTCGGCGGTTTTTGGCATGCCCTCTGATAATCGAGGACCTCGGGCGCATAACACCGGCCGTGCGGCGCATCATCGAGAAGTGGGATTTGACCGGTATGCGCATTCTCCAGTTCGGCGCGCCGTTCAATGACGAGACGAACATCCACGCACCCGGCAATTACGTCAAGAACTGCGTCGCCTATACCGGCACCCACGACAACAACACCATAAAGGGATGGTTCGACGATGAATTGTCCGACGAGCAGCGCGACGGCATTCGGGCGTACCTTGCAAGGAAGTTTCGCAAGTACTCCGGCAAGTCGCTTTGGGACCATCCCGAGGAGCTGTCGTGGGCCATGATCAACCTTGTAATGAAATCGCGTGCCGATATGGCAATCGTTCCGGTACAGGATATCCTCGGTCTGGGCGGCGAAGCTCGCATGAACGTGCCGGCATCGGTCGGTGAAACGAACTGGAGCTGGCGTTTGGCGCCGGGCCAACTGACAGAGGAGCACATTAAGCGACTCGCCGACATGGCCAGAAGGACGCGCCGAACACCGAAGAGGACCTGAATACGGAGATACGAGATGGCAGCATATCTGTTTCTGAGCGCCCTGATCTTTCTGATCGTAAGCGGGCTGCATCTGGCCAGGCTCATCCGTGCAGCACCGATACAAATCGGGGCGGCGGCTCTGCCCATGTGGATCTCGTGGATAGGCCTGTTTATAACGCTTGGTCTCGGGGTCTGGGGACTCATAACGGCGATACGTCTTTGCCCATGACGACAAGGGCGAAGCCAAGCCGGTCACTGAAGCCAGCTTACGGCCATTGTGGCCAGATCGCAGATGTCCACGCGGCCGTCGCTGGTGAGGTCTCCGCCGCCGCAATAACCGCATTCAGAACCCAGCCAGTTGGCGGCAACACGCGCAAGGTCCTCCGGCCGGTGCGGTCCGCCAAGCGGCGGGTTGTAGACAAACCACGCCGTCGCGGTGCAGGCCTTGTCGGCTTTGACGCGGACCCAGTGGGCGTTGTAGCCGTCGGGGAAGACATGCTCGACGGTTCTGCCGGCAGGTACGGCGATGGCGGAGTAATCATGCCATGAATCTTCGGCGAGAAAATCCACCTGGAGAGTGAACGTTACGGTCTCGTCGAGGTCGTGGCAGAGTCTGACGGTCTTGTGGCTGTAACCCGTCATCAGGTACGGGTCGGATGGCGTTTCCGGCTGTACCTCGGCGTCCTTCCACGGTCCGCCTTGTCCCCGCGGGATTCCCATGCGATAGAGATCATCGACGTTGCCGAACCACAGGCCGACCCTGCCGTCGGCGCTTGCGACGTAATGAGCGTCGGGTGCTGCGTCCTTGAGATTGCCGGCGAGCACCAGCATGCCGCGCCACGAACAGAAGTCGTAGATCATGCGGTTGTGTGTGGTGATCGGGCGAATCTTGCGCATTCCGCCTGACGCGTTTCGAGGCACTTCATAGAAGGTGCCGTGGATGTTCATCATGGTGCGTTCGGTGACGAGTTCGCGGATGCCTCTGGGCCATCCCAACGGCGTGGGCTTGTCGAACGCGGCGCTGCCGCGCGGCAGACGGTACCTGGTGCCGCCGCTGGAGATGATGACCGAGGCGGAGTCGACCTCGAAATCGGCTTTCGGCCTATGCGCGGTACGGAGCCATGATTCAGTCGACGGCTCGACGGCCTCGAAGAACTGCATGTGCTTATTGATCTTGTAGTAACCGGCGCTGTTGACTGACCCGTCAGGCTCCACCACGTCGGCGGCAAACTGGAGCGTCAGCGCATCGTCGCCATCGGGTCTGAGGATGCCCGCGGAAAAAGCATCCTTCCTGTTGGCGGTTCTAAGGCTTTGGAAGTCATCGGGCGTGAGTTTCTGGCGGTCGGAATCGTAGTGGAGATAGGCCGTGGCGCCGGGCGCGCCGCGGTCGGTCTTGAAGCGTATCCATTCGGCCTTAAGGGACCTGGGCAGGATGCAGTAGCCGTAGCCGGCCGCGTCGACGCGGACGGTCGCAAGAGTCGACCAGACATTGTCGCCGGCGGCGTCGATTTCCATGGTGAAGTTCACAGGCGTGCCCGCTTCATGCGCAAAGTGCACAACGCGATGGTCGAAGCCGCCGACAAGGAAAGGCTCCGACGGTGCGTCGGCGGCGACGCTTTCCTTTACCCAGGGGCCGCCCCAGGCGCACGGCCTGCCCAGATCGCGAAGTTCTTCGAGTGAGGTAAACCGCAGGTTGGACTGGTCCTTGCCGAGTATGGGGTTGTCGAACGTCGAGGCGTCGTTGCAGGCCCATATCAGCTTGCCGTCGACGTATTCCCAGTCGACAACCATTTTAAGATGGGTGGCTATGGGGCGAATGCCTGCGGTGCTGCCGTGGCTGAAATTGTCCGGGAAGTCATAAAACATGCAGTGCATGGCCATGAGCCATTGATCGCCGGCTTTACGTATCCGCGGCCATTCCGTGAACCAGCCATGATCGGCGTCTTGAGTGTAGCTGGCTTTTGGCAGGCGGAATCGCTTCCATCGGCCGCCGTCGTCGCAGACGCTCAGAAGCACCGACTTGTGGTCCCAGCCGATGGCCCAGACGGCCGACTGATCGGTCGGATTGCCATGAATGCCGCCGGGGCCGGTCACATCGGTGTACTTGTTATTGTCAATGATCGTCCAGCTCGATGCGCTGCCGGCGTCGCCCGTGCCGTCCCATTCCGCCAGAACACCTCCGGCGCCGTTGTTCGAAATGATCAGCCGTTGCTGGCCCGTGTACGCGCCTTTGCCGTGAACGCCGGGCACGAGATCGCTGATGCCGGCGGTATTGCGATCGGCGTGCAGCGTAACTACATCCAGCGTTTTAACGTCCACCTCGTAGATGCCCTCCTCCATGGTAACAAAATAGACCTTGTCCGCAGGGTGGGTGAGGTGGCGGGCGTTTGCGGTCATGCGGCCGCGCATGGTCGAAAGCGGAATTGTTCGCACGTTACCGGCGGAGTCGATCAGGTGAGAGCCGATGATAAGCTGGTTGGACTCGGCATGAATCATGCGGTTGGCTGGCGTGCCGCCGACGCTTTCGGGTCGGATCACGACGGACAGGTCAGCGGACAACTGATAGAGTTTGTCATCGCTGCCGCCGGGTTCGTGCGGCGAATACGTAACGTACCAGAGACTGTCGGCCCAGTTCACAATGGCCCCGATGCCGCACTCGCGGGCGCGGTTGGTCACTGCAAGATGCGGATAGATACCACTG
>Ga0334884_1003930_pt1 | contig 16071 bp, 10 predicted proteins | sample GraSluR1_MG_7_FD_207215 | JGI IMG/M metagenome (GOLD analysis project Ga0334884, IMG submission 207215) | Sludge microbial communities from methane-producing bioreactor in Wageningen University, Netherlands - Granular Sludge_12_05 R1 | ecosystem: Engineered > Bioreactor > Anaerobic >...
AAATTTAAAGAAATACAAAAGATCATTAACTATGGTGAGAATTGTTGTTTCGGCTTTCCCCTCGAAATTTATTGATGCCTCATCACCTTATTGCAACTAATATGAATAAAACTAAACAAATCATTATAGGTATACTAATTGCGTTAGTTTTAATAATTATTGAAAATAATAGTTTCACAAGTTTTTCTGAAAGCAGTACAGAATACTTAGAATGGTCTCAAATTTTTAGTTCGAAGAATAAAGGAATTGGTCTATATAATAATATTCGAAGAAACATGTTTGAAAAACCAAAAAATCAAGCTCTTATTGATAGTGCAAGGAAATTTGGTTTAAATACATTTGAAGCAAATCAACTTTCTTCTGGAAGTGTTGCGGTGCTTTATAATAATCCTTCAAAAAAATATAGAGGTGTAGATTATAATCAATTTATGGATGAATATAATGCCTTCATGACTTATTACAATGATCTTATCGAAATTTATACACTTAAAGAAGAAATGGATGCGATGGCTCTTCCTTCTGAAATTTTCTCTAATGGAGATTTAAGTGATTCTGGGTTTGATTTAATTGAAGACTATAAAATTATGCAAGAAATATTATTTAAAAAATCAAGTCCAATTAAAACTGGCTACAAATTTCCTTCTTCTTCAAGCTCTCCAAACATTGATACTGTTTATTTAGATAATAATTTTAATACTGAAGTAAGTTCTGAAGGTTCTGTAGGTTCTGTAGGTTCTGTAGGTTCTGTAGGTTCTGAAAATCAAATCGTAATTTCGGATCTAAATGATGAAAGTGATTTAAATAACTTAGAAAGTCCTGAAGACTTAGTTCCAGTTTCTATTGTTGAAAGTTTTGAAGAAGATATTTGTGTTGATGAAAGTTTGGAAAATAATTTTTCAGAAATATTTGCAAACTATGAAAATAAAGTATCTCTTGAAAAAGAAAGGTTGGATCAAAGCAAACTAGATGAAAACATAAATGATGATTTTTCAGATGACGAAGCGAACGATCAAAACTATCAAATACTTTCTGAAGATGGCGATATAAATCCTGCACAAAGGTCTAAGTGGGGCAATAGTTTTTGTCCAAATATTTCTCCCAGTTATTCAAAAAGTGGCAGTGGATATGCAGTAGTTGCAGGAGAAAATGGCTTTGAATCTCTCAGATATTTTAAAGATTCTTTTTTAGATAGCACTTTATCCGCTGGAATGGCAACTGTGATTGGCGGGGTAAATACAAATCTAAAATTTGCTATTTGCTTAAGTACGGAATTTGTTTATAAAACTTATTCTTCATATACTCCTGATGCAAGCTGTATCAAATGTGAAATTGATAAAATAAATGAAATTATGAATCAAGTATTAACGACTAGCCTTGTTCCAAATAAAGTTACTGGAAACTTCATGGAGTCTGCTAAATGTAAAGATGCCTTTAGTTTAATTCCAAGTATGAACATTATTGCAGTTGCTTCTCCAATTTCAACTCCAATGAATTTTGATTTAATTTCTGAAAAAAATATTTTTACAGAATGGAATAATTTTATAGCTGAATATCGCCCATTTTTAAGTGATTTTGGTCAAGTTCCCGGTGATTTTGAGAGTGATTTTATATTAGAAAATTTAAGTGAAAACCCAAAACTTACTGATACTCTTTTGGAAATTCAAGTTGTTAAAAACAATAACTTTGCTGATGCTCTCTTAAAAGCTCGTTCTCTTGAGGTATCAAAAGAGCTTTCTGATAAAAATATTTATGCTAGAGAATTTCATAATCAGATCAAACAATTTAAAAATATGTTTATAAGTTTTGAAAAAATGGTAGAAGATTTGGTTGATGTTTGTAAACTTGTTGAAAACAAAGATAATATCGATTAAAAATGAAAAAAATAATATTAAAATTTGGAGTAATAATAACGGTAATTTTTCTGGTTCTAAGTCAAAACACTTTTTCAGCTAGCCAAAACTACACGATGCTTTCAGATGAAGAACAAAAAGACTTAAGCAAAAAACTTGCAAATCCTTATGATGGAGACAATTTGTCACTTGGAAGATGTTTTTACAAAGGAAATATCGACTTTGTTTTGTTTTTACAAACTTTGATTTATAGTGATGGCTTTAAAGAGGGAGTACTTGAACCATTTAGAGATATTTTTTCCAGAAATCAATGTCATTCAAGTGATGTACTTAATTTAATAAAACAAAGAGATAAAATTAGAGAAGCAATTCGTTCTGCATTTTTAAATTGTAGGAACGATAGAATTCCTATGCTCAAACGAGCATATAATTTAGTAAATGCGGAAATCTATTATGTTAGACACATTGTAGATGGTGTAATTTCACTTTCTCTTCCTTTGGATACTTTGAATACTTTAAGACTAGAAAGCGAAGAATCTTTATACACAAGTGATGAAGAAATGTATAAAAAAATGAAAGAAAAATATCTTGGAAGTATGTTCTCTGAAGATGAACTTAATCTATTATATAGAAATCTTCGTACGAAATATTCCAAACGAAAAATTGAATATGTGAACTGCAATAGTGGTAGTTTCAAGGTATTGGCTGAAAAATTTAATGAATTTATTGATAACTTTGGAGGAATTAGTCCTGCAATTGAAGATGCAAAAATGAGAATAGGAGGTAGAGCTGAAAAAATTTGGGAAGCAATTACTGATCCAGGGCTTGCTGATTACCTATCTTCAATCATCAACATAAATATTAATTCAATGCCTGCAAAAATGGGAGCATCTGAAATTCTAAGCTATTTATCTGAATTTGGAGAATTTCCTGATTATGGGGACCAATCTTTTTCTTCTTTTTTTGGACAATTAGATCTAGAAGATCAAAAATTTCTAATGGAAACAAAAAAAGCTGAACTGGCATCAAGCTATATTTTTTTATATCGTGACAACCTTGATCAAAGTATAGAAAAATTTTTGGATGAATTAAATGAAATTGATCAAAGTATATTAAACACAATTGATAACCTTGATTTACTTTTTGATTGTACATTTGCAATAAATTCTAGGCAGTGCCCAAATAAATAAATTTGATATATCGTAGAAGCTAGATCTAATTCAAAATATTCATATATCGAAAAAGCCCCTTAATTTAGGGCTATTTCGGAAGATTTTTTCAAGGTTTTACCTGTAGGGCTATTACAAGTAAGGTCTATATATTGAAGATTTTTTAGGTTTATGATTTTGCGTATCCAAATACAAATCCTGCTACTCTTGATTTATTTTTTTCCTTACACTGCACTCCGTTTAATTCGAGCGTTGTTTCCGATATCTCAGAACAACAATATGGACATCGATGTAAATTTGTTGATGTGGATTTTCCACAGGAGAGGCAATGTATTATCATTTTATATATGTAAATTAAATTATATAAATCTCGTTTGATGTTTCCTCTTTTTCTATATAAGTTGTTTCTTTTTCAAAGTTTGGACTAATTTTTCCTTCGATTTTGTTTTCTGTTTCAATTATTCCCTCTTCTGACTTCAAATTTATTATTTCATCTTCTTCAATGATTTCAGGGTTTTGTGTTTCTGCCTTAAACTCTTCCTTTGCTTCTGAATTAATATTTTTTAGATTTACTGAACTGTGTTTTTTCTTTTTACTCTTTGTTTTTATTTCAACTTCTTGCAACTCTTTTTCCTCTTTATTATTTACAGTGATGGTTTCAAGAAAATTTTTCACTTCGCTTTCATTGATGCGATAGACTCTTCCAATTTTTATTCCCTTTAGTTTCCCGTTTTTTATGTATTTCAGAATTGTAAAGGGGTGTACTTGCAGAAGCTCTGAAACTTGCTCTGTTGTTAGATATTTTTCAATCATTGGTTTTCTATATTAGATTTAAGTCTAGGATTATATACACAATTTAAAACAATTCAAGCTTATTTCAATATAGAAGACCTTAATTAAGTAAATTTCATTAAACTGTATACTATTTATCACAGCTTAATTTAATTTACAACACTTTTTGCAAATTTAATTAAATTTTACTTAATTTAATTAAACTTTATACAAATTATATACCTTTAAAACAATTGTTTTATAATTAAGTTAAATCCAAACAACATTAACAAATTTTAAACTATTTTATAATATCTAAATAAATTTAACCACATTTGAACATACTTAATTAAGTTTAATTAAATTTTATTAAACCTAATTAAACTTTACTAAATTTAATCAAAGCTCAACCAAGTTTACTAAGAAATTTTTTCGGTATAGAAAAATTAAGCAGAAAGCCCAAATAAAGATAAAAAATTGTCTAATTTATGCTTTTCTAATTTAAAATCTTTTTAAGCCACTTACCTGTATACGAAGAATTGTTTTTAATTAGTTCTTCTGGAGTACCTTTGCCAACGATCATTCCCCCTTCATCCCCACCTTCTGGGCCTAAGTCTAATATATAATCAACCGACTTAATCACATCTAAATTGTGTTCAATGACTAAAACCGTATTTCCTTTATCAACTAGCCTATTCAAGACATCTAATAATTTCTTCACATCTTCAAAATGAAGTCCTGTAGTTGGCTCGTCTAAAACATACAGCGTTTGGCCCGTTGCCCTTTTTGAAAGCTCTGTTGCAAGCTTAATCCTTTGAGCTTCCCCTCCAGACAATGTATTTGCAGGTTGTCCAAGACGAATATAACCAAGACCAACTTCATATAAAGTTTGAAGCTTAACACTTACAGTAGGAATGGCTTTAAAAAAATCTAAAGCGTCTTCAACTGTCATTTCTAAAACATCATGAATAGTTTTACCCCTATATTTAACTTCCAAAGCTTCTGTATTATATCTTTTTCCCTTACAAGCCTCACAAGGCACATAAATGTCTGGAAGAAAGTGCATTTCAATTTTCTTTATTCCATCGCCCTTACAAATTTCACAACGACCTCCTTTAACATTAAAGCTAAATCTTCCCGGCTTATATCCTCTTAATTTTGCCTCTGGTGTTTTGGAAAACAAATCCCGTATGTCGGTAAAAACACCTGTATATGTGGCTGGATTACTGCGTGGAGTCCTTCCAATCGCAGACTGATCTATGTTTATTATTTTATCTAAATGCTCCATTCCAGATATTTCTTCATGTTCTCCCGGTAAAGCCTTTGATCGATATAGTTTTTTTGAAACGGACTTAACCAAAATAGAATTTACCAAAGTAGATTTCCCACTTCCTGAAACACCTGTTACTGAAATAAAAGTTCCTAGTGGAAAAGATACATCTAAATTTCTTAAATTATGCTCTTTAGCGCCTTTAATTGTTAGATATTTAGAATTTCCTTTTCTTCTCTTTTTAGGAACTAAAACTTCTTTTGCTCCTGATAAATATTGACCAGTTATTGAATTTTTGTCTTTCATAACTTCAATAGGACGACCTTTTGAAACAACATTTCCCCCATGCTTTCCCGCTCCCGGACCGATGTCTATTAAATAATCTGATGCAAGCATAGTATCAACATCATGTTCTACAACAATAACAGTATTTCCCAAATCTCGTAGCTCAATAAGTGTTTTTATAAGTTTATCATTGTCATTTTGATGAAGCCCAATTGAAGGCTCATCTAATACATAAATTACTCCTGATAATTTTGATCCAATTTGAGTAGCAAGCCTTATTCTTTGAGCTTCTCCGCCTGATAATGTGTTTGCAGAGCGATTTAAGGAAAGATATGAAAGCCCAACATTTTGAAGAAAGCGTAATCTATTTAAAATTTCTTTTAGTATTGTTTTTGCAATCTCAGCTTTTGTTTTATCGAAAGTGATGTTTTGAAAGAAATCTATTGCCTTTTTGATAGACAACTCACTGATGTCCATTATTGAAAACTTGTTGATCTTAACTGATAAAACCTCTGGTTTTAGTCTTTTGCCTCCACAATCTGGACAAATTAAAATTCTCATATATCCTTCAATTTTTTTTCTAACATATTCAGAATCTGTTTCATGATAGCGCCTTTCTAAGTTTGGAATTACTCCCTCATAAGATGTTTCATATTCTCTAGAATATGAGCTAAATTCTCCATCTTCATCATCAAAACTAACTTTTCCAAGATCGACTGAATAAATGTTATTCGGATCTCCATATAAAACTATATCAAGAGCTGGCTTAGTTAATTTGCAAATTGGTGTATGCATCGAAAAATTGTGTTTTTTTGCAACAACCGAAAGCATCCTTGTGTACCAACCTAAATGTGATGTTGTGCTAGACCAAGGAACAATTGCCCCTTCTGCAAGTGTTAGATTTTTATTTGGGATTATTAAATCTGGATCTATTTCAAGTTTTGTTCCTAGTCCATGACAATTCGTACAAGCTCCATGTGGACTATTGAAAGAAAATGTTCGTGGTTCGAGCTCTGGCATACTAATATTGTGTTCTGGACAAGCAAAATGCTCTGAATATCTGTGTTCTTTTTTTTCATCAAAATCTAATACTATCATTTCGCCATTAGCAAATTTTAAACAAGTTTCAACTGAGTCTGCGAGCCTTGTTCTGTTTGGGTTTGGTAGAGAAATTTCTTGTCCAGATGATAGTTTTTGAGAAAGTGCTTTAAAACCTTTTACTACTAGCCTATCCACTACAATTTCTATATTGTGTTTTTTATTTTCATCTAATTCTGGGATATCCGTAATTGGAGTTATTTCTCCGTCAACTCTAACCCTTACAAATCCATCTTTTTGAATTTTTTCAAAAGTTTTATCGTGTCGTCCTTTTCTATCTTTTATTATTGGAGAAAGTAAAACGATTTTTTTTCCCTCTGGCATTTCTGCTATTTCATCAATTATCTGTTGAGAACTTTGCCGTTCAATAGCTTTCGAACACTTTGGGCAATGTGGTGTTCCTACTTTTGCAAATAATAATCTTAAATAATCGTAAATTTCTGTAACTGTACCAACTGTTGATCGTGGATTTCTTGGAGCTGATTTTTGATCAATAGAGATTGCTGGAGAAAGCCCTTCGATTGAATCAACTTCTGGTTTATCCATGAGTTGTAAAAAATTTCTTGCATAAGTAGAAAGACTTTCCACATATCTTCTTTGCCCTTCTGCATAAATTGTATCAAAAGCAAGTGATGATTTTCCTGAACCAGAAAGACCAGTTATTACTGTAAATTTATTCTTTGGTATTTCGACATCTAAATTTTTGAGGTTGTGAATTTTAGCCCCTCTAACAATTATTTTATCGTTTGACATTATTAAAAAGCGGTTATTGACTGTTTTGCAATTTTATAGAAAAGAATGCAAAAAGCAAAGAGAAAATATAAAAAACATTTTTAAGAAATAATTGGCCCACCTTTTTTAAAGACATTTACTGCAGATAAGTCTTCATATCCACTTTTGCTTGCTGTTTCACTTGGCTTTTTCTCATTGCTCTCTTCAGAATTTTCACTGGTTAAAAAACTCATCTCCTTCGTTTCTGGAGTAAAGGCTTCTACCTTGTCTAAATGTTTTTCTTTAAAAGCTGAAAGACTTCGACCCGAAAATCTTTCTAATGCGCTTGGCTTTACTAATTTTTGAACACCGTTTTTGAAAGTAAACAATAATCCTTGGTTATCTGGGCTTTTTTCAACATTTTTAAGCGTTCCCATATTGTTTTTTATCTCAGACCATATTTGTCTAAGAAGCTTTGACTCAGTTTTTGGCTCTGATTCAGAATGTATTGGATCTAAGTATTGTGCAAGAACACTATCTTGGTTTTCTAAAACTTCCTCTTGTTTTATTTCATCTAAAGAAGTCCTAAAACTTTCACTATCTCTCAGGTTAAGATTTCTAATTTCCTCTACTTGAGATGCCCACGATGGCAAATTTTCTTCTGCAATATTTTGTTCATCTGTATTTTGCTCATCTTTTTCTTCTGCTAGGTGAGCTACTTTTTCAGAAGTGTCTTCAATTACTGTATCTTTAAAAAATTCCCTATCTGTTATTTGTTTTTCTTTTGTACTAACTTTTATACCATCTGAAGCTAAAGTTTTTGCGCTAGCCATTGATTTTTCTAAATTTGCCCAATTAAAAGTTGCGGACCTTAATTCTTGTAAAATATTTTGTAAATCCGAACTAATACTTTCAAGTTTTTCTGTAAACTGCTTTGCAGATTTTTCTTCTTTTCTCATTGCAAGTGAAATATCTCTTTCAAGACTAGCTAGATCTCGCATAACTTGAACAAAAGATTCTTTTTTTGTGTCTTCTACTGCAGGAACATAAATATCAAGTTGCCTTCTTAGCGTTGATACTTGAGTTTTTATGTCCGATAAAGATGTTTCATTTTTTTCTCTTAAAGCCGATATTTCTTCCATAGTTGGCGCAACTGTACGATCAATGGATTCAGTTGACTGAACTATTTTTTCAGAAGAATTTTCAGATAAATTTGATGGATTATTCATATTTTATTGGGTTAATTTATTTTCTAATTCCATTTCTTCCATAGCATCAAGGGATTTTTGAGTATGCTCTTCATTTTCTTTTTCTATTCTTTGAACTTCTTTTCCGAGTAGATTAACTTGCTGTTTTAGATTACTTAGTACTCTTTCTTTTTCTTTTTCCTCTTCATACAAAAGCCAATGATAAACTAGTTCTTGTTGATCAATTGGCATATCAATAATTTTCTCAAGATAATTTTGTTTTTCTTGATCGTTTAAAGATCCAAAATGATGAAAATTTGAAAGATATTCTTTGAGTTCTTTTAACTTTATTTGTTTTAAACTATTCATTTGAACTTTGGTTAACTTGTATAGGTGTTAATTTAAAATATATTTGTGGGCTTACTGGATTATTTCTTTTACCCACCATTAATTTTTTATAATCTTTGTGAATGTTTTTCTTTTCAAAAAGATGATTTAAGGTGTAATAACCGCCTATTAAAAACGGTATCATCATAAATGTAAGGTTTAACTCTAAAAAAATATTGAAAGATGCGTGTAATAATACCGCTATCAAAAATCCTTCTATCATTTTATGTTTATAAAAAAGTTTTTCTTTTTCAATTGATGTAAGTTTATGCAAGTAAACTGTAATAAGTCTTCTTTTAGAAAATAGCTCTTCTTGAAGAATTGGCTTTGCAAATTGGGCAAGTCCGTAATAATAGCCAAAAATTCCAGAAAATAATATGTGTGCAAATGTTGAAAAAGAAGATCTAAATAAAAATGGTAATACTAGATTTCCTGCGCCTTCCTGTATCCAAATTGTGTAAAAATACAGGATATTTTCTGTGAAGGAAAACCCAAGGGCCGCGACTATAAAAAACTCGATAGCGTCGTCGATACTTTGAAAATAATCATCGTCAACCATTTTTACTGAAAAAAACTTCATGCTTTCTTCAATAACCCCAACAAGCATAAATGTTATTAAAACTGACATTGGTAGAGTTAGAGATGAACTAATTGGTATAAAAGAATCGTTATAGTAATCAGCTAACTTAAAGGCGTTTATCCAAGGAAAAAAATTCCAAAAAAACTTATAAATTAAAATTGGAAAAACCGCTAATGCTCCTATAATAAAGGTAAGTGCCAGTAACTTTTTGTCTTCTGGATTTTTTTTATAAAAAAATGTGCCCCAAAGTATTGCTGGAATAAGGGCTAAAACTATTGAACCAATTATTTGTAAATAATCTGACATAGTTAAAATTATTATGATATTTTACCACAATATTCGATAAAAAACAAGCCCCAAGAACCTGAATGAAAGTTCTAAATTAAAACCTGAAAGTTCTAAAATAAAACCGACCACTTGAGGTAGTATTTATATGTAAAATATAAAATAATTTTTATTTGCCCCGAAATTATCGCTAAAAAATAATTAAGGCCTTTTTAGTTGTAGTTTTAATTGTATTAAATTATTTCAATGACTTTAATACTAGAACCTGTTTCTTTTAAATTCTCGTGGCTTGTACCCGTAATAATTGATTGGCAGTCTTCAATTGATTTAAGAAAATATTCTTGTCTAAAGGAGTCTAATTCTGAAAAAACATCGTCAAGAAGGAGAACTGGCGAAAGATTTTTCTTTGATTTTATATAGTCGATTTCGGCTAATTTCAGAGCCAAAAGTATTGTTCTAAATTCCCCCCTTGAAGCGCTTTCGGAAATATTTCGATTGTTTATTTGAAATATTAAATCGTCTAAATGTGGGCCAAATGTTGTTTTTCCACTGTAAATATCTTTTTGTCTTCTATTGCTTATTTCGAAATTTAAAATTTCTTCTGTGTTTTTTTCGTTTAAATCTTTATTTTTAGAGGAATATTCAATTTTAATCATTTCATTGCCAAGAGAGATTTTTTTATAGTGCTTTTCAAGCAAATTGTTAAGAAAAGTTGTGAATATTATTCGTTTTCTTAATATTTCGCTTGCGAAAACTATCAATTGAATATCCCATATTTCTAGATTGTCGAAATTTATTGAATTTATGCCTTGTTCAAATAGTTTTTTTTGTAATTCTTTGATTAGATTATTCCGTTGTTTTAAGACTTTGTTGTAATTTAAAAGTGCGTCTAGATATTCTTTATCGGTTTGTGAAAGGACAATATCAAGATAACGCCTACGATAAGATGGGCTTAAGTAGAGCATATTTAAGTCTTCGGGATGAAAAAGAACTGAAAGAAGTGTGCCTAAAAAATTTTTGTGGCTTATTGAAACGCCATTTTTTTTATAGTTTTTTTGTTTTTTTGGGGCTTTTGAAAAAAATACTTCGAGGTTTTCAGCTTCGGCACCTTCTATTTCCCCACTTGTCCTTGAAAAATCCGCTTCCCAATTTATCATTTCTGTAAATTGATTAGTTCGAAAAGATTTTCCGAGTGAAAGTGTATAAATTGATTCTAAAATATTTGTTTTTCCTATGCCATTTTTACCCAAAAATAAAACTGTTTCTTGTTCTTTTGGAAAAAAAATTTCGTATTTTTCGTGTGAACGAAAATTTTCGAGTTTTAGTGTGTTTATTCTCATTTGTGGGCTTAGCTTGTCTTATGCTAGTTGGTTTTGAGGTTTGTGTAAAGCCATTTATTGGTATGGGCGATTAAAATTTTCCGACATCGGCCGGTATGTGTGATTAAAATTTTCCTCCATCGATTGATTTGGCTTTTCTAACATGTACGAAAAGCCAAAGTTTGCTCCAACATGTTGGAGCAAACGAATCGATAAATTCGGAAAATCTTTAATCACACAGACCTTAAGGAAAGAAGACTGGAGCTTTAAAAACCACCTCTTAAGGGATTGTTCTTGTAAGATTTTTGTATTTAATTTATTATTCTTTTCGTATTTATTAAACAATTTTTAATATGTCTAAAGAAATTTCTCTTGATGCAATGAGGCATTCTTGCTCACATGTGCTTGCTCAGGCTGTTTTTGATATGTTTCCTGATGCTAAGCTTGGGATTGGACCGACGATTGATTTCGGTTTTTATTATGATTTTGAACTTCCCCGAACTTTAATTCCTGAAGATCTTGCAATTTTGGAAAATAAAATGAGAGAAATCGTCAAAGAAGGGCAAGTTTTTGAAAAATATGAAATGCCTGCGGAAGAAAGTTTTGAGTTTTTAGATAAAACTGGGCAAAAATATAAACTAGAACTTGCAAAAGAATTTGCTGATGCTGGTGAGATTATTTCGTTTTATAAAAATACGGATAAAGAAGGAAGTCCAAAATTTGTTGATATGTGTGAAGGGCCTCATGTTGAAAACACAAATCAATTAAAGGCTTTTAAATTAACACATGTTTCTTCGGCTTACTGGAGGGGTGATGAAAAAAGGCCTCAACTTCAAAGAATTTATGGGCTTTGTTTTGAAAGTGAAAAAGAACTTAAAGAACATCTAAGACTGCTTGAAGAAGCGAAAAAGAGAGATCATAGAAAGCTTGGTAAGGATCTTGATTTGTTTCATGTTGATGAAAAAGTTGGTGCAGGGCTTGTTTTGTGGCATCCAAAAGGGGCTATGGTATGGAGAATCATTGAAGAATTTTGGTATAAAGAGCACCTTAAAAATGGCTATGAACTTGTTCGAAGTCCTCATATTGGCAATAAAATTCTTTGGGAAACTTCAGGACACTGGGGATTTTATAACGATAGTATGTATCCGCCAATGGAAGCAGGACAAAGTTTGTCTGATCAACAATCCGGTAAAAAAGCTGAAATGTCTGAGCAATATTTGATAAAACCAATGAATTGTCCTTTTCATGTTCAAATTTTCAATAACAAGCTCCATTCATACAGAGATCTACCCTATCGATGGGCTGAATGTGGTACAGTTTATAGATTTGAAAAAACTGGACAACTTTCAGGGCTAACAAGAGTTCGAGGTTTTACGCAAGATGATGCACATATTATTCTTAGAAAAGATCAAGTTGAGGTGGAACTGAAGAAAGTTATTGATTTTATAATGTTTATTTTTAAATCTTTTGGCTTTAATGAAGAAAGCATAAATATATATCTTTCTCTTCGAGATAAAGAAAAAATTGGAAAATATGCGGGTGGAGATGAAGGATGGGAATTAACTGAAAGTGTTTTGAAAAAAGTTGCGGTGGAAAGTGGGCTTAATTTTAAAGAGGAAAAAGGAGAGGCAGCTTTTTATGGACCTAAACTTGATTTCAAATTAAAAGATGTTCTTGGCAGAGAGTGGCAATGTTCGACTCTCCAATTTGATTTCAATTTGCCACAAAAATTTGACATGAAATACATAAATCAAGATGGAAAAGAAGAAAGGCCATATATGCTCCATAGAGCTTTATTTGGCTCATTTGAAAGGTTTATGGGACTTTTAATCGAACACTATGCCGGAGCGTTTCCAGTTTGGCTTGCGCCAGTGCAGGTTCGAATACTTCCTGTTAGTGAAAAATTTGAAGATTATGCTAAGGAATTGGCTGACAAGCTTAGAATGTCTGAGATTAGAGTTGAAACGGACTTGAGTGATGAAACTCTTGGCAAGAAAATTAGAAATGCTGAAATGATGAAAATCCCATATATGCTTGTTGTTGGTGAAAAAGAAGTCAATGAAGGAACTGTTTCTGCTAGAAATTATACGACTAAAAAACAAGAAGTAATGAAATATGAAGAATTTGAAAAGAAAATACTTGCAGAAATAAATAATAAAAGCTGATAAGTTTTTTCTATTCTGAAATTCCAGTAAGATTTGATTCTAATATTGTTTCGACAAGTTTATTTGGGTCTTGGCTTATTAAATCATCAAAATTATCACTAAAATATTTACAAGCTTTTGTTGTGTTTTCTACTCTTATATTTGCCTGATTTGAGTACAAAGGATTGATATTTTGCTTAAAGCTTGGATTATTGTATTTGTTTGAAATTGATAATATCATTTGATTTAATTCTGTAATAAAATGATTTGCATTGTGTTTTGTATTTGCCACTTTTTTGTTTTCACGAGAATCACGATCCATTCGAACGAGATTAACTCCCCTTTCATCATATTTTGATGTCATTATTGCTTCAAAGATAACATAAGCTTTTATTGCCTCTTTTAGAGAATTAATTGTTTCTTTGTATTTTGTTGTATAATTTTGCCTTTCATCAACATTTTTAGAAACTCTCGCTTTAAATCTCGCATTTTCTGCAATATTTGCAAGTGTTTTAATATATTGGCTATATCCTGCAAATCCATTTGCAAAGCCATCCATACTCATTTTTAATCCTCCATAAGTTGTACAAGAAGTTTTAATAACTGATTCACTAGCTAAAGGAATAAAATATTGCGCATCATCTGCTTCTAAATTGCTTAAATTTCTTACTTGATCTGCGGCTAAAGTCTTATAAGTTGAATTAGTTATAACAGTGTTCCACAAAAAATCTCGAACTGCTCTATTTGGCTTTAGTTCATTTTTTCCAAGCACTTGAAAACTTTGCTGAAATGACTCAAATTCTTTTCTTGTTATGGGATGTGGCTTTCCATTTGGCGTTCTTGGTAGTGCTTGAACAAAAAAGGTAAGTGGTAAAAATTTAGAATGTAATTGCTTTGCCATTTGAGTAACTCTATCCATACTCATAATTGTATCACCATTTTTATCCCTTAAAGTAATACCTTGTATTAAATAATATATTTTTTCTTCTATTGATCCTTTTCCATTTTCCATTGCTGTAACAAGCATTGCTTCATACTCATGAGGATCTACTGGATCTTTTTTGGAACTATCAATGTGGGATTTAAGCATTCCTTCCATGTGTGGAGCAAACCCAACAGAACTAATAACTCTATTTGCCCTATCCATTACTGTTGATACTTTTGATGAATAACTAGACAAAGATTTTCTTTCCCATTCAGAAAATTGATTTGGATCATCCCAATATTTATTAACTGCTTCTCCAAACTTATCATATAGTAATTTTGATTCAGCCGAATTCGGATCTATTTCTGTATATTTTGGAACAACTGCCTCAATATTTGCATTTCTAAACATATTTTTCCAAATGTATGGATCCCACATATTTAAAAAGCCTTTTTCAGCAAGTAAATTAAATGCCACCTCAAGATGATATTTATTTGAAGATGTTCTTAATACATTTATCAATTTTGCTGGAGTTTTACTTTTTAATAATTTTTCAGTGCTTTCCATTATTGCTCTTTCTGCTTCTTTTCTTCTTCCTTGTTTAAAGTGTTCTTTTAAATCACCAGAAAAAATTTCTTCTCCAAGTTTTCCAACTCTATATTTGGATAATACTTCAGATCGTCCTTTATAATTTGCCCAAATATGCTTAAAAAAATCTACTAAATCTTTTACTGAATAAAACATGGTATTTTCTTTCAAGTCCTTAAGAAAACTTCTAGCAATTGGTACATCTTCTTTTTCAATTGGGGCAACGACCTCATCGTATGATTTAAAATCTGGAACTTGTGAAGAAATTTCTTCTTTAATCTGAGAACTTAAATCTTCAACATCCTGAATAGTTTCTTCAGAAAGTGGCTTAAATTTATGATTTGAAAGAAGAGATATAAATTCTCCATAAGAAAGCTCATTTTTCTGCAAATCTCCTTCTTTGTGTGGATTTAACGCTTTATCAATAATTATTTTATCATTTGTAATAGAAAGTACTTTAAAACCAGTTGGCGGGCTTAATTCTTGAGAAAAAAAACTTTGCCCCTCCTCTAAATTCGAATTTTGAACGAAAATTGAAGAATTTAGCTCTTCAAGATTATTGATTTCTGGACTTAGTGAATTTCTTTCAATAATCGTTTTGAATTCATTTAAACTACATTCAAAAGAATCTGCCTCATTCTCTTCTCTAAGTACTAATTTAACTTCATATCTTTCAATGTTGTTTGTGTTGTTTAAATATATTGGCTCGTGACGAAGTTGTTCCAATATCAGTCTATTTCCATCTGGCAGAGTGAACGCACTTATATTTAATAGATTTATCCCCAATCTTACTGAAGAAGAAAGGGTTTCAGAAAATTTTTGAAAATCAACTGAAAAATTGGGACAAATTTGATCTAAAGATCTAATGCTGTTTTGTATTTCGTTTTCTAGCTCTTGATGTTGATTCAAAATTTCTGCTCTTTCGGCTTGATCATTAGTACTATGAAACCTTGGAGTCAATTCTTGTATCTCTCTTACTTTTTCTGAAAGATCAGTCAATCTTGAAAAAAATGCAGTTTCATTTGCTTCCGTTAAGCTTGAAGGCCTCCAATTGTAATTGCGGATATTTTCTTCTATGGATAAAAGCTCCAAACTCGAAATACTAAAATTAATAAATCTTTGCCCGATTGAACTATTTGTTGATTTAATAAATTTTTTCAAAATCATATTTTAGTGTGGAGTTTTAATTAAATGCTGGAATGTTTTGTTGGCTTTTAATTGCGTCTTGGAGTTCCTTTAGTTGCTGTTGATTTGGGGATTCGTCGTTCATAAAGGCTTCCCATTTGCTTTTATTTGCATTACTAATAAGATTTTTTAAAGCACTCACTTCTTCTGATTTCAACCCCTTTATTCCTTGCTTTACTACCGCTGGTGTTTCTGTAGTAGCTCCTATTAACGCAAGTCTTTTTGCTGGGTCAGTTATTACTTTTAAGTTTTTCACTTCAGGCCTTAAATTTGTTTGCACCATGTTTAAATCAGTATATCTGTTTGCTCCAAATAGC
>Ga0334884_1003945_pt1 | contig 16021 bp, 9 predicted proteins | sample GraSluR1_MG_7_FD_207215 | JGI IMG/M metagenome (GOLD analysis project Ga0334884, IMG submission 207215) | Sludge microbial communities from methane-producing bioreactor in Wageningen University, Netherlands - Granular Sludge_12_05 R1 | ecosystem: Engineered > Bioreactor > Anaerobic > Unclassified...
TCCTCGCGACGCTAAAAAATCCAGGTATGTATCCCCTATTTTTGGTGCATATATTACATTCCAATTGTTACGCTTCAATGAAATCTCAATAAAATTGAATGTCATGTTATAGGGCATAAAGTATGACGACAAAAACATGGTATCACCAGAAACACGCAGGATGGATGATTTTTGAACTGTACTATCGTCTTCAGAATCCCTATTTTTAATCAAGAGTAATCCATTCTCAATCATATTGACGATCATATCGAACGTGTCATCTATTTCATCTTTGAAGCCTATACGTTCAATAAATTCGTTGATAGAAACATCATATATCCGCATGATGTTCATCAATATATATTTTTCACGCGGATTCATGAGTCGCAACATATTCTCCGCATTTCCAAAACTCGTATTATCGAACATGGCGTTGAGTTCATCTGGTAAACGGTTTTTAACCGTTTGATGTTCTCTTCCCGGGAGCGCAACATGATCCCCTTCAGCCTGCAAAACAGCGACTTCCTCTTCCATAACCTGCCAAAAATCAAAACCATATAATGCCATATCGATGTACAATCCAATCGGAGTTAATCGATATATCCGATCCTCTAATACATTAAGTTCTAAAGAACCAGTAAATATCAATTCATCTTGTAGAATCATCTGGTGGCGTTCCAGGTCGTCTGCCAGCTCGATTACTTCATTCAACTCCAGACCGATACGTCCAGCGCGCACAGAGAGTGCTTCATTGGGGTATTCACGGATGTCCGCCAATAATTCCCGGTATCCCGGTGAATCTATCAATGGTGATGTGTCCTCAGGAGGGTGTATCCCTAGTAGTACAGCAATGGGCTTCTTCCGTTCTACTACTTCTAAACTGTTGTAAAACACATTGTTTGCAACTTCATCGTGTTGTGGCGCAGTACTTCCAGCTCTGGTCAATTTCCTGAGGTCCTCCTCATCAATTGCCTCGCCATCATGCGCACGCTGGGCAGTTCGTTGTTGAATTCGCAATAAATTTCGTTGAGAGTATTTATCTGCCAACGTGTAGCCAGTTTCTGCCGTTTGTATTGCCTGTTCATAATCTCCCAAACCCATATATGCTTTGGAGAGAAAGAGGAAGGACTCCCCCAACAATTGATTTTGAAAATCGTCAAATATCTCTCGCTTCTCCGCCATCTGACTACGCTGTTCAACACCATAGTTGATAGCCGTTTCCAATAGTTCTACAGCATATTCATATGCTTCCTCTGGCGTATTTATTTCCCGGTGCTCACCGTCATTTTGCTGATCATCAGGATGATCGTCGTTGTCTTCCAGATCATGAAGTCGATCAGCATACTCGACAAACAAGCGGCCCAAAGCGGAATGAATTTCAAAGCTATACGGATTTGCCTTTAATCCAGCTTCGAGCATTTCACGAGCTTCACCGGCTTCACTGGCAAAATCTGCCAGGTAAAACGCACCCAGTGTATACAAACGTTCTAAACGCGGATTCAACCGAACTGCCAGTTGGTACCAGGGAATGAGTTCTACAGGGTCATCGTGAATGTGTCTCTCAGAATACGGTTTAATATGTCGTTCGATTCTACCAAAGATTCCCCGCCAGTCTCGCTCAGGGTCCAATGTCATGTTCAGACCTTCGGTGTGCCCCAATCCAGCCGCGACATTTTGGCTATCACGTGCCCGGTATCCTTGCGCTTCCTCGGACCTCGTTGGCATCCGTTGCACAATGCCCACATGTAAATATTCCATACTTTTCAGCCACATGAGATCACCAACACTCAACTGCAACTGCCCCAGCAAAGACAGGGCAATTGATTCTTTGGCCGCTTCAATTTCACTGGGTTGATAATCGTAATCGATGATTACATAATCCACAACGCTTGCTGGAATGCTTCCAAGTATCAGCAATGTGCAAGTAATCAAGACAACAGGCAGCAACGTTGCTTTCATCTAAATGGCTCCGTAACAGTTACATTATCGCTCACAACGTGTATTACAAATTCATTTTGTAAAAACGATGCAATCCTACAGACATAAATACCAGGGCATATCCCATACCATATACTGTGAGTACCAATAGCACCCAGGCTGGCGCAGGAGGCCAGCCATGCACTTCCCGCTTGCTTATATCAAATAATTCCAAATGAGGAAGCACCCAATAGAGAAGGTCAAAAAATCGAAGTGTCCAACCATCTACCTCTGTACGAACGGTTATGATCGTATTGGCAAATGTCTGCATTGCCAATGCCAACAACATAGAAATGGTGACATTGGCTCCCTGGGTGAGAAACACCGAAAGGCTAAGCGTCAAGCCGGCAATGATCCACATTAAGATGATGCGCAAATATACAGCCTGTAAGAAAACGATGGTCACCGGAATATCGAGAACCCAAAACAGAAGATACAATTCGGCGGAAAACAGTAGTACAACAAAAGTCGCCATCACGCCAACGCCGATATATTTCCCCAAGAAAACTTGTATCCGTGAAACCGGCTTGGCAAGTAGCGGATAAAGCGTCCGGTTTTGAATTTCTGTCGGCAATTGTCGTGCGGATGCGATTACACAAATCAAAATAGACATCAAACCTGTCACAGTAAAACCAACGTCTTTGACAAATTTTCCCAGCCCTTCCGTACCGAATCTACTGAAAATACCGGCACCGAAAATTATTAAACCGGCCAGTATAATTACGACGTACGGGTCTTTACGCCGAAACGATTCTTTGATGGCTACTTGGGCAATCCCCAGAATTTTTTCCATGTCTGCTAATTCCTTTTCTAAATGCTTCAGGTGACCTTATGCCCAATAGTACGCACAAAAAAGTCTTCCAAAGATCCAGCTTCTTCCCAAGATTCCGTTACCTTTTTGCCCATCTCTTGCAACATGCCTGTCAACCTGCCGCACGCATCTTCGTCTTCCGCTGTAAACATGGTCACCCCGTTGTGAACGGAATGCACATATACCCCTTCCGGCAATTTTGGAGGAGCCTGGATATTATCTACTTGAAAGACTATGCGACGAATCGAGGAAAGCAACTTTTCTATGCGGTCTTCTGTAATAACTTTTCCGCCATCAATGACAATAACCCGATCACACAACATGGTCACTTCGGATAACTCATGCGACGAGAAAAAAACTGTCTTCCCTTTAGATTTGAAATCCAGCAATATTCGTCGCACATCATACCGGGCAACAGGGTCCAGGCCCGAGGTCACCTCATCCAGAATCAGCAGATCCGGTTCTCCCATGATAGCCTGTGCAATGCCAACCCGTTGTAACATTCCTTTTGAAAAGCCGCGAACCGGCTCTTTATCACGTCCTGCCAGACCGACTTTTTCCAGCAATTCATCAATGACATCTTTACGATCTCGACGTGGAATTTCTCTCAGTTTCGCGAACATATCCAATGTTTCACGGGCCGTCAGAAATGGATAATACAATGCAACCTCGGGCAGGAATCCGATACGGCGCCGTGCTTCTACATTGCCCGGTGTTTTACCATATATAGTTGCACGTCCATTGGAAGCAGACTGAAATCCCATCAAAACCTTAATTGTGGTTGATTTTCCAGCCCCATTGGGTCCGATGAAGCCAACCACCTCACCTGCTTCTACATTTAAGTTCAGTCCCTTGACTGCTGTGATCTTTTTACCGAAATCGGTACGGTATTCAACTGACAAATCGTCAATAGTAATTACGGTTTCATTTGTGCTCATACCCATTACTGACCTTTTTATAGCTTATTCATGATATTAACTTGACGACAAGCTGAGTTCTGCTGCGTTATTCGCCCTGAGATGTCCCATCTCTTTAATGCCATCTATGCCCAATGCCCGATCATAAATTTTGTCGGGTACCTCTACACCAATCTTCAGAAATTCGTCAAAAGCTCGCAAATGATGCTCATGCGCGCCACAGCCAGCACTGTCCAGAAGTGTCCAAGTACCATTTTCACGAACGTAAAAATATTCAATTCCTTTAAACGTGGTGAAGTCTATGTCTCCCTTATCCTTGACATAAAAATGGATGACACCCCAAGCCCGCCCAAATAAGGTAAACGCTTTTTCCGAATCTACGATCGTCAAGTACTCAAACCTGTCCCGATCAACCATTTGCCCGTCCACAGTAAACCAGTCATCCACATGCAATTGCGCTACACGCCGTAAATCACTTGAAATATTGTCAAGATCATAAAAAGCATACGCCAGCCACACACCAAAAAGTGTGATGATTACCAGGCAGACTGCAATGTCGCGTCTGGAAACTTCGATTCTCATTCTGCTTTCCTCCTTGAATATTCGATGATGCAACCCCAGACAATTAACCTGCGCACTACTGATAACAATAACACATTCTCAATAAAGAATCAATTTTATCGCAACTGAATACTCATTATCATTAAAAAATGTGATTGATACGATAAAATCCGAATCTGGGGGGAATTCGTATTTCCCTAAGATAAAAAGAATGAATTACGCTATATCAATAATCCTAAAAAGCAGAACTCCAGCCTGTTGCGGAGGGTACACAACAAACCAGATTCCAAGTGAGGGGAGATAGATGTTATGAATAAAACTCAATTCGTGATAGGGTAACATCAGCTTGATAGGCAGCCTTGGCAGCCACAAGGGCAATTCTTTTTATCGCTTTCAAATTTAAGGGCACATTTATACTTTCAGCCGAAAATTCAGTAAAAGGAATTTCTACTGTTTTCCAATCCTCATCTGCTATGAATTCGGCACTGTAATATTGCCAGGGAAGCCGGGTCTGGTTGGTTCTTAAATGGATGTAGTATTTTTTACCATTACCCTTCACATGAATTCGTACCCCAGAATATACGGAGGCGTCAACATGACCTTGATTGGGGTCCAGTGCCAAAGCTGCCTGAGCAAAACCGCCATTATTATCAAGGCTGACCACCCCTTTCAAATTCAAAACTTTCTGGGGATTCCCATTGCAGTTAAATTTTATATCATCAAATGTATGTTGTGCAGAAGAAATGCCACCCATTACTCTATCTGTAAATGTCTGCCAACTTGTGCCAAGTGATGATAAATTATCTTCTTTTGAAAAGTCATCGATGAGCATAACATCATCATTTTTTGGATAGTCTGTTGAAAAAGTCTCTTCTTCTGCCATAAACACATTCCCCTTGCTCAATTCAATATACAGATAGCTCAAGCCGAATAGAACAGTTATGATTAATATCAAATTCAAATGGTATCGCATTTTGTGGTTCATATTTTTATATCCTTTCAGACAAGATACCACACTGTCTACTATTTGTCAAGAATATGTCTATGTATTAAATCCCCATATACAAAAAAACCAGGCTGGCTGGCCTGGTATTTGGAAAATTGGACGTAAAATGCAAAAAATAAATACGTCTTAGGGCAATATCGGTTCTGGCGCAGTTGCGGGAAGTGCCTTGACATCTCCCTTGGCAACAATATTTTCACTTCGGTCGTAGATAATGTACTTGGAGTAACTTTCTTCACGTGCTTCATCTTCAACACAACCAACCAATGAATCACGCCAACCTTGCATATTTTCCTGTGACCACAATTCAAATTCTCGGACAGACATGGTGTAACGCCATATTTTCCGTGCCATTTTAATGACTCCTTGAGTTAACTTTTGAGCTTGTCTTGAAACAGACTACAATTGAATGGAAAGGCACAACAGTTGCCAGAATAGCATGTTAAGAGATGTATTATGCCAGATTGTTTAACAAATATCAAGTATTAAAATTGACAAGAGAAAACATGTCATAAAATCATATATACCATACTATAAATTATTATATATCTATATAAATGCTGTATATATACAATTATATATTTTACTTGAAACTTGTTTATAAAACATTCTAGTCTACTTTACAAGTCCTGACGTGAAAAAAACATTTGCGTGGATACAGCTACTCTGCATCAACGATGCATATTGTACACAGGAAAGGCTGAGAGGTAACATCATGAAATTAATGATTCCAACAGTACATGTAAATACAGGTGGCCTCAGACTTTTACACTCTACTTCAAGTTTACTATTGAGTTGTTTTGCAGCTATTTTAACCTTGCTGATAAACGGGAATTTGCAAGCAGAGGAGGACTCGTATAAAGAAGAGCGGGTACGAATGGTGGACCAGACAATAGCCAGAGGCAGCTTGCTGGGTCGCACGGCAGTTGAAGATGAAAAAGTACTGGAGGCCATGCGCACAGTACTGCGACATGAATTTGTTCCAGAGCGACAAAAGAGCCAGGCTTATGCGGACCGCCCCTTACCTATTGGATATGGCCAGACCATTTCGCAGCCTTACATTGTCGCTATAATGACGGAGATGCTGGAGGTAAAATCTGAAGACCATGTCCTGGAAATTGGCGCAGGATCAGGGTACCAGGCTGCTGTTTTAGCGGAACTTGTTGAGGAAGTGTACACCATAGAAATTGTCGAGGCACTGGGCAAAGAAGCGCAGGAGCGAATGGAACGTTTAAATTATGACAATGTTCATTTAAAAATTGGGGATGGATATCATGGTTGGGAAGAAAAAGCGCCTTTTGATGCGATAATCGTAACAGCCGCAGCCGCACACATTCCCCCACCTTTGGTCGAACAATTAAAGCCAGGTGGCAAAATGGTAATTCCTGTTGGCCCCCCCTTCATGACGCAGAATCTCGTGATTGTGTCTAAATTGGAAGACGGCAGTATACGCCAGCGGAATGTTATGCCGGTACGTTTCGTGCCTTTCACCCGAGCCGAAGAGTAGCATGGTTTTCTAATAATGGACCGCGTTCATAAGAGGGGTTATGATACCACGATTTTTATTCCCGGCTATTATGCTGATCAGCGCGACAGGTATTGCGTATCAGGTTGCATTGATGCGAATACTCTCCATAGCCCAGTGGCATCATTTTGCCTATATGATAATCAGCATTTCGATGCTCGGTTTTGGTGCCAGTGGAACCGCTCTCTCGCTCTTTCGTCACCGTATTCAACCCAAGGCTGTATCCATACTTCGTTGGAGTGCATTATGTGTGACTTTCTCGTTGGTCCCGGTTTATATCTTTAGCCAGTCAATACCATTTGAGACATACCAATTACTAAGCCAGCCGGGGCAATTCCGCTATTTGCTGATGTTGTATGTGCTCTTGTCCATCCCCTTTTTTCTGGTTGCCTGTTGTATCTCGTTAAGTTTTTTCATCGTGCCCAAGCACATAGGCAAATTGTATTTTTTCAATATGAGTGGTTCTGGCCTGGGTGCGATTCTAATAGTCGGCCTTTTATACATGGCACCATCGCAGGCATTACCTTATTTATTAACACTCATTTCTGCAACAGCCTGCATTTTGCTGATGGTAGATGCACCTCGCAGACATATTTTGCTTATCTTACTACCACTGGCAGCATTTCTCACGACAATCTTCATAACCGGTGTCAGCCCAATCCGAATTTCGGAATATAAAGGGTTGCCATACGCTTTAGAGCTTCCCGAGGCCAATGTTGTAGCGGAACGATATAGTCCCATTTCGCACATAACTGCCATCTCCTCTCCTTACTTGCGCGAAACACCAGGCCAACTTTCCAACTATCCAATGAGTCAACTGGGAGATTTGCCGGAACAAGTTGGACTGTATTTTGATGCCGGAGCTGTGTCGCCAGTACACCGTTTTGATGGTAATCTCGAAGATTTTGCCTACCTGGATTATATTACAAATGCTTTGGCGTATCGCATGCTGGAAGAACCACATGTATTGGTGTTAGGTGCTGGTGGTGGAACAGAAGTCTTAAATGCGCTCTACCACAACGCACGAAAAGTGACCGCTGTAGAAGTAGACCGGCAGGTTCACACATTAATCAATACGTATCTCAAGGACTTTTACGGAGGTTTATACAATCATGAGAAGGTATCCGTAATCTTTGGTGAAGGAAGAAGTGTACTTGAATCCTCTGAGGCTACCTATGACTTAATCCATCTTCCATTATTTGGTTCCTACACCGCGGCATCGGCCGGTGTTATGGCGTTGAATGAAAGTTACCTGTACACAGTCGAAGCTCTGGCATTGTTTCTCGACAGATTGAATCCACAGGGCATACTCTCATTATCGTGTTGGTTGAAAACGCCGCCAAGGGACGCAATCAAATTGTTCGCGACTGCGGTGGAAGCATTGGAATATCGCGGTGTATCCAATCCAGAGCAGCATATAGCATTTATTCGCTCCTGGAACAATGCAACGATACTGGTATCACCAGACCCCTTTACGCAAAACAATATAGCGGCGATTCGTCAATTCTGTGCGGAACGTTATTTCGATATCAGTTATTGCCCTGGAGTTACAGACGAAGAAGTTAATCAATACACCATACTGGAGGAACCCTATTATTACGACGCAGCAACGGCAATACTTTCGGAGGATCGAGCAACCTATTACAGAGATAATCTCTTCCACATTGTCCCTGCCACCGATGACAACCCGTATTTTTTCAGATTTCTGAAATGGGAATCCTTGCCCCGTTTAATCGACAGCATGGGTTTGGAATGGCTACCATTTGTAGAGTGGGGATACATTGTCTTGATCGCCACATTGTTACAAAGCGTACTGGTAGGTGTAGTTTTAATTCTGTTACCCTTGCTGGTACTGGCCCGCGAGTCCCAGACGCGAAACACCAAGTATTGGACCGTATTATATTTCGGGGCACTGGGAACCGCGTTTATGTTTCTTGAAATCGCATTCATTCAGGTTTTCATGCGGTTTCTTGGCCACCCGATATATGCAGTGACGGTTGTATTAACAGCATTCCTCGTGTTCTCCGGTATTGGAAGCCTGACCTCGGGATACTATACAGGTAGCAAGCGCGCATTACCTGTTGTCTGGAGTGTATCTGGAATTTTGGTTTTAAGCGTTCTCTATATCACTTTCCTCCCAGGCATCTTTTCTTCATGGTCTGGTCTGCCAGATGTATTAAAAATTATTTCCAGCATAGTACTGTTGGCCCCACTTGCATTTTGCATGGGAGTTCCGTTTCCCTCCGGTATGCAGTTAATATCGGACAAAGCATCAACACTCGTGCCCTGGGCCTGGGGTATTAATGGTTGCACCTCTGTTGTGGGTGCAACATCTGCCACATTTTTAGCTATCCACCTCGGCTTCACTATCCTGATCTTTTTTGCTGTGGCAATATATTTGATGGCAGCAGTTTTTATCTGGCGATTACAGGCAAGTCTATAATTTCACATAAAAGAATCCGGCAGGTTTGCGTACAAAATACACGTCCCCTACCGGATTCACCGTAATTGGTTTATCATCCTGATGCTATATTTTAAGACAGCGACTTAACAATCAATTAGAAGCTATCTGATGTATCCAGTACCGCTTCACGCTTGTCTGTGTTATCACGACCCTGGATATAGGGTCCTGTAAGCATATCCCGATATCCCATTCCGGGGCCAACCATCGGAAAGACGAACGCCTGTTTGTCCACCATAACTTCCAGGAAAGCCGGACCATCAAATGCCACAAAATCTTTAATGGCCTGCTCTAAGTCTTCGTGTTTATCCACACGCCGTGCAAACTGAAAACCATCCGCTTCAGCCGCTTTGACAAAGTCCTTCTTGTGAAGTGCCTTGTCCGACCCGGAAAAGCGCCCCTGAAAATACAGGGTCTGCCATTGCACCACCATACCGTCACCCAGATTATTCAACAAGAGAATTTTCACGGGCAAATTGTATGTCGTACACGTTTCCATTTCACCCAGATTCATCCGGATGCTGCCATCACCATCAACATCAATAACTATCTTCCCGGGGGCTGCGAGTGCGGCACCAATGGCGGCTGGAACACCGTATCCCATAGTCCCCATGCTGCCCGAAGAAATCCAGGTTCGAGGGTCTTTGAAATCAAAAAACTGGGCTGCAAACATCTGATGCTGCCCGACACCCGTAGTAATGATAGCATCACCTTTGGTGATTTCATTCACCTTCTCTAACACCGCTTGGGGCTGAATTAAATCGGCATCATGGTTGTAGCTTAATTTATGCGTCTCCTTTAATTCCAAAATATGCTTTATCCAGGCATCGTGAGAAACTTTGGTGTTTTTACCAAAATTCATCAGGTCTTTCAGCGTTGTTTTGGCATCACCCACATGATGCCAGTCAACATTTTTAACCTTACCGATTTCCGCGGCATCAATATCGATGTGCGCAATTTTAGCGAGTGAAGCAAATTGTTTCGGCACACCGGCTACCCTGTCATCAAAACGGGCACCCAGCGCAATCAGAAAATCACAGTCATCCACAGCATAATTGGCATAGGCCATACCGTGCATCCCCAGCATTCGAAGACACAAATCATCGGTAGTATCGACAGCACCAATACCCATTAGCGTGGTAACCACAGGTATACGGAAATGTTTCACAAACTCGCGTAATTCTTTACTGCAATCACTGTTGATAGCACCACCACCGACATAAAGCAATGGTCGTTTGGAAGCTTTCAGGAGATCATAAAAATCTTTGGCTGCACTTTTACTCAGGCGATTTTGTTCCATTTGCTCTATGCGTTGTTGATACCCACGCAACGGCAGCATGCCTTCACCCTTAAATTCACCAACCCAGTTCTGCACATCTTTGGGAACATCAATGACCACAGGCCCTGGTCTGCCACTGCGTGCCAGGTAAAAAGCGGTACGCACTGTAGTTTCCAATTCAGCTTCGTTTTTCACCAGGTATACATGCTTGGCACAACTGCTCATTAAGCTGAAAACAGGGGCTTCCTGAAAAGCATCTGTACCCACGGCAGCACGCGCTACCTGGCCACATATCAGCACCATTGGAACAGAGTCTGCCATCGCATCACGAATTGGCGTAATACTGTTGGTAGCACCCGGACCTGATGTTACTATAGAGACACCCACCTTTCCGGAAACCCGTGAGTATCCGGCGGCCATGAATCCTGCACCTTGCTCGTTGGCCGGTACAATCAAGTTCATGTTATTTTTTGGATTGTTGCTGTTCCACCTGAAAATTGCATCGTAGGTTGGCAAGATCGCACCGCCACTGTAACCGAATATGGTATTCACGCCCTCATCAGCGAAAACTTGAATAATCATATCGGCCCCACTCATATTCTCACCTGCTCTGGGATGAACCAACTGTTTTGCCGTAGCCATTTATATTAACTCTCCTTGCATGTTTTAATTGTTGATAGTAAACCAGGATGTCGTCATTCATCTGTTTATATTGAATGCCCTGAATCATGCCTACTTCTGTGTAATACACAATATGCATTTTTCATAAACACAGCATTCGGATTGTACCGAAATGACCCGGTTCAAGCACATTTCTACAACATTGAATGTTCCAAAACAAAAAGCCGGACATCACTTTTGAAAGCGACACCCGGCTCAATTAGTTGTATACTAAAAATCGAAAAATAGAGAATCTAGTCTGTCTTTTCCGAGTCCGGCGCCGTTTCTTCTACTGGCGCCTCTACTACACTACCCTCTGCCGAATCCTGGATATCGGATTCAGCTAAGGGGGCAACCTCCTCTTGCTGCTCGGCAGCAGATGATTCAACATTTTCCGTAACAACATCCTGATTTTCAGGTTCGACAACTGGAGATGGCACTGGCTCTGGCTCTGGTGCTGGTTCTGGTGCTGATTCGGCAGCAGCCAGAGATTCAGCTTCTGCCTGTCTTGTACCAGCGGCACTCACCATAGCCAGCATTTCACTGGCAGCATCGGCCAGACTACGGCCAGCTGAAGGACTACCAGTCACTGCGAATGAACGTGCTTCGCTGGCGGCAGCATCCGTTTCTTCGGTCTCAGCATGATCACCCATCAGCTCTTTATCAAGGTCTCGTTGGTATTCACGAATGCTCAAACCAATTTTACGGTCTACAGCACCGACACTGATAACCTTGGCCAACACTTTGTCACCGACTTTAAGAACTTCTTCCGGCTTCTGGACACGATCGGTTGAAAGCTCGCTGACATGTATCAGGCCTTCAATGCCATTGTCCAAACGCGCAAAGGCGCCAAAGCTGACCAGTTTCGCAATTTCAACTTCAACATGCGAGCCAATCGGGTGCTTTTCAACAACTTGCAGCCAAGGGTCTGTCTCAAGCTGTTTCAAACCAACACTAATCTTCTCGACTTCCGGATCTATGCTGAGTACTTTAACCTCAACTTCCTGACCCTTTTCGAGAATTTCCGATGGATGGTTTATCTTTTTGGTCCAGGAGATGTCACTCACGTGGAGCAGTCCATCGATTCCCTCTTCAATCTGCACAAATGCGCCATATTCTGTCAAATTGCGCACTGTACCTTTGACAATGGAACCTTCCGGATAACGTTCACTAATCTGTTGCCAAGGATTGGGTTGCGTCTGTTTGATACCCAGAGCAATCTTCTCGGATTCCGGATCAACAGTCAGGATCATCACATCGACTTCCTGTTCCATTTGCATCAATTCATTGGGATGACGCACCCGGCGTGTCCAACTCATTTCGCTGACATGCACCATGCCTTCAATGCCTTCTTCAAGCTGCACGAAAGCACCGTAATCGGTCATGCTGACCACACGTCCACGAACCACAGAGCCGACAGGATATCGCTCGACAGCGGTTTTCCAGGGGTTATCGGACATTTGCTTGAGCCCAAGGCTGATTCGTTCGCTTTCGGGATCAAAGCTCAACACCATCACATTGATTTTCAGGCCGACCTGCACCAATTGGGAGGGGTGTTTCACCCTGCCCCAACTCATATCGGTGACATGCAACAGTCCATCAATACCGCCTACATCAACAAAGGCACCAAAATCAGTAATGTTCTTCACTTCACCAGTGAGAATCTGATCGACAGCTATAGTTTCGAGAAGTCTGGCCTTTTCACCCGCACGCTGTTCTTCCAGCAGCTTCCTGCGGCTGACAACCACATTGCGGCGACGTTTGGTAAGCTTGATGATTTTAAGCTCCAGACGCTCTCCGATAAATTTCTCCAAATCGCCTGTCGGGCGGAAGGTCAATTGACTGGCAGGCATAAATGCGTCAATTCCGATGTCCACTTTCAGGCCACCTTTGACGCGACGGGTGATAACTCCCTCAATCACACCATCTTCTTCATAAATTAATTGTATCTTTTCCCAGTTCTTAATGCGATCTGCTTTCATTTTTGAAAGCACAGGCATACCGTTGTCGTTCTCGGGCTCTTCGATGAAGAAATCGAATTGATCCCCGATGTTGAGCTGGTCCGGCATCGAAAATTCGCCGATTGGGACCACCCCTTCACTTTTGTAGCCTATGTCGACCAGCACACGGTCTTCGCCGATCTCCACGACCTTCCCTGAAACGACCTCGCCTTCCTTGTAATCCTCGACGGACTCATCAAAAAGCATCTCCATACTGGTTTCCGCAAGCTGCTCTTCCAGCTCACGTTCCAGATCGGTGAGCTCATCGCTCATTACCGATTCCATGGATTCTGTGGTTTCTGGTTCTTTGGTGTTGACTTCCTGTTCACTCATGAGAAGACAATTTCTCCTTTTAAAATAGAATTTACCGTGGTACACGGCATCACGGCATGATAGCAAAATTCCATTATTTTTGTCAAGTGACACGAAATGATGTGCTGATACGGTAGAACGCCACAATTAACAACAAAATAGGCATCAGAAAATAAATATTCAGTACATTTTGATGCACCAGAAACAGCCTTCCTGATAAATAATTAAATTTGCAATGATGCCGTCCATACGGTGTATTATTTGAGAATAATGGTTAGAAAACTAAATGGGGGAAACATTTAGTATTCAGGCATATTGCTCCGAAAATCCACATGCAGATGTAAGCTGCACTTCTTGAACTCAGATGCTGTGATTGAAGAAGGCAGTAAATCATACATCGAGGTTCATAACTGCAGGTCTTTCTGCGTGTTCGAACAGACCGAAAAGGTTTTAAAGGGATATTCGATATGTACCACAAGATCATCTTCGCCAGCCTCGTATTAATCATAACCTTGCTTCACCACGCATCTTCAATTGCTGAACCAATTTCAATCTCAAGCATTGAGGAGCTGCAAAACATTGGCAATACCCCTGATTATCCCCTTGATGGTAACTATATTCTGACTCAGGATATCGATGCCTCTGATACAGTGAATTGGAATGAAGGTTCGGGATTTAAACCGATAGGTGAATATCCAATAGCCTTTACTGGCATCTTTGATGGACAGGGCTACCGCATCCTGAATCTCCACATTTCCAGGGTTGAAAAAGAAGCTGAAGAAGAATATGTGGGGCTTTTTAGCTACATTCAGAAAGGGGGTATTCGTAATCTTGGCCTGGAAGCAGCCAACATATCTGGCAATAACAACGTCGGAGGCTTAGTAGCGATGAATGGAGGAACAATAACTTCATGCTACGCAATAGCCAACATTTCTGGCAGGTACTCCATAGGGGGGCTGGTTGCCGTAAACTATGGAACGATATCTACAAGCTACGCAATAGCTAATGTATCAGGCAGCGGTAATAACGTTGGAGGCTTGGTTGGTTCAAACGATGGCACCATATCTGAATGCTACTCGGCTGGTGTCGTGTCAGGTAACAACGAATTTGTTGGGGGATTGGTAGGTCAGAACGCAGAAGGAACAGTGTTTGCGAGTGTCTGGGATATCGAAACCAGTAACATGAGTAAAAGCACTGGTGGAAGAGGTCTGTACACTGCTGAAATGACCGCACCAAATACTTTCGGTAATGCAGGATGGGACACTTCGACCTGGGTAATGAATGCAGATGAGTATCCCCGTCTGGCCTGGGAAAACACTGGCGCACCACCACTACCTGAAGATATCCAAGTACCCTTGGACGGAAACGGAACGGAATCAGACCCCTATCTGATACGCACCGCTGCGGACTTTTCAGAACTCAGTTGGAACAAATCAATTATCAATGCACATATCGAACTGACTTCAGATATAGATTGTGCTGGGATTCATATACATCCTATTGGCGAATTTGGCACATTTACAGGCACCTTTGATGGCCGCGGTCATGTGATTAAAAATGTGTCCATAGAACAGCCAATGAAGGATGATGTTGGACTCTTTATCCGCTTGGGCGAAACCGGAGAAATCCGCAATTTAGGTCTAGAAAATATTTTAATATCAGGCAATCGAAATATAGGGGGGCTGGTAGCCTATATCGATAAAGGTGTAGTATCTGAGTGCTACGTAACGGGCAGTGTAAAAGGTAATGAGTATGTCGGAGGGCTTGTGGGCAGAAACTATGACACAATAAGTGAATGCTATGTTACAGGTATTGTAACAGGCAACAATAGTCATGTTGGCGGTCTGGCAGGCTATAATAGCGGTATTATTTCTAAAAGCTATGTGACAGGCGATGTGATTGACAATGATGACTATGTCGGCGGTTTGGTAGGCTCGAACAATGGCACAATCACGGAATGTTATACAAACTGCAATGTGGTTGGTGACTACAGGGTAGGAGGCTTGACTGGCAGCAATACGGGTACCATTGTTAAAAGTTTCACAATGGGAAACACAGAAAGTACGAGCTTGGTAGGTGGCATAGCAGGTTGGTGTGTAGGCACGATAACGGAATGCTATGTAACTGGTACTGTAACTGGTCATGGTGAAAACACTGGAGGACTGATAGGATATCTGTCTAATGGTAAGGTGAGCGAGAGCTATTCAACAGGTAAAGTTAATGGCGATAACTATGTCGGTGGCCTTATTGGTGTAAATTATGATGGTACTGTATTCTCAAGTTTTTGGGATACCGAAACTACTCAAATGACACTAAGTGCCGGAGGCAGGGGCTTAAACTCATCTGAAATGACAGCGCCAGATATATTTGGCAATGCAGGATGGGATACCTCAGCCTGGGTAATGAATGCAGGGGAGTATCCTCGCTTCGCTTGGGAAAACATAGGAGCGCCACCACTACCAGAAGCCTCCCCGGTTCCATTAGACGGCAACGGTACCGAGTCAGACCCCTATTTGATACACACCTCCGCTGACTT
>Ga0334884_1003952_pt1 | contig 16005 bp, 14 predicted proteins | sample GraSluR1_MG_7_FD_207215 | JGI IMG/M metagenome (GOLD analysis project Ga0334884, IMG submission 207215) | Sludge microbial communities from methane-producing bioreactor in Wageningen University, Netherlands - Granular Sludge_12_05 R1 | ecosystem: Engineered > Bioreactor > Anaerobic >...
GAGCGGCGGGTCGGTAGGGCAGATCCAGCCGCCGGCGGGCGCTACGAGGCCGGATCGGGACAGGGGCGGCAATGAGCGCTTCACGGTTCCGACTCCGGGTCAGCCGCGGAGCGGCGGGTCGGTAGGGCAGATCCAGCCTCCGGCGGGCGTTACGAGGCCGGATCGGGACAGGGGCGGCGCGGACCGGCTCAGCCCGGTGTCGACACCCGCTCTGCCGCCGACGGGCGGGTCGGTGGGCTACATCCAGCCACCGGCGGGCGCTACCAGGCCGGATCGGGATAGAGGCGGTAACCAGCACTTCACCGTGCCGACGCCGCGAGTGGATACACCGCAGCGCCGGCCCGAGGTGAGACACTCTCTGCCCCCCAACTACGGGACGGTGGGTAGCCCCCAGATCGGGACCTCCACCAACATCGGCGGCAGGCCGCAGCCGCCACAGATGACTCCGTTCGGGTTCGGTGATCAGTTCAGCGCCAGGCAGGCGCCCACGGCAACGACTTTGCCGCCGCGGGTGACCGCGGGGTCGGTCTACAGCCATGGAACCGGGCTCAGGACCGGGAGTGGCGACGGCCGCGACCGAGATCGAGACCGGGATCGCGACCGCAATAGGGACAGAAGGCCGGGCGCCATTGAGGGGCGCCGGCGCTAGCACCTGCCGGGCGGGAGACGCTCCTGCAGGGGCGCCTCGTGATCAAGACAGATGCCGTTTCCCTTCGCGCCGCGCGGTCAACGTACTCCCCCTACGTTGACCCGCGGCGCGCATTTGCCACGGGTGGGGGGAGGGCGACCGGTGGTGACGGCCTCCCCTGCCGCTCCCCTGCCGCTCCCCTGCCGCTCTATCGCCAGGCGCCCTGCAGGACGAAGGGGGCCCAGTAGTAGGGGCCGGCCTCGGCGGCGTCCGGCGATGGTGGCTCGGCCAGGCCGGCCTGTCTGGCCCTGTTGAGCATCTCCAGTTGGGTCTGACGGAGAGCGGCCGCGGGCGGGGTGCCCGAGGCCAGCAGCTCGTGGTAGCGCCCGATGAGCGTGGCGGTGGCCTGGTCGGAGACGGACCAGACACTGGCCGTGACCGCCCGTGCGCCGGAGACGAACATCGCCGCGGTCAGGCCGAGGATGCCCTCCCCGCTGCGGAAATCGCCTTCGGCCGTGCGACAGGCGGAGAGTGTGACCATGCTCGCGTTCAGGCTCAGGCCAAAGCCCTCGGGGAGCATGAGTCTGCCGTCCTGCGTGGCCTGAGCCTCCTGCTCGGGGATACCGGCGGCCTCGGGGCAGCTCAGGGCGATGTAGGAGAAGTCGGGCACATCGGGGCGGATGATACCGTGGGTACTGAGAGCGACGTAGCCGTAGTCGGCGAGGCGGGGATCATGGACGGCGGGCTCGGCCGCGGCCCGGGAGAGCAGACCGACGTTGCCCTCCCAGGCCACCAGCGCCGGGTCCTCGTGCAGGTCGGCCGCGGTGCCGCCGAAGGCGGCTATGACCCGCTCGGCCTCCCTGCGGGAGTTGGGGAGCCGGGTCAGGCGCTCGCCGGCGGCCTCCTGTGCCTGCAGGCCGAGGACCGCACCCAGGCGTGGGTCGTCGGGGGTGAAGATGGGGTCGGCGAAGGCGCAGACGCGGTGTGTGGGTTCGGGGCGCCGAGCCGCCAGGGCCGCCATGCCCACGTACATCGACACCGACGGCAGATAGCTGATGCGCCAGCGGTCCAGGGCATAGGAGAGCCCCTGGGCCGCGTGATAGTGTCCTCCGGGGGCCTCGTCCACATCGGCGGGCAAGCGATCGACCAGGGCGGCGAAGGGCAGATAGTACAGCGCGCCGTCGGGCACGACGATCAGCCCCGCGATCCCCTCGTCGACGAGTTGCTGCTCCAGGGGTGCAAGCAGGAGGCGGTACAGGGCGGCGGCGATCCGCAGTTGCTGGGGCCCGGCCTCCTGAGCCTCGAACCTGTCGTCCTCCAGAGCACTGGCAGACAGCACCATGGGGCGGCGGAAGAGCCAGCACAGCTCGGACACGCCGAACTGACAGAGTAGTTCCTCGGGCTCGACGACGCCGGGGAAGCCGGGCGGGAGATTGGCGCTGCGCGCGGCCTGTTCCTGCAGGGAGTGCAGGTGATCCAGGACCTGAGCACCGATCCTCTGCTCTCCCGAGCCCCAGATGGGGCGATCGCCCCCGAGGCTCACCGGGGTCTCGTACACCCGCAGCCCGGCGCGCGTCACCAGTAGCGCCGCGACGCGGTCGCCCAGGAGCCTGTACTCCACCAGGGCCTCGTCCGGTGCCAGGAGCTGCCGGAGGGATTCCAGGGGAACGGGCTGGGCCTGCACGACTCTCCCATAGGAAGTCTCAAACAGCTCGCGCTCCACCTCACCGCGCTCCCGGGTGATCTGGGCAAGCTGGGCGGCCAGGTGCTGCGCCAACTCGTGATCCTCGGCCTCGTGGGCGGCGGTGAAGCTCCGACTGAGGCTCCGGCTGCGGGCGACGAGTGATGTCCAGCGGGCGTAGAGCTCCTGGGTGGCGGGGTCGGAAAAGACGATATCGCGGTTGGCCAGCATCTCCTGAAGCACCCGGGCCCGGGTGCTTTCGTTGTAGTGCAGGGCGGCCTCATTGAAGCTCCCCCAGCCGGGCCACAGGTCCGGTACCGGCATGGACAGGCCCGCCCACAGGGACGGGTCCTGCTCGCCGAGCGCCTCCGGATTGGGCTCCAGGCCCTGCCGAGCCATGGCCAGCAGAAGGTCGATGATGCGGTCGTAGACCCAGGTCATCTTGGAGAAGTAGGATGTGCGCATGTCCACGGTGGAGGCACCGCGCCCCCGGAGATGCTCGACGATCTTGACCGCCCGGGCCTGGTAGACATAGGCTCTCTCCAGATCGCCCTCGGCGCCCCTGTGGCGCAGGGCCTCGCCCAGTGCGGCCTGCACCTGGTACAGCTCTTCGGGCACCCAGCCCTGTCCGGGGGTCGCGACGGTCCGGGAGAGATCCACCAGCAGTTCCTCGGCCCGGTGGAGATGTGCCAGGCTCTCGGCGGTTCTCTCGGCGCTGAGGTAGGCGTTCCCCAGGTTCAGAAGGCAGCCCGCCTGCTCGCGCCGCAGGCCCAGCCATCGGTAGACCTCCAGGGCGCGGCCGGCGTAGTCGATGGCCCGGTCGACTTCTCCCAGCCTGCGGTAGGCGACTCCCAGGTCCAGCCAGCAGCCGGCCTGCTCGCGCTCCAGGCCCAGACGCAAGTAGACCTCCAGCGCCCGCTCGCGGTACTCCACCGCCTTGTGCGGGTTGTCGGCGATGGCGTACAGCATGCCGATGCTCTGCCAGCAGTCGGCCTGTTGGCGGAGCCGGTTCTTCTCGGTGTAGATTGCCAGCGCGGCCTGGTAGTGGGCGATGGCGGCGTTGTGCTGTCCCAGCTCGACGAAGGCGCCGGCGAGATTGAGGGCGCAGTCGGCCACGGCGATGGGCAATCGCAGCCTATCCGCCAGGGCGAGGGCACGACGGAGAGTCTCGACGGCGGCCTCGTACTGCCCCAGGGAGCCCTGGGACACGCCGAGGTTCTGCCAGCAGAGGGCCAGATCGCGCTCCAGTCCCAGTTCGGAGAAGATTCGGGCGGCACTGCCATAGCTCTCGACGGCCTGGTCGTAGCGGCCGGTGTGGTGCTCCACGACGCCCAGGTCGCGGTGACAGCGGGCGGTCCGGGCTTCCTCCTTGGCCTGCCGGTACCACTCCAGGGCCCGGCGCAGGTACTGCTCGGCGGCGGTGTAGCGGTTCCTGTCGGTCTCCACCACGCCGAGGTCGGCCAGGCAGGCCGCCTGCTGGGCGGCGTCATCGAGGTCTGTGTAGATGGTCAGCGCGGTCTCGTAGCACTCGGCGGCCTCGTCGTAGCGGGTCAGGGCCCTGTAGGCGGTGGCCAGGCCCTGCAGGGCCCAGGCCTGCTGCTCTCTCAGACCGAGCTCGGCGTACAGGTCCACCGCCCTGCGGTGCATCTCCACGGCCCGCTCATACCTGTCGGCACTATGGTGGGAGATGGCGATATTGGCGAGGCATTCGGCCTGCTCCTCGCGGAGGCCAAGAGCGGCGTACAGCTCCAGCGCCGCCTGATAGCTGTCGATGGCCCGGTCATGCCGGCCCAGAGCCGCCTCAGAGACGCCGATGTTATGGTGGCAGGCGGCCTGCTCCTGCTCCATCCCCAGATCGACGAAGGCCGCCAGTGCGTGGCTCAGGCGCTGCAGGGCCTGCTCGTGCTTTCCCTGGTGGGCCTGGGCCGTGCCGGCCATCAGCCAGGCGAAGGCCTTGCCCTTCTGGTTTCCCGCCCTGTCGCAGATGTCCGCCGCTCTGAGCCAGGCGGCTTCGGCCTCGGCGTAGCGCCCGTCCCGGTGGGCCTCAGCGGCGGCCTGCATCGCCGGGCCGATCTGCGCGCCGGCGTCCTGGGAACGGGCACAGAGGGGGAGCAGGAGGACGGCCAGCACCGCCTGCCAGACCGCGGCCCGGCGGCTGTGGCCGGGCCGGTCCGCTCGAGATCTGCCGCGGGCCGCCGCTTTGGGCATGTCCCGCGTTGGGGGGACGGTCATCTTGGCACCTCCCGGCGCTTGCCCTGACACGAGGCATCAAGGCTCTGGGGCCTGTGCCCGATGATACCTCCTGCAGGCCCTCAGCCGCAACAAATGGGCGTTGTCGGGGAATAACCGGCGGTAGGTGCCCACTAACTCAGCAGGTGAGCGCGAGAGCCGGCGGCGGGCCCGCGGACATCGAGACCTTGATAACCGGCGGATGGAGGATGTGACGGCCCCGCGGGGAACTGAGTCTTGGCGGGTGTTGTTAGGAGCGACCGTCAACCGTAGAACCCCAACGCACCATGGTGGGCTGTCCATGCGGATCAGAGTCGACAGTCGGGTTGTTGCCGCCGCTCAGCGGGGTGATGGCCGGGCTCGGGATGACATCGCGTGCTGCTGCACGGAGCTTTTCGAGCGCAAGCTCGCCAGGGACAGGATCTGGGGCGAGGAGCGCGAGGAGATCCTCTCGGCGGCGCTGGAGGTCGTGTTCTCGGCACTGCCACGGTTCGAGGGGCGTTCGCGTTTCGAGACGTGGGCCATCGGGATCCTCCTGCGTATCACCTGGAAGTACCGCCAGTCACAGGGGAGGCTGCGGGACAACACCGTCCTGTTCACGGACCAGGACCCGCCGGACGAGGACCGCGGCTCCTTCTCCGAGCGGATCGCCGGCAGCGACGACACCGAGCGCCAACAGGCCTGCCGCGAGTTGCGCGTGGCTCTCGGTGACTGCCTGCAGCAGGTGAAGCCGGAGATGCGCGAAGCCTGGATCCAGCACCGGCTTCAGGGGCTGAGGCATATCGACATCGCCCAGAACCTGGGGATCAAGTCGGAGACGGTGGGGACGCGGATCTTCAGGGTTGACCGCCGGATGCAGAAGTGCCTGGAGAGCAAGGGATTCACGCCAGAGCAGATAGGGGGGTGAGGTGAAACGGTGACCCAGCAGACCGCACAAGATCGCTACTTCCGGCGCATCGCTCAGTTGACGGGCGGTGAGTGCGTGGCGTACAGCACCGAGGAGTACGCCGCCTTCGTGGAGGGGAGACTGCGTCCGGGAGACGCCCGGGCCATCGAAGCTCACCTGGCCATCTGTGAGGAATGTCGCTGGCTGGTGGAGCAGCTCAGAGAAGAGGCGGCGCAGGCAGCCGGTGGGGCCCCGGTGGTGCGAGTGCGCCCGCGGTCGGCTCTGGCTGGGCGGCCGGCGTGGATCTCGGCGGCCGCGGTGGCCGTCGTGGCGGTCGCGCTTTGTGTCCACCTGCTGCGTGGCGGCTTCTCCCCGGTACAGCCCGAGGGGCGGCCCGGAGGGGTCATCATCGCCGAGGGGACGGGTACCCCGGAGCCCGCGGGAGACGCGGTGTCGGAGACCGCGCCCGAGGCCGTGCCCGAGCCCGCCGACAGCGGCGTGGCCCCGTCCTCGGTGCCTCCGAGCGCGCCGCCCGTGGTGGCTCCCGCCATGCCGCGGAGCCCGGTGCCCGACCGCAGGCCTCAGGGCCGGCGGGCGCCGGCTCAACGGCGGTCGCCGTCGCGGCCGTCGGCAAGGCCCGCGGCGCCCGTGGAGATGCTCGCCGGGCGCCCGTCGGCGCCGTCTCGGCCCGAGCCCTCGACCGTGCCCCCCGCCGTCCCGGAGGGACCGGCCGACAACTACACCCCCGCCCCCCCACCCATGGTCGTCCACGGCCGGCAGCCGGGAGTCCTGGCGCTGCAAGACGGCGATCCGAAGGCCGTCTATGCAACTCCGCAGAGCGATCCGGCGCCGCGGGCCGCGAACCCTGTGGACTCCTGGCTCACGGACGATGAGCATGCCCGGAGCATCAAGGAGCGCATGTTCTCGCCACTTTGGGAACACGCTCCCGTCAGCCGCGACGTCGGCGGGGATTAGTGGCGCGGCTCACGATGACCGCTGAAGATCGAGGAGGAGCTTGCGATGGGCAACCTGCTGCACCTGGTGGTTGTGGTTGGGCTGGTGTGCGCAAGCGCCGGGCTCGCGGGGGAGACCTCCGTGTTCGCTCCCGCCGAGGCGGATGTATCGGAGCTGCCGGCAAACCCACTGCAGAGCGCGACGCATGTGCCGGGCACCCCGACCGCTCTGCTGATCGCTCAGAGCACCTACGCGCTACCCGCGGCGGACTACGCGCCCCCGGCAGGCAGCGGTTTTGCACCTCATGTGATGGGTGCCTATCGGGTGCCGGACCGCGAGCGCGAGACGTTCTCGCTGCGCACCACGCCCACGGCGGCGGTGCTGACCCCGGAAGCCCTGGCCCTCAACGCCGAGCTTGGACACATGATCCTGAGCGCACCGGCGGACATGGGCCGCAGCACCCGAGGCACGCCGGATATGCCGCTGGGGTTCCTGCATTTCGACACGATGCCGGTCACCGACTTCAATCTCCGCGATTACCGAGACGGAATCCGGGAAGTATTGGGGCACCTGCGGTAACTAACCGGCGTGTACAGGCCCGGAGCCGATGAAGATCGGTCCGGGCTCCGAACCAGACGCCTCGCACCATACGTCTGATGACCACGGAAGTCCGTGTAGGATGAAGGGAGAGCTCCAGGTGAGGACTGTAATGCGCTACGTCCCGCTTGCTGTGGCGATGTTGATGTTGGCCGTGTCGGTGCCGTGCTCGTTGGCGGCGACAACCCATGACGCGGCCTGGTGGCAGGCCCGGGCCGAGGAGATCATCGTGCGGCAGTGGGCCGCCCTGGATGCCCCACCGGAGTGGGCGCCGGAGAGGCCGGCGGTCATTGTCAAGGACGAGCCGACACTCAATGCCTACGCCAAGCGTCTGGGCGACAGCATGGAGGTGCCGTTCAAGACCGAGATCGTCGTCTACATGGGGCTGATCGACAAGACGGTATGGGATGACGTGGACGCACTTGCCGGGATCATCGGCCATGAGCTGGGCCATATCGCCCTGGGGCATCACACTAAGGACTGGAACGACGCCACCTACAAGCTAACGCAGTCCGACAACGCCATCGGGGTTACGGCCACGCGCGAGATGGAGCATGCCTGCGACCTGTTCGGGGCCGAGATCTCGGCCAAGGCCGGCTACGACCCCAACGGTATCGTGCGCAACTTCATGCGCAGCCGCGAGGAGCTGGGCGAGACCTTCTTCTGGGAGGCCCTGGCTTACGACCACCCCAGCGCCACGGAGCGCCTGGCGGTGCTGGATCAGAACCGCGAGCAGATGTGGCAGGCCGTGATCGACTTCGAGGTCGGCGTGGAGATGCTGAAGATGGGCGACTATCCCTGCGCCCAGCAGTCCTTCCAGGGGGCCCTGGCGTACTTCCCCGACGCCCCGGAGGTGCTGGGGAATCTGGGATATGCCAAGATCATGCAGTACTACCACAGCCTCCCCCAGTGGTACTGGGACACGCACAAGGACGTGGGTCAGCCGATGCCCGTGGGTTTCTCCACCTTCCTGCCGGTGGACAGCGACCCGGCATCGCGCGATGAGCAGCAGATCAGCGCGGAGCTGCGGAAGCTATGGGCCGAGGCCACCGAGCACCTGAGCAAGGCGATCGAGCTCAAGGGCGACTACGTGCTGGGCATCGGGAACATGGCCTTCGCCAATCTCATCGCCCCCGACGGCCCCGACGCTCAGGCGGCGGCGGGCTACCTCGCCCGGGCCAAGGAGCTGGTGGGCGAGAACGAGCTGCTGGCGCTGGCCATTGCCAACAACCAGGCGATCAACGCCAACCTGCAGGGCGCGCCCCAGCAGGCCAGGGCTCTGCTCCAGGAGGCGCAGGCCGCCTTCCCGGAGGGCAGGCGCGGAGTGAACGTGCCCCAGATCAACCTGTGTGCCCTGCTGGCCGATAGTCAGGACCCGGGGGACCAGCAGACGGCCGTGGACGGTCTGGAGAAGCTCTGCAAGGGGCTGCCGCCCGGCAGCGCCCAGTGGCAGTACGTCTATCTACGCTATCAGGGGCTGTGTCACGCCACGGGCCGCACCGCACTGCCGGAGGATCAGCTCAAGACCAAGAGCCTGCAGAAGATGTCCATGCACTTCGTGCGCGGGCAGCAGAAGATCTACCTGGGCGACACTCTGTCCCGCATGGCCCGCTATCTGGGCAGCCCGGACGCCGTGATCCCCGTTGGCCCCAAGGCGCAGGTGCCCCGGACCGCCGACGAGCAGGCCCCGATCTACTGCTGGAGATATCTGGCGGCAGGCCTGGAGCTCACCTTCTTCCGCGGCCGGCTGGTGAGGGCCAAGTTCTACACCACGCCCAGCGAGCAAAGCTGCAATGCCGTCCTGGCCATCGAGGGCAAGAAGGTGGGCCAGCTCACCATTGGCGACTCCGTGGACTCGGTGGAGTCCTTGCTGCCTCCGTTCGAGGAGGCCCTCATGCTGGGCGAGGAAAAGCCGTTCCGCTACTATCCGGCGGTAGGGTTTGCGGTACAGATCGAGAATAAGCAGGTCAAGTCCATCGCGTTGGCCAGAGGCAGCACCTCGGCCTTCTGACCACCGTGCCGCTACGGCCGTGAGGAGGCCGGAGGGCGGATGGGCCGAATGGGCACTCCCGTAGGGGAGGTGACCCCTTCGGCCCTGAGCCATTGATGTCTCAGGGGACGCGGAGCCGGGGCCCCGGGGCAAGGAACTGCCCGGCAGGGCTCCGAGGCGTAGGGCGCCGGAGAGGGCCGCCGGGAGCCGCACCGGGCCGGCCTCGACCGCATCCGCATCTGAAGCGCAGCGAACCGGTGTAAGACAACCAAAGGGAGGAACACAAGTCATGCGTCGCTCGGAATTGCTCAGGGTCTGCGTCGTTGCCATCGTCGGCCTGTTGGTAGCCGGTCCCTCGTTGGCCCAGTTCGGAGCTCCGCCCGCAGGCGGCCAGCCGGCGCCCGGCCAGCCGGCGGCCGGTGGGTTCGGCGGCTTCGGCGCCGCGACACCGCCGGCGCAGCCCGCCGGAGGCGGCAAGCTGGAGCAGCTTCTGGCGGCCGCGGGGTTCCAGCAGGGACAGTACCAGGTCATGGACGCGAACACCGTTGCCTGCGGAGTGCAGATGAACGAGCAGCATGTGGTCATGGTCCGCATCGAGCAGGACAGGCTCCTGATGGCCATGACCATGGTCATGCAGCTCCCGGGGGCTCCCAGCGCGGCGATGTACAAGAAGATCAACGACATCAACGGTGGCATGCCGTTCATGCCCAAGGTCTCCGCGGGACAGATGGCTGAGAACCAGTGGATCGTCATCGCCGGATGTGGCACGTTCCTGGAAGACGTCACCCCGGCCCTGCTCAAGAGCATGATCGGCCAGTGTGCCGGAGTGGCCGAGGCCGTTGCTCCCGACCTCAAGAACCTGGCGTCCGTCGGCTAGCCTGTGGCGCGGGCTGCGGCCTGCCGAAGCTCCCCGGGTCTGAGAAATGACGGCGGCTTTCCCGTAGCGCCCGCGGCGCGAGGAAAACGCGATACGTGGCGCAAAAATGCGGGAAGAACGGGCCCGGAGCTTGCACTCACAGGGAAACACCCCCACAGGAGGGATGGATATGAGACTGCTCACAGTGGTCTGTCTGGCCTGCCTGACGCTGGTTGCGGCCATCGCGGCGGCATCGGATTTCCAGCGTGCAGAGGGCGTCGCCAATGCCAACGCCGTATCCCGCAGTGACGCCGGTCGCGCCTTCACCCTGGGCAACCAGGCTTCCGAGTTCACAAGTAACGTGAACACGGTGCCTGCCGGGGCGCTGAAGTTCACCGCCGATGCCCCCGCGGTGGGCATCGCCGCCGGCGCGTACATGAAGCTCCCCACCGACACCGCCAAGCAGTTCTCGGCCTTCGCCCAGGGCGAGTCGCTTGTGGCCAAGGTGATGGGCGCGGCGCCGCAGGACTTGAACCTGCAGCCCAAGAGGCTGCCGCGCGGCACCGCCCGCAGCCTGATGCGGTACTCGGGGGAGAGCGCCAACTGGTTCGACGCCATGGGTGTGTTCAACACTCCCGCCGCCAGGCCGCAGGCTCTGGCAAACCCGATGAAGGCCGCCTGTGTCGTGGACGACCCGTCGGCCCTGGGGCTGACCGTGATCTCCCGCGACTAAGGAAGGCCCGTGCAGTGGGCGCCCCGGTACCTGAATAGACGGGGCGCCCCGACGTTGGGCAGAGCCGCCGGCCGCCCCGGTGCCAAGCGGGGACGGGTGGCGGCTTGGTCGCGTCGGCGAGGGCCGCCGCCCTAGCCCGGCGGAACCCGCCGCCTCAAGGCCCGTCGCCGCCGGCACGGGCAACCAAACATCCAGGGAGGGGCAAGGACCATGCCATCCGCAAAGCACCTGTCGGCCTTCGTCGCGGCTCTGAGTGTGCTGTCGTTGGCCGTGCTGACCGCCACTCCGGCGGCGGCCGGCAGACTGGACGATCTCATGAAGCAGACGGGCCTGAAGTACCGGGCGCAAGATGACGCCACCTGCGTCGCCATGTACCAGGGACAGACCGGCGACACAGCCGTGATCGTCTCCGACCGCGATGCGTGGATCTGCGCCTACACGGTGCTCATGGAGCTGGAAGAGGCCCGGGTGCCGGGACAGTTCTGGAAGCTCATCGCCGACCTCGGCGCGCGGCCCTGGCTGCCTCATGTAGGGTACGTGCAGGGCGAAGACGGAAAAGGGTACCTCATCACCGTGGCGGCCTACCCCGCCGCGTCCATCACGCCGCAGGTGGTCAAAGATCTCGTCGAGAACGTCTTCGGCATGTCCGACCAATTGCTGCCTCAGCTCAGGCAGATGCTGACGGTCCAGTAGCCCGCCGTCGTGACACTCATCAGCCGCCACGAGCGCGGCAGCACACTAGGGGAGGAAACCACCATGCGCCATGCCATGACCAAGACCCCCGTCAGCGTCCTTCTGGGCGTGCTGGCTCTGGCACTGCTTCTGCCCACCATCGCCTCCGCCCAGTTCCCCTGGCCGTTCCCCGCGCCGCAGCCGCAGGGACAGCCCCAGGGACAGCCCCAACCGCAACCGCAACCACAGCCACAGCCTCAACCACAGCCTCAACCGCAACCACAGCCTGCCGGCGCCGCCTGTCCACTCGCCGACATGCTCACCGGGCTCGGGTTCAAGGGCGTCGAGACGCTGGATGCCAACACCTGCACCGTGGGGATCCAGATCCAGGATTCGGGCAACGGCTTCACGATCCACGTCAAGTTCGCCGGCGATCGCGAGAAAGTCCTGGTCTACACCTTCTTGCCCTTCGAGGTGGAGCCCGGAGCCGTGCCCCAGGCGGTGTGGAAGAAGATCGTCTCCGACTACGGGACGGGCCTCAGCCCCGCCCACGTGGGCTACCTCGACGATCAGAAGAGCTTCATCGTCACCACCACCCTGATGGCCGACAAGATCACCCCGCAGCTTCTGAACGACATGGTGCTGTTCGTCACCTTCATGGCCGACGATGTCACCCAGGGCCTCAAGCAGCTCCTGGCCGTTCAGTAGAGCAGCCCGACTCCTGCCGGGCCGGCGGACATCCCACCGGCCCGGCACCGAGACAACCAACTGCCTCCCGGAGCTTGACCATGGCGTCTCTGCCTCAGACCCGACCCTCCGTCCTCATCGCCCTGGCACTTCTGACTGCCACGGCTTGTCTCGCCGCCCCGCCACCCGCCGGCCCGGCCGACCTGCTCCGCCAGGCCCAGGTGAGCTACTTCGTTCGCGATCGGGACACCTGGGAGGTCCAGGTGCAGGGCGACAATGCGCGCCATACGCTGATCGTCCGCCGGGTCGAGGGGGTGCTGGGCGTGTGGTGCACTCCTCTAGCGGTCCCCGCGGAGAAGGTGCCTGCAGCCATCTGGCGCTACCTGGCGGAGCTCAACACGCAAAGCCACATGGCCCACGTGGGGTACACCGAGGGCTACTTCGTGGTTGTGACCGGCCACGAGCTGAGCAAGATCACGCCGCAACTGCTGAAGCTGATGGTGACGGACGTGGCCCTGGTGTCCGACCAATTGCTCCCGGAGCTCAAGAAGCGGCTCGCGACGGAGTGAGGGTCAAGGCTCCGGGCCGGGAGCCGACAACGAGGGCGGCAACGGCGGCGGGCAGGAAGCCCCGCCCCACGAATGCGGCGGCGAGGGCCGTGGGCGGGATGGGCAAGATCCGGGGAGACCCGGAACGAAGGAGGATTGGTCCCGGCATGACATGGTGTCCGCGCGCGATGTGTGTCCTGTGGTTGCTGGCCCTGAGCCTGGTACCGGCGTCGGCGCAGGGGCCCGCGAGCTCCGAGCTGACCGACCTGATGGACCGCACGGCCCTCAAGTACCGGTCGCAGTCCGATGGCGCCGTGGCCCTTGCCATACAGGGACAGCAGTTGCACACCGTTTTGGTCCGCCGCCTGGAAAGCCACACGGTGACGTACTGTCTCCTCGCCCGCCCCGCGGCAACGGAGACCACCCCTCCCACGCTGCTACGCGTGGACAGACACGCCGTGCCCGCCGCGCTGTGGCGGACAATAGCCGAGCTCAATGCCAATCCCTGGCTGCCGCGCCTGGCCCATGTGGATGGCCACATCGTGGTGAGCGTCGCCCTTCCCCATGCCGTCGCGTCCCCCGAGATGCTCAAGGACAGCATCATGGCTGTGGGCACGGTGGCCGACCTGGCCCTCCCGCGCGTACTGGCGACTCTTGCGGCAGAGTGACGCCGCTGTCCCCCGGCCCGCCGCCGTTGCGTTTGGCGCCACACCTGCTCCGCGATGCCTCCCTCGATGTGATCTCCTGCAGGTCGCCGGGCGCTTGTCGGCGAATCTGCGACCGATAGCGGGCCGCACGACACCCGGCACCGCGGCCCCGGTTTCCGGGAAGGCCGGTCCTGCCCGGCTCGGGCCACCGGCTCCCGCGCCTCGCCACGAGGAGGGGTCCGATGCACCACTTCTCCCTTGCCCGCTCGCCCTACGCGATGGCGGCCCTGCTGCTGGCGCTGCCCCCGGCCGTGGCCCGGGCGCAGTTCACCTGGCCACTGCCCCCCGCGGAGACTGCGCCCCAGGCCCAACCACAACCACAACCACAACCACAGGCGGCAGGCCTCTCGGGCCGCCTCGCCGACATGCTCCTGCAGGCAGGTCTCAAGGGCGTGACCGTACGCGATGAGCGCAGTTGCCAGGTGGCCGTCGCCATCCAGGAGACCGACAACCGCTTCAGCGTGCACGTCTGGTATACCGACGACCGCTCGCGCCTCGTCGCCGGCGCGTTTCTCCCCTACAAGGTGCAGGAGGCTCAGATCACCCCGGCGGTGTGGCGCAAGCTGGGTGGCGACTGGAACTGCACGCTGGGGCCGGCGCACGCCGCCTATCTCGGCGAGAATGCCACCTTCTGCATCACTTGCGGCTGGCCGGCCGAGACCATCACCCCGGCCATCCTCGCGGAGCTGGTGTTCTCCGTCGCCGTCCTGTCGGACACCGTCACCGAGGACCTCAAGCGGCTCATGAACGTCCGGTAGCCTCCCCCCGGTCCGGCGAAGCATCCCCGGCACCGATCCCCGCCGGCCGCAGATGCAGGTGCCGGCTCGCCGACGGCGAACTGGCCGTTCCATCGTTCCTTACGCGAGATACGGCAGGCGTCGGACACACTCCGGAACCCTGCGCCCCCTGGCGCGGTGGAATCGGTGGAGACCATCCGGCGAAGCTCCGGGGACCCGGCAACGCGACATCCTGCCGGCTCGGCTCCTGCCTGCGCCCCACCCGCTCGGCACCGCGCCGCCAACTCTGAACCACAGGCATGCCTATGTCCACCGTCGACGCCACAGCAAAGCCCGGGCGTACGGCCCGCTGGCTCGGCCTCCTGCGCACCCGCGAGACCGGCATCCTCCTCAGCCTGCTGGCAATCGTGCTGGTCATCATCCTGTCCGGCCCCGGCGCCCGCGAGAGCTTCCTGAGGCCCGCGAACCTCCAGAACCTCTCCCGCCAGATCGCCCTGCTCTCCATCTTCGCCGTCGGCGAGACCTTCGTCATCATCGCCGGAGGCATCGACCTCTCGGTGGGGTCACTCATCGCCTTTAGCGGCGTGCTCACCGGCCTGCTTGTCGTGGAGGCCGGCCTCCCGCTGGCCGTGGCGCTGCCCATCGTTCTGGTCGCCTCCGCCCTCGTGGGCCTGGTCCACGCCCTCCTGATCTCCCGCCTCAGCCTCCAACCCTTCGTCGCCACCCTCGGCACCATGTGCATCCTGCGCGGCGTGGCCCTCTTGCTCACCGACTCCCTGCCTATCCCCATCGTCAATCAGAGCTTCACGCACCTGGGCAATGGCCGCCTCATGGGCGTGCCGATCCCCGTGTACATCTGCCTCGGCGTGGCGGCAATCGGCATCGCAGTCATGAAAGGCACCGTCTGGGGCAAGTACCTGTACGCCCTGGGGAGCAATGAAGAGGCCACGCGGCTCTCCGGCATCGACGTCTCGCGGATGAAGGTGGTCGCCTATAGCCTCTGCGCCCTCTTCACCGGCCTTGCAGGCATCGTCTACGCAGCCTACGACCGGCAGGGAAACCCCGCCACCGGCACCGGCTATGAGCTCAATGCCATCGCCGCGGCGGTGATCGGGGGCTGCAGCCTGGCGGGCGGCGAGGGCAGTGTCGTGGGCACGATCCTCGGGGCCAGCGTCCTGAGCGTCATTCTCAATGGCCTCAACCTCGTGATCGCCAAGAACGCATCTCTTTGGGAGGGCGTCATCGTGGGCACAGTCGTGGTGGCCGCCGTAGCGGTGAACACCATTCGCCAGCGGCGCTCCGGGCAATAGGAGCCCCGGCACTGCGACCGTAGGTACACCCGGGTGGCGCCCACTGCCATTCGTGGGGCGGGCTTTCCAGCCCGCCGCCGACTGCCGTTCATGGGGGGCTTTCCAGCCCGCCAAGCCGATCCCCCTCGTAGCGCGCGACACGTCTGTGCCCGGCGCCCTCGTCTGGCGGGCGTCGCCCTTAGCCCCGCAGGGGCGGAACACAAACAGGCGGGGGCGCGAGCCCCCGTCTCCGCGGCACAGCGCACACCCGAGCCCCGGAGGGGCGACACTCAACAAGCAGCATGGCATCACCACCCGCACTGCCTGCGCCATCCTGGCACGGCCAACGTCACCGGCGAACGTCACCGGCGAACGTCGCGGGGCGCTGCCCCGCACCCCGCTGGGGCCTCGGGCCCCAGACCCCGTTCCTTGTGCCGCCACCGGCGCAATGCCTACGGGAGCCGCCGGTACCTCCGCGTACGCGCCGAGCTGCAGGTCGTGGCCGGAGGTCGACGTGCAAACGGCCGCACGCCGACCTCCGGCCGATCCGCGCCGCGTAGCGCATGACTCGTCACGCACTACACGGGAATACACCCCTGAGCCCGCCGCCCACTGCCGTTCGTGAGGGGCTTTCCAGCCCGCCAAGCCGATCCCCCCCACGTTGTGCGCGACACGTATGCGCCCGGCGCCCTCGTCCCGCGGGCGTTGCCCCTAGCCCCGCAGGGGCGGAACACAAACAGGCGGGGGCGCGAGCCCCCGTCTCCGCGGCACAGCGCACACCCGAGCCCCGGAGGGGCGACACTCAACAAGC
>Ga0334884_1003954_pt1 | contig 15994 bp, 14 predicted proteins | sample GraSluR1_MG_7_FD_207215 | JGI IMG/M metagenome (GOLD analysis project Ga0334884, IMG submission 207215) | Sludge microbial communities from methane-producing bioreactor in Wageningen University, Netherlands - Granular Sludge_12_05 R1 | ecosystem: Engineered > Bioreactor > Anaerobic >...
AAGTATAGTTGACAGGCTTGAACTCAGGCAAAATGTGGGATTTGTATGTTACAGTAAGGCCTTGCCATCAGGATTGTATTTGGTTAAGGTTGGTGATAATTTTTCGCAAAAAATTGAGGTAAAGTAGAATAACCCAGGCAACAGCATAGAAATTATTATGCTGTTGCCTATATTAATTTTTAAAATGAGAATGAGGCTATTCATGTTTTTTTTTGTAATTTCCCTATGTGCCAACGCACAGGAAACAGTGAGATTTAATTATAATTATCCTTATCCATGGCAATACGATTGTAATTCGATGATTGCAATTGATAGTACATATTACTTGGTTGGCAACATAGCTCGATTTACAGAGAGTTGTGGATATAGCTTATATGGGTATCATGTATCAGTTATTAATAAACATGGTATTCGGGATACTACCATTATCTTTGATAAGTGTGGTGAAGATACTTATATAGGTTTGGGTAGTTCGATGAATTATATAAATGACACCATTGTTGTTGTCGGAGATATTCAAACCAATAACCAGTGGCAGCTTTTTATATTGAAGCTAGATTATGAGTTGGACACAATTAATGTAGATTATTACATGAATGACACTTTAACTAAACGAATGGTTAGTTTTTCTTTTGATTGGGACAATAATATTATTTTTTGTGGTCAAACCGACAGCAGCTACAATGAAATTGCAAATCCTGCACCGGACGAAACATATACAAAATCTTATTTATATAAGGTGTCGCCATCGGGAGAAACGATATGGAAGAAGTCGTACCCGATAACCAATTGCAGCAGCGGTTGCTGGTCATATTTTCGTAAAGTTGTTAGCACTTATGATAAAGGATATATTGCAATTGGTTATTTTCATAGTGTGCATGGTAGAAACATTGTAGTAAAAGTTGACAGCTTAGGCAACCAGAAATGGGTGAAGTTTTACGGCAACCCAAATTACAACAATCCAAACTTGATGGACATTGTTGAAACTGAGGACTCTTGCATCGTGGTATGTGGAGCCTACACCTACGGAGAAACCGGCGGTGGCTTGTATCCCTACGACGGCTGGCTTATAAAATTAGATAAGGATGGGAATGAGAAGTGGAACCGGAAACATAGGGATTATGTGTATGGGTCTACAGATTGGAGAGACACGATTTATTCATTTTATTATGGATTGGTTGAAAAACCAAATCATGATATTCTTGCAATATGCGGAACAAGGTCGGATGATGAACACAACTACATTGGTGAAAGATTTAGATTACGTTGCTTAGATAGTAGCGGAAACAAAAAATGGGATAAGGTTTTTACCTCTGTTGGCAATCAACAAGGCCCATTGTGGCCCAATAGTATATGTTTAACTGATGATGGTGGCATTGCCATTGCCGGCTGGGGAGAAATATATTACTGGAATGAACAAAACCAATGGACAAGTGACCAACGTATTTTCCTGATAAAAACCGACAGTTTGGGCAACGATGTGGAAACCACAATACGGCCTATTGCGGCACATCCTATAGGTAAATTTGAGTTGGTGTGCTACCCCAACCCGGCAAGCGGGGAGTTTTGGGTGGAAGCACCGGGTGAGGATGTGCTGGAGGTGTTTGCCACGAACGGCAGCATGGTGCTGGCCGTGAATGTGGCGCAGGGCCTGAACCGGGTTGACCTGTGCGGGGTGAAGCCGGGGATGTACCTGGTACGGCTGAGGGAGGCCGGGGTGTTTGGAAAAATAATTATTGAATAAGAATATGCAGATTATTTTGAATTGCCCGGGGCAAGGGGCAGATGCTAAAACCGGAGAGCAAGTCCCTATTCATGCTTCGATTAACGCTTCGCTACTCAGCATGACAGGTACTGTTTTTTGGGGGAAGGTGGTGGTGGAATGAGGGGCGTCTTCGTGGGTGTGGATTGCTTCGTCCTCGTTCCTCGTCCTCGCAATGACGTTATAGAGCACGTCATTGCGGGGGTTGAAAACCCGAAGCAATCTGCATTTAACGGGGGTAGTTTTTCGACTCTGTATTTATGGATAGCTTCACTGTGTTCGCTATCACGGTTAGGGAAAGCCCGTCATTGCCTTTAGATTAGCAACGAAGATACGCGATTCATCGCGTCTGGTTAAACAGGCGATGAATTGGTGGTTTAGTTGTCGAATCAATGCCTGCATTTTCAGCAAGAACCGGCTTATTTTAGCACCACAACAATTAAAAAAACAAACCGGCCAGTTCTTCACGGCTTACCTTATAAATACTGCCCTCGTGAAACGAATGCAGCAGCACCCTGTTTACATCTTCGGGAGTGTGACGGCATCCGGCAAAGGCATCGCAGAGCATTTGCATATCGCTATGCGAAAAGAAATCGCCCTGAATATTGCAATGCGATATTACTCCATGCTTCACCATCAGTTGCACTTCTACTTTTCCGCCTTCGAATCGATGCCATTTTTTAAGATTATACTCGGGCGAATGACCATAGTTCCAATCCCATGATTGAAATTTTGACACTCTGATTTTTTCAATTTCCAATACATCGTGCTCATCAAGAATTTCTTCTTCGAAATCGGCGGCAAGCAGTTCTCGCATTTTTAGGCTGAAATCGACACTGCTCATTGTAGCGTTGTGCACAAAAGGCTTAATGTTGGTAACCCTTTCGCGTACCGATTTTATGCCTTTCGAAATAAACTTTTCGTCGTCAACATGCAATGCCAGCACTAAATTATCGAGATTGGTGTCGAACAGAATAGAACCGTGATGCAGGAAGCGGTCTTTCATGCTGAACTGTGCATTACCCGAAAATTTTTTACCGCCGGCCAGTATGTCGTTTCTGTTGTTAAACTCGGCAGGCACGCCCAACTGCTGCAAGGCTTCTATTACCGGTTTGGTAAATTCTTTAAAGTCTTTGGCTTCACCCTGTTGTTTCCATGTTATAAAGCTAAACTGCCAGGTAGCAGGATCGGTATAAATAGTACCTCCACCACTGTTTCTACGTATCACCTGCATGTTGTTATTTCTTACAAAGTCGGCATTAATTTCCTGCAGTGTGTTTTGAAAACGCCCAATCATTAACGTAGGAACTGTATTCCAGAATAAAAAATATTCATCGCAAAATTTTTCGGTTTTCATCACATATTCTTCGAGTGCAAACCAAAACGATGCATCGAGACTATTGTTGATAATTGTTTTCATGGTCTTAGTTTTTTTTGTATCAAATCCATATCTTCAGAGGCGTTGTAACTGCTTCTTACATAGGGCGATGAAGCAACATAAACAAAGCCTTTATTCAAAGCAATTGTTTTGTATTTGGCAAATTGTTCTTCGCTTACATACTCCTTCAACAATGCATGTTTACTGCTGGGCGGCAAATATTGGCCTATTGTCATCACATCACAATCAACGCTGCGCATATCGTTCATCACCTGTTCCACTTCATCGGGGGTCTCACCCAGCCCAACCATAATGCCCGACTTGGTGATAATGCTTGATGCGTTTTCTTTTACGTAGCGCAGCACATCAAGCGAAACAGTGTAGTTTCCCATGGGGCGCACCCTGTTAAAAACCGATGGAACCGTTTCCATATTATGGTTAATGATGTCGGGGTGTGCTTGTATTACAATATCTATTGCTTGGGTTTTTCCTTTAAAATCGGGTATCAGCACTTCGATAGTAGCTTGGGGCAAGCGTTTGCGCAGTTCCTGTATGGTGAGGGCAAATTGTTGAGCTCCTCCATCGCCGAGGTCGTCGCGGGTAACCGAAGTAACTACCACATGGCGCAAACCAAGTGCAAATGCTGCTTCGGCAACATGTTCGGGTTCTTGGTCATCGACAGTTTGAGGCACACTTTGGGGTATTGCGCAGAAAGAGCAATTGCGTGTGCACACATCGCCCAATATCATAAATGTGGCTGTTTTGCGTTTAAAGCATTCGCTGATATTAGGACACCGGGCACCTTCGCATACCGTATGCAGCTTAAGGCTTCGTAACATTGCAGTAAGTTCGGCTATGCCTTCAAAATCCATCTTTTTATGCAACCAAGCCGGTTTTCTTATTGTCTCCATTTCGTTAAAATTATTGGCAAACATAATGAATTTGAACCACAAACTCAATTCGTAACTTGCATTGTGCAATCGTAAATTCAACAAGCAAAACAACAACTTTGTTTGCCTTTGCAAAAACGGTTAATAACAAAAGATTATTCTTCGGTGGTCTGATCGATATACATAGCCTCAAACTGACCTCCGTTAACACTAATGGTTACACCTCCATTGTTCACAAAGTTGTAGAAGAAAGTGCCTTTAATTATTTGTTGTTGCTGATCGTGTTCGCTTATTGTCATTGAACCTGCCGTGGCCCAATAGGTGTAGAATCCCTGCTGAAAGCTACTGTATATAGGACCTTCGGAACCAATAAATTGCACTCCGGCACCTGTGTTTCTAGGTATAATCAAGCGCAAACTTTCCCACTCGGCCGATAGAGTTCCCGTTATAATTATAGCCGTATCGTTCATTACAGCCGAAACCTGATTGGGTGACCACGATTCACCATCAACATTGGCTAACATGATATTGTCGAACAAGGTGGTGTCGATAGTGTTGATGAATTTGTAGGGAACATTGCTAAAACGCCCATCGCTTATTGATTTAAACGAGCCGTCGGTAGAGCGATAGGCTTTAAAACTAAAAGTGCCGCTGATGGTTCTCGATTCTTCGTTTATGGCACTCACAAACACCTGCCCCGTACCCAAATTGCTCGAACTTGTGCTATAAGCTATTACAGCATCACTCATATTAGGAACAAACTTACCTTCGTGTCTGTTTTGCTGGTTCAACGAATAATCGCCCGATTCTCCCGCAAAAATCCGGATTTGGATGGTTTGACCATTGGCCGAGGTACCGTAAATAACAATACTGTTGTCCGAAATACGAGCATGCGGGTCGGCACTGCGCCAGTTCACCGAATTAATCATAGCCGTCATTATGGGGCGCGATTGTGTATTGTTTCCACCGGTTCCGCACGAAATCAGAAAGCCTGCCGCCAGTGTAAACAGTGTGATTATGCTTATGTGTTGTTTCATTGCTGTTCTTTTAACATTTTGCAACAAATATATAACATCGTTTCATTTTTTCGACTCGGTGCTTTCAAAATTACCAACTTAATCATGTTTAAAACACACTAAGAAATATATTTTGGCTCATTCGGCTTTTAGCTATATTTTTGTCACAATACTTTGACGTAATATTTACATTTTGGTTTGCTGAATTATGGGATTACATTGCGGAATTATAGGAATTGCCAATTGTGGAAAAACCACACTGTTCAATTCAATGTCGAACAATAAAGCCGAAACCACAGGCTTTGCCTTTGCTACCAACAAGTCGAACATTGGTATGATACACGTGCCCGATGCCCGCCTCAAAGAGCTTGAACGCTTTCAAAAAACCGATAAACTGGTTAGCGCCAGTGTTGACATAGTCGATATCCCGGGGCTTACACGTGGATCGAGCAAGGGAGAAGGCGTAGGCAATCAGTTTTTGGCTGATATCAGAAATGCCGATGCACTGATACATGTGCTACGCTGCTTCGACGACGAAATGCTGCCTCACATCGATGGCTCGGTGAATCCGGTTCGCGACATGGAAACAATCGACATCGAGCTTCAGATAAAAGATTTGGAGTCGGTAGAGAAGAAAATGCTGCGCATGGAGAAGATTGCAAAAATTGGCGACAAAGAAGCGAAGCATGCCCTCGAAATACTTAAAACCTATAAAACGCACCTCGAAAACCTCGAAAATGCACGCACAGTGCCGCTAAGCGACGATGATCGCAAGGTGGTTGCCGATTTATCGCTGCTTACGGCCAAGCCGGTAATGTATGTATGTAATGTTGACGAAGCATCGGCTGTTTCCGGAAACAAATATTCCGATGCAGTTATTCAGGCACTTGAAGGAACCAATGCTACAGTATTAATTATTGCAGCGCGTCTCGAAGCCGAAATTGCCGATCTCGAAAGCATAGAAGAACGCATGGAGTTTTTGCAGGATTATGGTTTGAATGAACCCGGCGTGCACAAACTAATCAGAGCTGCTTACGAAATGCTAAACCTGATGTCGTTTTTCACGGTTGGCCCTAAAGAGATAAAAGCATGGACCATTAAAAAGGGCATGCTTGCGCCCGAGGCTGCAGGAGTAATACACAGCGACCTGCAACGCGGCTTTATCAGAGCCGAAGTGATGAAATACGACGACTTTGTGGCCTACAAATCGGAACAAGCAGTAAAAGATGCCGGTAAGTTCAGGGTCGAAGGGAAAAACTACATTGTGTGTGATGGCGACATTATGCATATACGTTTTAATGTTTAAGATAATAATCGTATGAGTACAAAACCTTCGATACCCAAAGGCACACGCGACTTCAACCCCTTAGAAACAGCGCGACGTAATTACATTTTCGATACCATTAAGCAGGTTTTCGAGCTGCACGGCTTTAGCGCCATCGAAACACCGGCCATGGAAAACCTGAGCACTTTGCTTGGAAAATATGGCGACGAGGGCGATAAGCTTTTGTTTCGCATTTTAAATTCCGGTGATTTTTTAAGCAATGTCGATAAAAGCCTTCTTGGCAATGGAAATAGTCAGGCACTGTCTTCGCAAATCACCGAAAAAGGCTTGAGATACGACCTCACTGTTCCCTTTGCTCGTTTTGTGGCACAGCATCAACACGAATTAACATTTCCTTTTAAACGCTTTCAGATACAACCTGTGTGGCGCGCCGACCGACCACAAAAAGGCCGTTACCGCGAGTTTTATCAGTGCGATGCCGATGTTATTGGCTCCGACTCACTTTTTAACGAATTCGAGATATTGCAACTCATCAACGAGGTATTTACCGCACTCAATATACCTACTACTGTGCACATTAACAATCGTAAACTGTTGATGGGTATTACCGAATTGCTTGGCTGTGCCGAAAGCTTTATGGCCATTACCACCGCCATCGACAAACTCGATAAAGCAGGACGCGAAGTAGTGCAAAGCGAATTAATCAAATTGGGCTTATCGTTGAATACCACCGACACTCTTTTCGAATTGTTGGAATTGAAACCTAACAACGATAAAATCAAAGAACTCGAAGTGCATTTGCAGTATAGCGAAATAGGCAGACAAGGTATTTCCGAAATTAAAGAATTACTTGAATATGCCGAAGGTAATATAACTAATTGTAAGATTGTTCTCGACACTTCACTGGCTCGTGGACTTGGTTATTACACCGGGGCCATTTTCGAAGTAAAAGCCAACAAGGCCAACATGGGAAGCATTTGTGGAGGCGGCCGTTACGACAACCTCACAGGCGTATTTGGCCTGCAGGGAGTTTCGGGCGTGGGTATTTCGTTTGGCGCCGACCGTATTTTCGACCTCATGTGTCAATGGAATTTATTTCCCGAAAACATTGGAAAAAATGTCGAAATTATGTTTGTTAATTTTGGAAAAACCGAAAGTATTGCTGCTATAAGCCTGATAAATGAATTGCGCGGTGCCGGTATTTCGGCCATGCTGTATCCCGATTTGGCTAAAATGAAAAAACAGCTGCAATATGCCGTGCAAAATCAAATTGAAATTGTTGCCCTGATGGGTGAAGACGAAATTGCCAACGGAATAGTCAGCTTGAAGAATTTGACTACAGGCTTGCAAGAAAATATTCCAAAATTAGAACTTATTGACTTCCTAAAATGTCGTATGTAGTTGCAGTTCTGCTGATTACAAAATTGATGTTGTAAAACTTCAGGTATTTTACACATCAAAGCTTTGATATTCTAAATGCTTTTCGGTAAGTTTGTGAAAACCAAAGATTCAACAAATGATGAAAACATTAGTGAACCGACAGCTTATCGAAGAAAAGATAAAAGGCTTTGGTCTTAACGACCTTGGGAGGGCAACCATCCGCGAAATAGTGGGTTTGGTAAATCAAATTCAGGAGGCGAGTGGAGAAGCATTTATGCGAATGGAAATGGGAGTTCCGGGTTTGGCGCCATCGGAAATTGGCACCCAGGCCGAAATTGATGCCCTAAGAAGAGGAGTTGCTTCGCAATATCCTATGGTTGACGGTGTTAAAGAGCTAAAACTGGAAACCTCACGCTTCGTTAAAAACTTTATGAATATCGACATCTCTCCCACTTCTTGTGTGCCTACGGTTGGCAGCATGCAGGGTGGATATGCAGTGTTTCTCATTAATGCATTTTTGCATCATGGCAAAGACACTGCCCTCTTTATCGATCCGGGGTTTCCTGTGCAAAAGCAGCAATTCAGGGTGCTGGGTCAAAAGTTCGAAAGCTTCGATGTGTACAACTATCGTGGCGATAAACTTCGCGATAAACTAAAATCGTATTTCGAAAAAGGTAATATTCATTCGGTAATATATTCTAACCCAAACAATCCGGCTTGGTTTTGTTTTACCGAAGAAGAATTGCAAATTATTGGAGAACTTTGTAACCAATACGATGTTATTGCTGTAGAAGATTTGGCATACTTTGCCATGGACTTTAGGCGCGACATGTCGAAACCGGGAAAACCGCCCTACCAGCTTAGCGTTGCTAACTATACCGACAAATATGTACTACTGATTTCCAGTTCTAAAGCCTTTAGCTATGCAGGCCAGCGACTGGGAGTTGTATGCATATCCGACTCTATTTTCAACGCCTCTTATCCGCTGCTGCAACAACGCTTTGGCACCGATAAATACGGCTACACATTTGTGCTGCGCATTATCTATTCGCTAAGTTCGGGAGTTTCGCATTCGGCACAATATGCCCTGGCAGCCATGTTTAAGGCAGCTAACGAAGGCCGTTTCGATTTCGTGAAAGAAGTGAGCGAGTATGGCGAAAGAGCGCGTATCATGAAAAAAATGTTTCTTGATGCCGGATTTACCATTGTTTACGACAAAGATTTAGACCAGGAACTGGCCGACGGTTTTTATTTTACGGTGCAATATCCGGGTCTTAGTGGCCACGAGTTGCTAAAAGAGCTGCTGGCAGCAGGAATCTCGGCCATTACATTGGCCAACACAGGCAGCGAGCACATTCATGCACTAAGAGCCTGCGTATCGCAAATAAAACTAGATATGATGCCTGAGCTTGAGCGCAGACTCAACATGTTCGTAATGGCACAAACAGAAGTGGTGAAACAATAAATGATTACAAGTACCGACATTCGCCACAGAAGTAAACAACTGTACTTCTGGCTCAATGAGTATGCCCGCGGGTATTACACCGGCGACAGCCACATCGACGCTAATATCGATTTAAAGTTATTTCATAGTTTGCGGGTTGCCGACCTGGCCCGTGAGATTGCCCGGCTTCTAAATCTCAACCCCTATGAAGAAGAATTGGCCTATTGCTGCGGATTGGTTCACGACGCAGGTCGGTTCAAACAATATGCATTATATCGCAGTTTTGTAGATACAAGCGAAGTATATCACGGCGACCTGGGTGTTGAAGTGCTTCGAGAATTGAATGTTTTACGCTCTTTTTCGAAAGAGGAAACCCAAATTATCATTACAGCTGTGAGAAACCACGGCCTCCTGCAAATTGACCCGGGAATTGATGACATTACCCTAATGTATTGCAACATTACTCGCGATGCCGACAAAACCGACATATACCAAATAGTTGCCGATTATTATCAACAGCCCGGAGAACGCAATCCTGAACTGGAACTTGGCCTTAGCAGCGTGCCGCAAATTAGTGCGCTTGTTTTAGATAACTTCAGAAAAGGCAAGGTGATAAAAAAAACCGATATGCAAACCATCGATGATTTTAAGATTCTTCAGCTCAGCTGGATTTTCGACATCAATTTTCGGTGCACATTAACATCTATTATTGAAAAACAATACCTCACAAGCATAATCAATTCAATTGACAACAAAAGTTTACAAAACGAAATTTCGGGCATAATTCAACAATACCTTAAAAAATCGAATTTTCATGAAAGCATTTAAAGCATACGACATCAGGGGCGTGTATAACAAAGACTTCAATAGCCAAGATGCTTATAAAATAGGATACTTTTTACCGCGTCTGTTTCAAACAAAGAAAATTCTTGTGGGTCGCGACGCACGCCTCAGCTCCGACGAAATTTTCGAGATGCTGGCGCTGGGTATTTGCGATGCCGGAGCCGACGTGTACGATGCAGGAATGTGCTCTACTCCTATGGTTTATTACGGAACGGCGCATTTTGGTTTCGATGCCTCGGTTCAGATTACCGCATCACACAATAAGGCCGACCACAACGGCATGAAGGTTTCTACCACAGGAGCCATGCCGGTGGGTTACGATAACGGACTAAACCTTATTGAAAAATGGATAAAAGAAGAGCCGATAAGGGTGCAGCACAAACGGGGTGCAATTATAGCCCACCCCTATGCTGACTCGTACCTGAGTTTTCTAAAAACCTATGTGGGCGATTACTCAGGTGTAAAACTCTGTATCGATCTGTCGAATGGCATGGCCGCTCTCTTTGCTAAAGAATTGTTGGGCACAAACCACCGGTATCTGAATGCAGATATCGACGGGAACTTTCCGGGCCATGAACCCAATCCTCTCGAACAGCACAATTTACAGCAATTGAAACAGGCTGTGTATGAACACAAGGCCGATTTGGGGATTATTTTCGACGGCGATGCCGACCGAGTGATGTTTATTGACGAAAATGCAAATTTTGTTTCACCCGATTTAATAATAGCTCTATTGGGACATTATTTCGCACAAAAGGGCACTACGGGCATTGTTGTACAAGACATACGCACAAGTAAAGCTGTTGGCGAATATCTTAAGCCTCTAGGCTTTTCGATGGCTACATGGCGCGTTGGCAGGGCATTTGCCTCGCGTAAGCTGAAAGAACTCGATGCAGTGTTAGGCGGCGAACTGGCCGGCCATTATTATTTCCGCGATTTCTATTACAGCGACTCCGGTTTATTGGCTTGTCTGCTGGTATTACAGGTTTTTTCTGACATGCATAAAAAGGGTGTCAGTTTTTCGCAGGCCATCAGCAACATTTCTGTGTACAAATCGTCAGGAGAAATTAATTTTACTATCGAACGCAAACAAGAAGCCATGGATGCCGTAAAAGATTTTTTCTATCAACATGAAACTCCGGTAGCATTCTACGATTTCGATGGCTATCGTCTCGACTATAACAATTTCTGGTTCAATATTAGGCCTTCGAACACCGAACCCTATTTGCGTTTTATTGCAGAAGCAAGTTCATCGGAGAAACTCGATGAAATTGTTGCTAAGGTAAGTACTATTTGCAAGCAGTTTGCATAGTGCTTAGGCAACATTGATGCCAACTACTTCTAATTGCTGAGCAATTTATAGGTAAGCGGCAGTGCGCCACTGCCCAATATTAACGCCATGTCGAACGCCTCTTCGGCACTAAATCCGGCGCTAATACTTATTTTTCCTTCGTCAATTTCACTCAACACCATTGGATAAGCAATCAGCCTCCCATCGATTACAATAGCCAGTGACTTGTTGACGTTTTGTTGAATAATTCTCTTAAACTGATATGCCCCTTCATCATCGAATTCAAGATTTAGGTAATGATTTCCATTGTTATTCTCGGAGTTTGCGCTCACAATATATTCGCCCGTAAAAACCGGTTTTCCGTCACGATGGGTTTTAAGGGTAATAATTTCGTAATATTCTTCATCAGATTGTGAATAGCTTGAAGGCATCCACGCAACAAGCATATCGCGTGGAAACAATTTTCGCAGCTCTTCAAGTTGCAAATAATATAGCAAATCGGCTATGAGTGTCTTTTTGCAATATCCAATCACACACCCAGGCTTGTATTCTACATTTCCGTTTTCGCCAATTACTATATCAAGAATAAGTAAATCAAAAAGAGGAGTATTAATATCGTTGTTGCGTTGTTCTAAATTGCTGTATTCGTAAGATTCTTCATGAGATGTTGGGCTTTTTAACAACAGTTCTGGTGTTTCGGCAAGATACATATCAGCCGTACTGAAGTATTGAAAAATCTCTTCCTGATTGTAGGTTTCATAAACCGACAAATTACCTGTACCGGTTAACACATGCGAAAGCCTGTCAATAGGTAACACCGAATCGGTATTCAATGCAATCTGTCCCCATTTGCTTGTTTTCTCAACACTGATATTAAGAGCACCTGCTTGTTGTAAGCGCAGCTTAAGAATCTTCATGCTTTGCTCGGTAGCTTCGCTGAAGGCATCTTTCATAAGAGCAACACATTCTTTATTGTTATTAATATCGTTAACCCCATCGCGATAAACTTGGAAAAGTGTATGCATCTCAATATGGCTGAACTTCGACTCCCACACATCGAGAAAAAAATCGAAATAGCATTGGGCTGAGTTTTGCGCCAACGAATCGCATATTCCCAATACTTCTAATAACAATGTGTCGTGTCGGTTATCGAAAAACTGCATCACAAAACCCGCAGCATCTGCCTCAAGCAAATAATCGGTGGTTTGGGTTTTCTTTTTATCGTTGCTGCATGCAATCGAAACAATTGCGAACAATGTGGCAATTGCCAATTGAAAGACATATAGTTTTCTCATTTTTGCGTTATTAAGTCAATTGTAAAGTACCGATAACAAAACCTATAGGCAAGTTGCACTACAAAAAGCGACACTTGTAATCACAAATTGCATAAGCATTGTTATCACAAATGTAAATAATCATTTGGCAATTATACCCTGTTTTGTGAATTCTATTAATCTTTCGCAAAAAAAACAACACCAAAAGCACATGGCTATTATTCTAAATAACAATGAATTAAGAAAACATAAACAGTTTATTTTCGATTAGCTTGCATTTTTTTTGTAACATTTGTATTCTGCTTATCGTTTCAGCATCGAATATGAACACAAAAGAATACAATAGAGCCGTAGATGCCTTCGCCGATAAAGTTTTCCGGTTTGTTAAATCGAACACAGGAAACCGTCAACTGGCCGAAGATGTGGTGCAAGACAGCTTCGAGCGCTTGTGGATTAACAGGAGTTCGGTTGATTTCGACAAGGCCAAATCGTATTTGTTCACAACAGCCTATCATCGCATGATAGATATTATCCGCAAAGAAAAACGCATCAGCTACACCAACGAGTTCCGCGACGATGCTACTCATGATTTTGCGGGTATTACCGATTTAAACGAAATTCTTCACAGGGCTGTGTCGAAATTGGGCGATATACAACGCACCGTGGTGTTGCTTCGCGACTACGAAGGCTATTCGTATCAGGAAATTGCCGGGATTACCGGACTCAGCGAGACACAGGTGAAAGTGTATATTTTTCGTGCCCGCAAGTTTTTAAAAGAAATCATCGGAAAAACCGAGAACGTGATATGAAACAGAAAATTAATATCGGCAACTACGAGGCATGGCTTCTCGACTACATCGAAGGGAACCTGGATATTGAAGAGGAAGAAATGCTGTTTGGTTTTCTGAAAGCCAATCGCGAGCTCTGCAATCAGGTTGAAGATATAACTCCCTACACCTTGAAAGCACCCGAGAAATCGATGTTTCGCAACAAAAGTAAATTGCTAAAAAAAGACGACAACGACGATATATTGATTGCTGCTTCCGAAAATGAACTGAAGGCCGATGAAGCGAGCGATTTGCAACTAATGCTTAAAGAAAAGCCGGAGCTTGCTAACGAAATCAGCCTGTATCAACAATGCACACTAAAGCCTGATGGGTCTGTATATCAGCATAAAAATAAATTAAGAAAGGCCACAATATCCATCAATCGCCCAATGATACTGTCGGCTGCCGCTGTAGTACTTCTTCTTATAACAGCCACAGTTGCTGTGCGAATGTTTGCCGATATTGCAAGTAGCGATTACAACGCCAAGCCAATGCTATCAGCCCTTCAAGTTTCCGAAGTAAGAATCAGTTCACCTGTTTCTTATACTACCGAATTGTTTGCAGAGCCCGTAAATTATCACTATCAAAGTCAGGCATCGGTTCAACATACAAACACAAGTTACGAAACAAACAGGATCGACATCGCGAGTCTTCCTGCCCAGCATATACAGCGCATAAACATTCAGACAGAACCGGTTGAACTGAAATATTATGAAACTGCGCTGCCCCAGATAGCCGATTATAATAAGCAAACCGACAATCGGTTCTCGTTTCGAAATTTTCGCAATATCAACAGCGATAATATCAGCCTGGCCAGGCTCAACGAGATTAAAGACAATATCGAAATCGGATCGCCGGTAAAATGGCTACGCAAAACAAAAGAAGATTTATTCTCACAAGATTTAATAGCAGAAATAAGAAATTTTAAAAACTAATAGTATGAAAACAATAACAAACATTGCACTTGCACTAACGTTTATGGCAATAGCAAGCTCTGCATTGGCACAGGGCACGGTAATAAAACAAAGCAACGACACGCTGACTATAGAAATAGATGGAGAAACCAAACTCACAATTATATCTCCCGAAATCACAAAAATCATTGGGTATTTCGAAGAAGACACAGTACAGAACAATAGCGAAGAAGGCAGTAGCGATTCCCGCAAAGTTCTTATCAACTTCGACGAAGACGAAGACATAATTGTAAAAGAGCAAAAAAACATCACAGTGGTTAAAACCATAGATACCGATTCCGATGAGCCATGCAAGCAATCGAAAAAGCAAACTAAAGAGCCTGAAGTATTCGAAGGGTTTCTGAATATCGACTGGGGAATGAACAATTACCTGAACAGCGGTCGTTTTCCCGACTCGTACAATGCCCCTTACACCGTTAAACCCTGGGGATCGTGGAGTTTTGGCATTGGCCCCGGCCTCAGAATTCATGTCGGAGATAATATATCGCTGAATCTTACCGCTCAGGTTATGTGGTACAATTTCAAGTTTCAAGAAAAAAGTACCCGTATCGAAAGAAACGACGACGGTTTGATATTTGGCACCGACGACAACATTCAGTTTCCATTGCGAAGCAAACTAACTGCAGCCTATGTGAATGCCGAGTTTTTACCAATGGTTCATTTTGGAAAAGACGACGACGATTTCAACAAAAAAATGTTTCGCTTGGGAGCAGGTGTTTATGCCGGTTATCGCATCGACAGTTACACCAAATATGTTGATGAAGACCTGGGACGCAAGAACAAGCTAAGATATCACAACAACTATTATCTCGAGAACTTCCGTTATGGCGTAAAAGCTGTTTTTGGCGTGAGAGACTACAACATTTTTGCAGCTTACGACCTGAATTATCTATTTACGCCCGGCAAAGGTCCCGAACTGAATGCCTTCAGCATAGGACTCAATTTCACCATATAGCTTAACCCATAAGCATTTACCCTTGAGTTAACAAAAGAAGTGGCTGATTTTTGGCCACTTTCTTTTTTTTCTGACTTCTCTAATTTGGTGGGGTTGAGCTAAACTTTTTATTGAGTTAACCAGAGTGGTTTGTAAAGATGTGGATACAATTGAAAACACGTTTTTTCATGCAAAACGAAACGCCGCGGGGGGAGTCAACGAGCGCGCAGAAATCAGCTGAGCAGCCCATAAGGTGGGTTGTGCGATAGCGAATGCTGATTTTTTGCTCGTTGCTCCCTTTTTTGGTAACTTTTTTGGGAGAGCAAAAAAGTTACAACAATACAAGTCAGGAGAATAAGATCTTCAGCATAGGACTCAATTTCACCAAATAGCTTAACCCATAAGCATTTACCCGTGAATTAACAAAAGAAGTGGCTGATTTTTGGCCACTTTCTTTTTTCTCTGACTTGTCTAATTTGGTGGGGTTGAGCTAAACTTTCTATTGAGTTAACCAGAGTGGTTTGTAAAGATGTGGATGCAATTGAAAACACGTTTTTTCATGCAAAACAAAACGCCGCGGGGGGAGTCAACGAGCGCGCAGAAATCAGCTGAGCAGCCCATAAGGTGGGTTGTGCGATAGCGAATGCTGATTTTTTGCTCGTTGCTCCCTTTTTTGGTAACTTTTTTGGGAGAGCA
>Ga0334884_1003957_pt1 | contig 15969 bp, 10 predicted proteins | sample GraSluR1_MG_7_FD_207215 | JGI IMG/M metagenome (GOLD analysis project Ga0334884, IMG submission 207215) | Sludge microbial communities from methane-producing bioreactor in Wageningen University, Netherlands - Granular Sludge_12_05 R1 | ecosystem: Engineered > Bioreactor > Anaerobic >...
TCTCTGGCTGTGGTTGGCTGTTGGCCCTGTTGGGCTTGCTATGGGTGGGTGGCGCCTGTGATCTCATCGAGGGTGGTAGCAAGAGCAGTGACTGGGAGCGACCCTGCGATGCTGCCGAGCCGGGTTCGTCAGCCCGTTGCCCGTTGGTGGCCGAGGTGGTCGAGGCGCGCCTCGAGGTCAATGACGACGGGAAGATCATGGTGTTTTCCACGGCGAGCCGCAACCTCGATGTGACCGTCGTGGCGAAGTGGATGTCCTTCGAGGTGGTCATGCGCAACGTGGACACCCAGCTCCCTCCCTACACCATCACCAGGAGCTTCTCGGGGCTCAGCTCACTCGCCGAAGGGCGCCACGTCTCGGAGGGGATGACCTTTTTGCGCTCTGTCGACACCGAGGCGTCCTGTAGCAATGTCTTCTCGGCTCCGAGCACCTTCGAGGCCAGCGCCTATGCCGGGCGTGAGGTCTACCTGGGTGATGTCAGCCCTGACTTCCATCGCCACTACGCTTGGCAGATGAGCGACGAGAGCCCCGGGCGAAGCTACGACTGTTTTGAGAATGTGCGCATCGCCATCTGGCTCGACGTGGTGTACCGCGCGGGGCAGAACTGCCTCTGTCTGTAGGCTGGGTTCCACGGGATCATCCATGCTTCTCCCGAGGGGGCAGGCTAGGGCACGCCGCCCCCACCGGCTCGCGGGCTCACCTGCACCTTCTCTCTCCTATCGCTAGGAGGTCGCCCATGCACGGTCGTCTTTTGTCCTTCATCTTGGTGGCGTCGAGCCTCACCCTGTGCCTCCCTGCCCTCGTGGCCGAGGTCACACCGACGCGCTCCTGGACCACCCTGGTGTCCTCCAACGGCTGGGGCGCCGTGGTGGTGGACCTCGTCCCCCGGGATGGTAAGGCGCCCTTGCACCATTTCCGCGAGCATCTCTATGCCGCCGAGGAGCCGCGCTTGGACGGGGCGGGCAATGAGGTGTGGATCGACGGCGCGCCCCAGGCGATCCTGTCGCGGGATCTCCTCTACGACGTCTTGGTGGGGTTGCGGGCCAAGGGTGAGCAGACCTGGCTCAAAGAGGTGGCCATCGATCTCGACGCCTCGGCCTATGTCCCTTACACCAGCGGGGTCCAGGGCGGCACGCCCATCATCCGCTTGGTGCAGCGCCATTTTGGCCTGACCATCACCCAGTACGTGTACGCGCCCTGGGGGCTGGATCGCGCGTCCTTCGTGCTGCTCATCGAGGTCGAGAACAGCTCGGCGGCGGCCATCGACGGGGTCTCCCTCTTTACCCTGCACAATTTTCACCTCGGGGCAGGGCGGCCGGGGCCCACGGGCGAGCTCGAGACCCAGGGGGAGACGCTGTTTTACGACGCGGCCGCCGCCCGCTTCACCGAGCGCGGCTTCGCCGGGGTGCTCCTCATCGAGGCGACGGAGACGCCGAGCCGGGCCGGGGCCAATTACCTTGGCGAGTCCGCCACGGTGTGGAACGCCGTCCATGGGGGTGGGACGCAGGACTTGCCGCTCTCGCCGGACCTCTCTCAGGTGCGCGATGACTGGGTGTCGGGTTTCCAGAGAGACATCGGGCGGCTCGAACCTGGGGCGCGCGCCTGGTTCGGCATCAGCGTGGCCCATTGGGGCGATCCTTTTGGCCACGAGGCGCTGGGCGCGCGCCTGAGCGCTTGGCGCGGTGGCCGGGACATGCCGACGCGGCGGTCCTCGACGCCATCGCCATGGGTCTCATCGATCCTCAGGGGCCCACGGCGCGCGCGACCTTGGCCCTCCTCGATCGGGAGCTCAAGACCTCCGCCGGGCCTGGCTGGATCCGCAACGACGACTTCCGCGACTGGTCCGGCGCGCACGACCACAGCCCGTGGGGCTCGACCTACGATGCCGTGGAGTGGGCCATCTGCAACCTGCGCGGCGCCGTGGCCACCCATCTCATGGATGACGGCGCGCGCCGGGATCGCCTCATCGACTGGACCACCCAGCAGGCCCTGCGCAACTACCTGCAAGTGGCCGAGACCTGGGACGCCGATACGGGGGTCTATCGCTTCAACGCGCCCATGATGGGCTTTGGCGCCGGCGCGTGGCTGGCAGCGGTGGCCGTGCGCGAGGGGCGCGATCTGGTCGGACCTGCGTGTGGCGCCTACCTCGACGAGAGCTTGCGGCCACCCGAGGCGCTCGATCCCGACCCGGACGTCCCCAGCGACGTGAGCCCGACGGATCCCCACGTGCCGCCGGGGAACTTCACCTATTGGCGCCCGACGGCGCCCACCGTGGACGATCCCATCACGGTCTATTCGCCCGCGCCGGGGATGCTGCACTGGGCGGTCAATGGCTGGCAGCGCGCCGATGTGGCCTATTGGCCGCCTGGGACCATCCCCGTGGCGGGCATGCCCGCCGTGGACACCCGCATGGTGGGCCCCAATCGCCACGGTTTCTACGCCATCACCATCGGGCCTTTCAGCGATGGCACGGTCCAGGTGGTGGACTTCGTCATCGCCACGGACACCGGCGCTTGGGACAACAACGGTGGCCGGGACTACCACATCAACGTGCTGCCCCGCAGCGTGGTCGAAGAAGCCCAGGTCGAGGTCGCAGAGGACGCCGTCGAGATGGACGCCGAGCCGCCAGCGAGCAAGCGCGGCGACGACGGCTGTGGCTGTCGTGTGGCTGCGGGAGCGCCGCCGGCCTGGCCGCTGTGGGTCGCGGGCTTGATGCTGGGCTGCTTGGGCCTGCTGTGGCGCCGGCGCCGCTGACGGGACGGGTGGCCCGCTTGGGGCCAGGCGGGCGGCTCAGGCCACGCTCATCCCGCCGTCGACGCTCAAGACGGCGCCGTTGAGGTAGGCCGCCTTGGGGCTGAGGCAGAAGGCGACGAGCTCGCCGATGTCGGCGGGGCTGCCCACCCGGCCCAGGGGAACGCGCTCGACCACGGCGTCCTGGGAGGCCTGGTCGAGCATGCCGCCGGCGATGGGGCCGGGGCGCAGGCACAGGGCGCGGATCCCTTTGGCGCCATACTCGACGGCCATGGCCCGGGTGAGGCCTTCGAGGCCCGCTTTGCTGGCGGCGTAGAGGGCCTGGCCGCGGAAAGGGCGCGCCGCGACGATGGAGCTGATGGTGATCACTACCCCGGCCCGTTGGCGCAAGAAGGTGGGCAGCGCCGCCTGGCTCAGGGCGGCGGCGCCGAGGAGGTTCACCGCCAAGGTCTGGGCCATCAGCTCCAGCTTCTGGGTCACCAACAGGCCCGGGTGCATGACCCCGGCGGCGTGGACCACGGCGTCGAGGCCGCCCCACAGGTCGGCGGCAGCGCTGACGGCGGCGCGCAAGGTGGCAGGCGCGCTGACGTCGATGGGGTGGGCCACGGCGCTGACGCCGTAGCGCTCGCGCAGCTCTGTAGCCAAGTTCTGGGCGCGCGCCTCGTGGTGGTGGAAACCCAAAAGCAGCCGCGCCCCCTGCCGAGCACAGGCGATGGCGATCCCGCTGCCGATGGCGCCGCTGCCGCCGCTCACCAAGACCCGCACGTCTTTCAATGCATCGCTCTCGCTCATGGCTCTCCTCGCCGCTGATTGCGTCGCGTCATCGCCCCGCGTCGCGCTTCCCGCCCTTGACGAAGGCCGGCTTCGTAAGCATCCCAATAGCTACGAGGCAGCGCCGTCGGCTCCCTGCGCGGCAGTGATCGCGGCCCCCGCGTCTTTCATCTCCCAGACCCACCCATGATGACCATGCCACAGCACCTGCCCACCACGGAAGTCACGCGCCAAGTTCTGGCGGCGCTCAACGCTTGTCAACCTGTGCGTCCTCTCCTCGAGCCCCTGGCGGCGCAGCTCATCCCAGCCTGGGAGGGGGCGGCGCGCCGGCGCGACGCTGCGGCCCAGTGGCTGCTGGGGCTGACCTACCTGCTGGGGGTGGCGCGGCCTGCCTGCCCGCGGATGGCCCAAGAGCACTTGACGGCGGCGGCTGAGGCGGGCTATGCGGCGGCGATGTACGAGCTGGCCATGTTGCTGCTGCACAACCCCGTGGCGGCCACGGACGATGAGGCGTGGCGTTGGTTGAGCGCGGCGGCGGAGCGGGGGATCGTCCCGGCCATGGTCGAGCTGGGGCTGGCGCTGATCGAAGCGGAGCACCGCGCGGGTGATCCCGTCCAGGGGGTGGCGTGGCTCGAGAAGGCCAGCGCGCTGGGCAACCTCAGGGCGACTTTGGCCCTGGCCGCGTGTCACGCCGATGGCAACGGCGTGCCCTTGGACGAGGCGCGGGCCTTTGCCCTCTATGAGCGGGCGGCCCAGCAGGGGCACGCCGGTGCCCAGTGTCTATTGGGCCTGTGCTATGACGCGGGCATCGGGACCGCGCCCGATCCCGCCAAGGCTTTTGCCGCCTACCGGCGCGCCGCGGACAACCACGATCCCGAGGCGGCTTATCTGGTCGGCATGTGTTACGCCGAAGGCTTGGGCACGGAGAGCGACCCACAGCAGGCCTTGCAGTGGCTGGAGCGCGCCGAGCAGCGCGGCTATCCCGCCGCCGCCGCCGCCAAGGCGCGGCTCATGGAGCAGCAGGGCCACGCCGACGCCCTCTCGGAGCTGCGGCGGATGGTCTTGCGCAGCGGCGCCTGCACCAACGGCGGCGAGTGCGGCACCGTGCCCAGCCCGCTGGCACTCATGGAGGCCATTGACGGCCTCGAGGTCAACGAGCTCAACGCGTTGCTGCGCGACCTCGCCTTGGTCTTGGGTGTCGATACGCCGGAGATTTCCGGCTTCAGCGCCGTCGCCGTCGCCATCCTCGTCGAGAGCGGCGCCTCGCCCAACCTCATCGCCGAGCCCTTCTTCGCCAACTTGGAGCGCATCCTGCGCACCGCCCACGCGGGCAGCGCCGAGCGACGGCTGCCACTGGACCTGTGGTGCCGCTCGGCGGTGACCGTGGTGACCAAGGACGCCGAGCTGCGCCGGCGCTTCGTTTCGCCGGCGCTGGTGGCGCCCCTCGCCGCGTTGCGGAGCACTTACGACGGCGCCGAGTTGTTGTGGCGAGTGCTGAATACGCCCCTGGATGAGCACCTCTTGATCCTCATCCCGCGCGTCAACCAGGGCTTTGAGGTGCGGCTCTCGGGCTTCACCGACCTGGCCCAGCTCCAGATCGGCCTGGCCCAGCGCTTGGCGCGCCCCTCCATGGCGGGTTACCTCTCGGCCGTCATGGCGCCAACCGCCGAGGCCTGCGAGGTGGCCCTCCTGGCCTCGCCCGTACACACCCGCGCCGAGGTGCCGGCGGCCTTCGACTTCTTCCGCTGGGACGCCCTGCGCTGCGATGGATCCCTGCCCCCCCAACGCGAGGCCGCCTACCTCTTGCCCGATCATCTGGCACTCTCAGCGGTGCCAAGCTTCCGCGGGACGCGGATATTGCTGGCCGAGCCCAACGCCAAACGGCTGCTGCAGCTCAAGCGGCACCTGCCCGAGGTGGAGCCACATCTGATCCTGCGCACCCGCCTCGATGAGGAGGGGGTGCAGGCCTGGGTGGCCAAGCTGACCTGCGCCGCCGAGAGAGGCTAGCGCGCCAGATAGAGGCGCTTGAGGGCCGTCAGGGCATTGCCGTAACGCGCGTTGAGCAGGGCGGCGTCGTGCAGCTCCGGCTCGTTGTTCATGGTGACGAAGGGCACGCGCACGCCCTTGATGTCCATGTAACCTTCGGCGGCGCCGTCGGTGATGGCTTCCCAGTCGTGCTCGGAGGAGAAGCGGATGATGCTCTCTTCCGGCAGGCGGTGGGCGAGGATGGAGTGTTTGAGGGCTTCCTGGTAACGCGCTTCGTTCTTGCGCTGGGACTCGGCGTAGGACACGGAGATGTAGAGGATGGCCGAGCGGGCCAGGATGTCTTCGTCGAGGAGCTCGTAGGCGCGTTTGAAGCCCCCGTCGGCGACGCCGCGGGCGAACTCGATGAAGATGGTGTTGTCGTCGTAGAAGCCAGGCTGGCCGGCGTAGTTGGTCTTGATGGTGACGTTGAACTTGCTGATGAGCATGTCCAGCAACTTGTCACCTTCGAGCTGAACGTAGCCGTGCTCATGGCGGCGCGAATAGAGGCGCTTCTCGCCGAGCTGCTCCCAGAGGTCATCCTCGACGAACTTGTCCCACAGCCAGACGAAGTCGTCCAATTCGACGAAGTCACCGATGTGGAAGAGCTCGCGCCGCTCATCGATGGGCGTTTTTTTAATGAAGTCGATGAGTTCCGATTTTCCGCCGCCAGGCCTGCCGTTGAGGATGATGTGGTCAAAGCTCGCCATGTTCAACTCCTTGAAGAGGGCATTGTTGCGCCGCGCCGCATGGTAGTGCAGGCAGGGTGAGCTGCGCAAGGGGCAGCAGCCCGCCGCCAGCGCCGTTCGAGCCTGAGCCCTCGTCGCGCTGTTCAACCCTTGGGGATCCACGTCCGGGGGGGCGTGCGCGCTTTCGAGGTGTGCTCCGTCGCCATCGTCGGTGGCCCAGGGCTGATGCCCCAGCGCGGTCCAGGCGCCCCATGCCACCTGCGCTACTCCGCCACCTCGAGCCAGAAGGCGTGCGCCTCGGGCGCCCAGACATAGCTGTCCACCACGATGTAATAGGTCTGCGGCTCTGGCGTGTCGTTGTGCAGGGTGAGCTGCTCCAGCCCACCTGCCCCCGCCGCGTCGGCGCCGAGCACGCAAGAACCGATGATCTCGGGACACGCCGTCGACACATAGAGCACCAAGTCGAGATCGCTCTGCGCCGACACCCGCGCCGAGGCGCCAGGCGCCAAGTCGAGCTTGAAGACGACATCGGCGCCCGTCGCCTGATGCCTGCCCGTGCACGCCGTGTAGGTGGGGTTGTAGTCGTTGGCGAAACCCTCGAAGCTGCCCTGGTGCGCGCTCGGCAGGCTGAGGGCGATGGCCTGATCACAGATGTCGCCAGGGCGAAGCTGCAGGCAGCCTTGGCGCCGATCACAGCGCCAACCGGGCTCGACGTGACACGTGCTGTCACAGCCATCCCCCCCTTCAAGGTTGCCATCATCGCACGCCTCGCCGGCGTGCAGCAGGCCATCGCCACAGGCCCGCACCGCCAAGCCGCCGACCTCCACCTGGCGCTGCTGCGGCGGCTGACCCAAGAGGCCAAAGGCGTTCGTGCCCCAACACCACACCTCGCCCGTGCGCGTCAGGGCGCAGGCGTGATGGATGCCGGTGCCCATGGCCACCACATCCTCCAGCCCAGCGACTTGCACGGGCTTGGCGCGCACGCCGCCGACCCCATCGCCGAGCATCCCGCTATAGCCCGAACCCCAGCTCAGCACGCGCCCATCGTCCTGCAACGCGAACATCGCCTCGTCAACACTCGCCAGCGTCCTCGCGCCCAAGACCTGGCTCTGCCGTAGCTCCGCTGATGCCACGAAATCACCCGTGCCCAAGACGCCTTGGCGGTTGCCACCCACGCAATACACGCGCGCGTCGGCGGCGAGCACGCAGGCATGTTCGTAACCGACGACGACTGAGCGCCCCTGCTCCAGCCCCAGCACCGGGGCTACGCCGAGCTCGCCGTTGGGCAGGCGGCCCAGCCGCCCTTCATGGTCGTCGCCCCAACAATACAGCGCGCCATCCACGGTGATGCCACAACTGAGGTAAATACTCAGCGACAAGTCACGGAAGCGCAGATCTGGCGACACCAAAGTGGGCTGGGTGAGCACGACCTCGGCGCCGGGGATGGCCTGGCCCACGTTATTGCCACCCCAGCACCAAGCCTCTCCGTCGCTCAGAGAGCAGGCGTGGACATCGCCGACGAAGAGCGCGTCCGACGGTGGCATGCCGTCGATTCGGGTCGGGGTGAACATCGCCCATTGGTTGTCGTAGAAATCGATGTTCTGCAGCCCCCAGCACCACACGCTGCCATCGTCCTTACGGGCACAGCTCAGGCGCGTTCCCAAGACCAGATCGGCGACGTCCGCCAGCGGTAGCGCTTGTGGCACGTCGGTCCACTCCGCTTCGATGCCGATCTGTCCGTGCTGGTTCAAGCCCCAGCACTGCCAAGGCCCTGTCTCGCCTCGGGCGCAGCTATGAATACCGCCGACGCGCAGCGCCGCGACCTTGGGCAAGCCCTCGACCTTGATCGGCTTGCTGCCATCGTCTTCCGGCCCGATATCACCCCAGCAGCGCACGCTGCCATCGGCCAAGAGCGCGCAGCTTCGGAGAAAGCCTGCGGCAACGGCGCGCGCCCCTGCGATGGCAGGCGCGGCGGCGTCGCTGATGAATCGCGCCGGGTCATCGTGCTTGCACGCGCCGTCGCTGTTGATGCCCACACAGCGCACAGCGCCGTCGGCGCCGAGGGCGCAAGTGTGATGGTTCCCGGCGGCGATGGCGACGGCGCCGCGAAGGGCGACGACCTCCATCATCTCCCTGCTGCGGGGGTGATCTGGATCGAGAGGCTGCCCCCAGGCAAAGCGCGGCCCCCAGCACCAGACCCGCTGCTCCCTGTCGAGCACACAGCTATGGAAAGTGCCCAGTGACAAGGCCACGGCACCACGGACTCCCACGGGCATGGCGCGATGACCTGCGCCAGCATGCCCCAACTGCCCTTCGATATTCCAGCCCCAGCAGTGGACGCTCTGGTCAGCCAAAATGGCGCAGGTGTGATGGGTCCCAGCGGCGATCAGCCGCACGTCGCTGAGATCTTCGACGCGCCCAAAGGGATAGACCATGTTGAGGCTCGTTGACCGTCCGAGCTGGCCATATCTGTTGCGTCCCCAGCATCCCACCTGGCCGTCAGCCAAGAGGGCGCAAGCGTGTTCCTGGCCCACGGCGAGCCCCGTGGCGCCGCTCACGTTGGGGATGGGCTTGGCGACAAAGTCGATCTCTGGCTTGTAGCCGAAATAGCCGCTCTGGAGGTCGCCCCAGCAGGCGACGCTGCCATCGCGCCGTAGGGCACAGCCTTGACGGCCTTCGGTGTGCACCTCGACGGCGTCATCGACCCCGAGCACTTGGTGCAGCGCTACACCGTGCGTGAGATCCCCAAACCAGCAGGTGACCTCCCCGCTTTGCAGCAGCGCGCAGCCCAACCCAATACCGACGCTGATCTGGAGCACCTCACCGCAGCGACCTTCCAGGCAGGGGATGCTCTCGGCGCAAGCGGGATCGCAGCCCGAGCTGGGCACGTCCGGCAGCGTATCCACCTCGGGGATTTCTGTTTCGCTCTGCCCCTTGTCTGCCAGGTCATCGAGTGGCAGCTCCGTGACCAGGGCCGAGCAGGCGACCAGGGCCAAGCTGCCGAGGGTGACGGCCAGCGGCGCCCAGCCACCGAGCGCTCGTTGGGGTGTCAGGTCGTTCATGGCGGTGTCCTTGTTGGGGGTCTCGTTGGGGATGGCGAGCATCAGCGCATCCTCCCGCTCTGGCAGCAGAAGCGTCGCAGTGCTTGGCCGTCGCGCACCCAGACCCGATCCTCGGCGGCGCTGAGGTGGACGCCCCCGACCCAGTGGTCAATGCCGTTGAGGAGGATGTGGTTGGCGCGCTGCTGGAGTACCTGTCGACCGCAGTCGGTAATCTCGAACAGGCAGGTTCGCGCCTCCATGGGGCCAATGGCCGAGACCAGGGGTGCGTCGCATGCCAAGTGGGTCATGCTCATTAAGCGCGCATGCAGGGTGAGTGGGCTCGGTGTATCGAAGCGCTGCTCAGCCTGCTCGAAGCACTGCACCATCAACGCGACCTCCGTCGCCGGTGCCACGGCGAGGGCGCGGAGCAGCATCTCTTGCCAGCCGTCCAAACCGCTGCGCGCCTCGGGGAACTTATCGGTCCAGCGCGCTCGCCAGGACTGCGCCAGGGGCGTCGCGTTCATCGCCTGGAAGTGGTCGGGCGTCGGCTGGCACACCGCCTCCCACAAGCGCCGGTAGGCCAGGCGCTCGTTGGCATCCATGGGCCGGCGAATCGCCCGCTCCTCGTAGAAACGCGGTCCCGGGCTTTCGTAGAGCGAAATGTGTCGTGGGGGCAGGCCGAGACGCTCGATCTGGGTGATGGCCAGGGCGGTGCAGAGATGATCGGCGAGCTGTGACGACTGCCAACAACACCAATTCGCCGCGTCGTGCGGCCATGCGATTCGCTGCAAGCGGGCCTCCTCGTGCCACGGGTAGCCGTTGCGCAGCACGAAGTCTTGGCGCAGCGCGTCACAGCGAGCCAGGTCGCTATCCAGCGGGCCGTTGTCCAGATGGAAGCGCTGGTAGATGACAAGGGCATCGCTCTCGAGCGCGGCTGCGTGGGGCATGTGGATGGCCCAAGGTGGGATGACGTGAACCGTGCGCATGGGTGGATCATCCTTTGGGGGTGCAGGTGGAACGTCGTGCATCGGAGGACCTGGTCGCTATCCAGCGGGCCTTTGAGCGGGGGGGGGAGTGCTGGTTATTACCTTCACCTCTTACACCTCTTTGGGACATCGTTGAACCTGGCTGCCCAGCTCGAGACCGCACTCCCATCCACTATCAAAGCACTTTCGCCACCAACGCAGAAGACCAGCGCTGCCCGCTTCAACCTCAGAAGCCAAAGGCTGAGGCGCTCCCGCCTCTCCCCCGCCGCAAGTAGCCAAGAAGACACGCTCCATGACGCATACCTCGCCAGCGGGCGCGGCAGCTCCCAAGGAAGCAAGCTTGGCCAGTCGCACTGCCAAGCGATGAATCGTATCACCAGTGGCGTCGTACCCGGCACAGATGATCGCCGTGCTCGGCCCGTCCAGCGCGCGTCGATAAGCTACTTCTCCCCACGCACCACAGCGCCAATGGCAGTGCAGCACCGTGGCGCGTGCCTCTCGGGCGATCACCAGGCAGACCAAGAGCAAGCGTTCGATGATGTCCAGGTTCGCCTCCCCGCGACCTTGCCAGAAGGTGTCGAGCAGGGACTGCCAGATCGCGGCCTGCCCTTCATGGTGGGTATGATAGGGGTTCAACCCGGCGAGAGACTTGGAGAGCATGTCATCCAAGGTGCCGATCAGCTCCAGCGCCGATTCTCGCCCAAGCGATACCTGTCTAGGTGGTGGAAGACGCGGACACAGCCACTCGGCGAGGGCTTGGATCGCCGCCAGGAGAAACGGCACGTCTGCCTCTGTCAGCACCTCCTCGACTCCCGCGGGCAACCAGGTCCGCTCGACCTCAGGCGCTAGAGCGGCTAGCCATCGCGGCGCTTCCAACGGCACCTGTCGCTGCCAGCGCATCAGGCGTCCGTCTTCCCAAAGCCAAACGGCGTCATCACCCCCCAGATGGGTCCCGCCAATCCAGGTGTCGATGCCGTTGTGGAGCAGATGGTTCTTCTCTCCGCGCAGCACCGCCAGGCCATCGGCGGTGATGCGCAGTTCGAGCGGGCGAAGGGACGTGCGATCGCCCTGGCTGTGCACGAGCGGCAGCGAACACCCTTCCTGGTCGAGGGCGCGCAACAGCACCCTCAGCGTCTGCGCGTCCAGCACGGCCACCTGTTCCGGATCACTTTCCATGACCAGCGCAACCTCCACGCATATCCTCGCCTCGGAGCAGGTGCGCCCCGCGCCCGTAAAATCCGCACAGGTGCTGAGAGCCAGGTGTTGCCAGTGGTCGAGCCCGTGTGGCAGCGACGGAAAGCGCTGCATGAGGCTCAGGACGGCTTTGCGCAGGGCGAAAGGCGCGGCGCCCGAGGCACTGAGCCAGGCACCGAGTGGCTCCGGCGTGGGGGCGCAGAGCCGGCGCCACAGATCCCGCATGGCTTCGGCGTGCGCTGCGTTGAGTGGGACCCGGCAGGCAACGAGCGCCTGGCTCCCGGGATCGTGGGCGGCCAGAGTCCCCAGGTCTTTGCACGGATCGCCATTGACCGGAAGGAAGGCTGGGCCGACATCGATGCGTTCGATTTCAATCCCTTGGTCGTTCAGGCATTCCAGGAGCCAGCAGGCGAGCATTTGTTCGGCCAAGGCCTGGGTCAACCACAGGCAAACGCGTTCACAACCCGCGACGGCTGCACCCAAGTCGACCTCCCAGGGCGCATGCCAGTCGTGCCAGCGCTGGGCTCGCCAGAAGCGGCGCCGGCCTGCCAAGTGGGCGGCGGTGTCGACTGCGCAAGGTCCTTGGCTGAGATCGTCCCAGATCCCGAGCCAGCGATCCTTGGGGAAATGCCTGGCGATCATACGCAGGCCGTTGATGGGGACGATGTGGAGATCCATAGACCTTGTGCGTTTGACTTAGCGCCCGATTCCTTCACGTCCTCTCAGGCTGGCAGGGCCTCACCTTTACCACGCCAGCTCCCACCACCGCAGCAAAGTCGGCTGCGATCACTTCCTCCCCGCGCCAGAGGCTTATGCTGGCACCGTAATCCGCAGGGTGGAGGCGCGCCGCCATGACGTCATCCTCGCCTTCGGGGGGGGGGCGCACGCCACGACGCCACACAGAGCCAGCCACGCAAAAGGAAGGACCTTGGTCTTCATCGTTCTACCTCGTCTTTGGGGGTGGGAGTGCTCGCCTGAATACGACCCTAGGAAGAGAAATCTCATTGGTCAAGCTTTTTTGCGCCCCAGACGCAGGTGGGACACCCGCGGATTCTCGCGGTCCTTGTGGTCACGCCTGGTGGCATCGTTGCATCGCAGGTGCGTATTCAACGACGTCGCTGTTGGGGACGCGCAGGCGGCCCAGGTTGGCAGCTTTCGCCCGTTTGGGTGATGCCGCCAGCGCCGATCGCGCAGGTGCGCCGCCGCGGCCGCGCCATGGGGGAGGTGACAGGGAAGCTGGGACGTCTTAAATGAAGACCTTGGACGACGTGGGCAGCGCGAGGTTGCGTTCGCCCGCTGCGGCCGCCCCAGGTGGGGTGGCCCCGCTACCCATGAGGACGATGACCCATGAAGAAGTCGATAGAAGTGATGCCCATCGATTACATCGAGTTTGGCGCGACAGACCTGGTCGCCATCAAGGCTTTCTACGGTGAGGTCTTCGGCTGGACCTTCATGGATTATGGCGACACCTATACCAGCTTCGCCGATGGGCGATTGACCGGTGGCTTTGCGACGGACGTGCCCATTGGGACCTCGCCGATGGTGGTGCTGCGCGCCAGCGATTTGGAGGAGGCCTTGGCCCGGGTGAAGCAACACGGGGGGGAGATCGTGCAGGCCATCTTCGCCTTCCCCGGTGGCCGGCGCTTTCACTTCCGCGACCCCGCGGGGAACCTCCTCGGGGTGTGGTCCGAATGACCTAGGACCTTGGCTCAGAGGTCGCCGCTCTCGAGGAGGCGGGTGAGTAGGCCGAAGTCTTCCGTCTCGGGAAAGAGGGCGGTGAAGCAGGGGCCCTGGGTCATCATCCGGTTCCAGGCGGCCAAGGCCGTGCCGTAGGCGTCGAAGGCTGCGTCTTCACTGAGGCCGGGGCGGGTGGCGGCGTACCAGGTGGCGACGAAGTGGCCGAAGAGAAAGACCATGGCGCCAATGGGCATGGACGGGAAGCGGCTCGTCTCGCGCAAGAAGATGGCGCTGGCGATGGTGTGGCGGCCGAAGGCGTCCCAGGTGGGCTGACCCGGCGCGTTTTGACAGGCCTCGACCGAGACCTCGGCCAGGGCCTGGTGCAGCCGCTGCAGGTGCTGGCCGTGGAGGGTGTGGGCCAAACTGGTCACCCATGGGACGAGGCGGTCGACCATTTTCTGGAGGAGGCCCAGGAAGGTGTGGCAGAAGCCTTGGGGGAGCTGGGTGCGGCCAGGGAGCCGGGCCGAGCAGCCGGCGCTGCGGTAGAGCAGCTCCACCAGCCCCACCCTCTCGTCCTGCAGCCACTGGAGGATGCGCGCCTCGTGGTAGCGGCCTTCGTCCAGGTCCTCGGGGTCGCGGTCGCGCAGCACTGGGCGCAGGATGGCCGTCGACGCCAGCTCGCTGAGGTCGGCCTCGCTGCCGTCGCGATAGCTGCGGTGGGCGGTGTAACAGGTGGGCCGCACCCCGACGCGGATCGCCCCCTCGACCTCGACGGCGACGAAGGGGAAGCGGCGGCAGGCTTCGGGTTTGGCCTCGGCCCCACAGATGGCGTGGATGGCGCACAACCGCTCCGCGTTGAGGAAGAGGCACTGCTTGTTGGGGAAGTGGAGAAAGCGCAAGACCTCGCCCTGGCGCGTGCGCCCCTGCACCACGGGCTGCACACCGCGAACGCTCTCGACTTCGGCTGCCACCGCTTGGTGGACGGCGACGACCTCGGCCATGAAGGGATCGTCCAAGGGGCCAACGAGCTGAGACTCGCACGAGCAGCCGCAGCCAGTGCAGTCGTGCCGGACTGGCCCCAGGCTGACCACCTCCTTGGCCCGCTCGTCGACCTGCACCACCCCGAGGCGGACGAAATCGCCCACCACCGCTTCGACGGCGGCCGTGGCACAGGGCAGGCCCGAGTCCAGGGAGAGGCAGGCCGCGACCTCTTCCACGCAGCGATGGCCGTCGCAGAAGGACAAGATGGCGGCGGCCCCAGGCGAGAGCCGCAGGTGGTTGGAGCTGCTGGTGAACTCCGCGTTCACCGTGCCCTTTTCCAAATTGCCGTCGTCTACCATCCGCGGAAAGCGACCCTTGCTTGCCATGATCATCCCCTTCGAAATCACGAAGTCTTGCCCACTCAGCATGACAGATCGCCACACACCTGAAAATAGCTGCCTCAACAAATGAATTTGGTCCCGCCTCTCGTTTTGCCCCGGGCGCTTGGCCGCTGCTGGGAACCACCTCCGAGGGGCGTGCGCCAGGCAGCGTCGCCGGTGGGTTCGTTGCCATCGTGGCCAAGGCCCGCTAGCCTGCATCCCTCGATGGGCACGCCGCCCACCTGGTAGGAGTAGGCAGCTATGGCGCATGAGTTCATCTATCAAATGCGGGGGTTGAAGAAACACACCCCCGACGGCAAGACGGTCCTCGATGGCATCTGGCTCTCTTTCTATCCCGGGGCCAAGATCGGGGTCATCGGGCCCAACGGCGCAGGCAAGAGCACCCTGCTGCGCATCATGGCCGGGATCGACAAGGAGGTCGACGGCGACACCTGGATCGATCCCAAGGCCAAGGTGGGCTTTCTCGCCCAGGAGCCCCAGCTCGACCCTAGCCTCGACGTGCGCGGCAACATCGAGTTGGGCTTGGCCGCCCAGCGCGATCTGCTGAATCGCTTCGAAGCCGTGAGCTTGCGCTTTGGCGAGGAGCTCAGCGACGACGAGATGAACGATCTGATGGAGGAGCAGGGGAAGCTGCAAGACGCCATCGACGCCGCCGGTGCCTGGGATCTGGATCGCACCCTGGACATCGCCATGGACGCCCTGCGCACCCCGCCGGGGGACCAGGACGTGAGCACCCTCTCCGGGGGCGAGCGGCGCCGGGTGGCCCTGTGCCAGCTCTTGTTGGCCAAACCGGACCTCCTCCTGCTGGACGAACCGACGAACCACCTCGACGCCGAGAGTGTGGCCTGGCTGGAGCGCACCCTGCGCGACTACCACGGCACGGTGATCATCGTCACCCACGACCGCTACTTCCTCGACAACGTGACCCGCTGGATCCTCGAACTGGAGAGCGGCAAAGGGCTGCCCTTCGAGGGGAACTACTCGGAGTGGCTGGAGCAGAAGCAAGCGCTGCTGGCCCAGCACGAGAAGCAGGCCTCCCTGCGGAGCAAGACCCTGGCCCGCGAGCTGGAGTGGGTGCGCATGGGGCAGAAGGCCAAGCAGGCCAAGTCCAAGGCGCGCCTCAAGCGCTACGAAGAGCTGCTCAAGGAGGCCGGCGACGACGGGCAACGCCGCCAAGAGATCGTCATCCCCGTGCCGCCGCGCTTGGGCGACGTGGTGGTCGAGGCCAAGGCCCTGCGCAAGGCGTTCGGCGATCGCCTGCTCATCGACGACCTCACCTTCTCCCTACCCAAAGGCGGCATCGTCGGGGTGGTCGGCCCCAACGGAGCCGGTAAGACCACCCTGTTCAAGATGATCACCGGGGAAGAGCCCGTGGACGGCGGCGAGCTCAAGGTGGGGGAGACGGTGGTCGTCTCGGCCGTCACCCAGATCCGGGACGAGCTGGTCGACGACGAGA
>Ga0334884_1003965_pt1 | contig 15940 bp, 18 predicted proteins | sample GraSluR1_MG_7_FD_207215 | JGI IMG/M metagenome (GOLD analysis project Ga0334884, IMG submission 207215) | Sludge microbial communities from methane-producing bioreactor in Wageningen University, Netherlands - Granular Sludge_12_05 R1 | ecosystem: Engineered > Bioreactor > Anaerobic >...
AAAAGACATTGAATAAATGGTTCTCATAACAGCTAAACACTCCCATTGGAACAAATAATGAAAACAGAACCACTTGACATAAAATTTACACAGAGATTCTCGATCAATCTCACATCAAACATTCTATATTTTATTCTGAACATCATTATTGGCCTGGCACTGGTTCCCTTTTTCCTGGATACTCTGGGAACGGCAGCATACGGTCTGATCCCCTTAGCCACCTCGATTACAAGTTACGTCACTCTGATCATCGACTCATTAAATACATCAATTTCCCGTTTTCTGACCATAGACCTCCAGCGTGCAGACATAAAACGGGCTAATGAGACATTTAATACGGCATTGTTTGGCACATTTGGAGTCATCTTACTTCTGGTCCCCGTTGCCCTTGCAGCAGCTTGGTATGCTCCGGTATTTTTTAATATTGGTGACCAGTCGGCAACAGATGTATTCCTGCTTTTTGCTCTTATCTTTGCTTCGGTGCTTGTTCGTGCCTGGAGCAGCAACTTCATGGTAATTCTGTTCGCATACAACAGGCTTGACCTGCGGAATTATGTGAATAGCACCAATCTCATCGTGCAACTCGTACTGGTTATCACCTTATTTCTATGCCTTGGTCCGTCACTAGTACTGGTTGGCCTTTCCTATGCAGGAGCCGCCATTGCAACACTTGCATTGGCGTTCATCCTTTCAAAAAGAACATGTCCTACTCTGAAAATCTCGCTTACATCTTTTGCGCAGTCACGACTCAGGGAAATCGGAGGAATGTCGTTATGGGTCTTAATCAACAGTATTGGTCTGCTTCTTAATACCCAGGTCGCCCTAATCATAGTGAATAAATTATTCGGAGATGTTGCAGGTGCAGAATATTCCCTTGCTGTAATATGGAGCACGCTTCTTATCGGTATTGCAGCCCTGATCACGAATTTGTTCACACCAATGACCTATTCGTATTATGCCAAACAGGATCGTGAAGGGTTGATTCAATTTACATCGACGACGATTAAGGTAATAGGCCTCTTTATGGCGTTACCAATTGGGCTGGTATGCATATTTTCGCCTCAACTTCTCACTATCTGGGTCGGTGCAGAATTTGCACATCTCGCTCCACTTATATGGATTTGTGTAGCTCCTGTCATTCTTCAGATTATGGTTTCCTGCATATCGCCGATTACGGTAGCGTATAATCGTGTTCGGAGCCTCGTAATCCTGACACTACCTATGGGATTTCTGAATATCGGATTGGCACTACTTCTTCCCTATACATTCGATATCGGCATGTATGGGGTTGCTCTGGCAGGATTCATCACCCTCTTTCTTCGATATGGGTTCATAAATCCGCTTTTTGTCGCCTCGATCATACAAATCCCAAGATTCACCTTCCTGAAAATGATGCTGTATGGCATTGGAGGAGTATTTGTCCTGTCCGTAACCGGGATTGCAATATTGTCATTCGTCACCATTTCCGCGCTTCCAGCGATTATTCTTGCAGGGTTCGGAATTGCGGTTGTATATTTTCTGTTTGTCCTGAACATTGTAATTCGACCTAAAGAGAGAAAGATGATCCGCTCATGTCTTCCAGGAGTATGCCAGAGGAGGATTCCGTCATGGCTACTGTAATCGAGACGGTTGTACAAAACTCCATCTGCATCGGTTGTGGGTTGTGTTCTGCAATGTGTCCTGATAAAGCCCTTGAAATGCAGTTTAACAAATTTGGAGAATACAATCCAGTCAGTATTGATGAATGCACAACGGAGTGTGGTCTCTGCCTGAAGGTCTGCCCGTTTGGCGATTCGGGTGAAAACGAGGATACGATCGGGAAACGGCTCTATGGAGAGATCCCCGGAATCTAGTACCGGGCAGAAACCGGCTATTATCTTGACACCTATGTCGGCTTTTCGGAGAGACACCGGCCGATCAGCGCTTCGGGCGGGATTGCGACCTGGATCCAGGAGGCGTTGTTTATTCGTGAATTCCGACATTATTTGTTGAGAGGCCTGTAATCTATGTGTTTGAACACGGGTAGTTCGGATCCAATCTTTCCCAGAGTCTCTGGGGCTTGTTTTGTGAAATCGAAAACCAAGTATTATTTGTTGACATGGAACAATAATTCTCAAACATAATACCGAATTATAATATATTTGCATCAAATAAAATAATTTAAAGATGAAGAATCATTTTATGAGACTGCAATTCGTCCTAAGATCTGCATACATAACTGGACGATTGCTTATAGATGATAGTGTAATTTTAATTGTAGGATATCAAAGCAAAAATTGGGGAGACGCTCTTAATCCTATCCTAGTTCAACAGATTTCTAGGAAAAAACCCGTCATAGCAACAAAATATACATACAACTTTAGAAAGCTCCCAGTGTATTCGGTTATAGGAAGCGTGTTAGAGAGACCCAACATTAACAATTGTGGACATGGAAATTTGATAGTTTGGGGCACAGGGTTCATTTCCAGTCAGGGCATGTTGAACGTTCGACCGAAGGAAATCTGTGCCGTAAGAGGCCCACTTACAAGAGAACGGCTTTTAATCCAGGGGTATGAATGCCCGGAAGTATATGGCGATCCTGCACTCTTATATCCTAAATACTACAAACCAAATGTTCAAAAAAAATATAAATTGGGCATTATCCCACACTATGTTGACAGAGAGGATAAACTATTAAAAAATTTCCTAAATGATACAGATACGTTAATAATAGATATACAAAGCGGGATCCACAATGTTGTTGATCAAATTTGCAGTTGTCAAAAGATTGCATCGAGCTCACTCCATGGTATCATTGCTGCAGATGCATATGGGATACAATCGACTTGGATAAAAATATCAGATAAAATCACAGGAGGTTCATTTAAATATTTAGATTATTTCATGTCTGTCGGTAGAAACGATATAGAAGCATTAGTAATCCAAGAGGACTCATCGATCGATGATATTTTAGACACTTATACTAATTACAAATTAGATATAAATCTCAATGAACTATGGGAAGCCTGCCCTTTTCGGTGTATTGGGGGGAATAAACACATTTCTTAAGAATATTCGAAGGTATAATTCTAGGGCGACTCACGACAGAAGCGAAAATCACGTGGCCGGGGCCATCAAAAGAAGGATGAGCAAACCGACACGGTGTATCATTTCAGCCAGTATCATGCTGAAAGAAGCTGCGTGATCTGCAGACTTCAAAATCTACGTTGAAGTGGGTAATGACCTTTTCTAATGGCGTTGCTGAATCCTACAGGCATGACCCAGTCACTGATTCCGTTCAATTAGAAGGGCTGCTCAATATGACCGATCGATGCTGGGATATCGTGGAATTATTTGGAACTGTTTGCGAAAAATACTACTCATAATTCATTTTTTTGGTTGTCGAAATAAGAGCGATTATTTCTAGGTGAGCCTTTCTATCTGTGTTCGGATGGTGGTGTAAATTGTTCACTTCACACACCTGTCACCGATTTCCCAGAGATTATATGAAAATTCTTGTTCCAGAAATTTTTATGCAGATAGCGGGATATATGTAGAAAATATTAATTCTACTAAAAAAACTAATGGGGAATTTGAGAAATCTAATTGTATCAAAAAAAATTATGCATAATTTGGAGAGTTGTCTCCTGCATCAAATATCTCGATGTTGAGGTTGTGATAGATTTTCGCGTCAACCGACTGATCATTTCTAAACCTAGCGTAATCCTCTGCAGTATACCTGCCAAGTTCCATGTAACCAGGGACATCCTGGTACAAGAGCTCGTCGAGGGTAAGCACGATAACATAACTCTGCTGGTTATACTTGAGATTTATATCTTCAAATGATCTGTGAGACAAGTCATAACCAAAGTGGTCGGGTATTCTGATACTTTTATCAGATTCTCCATCATCAAACAGCGCATGGAATCTCCCAATCTGGCTCAGAGGAACAATAATAGTTTCACTATCCCGTGACCCGTAAAACCACTCCATACCCTCTACTTCGTTATATGTAAGGGCTGCATTTGTCCTGAAAATATTTGGGGAATCAAGTGTTCCAAATAGACTCAGGCTCCATGTGCCTGTCAAAAGGATAAGGAGCAATACCATCTGCCTGCTAAAAAGCTTCGATTTCGGAAATAAAATGGAGAGCGCAAGCACAAACAACGGTACCTGGGCATACACAACGAAGTTTAAATTTGTCATGCGATCAGGCTGGTGAGAAAACACAGGATTTAAGAAGAGGACCGCCTCAGCGACCAAGAACATGATGTAGAAAATCAAAAGAAAATGCATCCGGTTTTTTAAGAATTCAGAGATCTCTTCCCACTTAAGATAAAGCAGAACGAGTGCAATTCCAATAATGAGCAGGGGAATAACATATCGGCCATAGTAGACGAATAGCAATTTCATCATTTTAAAAAGGTCAACATTGATACGAGCGAGTTTGTCCGCCGTTTCAAGCAGGACAGGTTCGGTCGTCCTCTGTAGATAACCCTGGTAACTCCGTCCGAAACTACCCAAGAGCGTATCACAGTAGATAAACCATGCGAAGAATGCTGTAAATAAAACAACAAGTGGACGGGTGGAACGCCAGTAATTTCCATGAATTAACTGATTCAATATCTTGCCAAACAAAACCAGAACCAGGAGAAGGGCAAAAACAAAGAGTACGATAAACGGGTGCATGAAGGGAACAAGAACCGTCGGAATAAGGACAAGTGCAGCAGTTGCAAAACCGGGTTTTTTGATATACCAACTCAGGATGAAGATAAAGAGGGGCATGTAGGCAAAGAACAGGGCATGAGGCACGTTGAGAAAGTTGTAGGGCCCCAGGTAGAGGATGAAGGAAGAAAGTATTGCGATATTCACCAATTGTTCCTCTTTTAGGAAAAAACGGCAACATAGAACCAGTCCGCCGATGAATACAAAGGAGAAGACTACCGGCATAACAAAGGCTGCACCATTCGCAGGGAGCCTTGATACTATTGAAAGTAAGGCACCAAGGATAAGGCTTCCAGGGTAGATATCCCACCCATCGATGGCACCAGTATTGCTGATGTGGACATATTCACCGATGTATGACATATCGTCCGCACGGCCCATGGAGTAGTAGCCCAGCATGAATGGGATCAAAAGGATAGTCAGATGATTGAGGATCAACAGCAGGATGCTAGTCTTTCTCATAATGCCCTGGCCTGATAGCAGAACAACTGAACTGATGAAATAGCAGAGTATGGATGCACCGTAAAAGGAGAGCGGGAGGACAGAGTAGATGTCCACGACGTAGCCCTGGGGCTGGTGGAAATACAGGGTAAGGATGTTATGGAAAACAAGGAGAAACCCGATAGTGAGGAGGGGCCTTGAATATCTCCCGTTCGATAAAAATTCGGAGATATTCGTCGGGTATCGTGCCTTCACTTTAAACACATAATACTGGTCATCAGGCGAGGATATTTAGATTCTGGTTTTGGGGAGCATTTGTTTAGTAAAAATTCCTCTTGTATGGGTCATGCGTCCTTACAACCCAGGGCGATACTGAGGAATACTATCATAGGTTCTTTCTAATGAAACCTCTTTCTTGTTTCAAGGAATTGTCAGCACGAGAATTATCCAGACTATCTTTGCAGGACCGGCTCAAGCGTAAGCGTTCCGATAGGCCTTCATGTCGTATGTATATTTTTATGATTTCCATAGCACTGCAAGAACCTCTCCGCTGCCTGTTCCCACGTAAATCTCTCTTCAGCCGTTTTTTTCGCGCATCTTCCAAGTTTTTCCGCGTAATCCCGTTTCCGCAAGAGGAGATCGATCTTTTCCGCAACCTGCTCTGCGTCTGGTGCAACAAGGAGCCCGTTCTCCCCATCGATGATCGCTTCCGGGATCCCACCTACCGCCGTTGCGATGATAGGTTTCCCCACCACCATAGCCTCAAGGAGTGCTAATGATATTCCCCCCTCCCCTAATGTAATATGTGTATATATATCACACAACTTCAAGGGAACAAAGGGGTTTTTCACATCGCCTGTAAAGACCATCTGCTTATCCATACCTATTTCATACGCGAATGCCTTTACCTCATCGGAGTACTTCCCCTCCCGTGTAGCAATCAGCACGATATTCGGATGGGTCTCCCGAAGTATCCGGACAGCCCGGATCAGGAGTTTCAGCCCCCCAGCTTTTAAGGGGTGGGCAGTCATAGCCTGAGCTAGGAGGATGATCGCATCCTCACCAATCCCATACTGCTCGCGAAAGTGCTCGACCTCCCCTTTTGAGACCTCACCAGCCGTCACCCCGGCGTAGGTAATTGCGGTCCTTGAAAACGAGAGGCCGTCGACTTCGACAATCCGCTCCTGCAACCCCTTCGAAACGAAGGTCACACAGTCACAGGCGTTCAGAAGGCTCTGGAAGAAGAATCTCGCTGGAAGCGACAATTTTTTAATTGGCTCAGTGTGGAAAGTATGTATCAACGTGCACCCGTGTAGTCGTTTATAGATCACGCCTGGGAATAGACAATACCACGTTCCATGGGTGTGGATCACCTCGGGACGAACACTCTGGAGCTGCCGAAAGCAGGTGAAGGAGAATTTTATCTTATTCTTCCCGCCGCAGAACTGGTTCGGATCTTCTCCTTGCCTGAAGAGCACACTGACATCTTCTCCTTGGTTTTTCAGGGCATCGAAGAGGTTCACTAAGTATGTTTTAATGCCCCCACCATTGCTGCTTCTCCAGTAATGTGTGATAAGTGCAATCTTCATCGCGATCTCATCCTAAAACCTGCTCATATACACCCAAGATTTCCTTTGCAATATTCTCCCATGTAAACTGCTCTGCATATCCGAGGATCTCCTCCCGGTCCCACTCCCTGTCCAGCGCCACTAAGAGCTTCTCCGCCAGATCATCGGGGTTGGCAGGCTCGACGAGCAATCCATATTTGTCCGACGTAATGACCTCTGGTACACCTCCAACACTCGTTCCTATGAAAGGTTTCCCGCAGCCGAGGGCTTCAAACATGACGGTGGGATTACCCTCGTTAAGGCTCGGCAGGACAAAAAGGTCACAGGCGTTCATCCAGAGGGGGATCTCATCATGTGGTTTTCCTCCGGCGAGTATAATTTGTTCGTCTAGCTCAAGTGAGTGAATTTTGTGCTTAAGTTTTTTATGGAGTTTTCCTGAACCAACAATCACGCATAGAGCATCTTTTCTCACATGAGTGATTTTTTGGATGGCATCTATGAGATACAGGTGACCTTTTATAGTTTCTAAATTTCCAACAGTAAGAATAATCACTTTATCTTGAGGGAGATTAAGTAACTTTTTGCACTTCATAGGGTTACGGGGATAAAAGAGTTCGCTATTAAATCCATTTGGAATAATTGTAACTGGTGTAGAAATATCCAGTTTTTGAATACACGCGAAATTGCTATGACTTACGGTAATGATATGGTCTGCAGAATTCAGGATATTTTCTGTAATATGACGCCAAAATTCATTTTTAAAAGGTTTGATGTAAATATCACCGCCATGTGCAGTCACTATGAAAGGTATATTATATTTAGTTTTAATTTTTGCACCCACATACCCAGCTGACCAAACAAACTGAGAATGTACTAGACAAAATTTACCAGAATATTTTTGAATGTAATTATCTGCGAGAATAAATTGTTTATCGCCAAGTGTTCTATAGCCTCGATCCCATGGTAAGTACCAAGTAGGAATTTTTGTGATATGAATGTTATCTGGTTTATTTGTCAGATCGATTTTCTTTGATACTGTGTATCTCTCTAAAGATGGTAGGGGAAAATAATTTGAGATTTCAGCAAATGGATTTGTTCTGACCAATACATGAATCCTATTAAAGAAAGGGGCTACACCATCGATAATTCCTTTTTGAAAGGTATTATAAGAACTACATACTGCAAGCAGTTCATCCTTTCCAGTTGGTTGACTTAAATCCATGTTTTTCTACAGACTATCAAAATATTTTAGTTATTAATTATTTTCTTCGTATATGCCTTTTTTCGTAAAGAAAATGGTCTTATTATTTTGACATATATCCTAAGACTTTCTTATATAATTCTATAGTATCTGTAATGATTGTGTCACTGGTAAATCCATTCTCGATCAATAATCTTTTCGCGCCGTTTGCTAATTTTACCCGCAGATTTGAATCTGTCGCAAGTGTTAGTATAGCGTCCGCAAGAGCAATTTCATCCATTGGAGGAATTAAAAAGGCGTTTTCTTTATGGGTTAGATGCTGTTCTGTAGTCCCACTTTTTGTTATTATGCATGGTATTCTGCACATCATTGCTTCAATAATAGCATTGCTCCAAATATTTTCAACAGGACTCAAAGCAACAAATATTGTAGATGCATTCATTATTTTATTGATGTCATTCCGATTGCCTAAAACAATTACATAATTTTCCAGTTCATAATTTTGAATTAAATCAATTATTTTACCCTTTAGTACTCCATCCCCCACTAAACAGAAAGATATAGCCGGGTCAATTTTGATAACATGTGGTATAGATCTGATGAAAGTAATTGGATCTTTGAATTCATTTAAGCCTGCAACGAATGTCACTGTAGTATTTCCATTTTTTTTCAAATCCACCTGAATGTCACTGAAGTCTACATTTTCATTAAACTTTTCCTCATCAATTAAATTAGGTATTTCGGCTATATTGGTCATATTATATCCTTTCAAATAATTAGTGAGTTCGGGATGTGGTGAAATAATAGCGTCACAATTATTTAATACAATTTTTGTGATGATCTTTGGCATCAGTCTTAAATCGCTTCCTCGAACGGTTAATATCAACGGTTTATTGGAGATTTTCTTTATTAATACGCCGACAAGACCATTCAATGCCCAATGAGCATGAATTACATCATTTTGTCTTGTCAGTGATAAGCACCGTAAGAAAGCAACAAATAAGTACAGAGGGAGTTGTAATTTTGCTAAAAGACTTATTCTTAGATTTACAGGCATTCCAAAACCATAAGTTAATTTTTGTAACCTTATAGGAATGAAGTATTGGAATCGATATACTTGAATTTCACCAAACATTTCTTGAGTAAGAGCATTATAATCGATAGGTGCAATCACTTGGATTTTAATATTGCTCAGACTTAGTTTTTTTGATAAATGAAAAATAGTTCCTCGAATATCCGCTTTGTTTCGAGGAAAGGTGCTTGTCAACATTATTACTTTAATACTTTTAGAATTCAATCTCGACCTCATGCCCACGGCTCTCCATGGCCTGGATGAAGTTCTTAAACATATTGACATGCTTGGGGTGCTTCATCCCAACGAGTATTCTCATAAAAATCCTAGATTATTATCGTAAATTGAGCCATACTGCTATAAGTAATCTCTCAATAATCACTTCAGATGAGCGGGGCCCTCATTACCAGTGCTAACAATATCAAGGCACTTGTCACTGCAAGAAGCCTCGGCAGGACACAATTTGCAGCCTACACGGCAGATTCGAAACGAGGTACTCTGGCATAATTCTCCAGGCATTCGCGAGGATTTTATCCATATCCTCCTCCTGGAACTGATATAACCTCTACCCTATCTGTGATTCGAAAAATTCTCGAAAAAAGCGGGAGTAATATTCTCCTTGCGCAGACCAGGATATCATGATTGTGATCCTGTAATGTCCATATCGCGTTCTTGAATAAGTGCACGTGAGCAGGATGATTAACACTTATAAGAATTTTCATCTGGACATCCACTTCCATGAGAAGTTATAAGGTAACTTTTACGGGAACAGATATAATTACATTTTGTATGGTAATGTACCTGTTAAGACTGCTTCAACCCTACAATGGAATTTTTTAGTCGTATTTGATAAAATAATCACTACCTCGATAATCGACGATTAATGATTCTGAACAGCGAATCTTTGCTTGGAAAAATGCCAATTATCAATCTCATTACCTCGTATGTTGATCCTGATTACTGGTCAGAGATTCGCTAAATTCTAATTTTCGAATAATTTTAGCCGGATTCCCTTGAGCGACCGAATTAGGAGGGATATCCCAGAGCACGACCGATCCTGTTCCAATTACTGATCGTTCCCCAATTGACACTCCATTGTTAATTATACTTCCCGGGAAAATATTGGCACCTCGACCGATATGAACTGGTTTGACGATTCGAGGGTACTCATCATGAAGGAGTTCTGGAACGTGCTGATGTGCGGTAATGATACATCTGTCACCAATTCCTGCATAATCATCTATAGTAATGTACTCAGGATTAATTCTGTCAAATAAAACGTCACACCCTATATACACATTTTTACCAATTTTAATACCTTGCATTCGATACAGTTTCACCCTCACCGAGGGGATGGGAAAGTTGGAGGCAAGTCTTCCTAAAAACCAGTTCTTCAAATAGCGAAATAGATAAACAAAAAAATTGACCTGTTCAGCACCACTGATCTCTTTGATCGAACTGATTTCACGTTCAAACGCCATATTTGATCAGATCATTTTACATTATTTGGCAACCATCAACACCAATAATCTGCCCACTAACATAATCTCCCAATGGAGAAGCAAGGAATAAGGCGACCCTTGCAATATCTTCAGGCGTTCCAATGCGGCCTAAGGCTACGTTTTCAATCATCGCATTTTTTATTTCTGGTTTCAAATCTTTTGTTAAATCCGTTTCAATTACTCCAGGTGCTATGGCATTTACAGTGATGTTGTATCTACCCAATTCTTTTGCTGCAGATGAAGTAAAACCAATTATAAATGATTTACTGGCAGAATAGGCGGTTTGACCATTGTTTCCATGAGTCCCAACAATAGAGGAGATGTTGATTATTCTTCCAAAATTCTGTTTCATCATCATTTTAGAAGCGCGTTGCGAGCAAAAGTATGTCCCTTTACAGTTAATGTCAATCATTCTGTCCAATTCGGCAATAGGAGTCATCATAAGGAGGTTATTGTACATTACTCCTGCATTGTTTACAAGAATGTCAAGTCGACCGAATGATGATTTAATCTCTTTGAACATTCTCTTCACATCTTCTTCTTTTGATACATCAGCCTTAATTTTAACTGCACTGAAGCCTTTCTTTGTAATCAAATCAGTCAATTCATTGGCTGCATCTTTACTGGTATTGTAGTTTACAATAACCCGTGCATGATTTTCTGCTGCGAGAAGTGCTGTTGCTCTGCCGATACCCCTGCTCGCTCCGGTAACGAGCATGACTTTACCCTCCAACATATTATCATCACCTCATGATTCAGTCTTGAGAATTACCCATCTCACGAGACGGTTCAATGGAAGAGTCCCATCCCACGGTTGATCATACTCATGTATTGTGCCAGGAATGACAACTCGATCAACACCTCTATATGTCGCCTCTCGTGCAAAGATTCTCCGCTTATCCTCGTCATGAATACACACCGAAATCGCCTGGATTTTCCTGGTGATTAAATCAAAGACATCGTTAATCGACTCAATCTCTTTGATAAAAATACATTTACCATGGATGGGATCTTCCAGTTGTGTGCTTCTGTCCATAAAAATTGTCCAGCCTAGGTCATTAGGGATTATTATATCTTTATTATCTGATAGCAAGTATTTGGCTCTTTCATTGATAACGTTGGCAAGAATGGCAGGATCGGTATTCTGATGCCGAAGAACAGGGGGGAGTTGCTCAAAGGAACCCTTCATCAGCATTCCTATCTTTTCCAGTGTATATTTGCTCTTTTCGAAGAACAGAACGTGAGGTGAAGAGCAGGCCATCTGATTAAAAATAGCGATATCATTGACAGAATTTTCCAATGCTTTCTCAAATTGTTCGCTCTCGATATATCCCCTGTCGAAGACCCCGAAAGAATATTTCGGGCCGAACACAACTGTTTCACAGTGCTCTTTCTGGGGAAGGGCGAGGATGGAATGAATTGCTACCGATCCGCCGTAGATGACTTTACAGTCTGCAGCGAGAGAGAACTGCTTGCTTATCTCAAGATTTTTCCCTTCAAATGAGACAAGTGAGATCGCTTTTACGATATCCTTGCCAAAATAGGTGGTGCCGTCATGAGATAGAGTAATACATGAAAGGTCTTTCAATAGCGCAGCGATAAAGGCACGACTCTCTTCAGGAACCTTCGCAATGCTTCCATTTTTTGAGAGAATTGCCTGAGCGAGCGAGAAGAATGCAAGCGTCGGAATATTTGCTGCGATCCACTGGCAGACAACCCCGCGAGGTTGGGCCGACATCGCGAAGTTATTATTGACAGGGATGAATATATCAAGGTATCTGCAATCCGCGTAGTTCGTTTTACATACCTGTTCGAGGTTTTTTCGGCGTAGCCAGATAGAAATATAAGTGGCCCCATGCAGCCTGTTGATTTCAGGATTATGAATGAGATTTTTCCCGAGTTTTGCAAGAAGGCCAATAATGGCCTCCAGCGGCATTTCCTGAAGCACGCGCCTGTTACGGGTGATGGATTCGATAATAGGTGTAAAATCTTCGAACTCCTGATCCGTGAATTCTCCGTTGAACAGATGACACCGTATCATAGATCTACTCCCTGAATGTATCCCCACAGCCCCGGATCTCAACCTTCTCGATTCTCGACTGAAACCTGAAATACCGCCCTTTCCGGCCACATGGACAATCGTCTACTCCCACGGTAAAACCCATATCTTCGGTAAGAATAGCCTGACTGTAGTAACTGTCCGAAAGAATACTCATTAGCTCTATCATCCCCACTTCATTGTGGTCGCATGGCTTGAGAGTATAAGGATCTCGTATGATTACCTGAGCGAAATTTGGCACGTGTTTATGTCCGTATTCACAGTCGACAAATATGATGCCGGTCTGCTCGGCCATGCCATAAAAATCGAGAACATTCTCTCGACTCGTGCTGAATATTCGAGCAATTTCATTCGAAAAATGGTCCTTCGAGACCTGCTCACCCTTCAACTTTTTCCAGCCTCCACTGTGGAAGATCTTTACATCCTTAAAATTGAGGCGTATGTTATTCTCCTGTACCTGCTTATAGAAAGTTGACCAGATGATATATGTGAATCCAAAGACGTAAACATCCTTATCTTGATGTTGCGAGAGTAACTCTTTGATAACAGGCAGGTTGAGGACCAACCTTCCGTTCTCTTCTCGCATCAGATAGAAAATCTTTTTTGCGTAAATACTCAGACCCCGGACCCCGGCTGTTCTTGCCGAGAATTCCCGCGTTGGATCGTTGATGCCTTCGTGATCGATGACAAGGAAGATCCTTCGCTTATCACCAAGATAATCCTTTAAAATGCTCTTGAGCGCTTTGATCTGGTTAATGGTCGTGTATTTACTAAGTGGAACCCTACTGGTCATGCCTGTTGTCGTCCCGCTCGATCGCAGTACTTTTACGACTTGGTCTTCAGGACACGTCTTCAGATCAAAGTATTTGAACATCTGAACCGGCAGCGGCGGAACATCTTCCAGGCACTCAATCTTTTCCGGGGATATGCGAAGTTTTGAGAATAAATTGGCAATGTGATGATTATTTTTTATGGCCGCGGGCAGCTGTTTTTTCATGATCTGCAAAAGATTTCGATCTCTCTCATCATCGTGAAGGGAATATGGAGGCAGTTGCAAGAGATCGTTCAGATCATGTTCCCGGTTAGACATGATTACACTTGCCTCAAGTTCTGGATCATCGCTTTCAGTTGTTGTCTATCAATTTTATTCGAGGAGTTGAGGGGGTATTCAGTTACAAACAGAATTTCCTTTGGAACCTTATACGACGGAAGGGTGGCATTGCATAGCAAAGAAATTTTTTTTGATATGATATCTCTATCTGTATCTGCAGTTTGTACAACTGCAATTACTGCTTCCCCCATAATGTCATCAGGTAATCCAATTACAACACATCCGGAAATTCCTTCGAGTGAAATGATAAGATCCTCAATTTCGTTTGGTGAAATTCGATATCCTCCAGACTTGATAATATTTTGTGAGCGGCCGACAATGTAGATGTAGCCGTCTTCATCAACAGTAGCAAGATCTCGAGAAAAGTATCTGCCATCTCGTTTCACAACCGCTGTTCCTTCTGGATCATTGTAGTATCCTTTCATAATATTGTCGCCAATTGCAGTAATCTCTCCAACTTCCCCAGGTTTGACGGAAACGCCGTCAGAATTCAGGACATTGAGTGTTACTCCAGGTATGCCTTTACCGATCGATCCCATCTTCTCTCTGGCGAGATGAGGAGGTAAGTACGAGAGTCTTGCCGTTGCCTCTGTGGCGCCATACATTACGTAAAAATCCTTTTCCGGAAATGCATCGACTATCATTTGAATATATTTATTTGGCAATTGACCTCCTGCTTGTGTAATGTAGCGTAAACTTGGGAATTTTTCTTTTAGAAAATTTGTCTTGTTGATGAGAATCTGAAAAGTACTGGGGACGCCTGAAAGACCAGTACATTGATAGCGGTTAATTTCTTTGATGGTAGAACCGAGAAATATTTTATTCGAAAGTACAACACTGCCACCCTTTCGAATATGTGTGTGTAATAATGATGCCCCATAGCAGTAGAAAAATGGAAGAACAACACATATCCGATCTGATTCAGCCAGATTAAGATATCCAAGGATTGATTCAGTATTAGCAATAAGATTTTTATGGGTAAGCATTACGCCTTTTTTTGTGCCGGTGCTTCCGGAAGTAAAGATAATAACCGCAACATCATCTGAAGGATTCAGGTCGTAGGATTCGATTTTTTCTTTAGATAGTCTCTCAAGATCATTTTCGGTATAAAGGTCTATTGACGTATTCTTAAAAAGATCGAGAAAATTTTTTTGAACAAAACATGCAGAAAAAGAGCATTGGTTATATATTTGTGCAAAATCCTTCTCTCCAATACGTGTCTCGATAAGAACAGCAGTATTTCCACTTTTGATGATCGAAAGATAAGCAAGTATGAAAAAATAACTATTTTCTGCTACCAATAGCATTTGATTACTCGGCCCATATCGTTCAAACAGACTTGAAGAGATGCGCTTCACATCATCATAAAAAGCGTCATATGTAATCATTACATCCGATTCAAGAAAAAACGGATTAGTAGAAAATTTTGAATGCTCAAATAAGTAATCAATGAAATTCATTGCAATATTATTTTTCCTGGATGTATCTGGTCACAATATCTTTTACAAGACCGAAGTTTTCCATCGCGATGATATCATCCATCTCAAACTCAATATCGAATTCATCCTCGTACATCGACACAAGTTGAAGATGTTTCAATGAATCCCAGGGCTTGAATGAATTATATGAGGTAGAATCGTTGACCTCTGATTCATCAACTCCAAGGACTTCGCAAAAAATCCTCTTGATAGTAGTGCTTTGCTCAGTTATCATATCAATCATCTCCAAGAACTATCACAAATGCAAGAGCTTTGTCTTCACAATGAGCAAGACTTATTTTTAATTTTAGATCTTTGAATGTTTCCTTTTTTAATGTCACATTTGGAACTCCGTTTTGCTCATTGACTATTTCTATGTCCGTATACCAAATATTTTCTATACCTTGTGAATAGAGAGCTTTTATCGTCGCTTCTTTCCCTGCAAATCTTACGGCAAGATGTGGTTCAGCAGTTTCTTTAGAAAAACAGTAATTTAATTCATTTTGTGTGAATATCTTTTTAAGACTCGGATGGTTGATATCACGAGAAAACTCATTAAATCGATCAATACTAACGATATCAGCTCCTATTGTAATTGTCATAATTTCGGCTCCGAAAAATCACTGATCGGCTTCATTTTTACTTGGAAGAAGTACTTACTATTTCCAAACTTCAAATAAAAAAATTGGGATACTAAAAAAGATATCATTTACTCCTCACTTGAAGGAGCCTTTTCCCGACATTCACTGATAAATCAATTAGAAATCCAAGGACCCAAGATCCACTACTCGCTGCCCACCGCTC
>Ga0334884_1003980_pt1 | contig 15869 bp, 16 predicted proteins | sample GraSluR1_MG_7_FD_207215 | JGI IMG/M metagenome (GOLD analysis project Ga0334884, IMG submission 207215) | Sludge microbial communities from methane-producing bioreactor in Wageningen University, Netherlands - Granular Sludge_12_05 R1 | ecosystem: Engineered > Bioreactor > Anaerobic >...
GCTGATCCCGATGGTGTTGTTGATCGGCCTGTGGGGTGGCGAGCGGAGAGTCTATGCGTCGGTGAAGTTCTTTTTGTTCACCATGGTGGGTTCGCTGTTGATGCTGGTGGCGATTCTCTACCTCTATTTTCAGACGGCGGGTGTGACCTTGGACGGGGGCTATTCTTTTAGCCTGACAGCGTTTTTGGCGGTGCCGCTGACGGGTACGGAGCAGGCCTGGCTCTATGGTGCGTTCTTTGTGGCGTTTGCCATCAAGATCCCTCTCTTTCCCCTACACACCTGGTTGCCCGATGCGCACACCGAGGCGCCGACGGCTGGCTCGGTGGTGCTGGCGGCGGTGCTGCTGAAGCTCGGGGCCTATGGCCTCTTCCGTTTCGCGATGCCCTTGTTTCCTTTGGCGGTGTTGCGTTTTGCCGGTTTGGTCGGGGCGCTGGCGGTGATCGGCATCATCTATGGTGGTTTGGTGGCGATGGTGCAGAAGGACATCAAGCGGCTGATTGCTTACTCTTCGGTGAGTCACCTTGGTTTCGTGGTGTTGGGTTTGATGGCGCTGACGCCGCAGGGGGTGGAGGGTGCGCTTTTTCAGATGTTGGCCCATGGGATCTCGACGGGGGCGTTGTTTTTGTGCATCGGCATTCTCTACGAGCGACGCCACACGCGTTTGATCAGCGACTTTGGCGGTCTCGCTCGGCAGACGCCTGTGTTTGCAGCGGTCTTTTTGATCATGGTTTTGGCGAGCGCTGCGTTACCGGGCTTGAATGGCTTTCCGGGCGAGTTTTTGGTGTTGTTGGGTACCTTTAGCAGCGGGGTCTTTGGTGCTGGTTGGGCGCAGGCGTTGGCTGCCTTGGCAGCGACGGGCATGATTTTGTCGGCGGTGTATCTCTTGTGGTCCTACCAGCGGGTGATGCTGGGGCCGTTGAGTAACCCCAAGAATCGGCAGTTGCGCGACATGAATCTGCGGGAGTGGATCTACATGGGTCCGCTGGTGGTATTGGTTTTCGTGATGGGGGTTTTCCCCAACTTGATTTTGGACGATTTGCGGCCGGCCAGTCACGAGTTTTTCCGTCTTTTCAATGCGAAGCTGGCGCGCAGCGGTGTGATCGCGGCGCCGGAGATGCCTGAGTTGAGCGCTGCCGATTTGTCCTATTATCCGGGGGTGGAGGCGTTGGCGCTGAGGGCGGTGCCCGCGGCGGTCGAGCGCAGGGGTGATGGGGATGTAGCGGGGTGCTACAAGTTGCGCGCCGATGTGGTCCTGCAGGCTCTGGGGGCGGCGCAGGGAGTGGCCGGCATCGGTCGAGTGGAGGGGAGTCCGCGGACGGCGATGTTGGTAGCGCCATTTATTGGCAGCGTCTCTGAAGGTTCGGGGCTTGGGCAGGTGCGGGCTTTGGGTGGCAATGGCGAGGTAGGTCGATGATTGTGAAAAGTGCAGATGTGCTGACCTTGCTGCCCTTTCTTGCGGTGCTAGGTGTGGCCGTTCTGGTGTTGGTGATGGATCTTTTCCACCGGACGGCGCAGCAGCGGGGCTACCTGGCGCACGTATCGGCGGTGGGTCTGGTGGTGGCTTTTGGCGCGGTGTTCTACGTCAGCAAGCAGGTGGTGCCGGGTGATGCTTTTGGCGGGATGCTGTACCACGATGGCTTTACTCTTTTTTTGGATGGGATATTTCTCCTGGCGGCGTTGGTGACGGTGTTGCTATCACCGCGGTATTTGCAGGCGCACGGTGTGGAGTCGGGGGAGTATTACGTTCTGGTTTTGATGGCGACGGCGGGGATGATGCTCATGGCTGCGGCTGGGCATTTGTTGATGCTCTTCGTGGCGCTGGAGATGATGTCCTTGGCGGTCTATGTGTTGGTGGGATATTTCCGCCAGGACGGCCGCAGTGCCGAGGCGGCGATGAAGTATTTCTTCCTCGGGGCCTTTGCGAGCGCGTTGTTTTTGTATGGCAGCGCGCTGGTGTATGGGGTGTGTGGTTCCCTCCATTTTGAATCCATCGCCGTGGCGATTGGTTCTTCCATGCAGGCGGGGGACGGCGCTCTGGTGTTGCGCGAGGGGATGGGGTCGGCGACGCTGGATCCCTTGTTGTACATTGGCGTTTTGCTGTTGCTGGTGGGGATGGCGTTCAAGGTTGCCTTGGTGCCATTCCACATGTGGGCTCCCGATGCTTATAGCGGCGCCCCGATGACGGTGGTGGGCTTCATGGCGACAGGGGTCAAGGCAGCGGCCTTTGGTGCTTTGATACGGTTTTTGTTCATCGCCTTGGGGCCAGAGGTGACGCGCCTGGATGGGCAGGGGTGGGTGCAGCTCTTTTTCTACTTGTCATTGCTGACGATGATCCTGGGGAACCTGGTGGCGCTGGTTCAGGACGAGATCAAACGTATGCTGGCCTACGCCTCGATAGCGCATGCTGGTTATGGGATGGTCGGTTTGGTGGCAGCGGGCTATTTTGGTGCCGTGGGCGATGGCGCGCCGGTGCTGGGCTATGCGGGTAGCAGTTCGGTATTGTTTTATTTGTTTACCTACGCTGTGGCGACCTTGGGTGTCTTTGGGGTGCTGTCCTATTTGGGTTACAGCGGCCGCGACGTGCGTCGGATTACGGATTTGTCGGGTCTGGCGCGGTCTCACCCGGGCTTGGCGGCAATGATGGGCTTTTTCCTGTTGTCCAGCGCAGGCATTCCCATGACGGCGGGCTTCATGGGGAAGTTCTATGTGTTCAAGATGGCCGTGGTTGCCGGGACGGTGAATCAGGATCCGGCCTTTTTTGTTTTGGTGGTGGTAGCGGTGTTGGCGAGTATGGGGGGCGCCTATTACTATCTTCGGGTGATCGTCTGCATGTATATGAAGGAGGCGACGGTGGCGTTGGAAGTACGCCGCAGTCAGCCGGCGATGGTGGTGCTGGCGTTATTGGCGGGGCTGGTTTTGTGGGTGGGGGTGATGCCGAAGACGCTTTTCGAGTGGACGAGCGAAGGGATGAGGGATTTTCAGGGTGCCGTCGCCTACCCGGATCGGCGTTTCGTTCCAGAAGCGTATGTGCCTCAGGGTTTGAATCCGTTGGTGGAGGAGGGCGCTGTGCCCTTGCAGGTGGTTCCCAAGGGCGGATCTGGAGGCGTTGTTGAGTGAGTGCCACGAAGAGAGAGAGCTTATGTCGGTGAGAGAAGGGCGCGGTCGATGGCAGTGGGCGGAGGAAGACCCGACGGTCTTGATCGTTCTGACCTTTCTATTGGTGTTGATGCTGAGTCTTCCGTGGCCAGCGTGTGGTCCGGCGCGGGCTCGCGGGGGCAGTGTTTCGTTGGTGAGTTGGGTGGGTGAGCATTTGGCGGTGTCTGGGGGGGAGCAGGATTGAGCGCAGTTGACGGTGAAGCGATGGCTCGGATGCGACGGCGGGTGTTTTTTCGCGAGGGTTTGCGTTTCAGTTGTCAGCGATGTGGGGCGTGTTGCACGGGGGCGCCGGGCACGGTCTATTTCACTTTGGGTGAGGTGGAGGCATTGGCTGGTGCTCAGGGTCGTTCGGTGGAGGCTTTGTTGGGGGAGAAGTTCTATCCCTACCGCGATGGCTATAGTGCGCGGGAGTATGAGGATGGTCGCTGCGTGTTTTTTGCCGCGGGTTGTACGATTTATGAGCAGCGGCCGGCGCAGTGCCGTACTTTTCCGTTTTGGTTGAAGATATTGCGTTCGGAGGAGCGCTGGCGGGCGCTGGCGGAGCAATGTCCGGGGGTGGATCAAGGCGAGGTTCATGATTACGAAGCGATCTTGCGCATCGTGGGAGAGAGTCCGCTGTAGCAGCAGTGGCTGGCGGGAAATGTGGGTTGACGTGCGGGCGTGAGAGCCCTTAAGATTTTGCTAGGATTGCGTTGGTGCGGGCGCTCTGGGAGGGGGTGGCTGTTGCTGCGCGTGGTTGGGAGGAAGTGAGGACTTGCAGAGCCCAGACAATCTTTTTGAATGCGTCCGTGCCATTGCCCTCGCGGCCAAGGCTGCTGCACCTGGTTTGGCTGGTGCGGATCTCGGCACTCGAAACGGGGCATTGTTGGCGGCTGCGGACTTTCTTTTGCGCGACCTGGATAAGGTGTTGGCGGCCAATGGTGAGGATTTGGCCCAGGCGCGCTCTGCTGGGATGAGTGAAGCCATGTTGGACCGCTTGCGCCTCGACGCGCCGCGGGTGGAGGGGATGGCTGCGGCGTTGCGCTCCCTGGTCGGGTTGCCGGACCCGTTGGGCGGGGTGGACGAGATGTGGACGCGCCCGAACCAGCTTCGCGTGGGGCGGCGGCGTATTCCTTTGGGGGTGATCGGCATCATCTACGAGGCGCGCCCCAATGTTTCGAGTGACGCGGCGGGCCTGTGTATCAAGAGTGGCAACGCGGTGATTCTCAAGGGGGGGCGCGAGGCGCTGCAGAGCAATCGTGCGATCGTGGCGGTCATGCAAGAGGGATTGCGTCACGTTGGTCTCGATCCGGCGGCGGTCTCTTATGTGCCGTATGTGGAGCGGGAGGCGGTGGCCCATCTGCTGACGCTCGAAGAGGCGATCGATCTGGTGATTCCGCGTGGTGGCGAGGGATTGATCCGCTTCGTGACTGAGCACGCGACGATGCCCGTCATCAAGCATTACAAGGGGGTGTGTCACATTTACGTGCATGAGACGGCGGAAGTAGGGATGGTGACGCCCATCGTGTTGAACGCCAAGGTACAGCGGCCGAGTGTGTGCAACGCCGTGGAGACCTTATTGGTGGATGCCCGTTGGCCGGTGGCGCACCTGCGCGCGGTGGCAGAGGCGTTGTGGAATGCCGGCGTGACGCTGCATGTTTGTGCAGAGAGTCACGTGGTGTTGGGTGACCATGCGCAGTGTGTTTTGGCGACGGACGAGGATTGGGGCCGAGAGTATCTGAGCTTGGATTTGGCCGTGCGGATTGTGAGAGACCAAGAGGCGGCGGTGGCGCATATTCGGCGCTATGGTTCGCTGCACACGGAGGCCATTTTGACGTCGTCCTATGCCGCGGCGGAGCGTTTTTTGGCGGAGGTAGACTCTTCAACGGTGATGGTGAATGCGTCGACGCGGTTTGCTGACGGCGGTGAGCTTGGGCTGGGGGCTGAGATTGGGATAAGCACGACGAAGCTACACGCGTTTGGCCCCATGGGCTTGCGTGAGTTGACCACGACGAAGTTCGTCGTATATGGCCAGGGTCAGGTTCGGGTTTGAGTGGCGGAGTCGCTCTGGGGGATGTCTCTCGAGCACAACATGGAGAAAGAATGCATCAGAATCTAGCGAGACTGCAGAGTTCCAGGCCAGGCAAAGAGGTGCTGGACGAGATCGATGAAGGGAGCGAATTGGCTTATGCCATTGCTGAGGCAGCGATGGCGAAGAAAGCGCTGGACCCGGTGATCATCGATGTGCGTGAGTTAGCGACTTATGCGGAGTATTTGGTGATTTGTACGGGTCGTAACGATAGGCACGTGCACGCCATCGCGGTGGGGATCGATGGGGAGATTGGGCCGCACCGGTTGCTGGTGGGGCGCGAGGGGCTTGGCGATGGGCAGTGGGTGTTGTTGGACTACGGCGACGTGATTGTGCACGTGTTCTGTGGGCCTGCGCGGCGGCATTTCGACCTGGAGGCGTTGTGGAGCGATGTGCCGCGCCTGCCGGTGGAAGTCCCTGAGGAGCTGCAGGGTGAGCCTGGGCTCTATGCGGGATACAGTTCTGAGTGAAGTCAATGGTCTGATGGATGGGCCGTGCCGTTTTTGGTCATCACTATCGATAAGCTGCGTTTTGCGCCGTACCGCGCGGCGTCCGATCTCTATCTGCAGCGTCTGCGTCATTATCAAGTGACGCAAGAGCGCGAGTTGAAACCGGCGCGTGGCAAGCACAGCGATGAGCAGGTGCGGCAGTTGGAGTCCGATGCGATTTTGGCTGCCCATGTGGGGCCGGGTCCGCTGGTGGTTTTGGATGAACGCGGAGATGGTGTGGGGAGCCTAGCGCTGGCCCAGCGTCTCGACCAGTGGTGTCAACGCGGTCAGGCCGTTTCTTTTGCGGTTGGAGGGGCTTTGGGCCATGCCGGGTCGTTGCGGGAGCGGGCTGATTGGCTGTGGTCGCTGTCGCCGCTGACCTTGCCTCATGAGCTGGCGCGGGTGCTTTTGTATGAGCAGCTCTATCGCGCCATGACGATTCTACGGGGTGAGCCTTACCACAAGTGAGGTGGGCGAATGGGGGCAGGTGGCGCAATGATGCGGCGCGTTCTCGAGCATTTGGCGGCGATGGTTTGGCCGCAGCGCTGTCCAGGCTGTGATGTTTTGGTCGAGGAAGAGGGCGCGTACTTTTGTAGTGCCTGTAGGGAGACGCTGCGTTTGTGTGGCGCGATTTCGGCGCCTCTTGGCTACGAGGCCGCCAGCGCTTTGTATCTCTACGAGGGGTCCGTACAGACGGCGCTCTGCCGCTGGAAGTACGGCCAGCGGGAGAGCGCTGGGGCGTCGTTGTTAGGTCAGAGTCGCGCGGCTTTGGCGGCGCACTTGCCGCCCATGCCTGCCGGGACGTTGGTTGTGCCGGTGCCGCCCCACCCTTCCAAGGTTCGGGAGCGGGGTTTCGATCCGGCCTGGACGATAGGGCGTCTGGTGGCCGACCTGTTAATGGCGCGTGGGGATGGGGCGCCAGGGGTGCGCTTTTCGGATCGCGCCTTGTGGCGTCAGCGGGCGACGCTGGCGCAAGCGTCGTTGGCGCTCGAGGCCCGGGCGGCGAATGTGGCGGGTGCTTTTGCGGCGTCGGACATGGGGGGCAAGGTGGTGGTGGTGGTAGACGACGTGCATACTACGGGGGCGACGGCTTCGGCTTGCGCGACGGCGTGCATGAGCGCGGGGGCAGGAGGGCTCTATTTTTTTGCGCTGGCAGCGACGCCATGAGGCTAAGCCTCTGAGTGGCTCGTGAAGCGAGGTCTGACTTGCGTGCAGTGCCGGGCGCTGGTAGAGGAAGGTTAGGGGGCAAGTCTAGGTGGGTGAGTGAGATGCGGTGATGCACCGCGGTGCGTCGCGGTCATGGGAGAGTGAAGGATGCAACTACCTGATATCGGGGAGGTCGTCGCAGGTCGCTATCAGGTGCAACGTGAGATTGGCCGGGGCGGCTTCAGCGCCGTTTTCGCGGCGACGCAGTTGGCGATGGATCGGTTGGTTGCGTTGAAGGTGCTCTTGCCGCAGTCGGCGGCGGTGGAGACGGTGTGCGAGCGTTTTAGGCGGGAGGCGCATCTCGCCAAGAAGCTGTCGCATCCGAACACGATTCAGCTCTTTGACTTTGGGGTGAGCGAGGGTGGGTGCCCGTTCATCGCCATGGAGTATCTCGAAGGTGAGACGCTGGAGACGGTGCTGGTGCGAGATGGCGCTTTGGGAGCGGTGCGAGCGGTGAGGATCGCCGTTCAGGTGCTCAAGAGTCTGTCGGAAGCGCATGGCCATGGGGTTGTCCACCGCGATCTCAAGCCGGCGAACATTTTTCTGCGGGACTTGGATGGGGAGCGGGACTTCGTCAAGGTTCTGGACTTTGGGATCGCCAAAGTGGTGAGCGAGAGTGCGTTGACCCAGCAGGGGGTAGCTTTTGGGACCCCGAGCTACATGGCGCCAGAGCAGATACGTGGTTTGGAGTTGGGGCCGGCTGCAGACCTCTATTCGCTTTCGCTGATCATCCTGAAGATGTTGACGGGGAGGACAGCGGTAGACGGTGGTACGCCTATCGAGACGGCGGCGCTGCACTTGCTGCCAGACCCCGTGGCGATTCCGGCGTGGGTCGAGGGCTGCGCGCTGGGACCGATCATCAGGCGTGGTTTGGAGAAGGAGGCCCATAAGCGTTATGGCCGGGCGCTGGAGATGTTAGACGCCTTGCAGAGCGCCTCATTGACTTCTTTGGTGGTTGCGGCAGGAGACGATGACGACGATGCGAGGAGTGAGAGGCGTCCGCCCGCCTTGCAGGAAGACGACGATCATTTTTTCAAGTCTGAGCGTCCCTACAGGCGGCCGCTTTCCGGGGGCTTTGCCGCTGCTGCGGAGGCGGTGGAGGTGGTGGCGTCGCGGGCGGATTCGTCGGGGGATGATGCCAGCTTTGGTGTGCGTTTGTGTGCGGGCTCTGGCCAGGGAGTGGTGGATCAGATCGTCGCCATTGCAGGGCAGTTGTTGGTTCCGATAGAGATGCCCTGTGAGGTGGCGGCTGATGGCAGCGCGTGGTTGGCCCGCGGGTTGTCGCGGCGCAGCGCGCAGTCTCTGCGCCGGCAGCTCACGGGGTATGGGCTGCAGGTCGAGATGGTCGCGGGTGTGGTGCAGACGCAGCCGCTTCGTGGGGCGCGTGCTGTTGGGGGCCGCGATGCGGCGGCAGCGGATGTGCCGTCGCAGCCGCAGCCAGTGAGCGGAGGTGATCCTCGGCTCGATTGGTTTGGCAGTGGCAGTGCTGATGCAGCGGCGCCCCCAAGCCAAAGTGAGGTGAGCGCTGCCCCCGCGGCAACGCGGGCCGGTTCAGCGGAAGGGAAGGGTGTGCCGTTGCCGGCCAGTGGGAGAGATCTGCCGGTGGTGGCAGCGACGCCTGCGCTTGGTGTTGGGTCGGAGCCGCCGCCGTTGCGGGCGAGCAGTGGCAGTGTTCGCCGCGTCCAAGCACCGCGGCCATTGGACCAAGACGACGTGCATCCTTGGTTGCGCCTGGCCTTGATCGCCGGTGGTACGGTCGTGGCGATGTTGTTATTGTTGTGGTTGGTGCGCTCTTGGATGGGCTCGGGCGTTCCAGAACCTGCGGCGAGGGTGAATGATGGGAGTGCAAGCCGTGAGGCGCCGCGCGACGAGGCGGCTCCGGAAGATGATGACGAATGGTTTGACGATGAGGATGACGAGGAGGGGTTGGGTCCGGCCGCGGAGGGCGCGCCGGTGATTTTTGGGGCGGGCGGCGACAGTGCCGCGGCTCAGGAGCTTTATAGTGAGGCGCTGATCAAGTGCCTGCGGGATGAGCATTTGGAGTGCCAGACCCTGATGGAGGCGGTCACGCTTCTGGATCCCAGCTTTCAGGATGCCTATAGCTGGGCTTTGCGAGCGCGTACGGCCTTGGATGGTCCGGCGGAGGATGCAGGCGAGGGGCCGGAGGCCGTGGGGGAAGAGGATGGTGACGCCGTCGAGCAGCGCGGCGCCGAGGCCGACGGCGAAGCGTCGCTGCAGGAGGGAGGCGCCGCTCCGGAGTCGCGAGTTGCGGGTAGCGCCGAGGAGGGGATTGGAGTAGAGGGGATAGAATGAGCGGAGAGGCGCGGGTCTGCGGGGTGGGGTGTCGGTGGCCCTTGCGTCTTGGCTTGATTGTGGTAAGAGCGGCGGGTGTTTTGCTGGGAGCGTAGCAGAGGGGGGCGCGAAATTTGTGGATAGTCAGTGGGTTGGCGCGGCCATGATCATAGAACTCTCGCTACAGGTCGATGCACATCCAGCCAAGGAGTACGAGTTTCACAGCCAAGAGATTGTGATCGGTGAGAACCCTTTCAACGATCTGGTGTTACAGAACTATGGTCTGGCGGCCAAGCACGGCTGTTTTCGCGTGGCGTCTACGGGGTTGGAGTATGAGGATCTGGGGGGGCGTTTGGCGTCCGTGGTGGTGTCGAACTCTCAACGACAGATCGTCAGCGGGCGTCGTGCGCGCGTGGTTGTAGGCGATAGCGTGGTTCTGGGCGAGCACGGCAACGTTCGTCTGACAGTGTTGGGATGGCGAAGGTTGAGCCAAGAGTCGGGCGAAGCGATCCATTTTCTTGAAGATGTGTCTCCGCATGAACTGTTGGCGCTGTTGCCCGTTGCCTTGCAGCGGGACGGGGTCGACTTTCTTGCGACGCTTGCGCAGGCGCCGACCTTGCAGGATTTGAGCACGGGTCTGCAGCGTCTGGTGGCCATGCTTCTGCCTGACGCGACGGTCTTTTTGGTGCTGCCACAGGGCGACGAATCGTTCCACGACAAGATTTTCGTATGCAACGCGAGTGATTGTGCATGTGAGTCTCTACCGCCCGACGCGGCTGAGTTCTTGGCGCCGTTACAGACAGGGAAGGGCTTCATCTTTGCGACAACCCTTGGTGGGAGTGAGCTTCGTCTGCCCTTCTATGTGCGGCCGACAGGGGAGGCAGCAGGGGCGTTGTTGGCCTATGTGCGCGTCGTGACGGGGACGATGCCCGATGCGGAACAACTGCGTGGGATTACGGTGCTCATGCAGTGGTTGCAGCCGGCGGTGCTTTCCTACTTGAAAACGGAAGCGCTGCGGTCGGATTACGCCCAGTTGATGGCGGAGAATCGTTACTTTCGTTCCAAGGCTCGCCGCCACTATTTGCTCAAGGAGCTGGTCGCGGTGTCGCCAGCGATGCAGGCGCTGCACCGAACGATTGGCGCCTATAAGGATCGGACGGATCCCTTGCTCATTCTCGGGGAGGCGGGTTGCGGGAAGATGTTGGTGGCGCGGGCTATCCATCATCTTGGCGATCGTTCGGAGGGGCTTTTCGTGACCCTCCACTGTGCTGAGTTGCCCGAGGCAGATCTCGACGTGGAGATTTTTGGGGTGGCCCGCGAGTTCTCCTATCGCGGTGCTTTTGAGATAGCTTGTGGTGGCACGCTTTGTTTGGACGAGATCGACCGACTTCCTCTGTCATTGCAGGCGAAGCTGGCGCGCGCCTTGCGGGAGTTGGAGGTGCGTCGGGTTGGTGAGGAGGTGGGGCGTCCGGTGGATGTGCGGGTGATTGCGGCGACGCACCGAGATCTGGCGGAGTTGGTGCGTGAGGGGCGTTTTAGGCGGGATCTGCTCTCGCTGTTGCTGCCCGTGTTGGTCCCGCCATTGCGGGAGAGACGTGAAGATTTGCTTCCCATGGGTGAGCATTTCATTCACAAGTACAATCGGCGATATGGGCTCGAGGTGAGTGGTCTCACGGATGGCGCGCGGCAGCGTTTGTTGTCGCACGGATGGCGGGGGAACGTGCGCGAGTTTCAGATTGTGGTGGAGACTGCGGTGTTGAAGGCGCAGCAGGGGCTCATTGAGGCGTACCATTTGGATTTGGCTTGAGTTATTTTATGCAGCAGTGCCCCCGTGACCATCTTCCTCTGGAGCGAATTGCCCTCGATCACGTTTTGGTGCCCCATCGTCCGGTGTGGCAGTGTGCGGGTTGTGGCGGTGCGTTTCTGGAGCGCCTGATTCAAGTGGAGCTTCTCGGTGCGAATTTTCGAGTGGACTCGCTCGGGACTACGCCATTGCGTTGTCCGCAATGTGGGGAAGGCTTGCTCTTGAGCAAGAGAGACGCCATGCACCTGCATGCGTGTCAGCGATGTGAGGGTTTGTGGTTTGACAGCCACCAGCTCGGCTTTGCTTTGGCGAAGGCTCCGCAACACTTCTGCTGCAGTGACTGCGGGGAGCTGGCGGAGCTTGCCAGTGCCCAGGAGGGGGAGCTTGGGCCCCTGTGTACCAAGTGCGCCGCGCCGCACGGCTTCGACAAGATACAGAATGAGCTGGCGTTGACCTATCGCGGCAGCGCGGTCAAGGTGGAGCATCGCATGGTGGGGACCTACTTGGGGCGCGTGGTAGCGACGCCGCCCCTGCCCGGTCCCATGGAGGTGAGCTTCTTCACCCTGAAATGGTGGCAGCGTTTGTTGCGCTTTGGGCGGCGGCGCTACAAGCTGGGTAAGCCCCTTCAGCGTCGTGTGGACGTGCGTCTGGAGGAGCGCCATGAGGCGCAGTTGGAGCGCTTCATGTGTCAGCGTGGGGCGCGTGCCTTGTTGTCGTCGCTGCTTTCTCTGGGGCGATTCAGCTTGCGTCTCGAGGCGCATTCCTTCGCGCTGGAGCTGCGTTCTTCAGAGACGACGGGGCAACAGCGGTTGCTTTTCGAGCAATCAGCGCGCCGCCTTCTTGCCGTCTACCATCGCTTTTTGGAGGTGGATGCCATTGTGCGGCGTCAGCAGGTCTTGGCGTTGGCGAGCGCTGAGCAGGAGCAGCGGCAAGCCTCATAGGCTTTCTTGAGTCGGGAGGCGGTCGAAGAGGTGATCGTCGAGGGCGGCGATCGGGGCGATCGCCTCATGGATACGTCCCGCATGGATGAGCGCGAAGTGGGTGCAGGCCGCGCGGGCGAAGGTCAGGCTATGGGTGGCCATGATCATGGTCGCGGGGCACTTGCTCAAGATGGCGGCGAGTTTTTGTCGTCCTGGCGGATCGAGGCCACCCGATGGCTCGTCGAGCAGGAGCAGCCGGGGTTGGGTGGCGAGGATGGCGGCCAGAGCCACTCGGGTGCGCTGGCCGTGGGAGAGGTGGTAAGGGTTGTGTTCTGCCAAGGCCTGGACACCGAGCGCCTCAAGGCTGGCTAGGGCGGCCGTCTGGGCGGCGCTTCGTTCCCATCCCTGTTGCCTGAGGCCATAGGTGACGTCGTCAATGACCTTGGGGAAGAGCAGTTGATTTTCTGGGACGGCAAAGAGAAAGCCCGTGCGTTGCCGAATGGTGCGGAGATGAGCTGGGCCCAGGGCGAGGTCGTCGACCCAGACCTCCCCTTGGTATTTGACGAGGCCGACGGGCACCTGGAGGAGGGTGGTTTTTCCAGAGCCGTTGAGACCCAGGAGAGCCAAGCGGGTACCGGCAGGGATGCTGAGATCGACGTCGTCGAGCGCAGGCGGGTGCGCAGTGTCGTAGCGCACGGTGACACCGCGGAGGGTGAGGGCGGGGTGCTCGTTGTGAGTGGGGTGCGCGGGCATGGGCAGCGGTGGGTACAGGACGGGGTTAGAGAAAGCGCAGCCCGCTGGCGATGAGGAGTGTGGCGCCAGCGGCGGCCAAGAGGAGCTTGTCGCGTCGGTTGAGGTGGGTTGGGGCGTCGTCGAGGAGCTCGCCTTGGTAGCCGCGCAGGGTCATGGCGAGGGCGACCTGGTCAGCGCGTCGGAGCACGCGGCTGAGCCACAGGGTGGGCCAAGCGCGGAGCAATTGCCAGCGTTGGGAGAGGCCTCGGCGGCAGGTACGCAGGGCATAGGCCTTGGCCATCGTGCGAGTTTCTCGGTGCAGGGTGCCGGTCCAGCGCAGGCTCTGCTGGGCCATGAGAATGAAGAGGCGTGGCAGGGGCAAGGTCCTGAGGGCGGCGCTGAGCTCTGCCTCTGTGGTGGTCTGCATCAGCCCCCAGGCCAGCAAGAGGGTGCTGATGCCTCGGAAGGCGACGGCATAGGGCGCGTGCCAGGCATCGACGCGAAGGGTGATCCCGAGGTACTGGGTGCTTTCGGTGGCCTGACCCGTCCATGGCAAGAAGAAAAAAACGGGCAAAAAGAGCAGCAGCCCCAAGAGCAGCGGTTGGCGCAGGTTGGGCCCGCGAAGCTGGGCTCCCCACAGCCACAGCGCCACCAAGGCGCCACCACCGCCACTGCCCCAGAGCTTGGTGACGGGCAAGACCATGATCGTGATGAGGATGAAGAGCCACAACCACAGGCGCGTCTGGGGCTGCAGGGACGCGAAGAAGGGTGTTGGGCCCAGCGCAGGCAGAGAGCGATCAGGGCTCAGCATGGCGCAGCTCGCCTCAGGGTGATGGGCCCTTGGATGCTTCGATCCAGTAGCGCTCGTCGTTGTCGACGAGATCCACGATGTTGAAGCCTGCCTTTTCGAGGCGAGTGGCCAATGTCGTCGCGGCTTCGAGGAGATCTTGGGCGATCACGCCGCCGACGCGGGTGTGGACTTGGTTGATGAAGTCGCGCGAGGCGGTGTGCCAGATATAGAGACGGCCTTGGTTCTTCAGGGCCCGCCAGAGGTGGTGCGCCGCTTGGTCGGGATGAGGGAGGTGGGGCCAAACGGAGTAACAGAAGGCGCGGTCGAAGGAGGCGGGGGCAATGTGCAGGTCCTGGACATCGCCGACGCGTGGGCAAAGGCGCGGTTCGTGGGTGAACTTTTGCTGCAGGGCTTCGAGCATGGCTGGCGAGAAGTCGAGGGCAGTGACGCTGCCGTCGGCGCCCAACGCATCGAGGAGGACGCTGGTGAGCACGCCTGTGCCGCAACCCACATCGAGTAAGCGCTCGTCGGGGCGGAGGGCGAGCTTGGCGACGGTCTGCTGCAACGTCGCGATGACCTTGTCCGGCTGGTGCATGGTGTCCCATGCGGGGGCCTTGGTGTTGAAAAACTCAAGCCGATTCATGGTGATGGCCTCACTTCGTGGGTGCCCGTGTCGGACATGGGAGTGGTGGTATTGCTGCGCACGACGCGGATGATCGCTGGGATGACGACGAGCATGAGGAGGACGCCCGGCAAGCCCCGCATGACAGATGCGAAGGAGAGGAAGGCAGCCGGCAGCTCGAGGACGAGCCCCATGGCATAGCCGAGCCCAACTTGGGCCAGGCGCCCGAAGAGGAGCACAGGTAATAGCACAGGGAGGACGCGTCGCGGCCATCTGCGGTAGAGTAGGCCTGCACAAGTCGCCATGAGTCCGAGTTCGATGGCCATGGCGATGGCGATGGGGGGGAAGAATGGCGGCATCCCTGTCAACAGCGCCGAGAGCAGCGGCAGGGTGCAGGCCAGGCTGGCCGCCACGCGCCAGTGCACCAAGAAGGGGCCGAGCATGAGCGGCAAGTACATAGGCATGAAGATCGTGCCGAGGTGGAGGAGGTGAAAGAGAAAGGGGAGGGTGAGGGCCGCCGCGCCGAGGAGGCCGCCCAGGGCGTAGTCTTTGGTGCTGAGTGTCGTGGTTCCCATGACTTGCCGGTTGGGAAGGGTGTCGGTGTGAGGGTCCGCTGCACTGAGAGTGGCCATCGCACAAAGGGGGCGTAGTGTCAACACGAGGTCTGCGCTAGGGTAGCGCGGGCAGCGGCGCTGGACTGCGTGGGTGGCTGCCAGTGCGAGGGCGTGCTCGGCCACGGTGGGAGGGTTGGGCGCTGTGGCAAGGATGGCGCATGGTTTGGTGTCTGAGTTGTGGGCAGGGGCGGCCGGACGCGGTGCGATGTAGCGACTGCGGCGGGTCGCTGTTGCTGGCGGGGCGCTACACCTTGTTGGCGCCGTTGAGCGCCGGGAGCAACAGCTACGTGGCGCGCTGTGGCGAAGGCAAGCGTTGGGTTTTGCACCTGTGGCCTATGGTGGGAGCGGACGCTACGGTTGTGGCGGCTTTGAGCGAGCGGTGTCTTCATCTCGTGCATCCTGGCATTGCGCCGTTTCGCGAGACCTTCGAGGACGTGGATCAGGGCTGGCGCGGCCTGGTCCAGGTGGATGGGGTGGGCTGGGACTTGGGAGCGTTGCGGCGTCAGCGCCCTTGGCGTGAAGAAGAGGTCCTGGCGTTGGCGGGCAAGATCTTAGACATCCTCTATTATTTACACACTTTGACGCCTCCCATGGGTGTGGGTGTTTTGGCGCTGGCGCAGATCATCGTGAATGAAGCGGGTCAGGTCCAATGGCGCGGCTTGCCCTGTGAAGCGAGGGAGGATGAATCTCAGTCCAGTGAGCCAAGGGAGACCCGCTCTTTGGCGGAGCTTCTGTTGACGTTGCTCACGCCGCGGGGGCCTGGTGTCGTGGGTGACGCTGCTGAGGAGCTGCCTTCTCGTGATCTCGTGCTGCTGGGCTTGCCACGCGCGCAGCGTGTGGTCGCCTGGTTGCGTCAGGGGAGGGGATGGTTGGAGCGCGATTCGGCACGGGACTTTGAGTCGATGGCCGGTTGCCCGGGCACCTTGGCGGCGGTGTGGGCGTTGGCGGCGGCCTCCGAGGGCAGCGTCCCAGCGGCGCAGGTCTCTGCTGGGGAGCTCACCGTTGGTCCGCGCTTGTCGGCGTCGGTCGGGATGGAGGCGGGGCAACGGCGGCTGGCGGAGCGAGTGTTGTTGGCGGTGATCGTGGTGGTGGTTCTGTATGTATTGCTGTGGTTATGAGGAGCGGCCATGGTCGGTGCGCTGGCGCCAGAGCGCGAAGAGGGCGCCGAGCAGGAGGA